>Ga0075433_10005056_pt1 | contig 10338 bp, 11 predicted proteins | sample RhiMethybrSRZTD2_FD_75299 | JGI IMG/M metagenome (GOLD analysis project Ga0075433, IMG submission 75299) | Populus rhizosphere microbial communities from Tennessee, USA - Rhizosphere MetaG P. TD hybrid SRZTD2 | ecosystem: Host-associated > Plants > Roots > Rhizosphere > Soil | place: USA... | reverse complement strand
AAGCAAAGGGCTCGACGTCGAAGCAGCGATCACGGAGCTCGGCGTCGGCGAGGCGCTGGTTTCGTTTCTCGACGAAAAGGGCCAACCCAATGCCGTGGACCGCGCTTTCATTTTGCCGCCCCAGAGCCAATTGCCGCCGCTTACGCCGGCGGAGCGCGAGCAGGTGATCAAGCAGTCGACGCTCTATGGCCATTACGAGCAAGTCGTCGACCGCGAATCCGCTTATGAGATGCTGAAAGCCCGCGCGCCGCAACCACAAGCCGGCCAGGCGCCGGCTTCGAGCGGTAGTGCGTGGCAAGGACAAGCCGGGGAAATGCTCGAAGCGCTGGGCAAGAGCGCCGCGCGAGCCATCGGCAGTCAGGTGGGAAGAGAGATCATTCGCGGGGTTCTGGGATCGATCTTCGGTGGCACGACGACGCGAAGGAGAAGATAAATTACTTTAGCCGCAAAGAAAATTCAGCCGTAGGGTGCGCTTGCGCACCGAACATTTCTCATCACCAAGTGATTCATGATCTTACGCTCGTCCGGAGAGGATGAAAAATGGAACATGTCTTCGACCCCAACCGCAGTTCTCCGAGGAGTCCGTCATTCCCGCATGCTTTAAGCGGGAATCCAGGTGGAATCCGGACTGGACCCCCGATTAAAACATTCGGGGGTGACGATTTTGGAGTCGCATCTCTTCGCCCCAGCCGCAATTTTCAAAGGAGAGCACGAAGGTTAGGAGGATTTGCACGGTGGACGTGCCTTTGCGGTGTCTTTACGGTCGCTCCACCGGTAGCGGTTCATAGATCGTGTCGCCGCGGATCGCGCATACGGGTGTGATGGCTTTGTGCGCCGGAATGATTCCTTTTTGCGAGTCGACCGCTTTCCACTCACGATCTTCGACTTTCAACACGGAAATCTCGGCGGGCTCGCCAACTTTCAAGGTGCCTAGACCGGCCCGTCCCAAGAGTTTTGCAGCGTTGGCCGTTGCCATCTCAACCACCTGATTCAGCGAAAATCCCAGTGCCATCAACTTCGCCATCGTCGTCGGCAGATCATAGACGGGGCCGGCGCGGTTGCCGCGGTGGCCGTCTGTGGAAACGCCGTCCGGATGGAGCCCCTGGTCGAGCACTTTGCGCGCCACATCGAAGTTCAAGTTATGCAGCCCGTGGCCGACATCCATGAGCACGCCGGATTCCTTGGCATCCCGCACCTGGGGCCAGAGTTTGCCGTTGCCGTCGAGCAAGCCGCCGGGATGAACGGTAAACATATGGGTCACGATGTCGCCGGCGCGCAGATACTTGAGCACGTCGCCGACGTGGACCGGGGCGCTCTCTTTCGTCCAGCTCTCGCCGATGTGGACGAGCAGCGGCAGTTTCAACGCGTCGCCAAGCTTGCGCGCACGCTCCAATGGCTTTAATCCCTGTGAGCCCAGCGCGCCGCCGGTGGCCATGATCTTGATACCGACAATGATAGCGCGGTTCGCTTCGACGGCTTTTTCGATCTTGTCTTCGTCAATCAATCTTGGATCGGCGAGAATGCTGTAACCGGGGCCGGACACGCCGCCGAGCGTCGATAGATTGATGTAGTTCAGCACCCGCGTTCTGGCGTTGTCGGTGACATAGTTGCGAAACACATTTAAAAGAGTATGTCCCGCGCTGCCGGCATCGACGACGGTGGTGACGCCGGAGCCGACGCCGAAAATATCCGGGTCGACGCCGAAGGCGCCGAGCCCTTTCATCAAATGCAGATGGACGTCGATTAGTCCCGGTGTAACGATCCGGTCTTTGACGTCGATTACTGTCGCACCGTCCGGCGCGAGATCAACACCGATGGTTGCGACTTTGCCGTCGCGCACTCGAATGTCTAGCAGGCCGTCTTTGCCGCTGGCGGGATCGAGCAGGCGGCCGCCTTTGAGGAGAAAATTGCTCAACTGTTTGTTCATGGCCTAATTCGCCGTGAATCGTTTTACGCCAATAGAAGAACCGTGATCGTGTTCGTGATGGGTGTCCGCGGTTAGGGTTCGAGTTTCACGAGCACGTTCACGAGCACGCTTATCACGTCGTATAGTATGCATTTTCCTTAATGTAGCCTTCGGTAAGATCGCAACCCCAAACACGTGCTGAAGCTTTGCCGATACCGAGATCCACAGCGATGGAAACGTCCGATTGGCGGAGATATTTCCGCAGCGCTTCGAGATCGCAATCGACCGGTGCGCCTTTTTTGAAAACATTCGTATCGCCGAAGCGGATTGTCACTTTGCCAGGCTCGATGCTGGGATCAAAAGATTTGCCGACGGCCATGATCACCCGGCCCCAGTTAGGGTCGCAGCCGTAGACGGCGGTTTTCACCAGCGGCGAATTGACTACGCACTTCGCAACGCGCTTGGCTTGCGTGTCGGTCTTTGCGTGGCTGACGTCGACGATGATCAACTTTGTAGCGCCCTCGCCGCTGCGCGCGATTTCTTTGGTGAGATATTCGCAAACCTCCAACAAACCTTTTTCGAACTGCCCAAGTTTTACGGCACCGGCGAGACCATTGGCTATCAGCACGACCGTGTCACTCGTGCTGGTATCGGTGTCGATACTCATCGAGTTGAAAGTGCGATCGACAACTCGGCGAAGCATCGGGCGCATCATTGACTGAGGCAGGGCGGCATCGGTCATCAAGTAGACCAGCATCGTTGCCATATTCGGCTCGATCATGCCGGCGCCCTTGGCGATGCCGGCGATAATCGCCGGGCCAACCTGACAAGAAAAATATTTGGGGTAGCTGTCCGTCGTCATGATCGCTTCCGCAGCGAGCTTGAGATTGTTGGGTTGAAGCTCGGTACGAATGCCGCGGAGTCCCGCGCGAATCTTGTCCATCGGCAGCGGCCGGCCGATGACGCCCGTGGAAAACGGCAGGACGTCGTATGGATTCACGCCCAGCTCTTCGCCCACGATGCGGCAGGTTTCGATCGCATTATCGATACCGAGTTTTCCCATCGCCACGTTGGCGTTTTTGCTATTGATCACCAGCGCCTGGACAAAACCACGGGCAATATGTTTCCGCCCGACAATCACCGGCGCGCCGGGAAAACGACTGCGCGTGAACATCGCCGCCGCGCGAGCGCGTACTGTCGAGTAAATGACGGTCAGATCAAGCGTATTGTCTTTGATCCCGACGTTTTTGGCCAAAGAGAGAAAGCCTTGCGGATGGTGGAATTCATCTGGTTGTCGATGCTCCATGATTGATAGTGACTCCGAGATTTTCGTATCTCAGTTTTTGGATTCTAACAATTCTAACACACAGAATTGATCATACGGAACGGGAGCGCGGCAGGAACTGCGATCCATCCAACCCTATTTTATTTTTCCCGGACCCATAACGCCCGCCCGGGTTTTGCGCTCGGGCTAATCTCAGTGCTGAATCTGACTCGTCATGCTTTTCCCAGGGCAGTAAATGTAAGTGTGGCGGTCGTAGGTTTTTCTGCCGGATCTGTCCGTGGCCATCCAATAGATTTCCAGACAGTGCGGCGTGCCCTGGTAAGTGAAATCTATCCGCTGGAGGGTGATCGATTCCGTCCTCTCCGTTTCGGTGGTGTCCCAAACTTTGTAGACGAACGATTTTGTCTCGCCTTCTTTCCACAGCCCAAGAGGAAATTTCAGACCGCCGGAATATGTTCTGGTGTCTCGGCCGGGCCTGCCGTCAAAAAGCCGGCCTAAACCGGTTTGATCTTGATTGATGGTAAACAGTTGCGACTTGTCGTCGTCTTTGTTCCTGCCCGGATTGATTCGTTCGTAGACAAGCGAGGTCTGCCCCGTGACCGGGTGTTTCCACTCCGTCGGGCCTTTGATGTAGTAAGTCGAGGTGCGGTGGCGATAGGTGCCGTCGGTGGGTGGCATCTTCAGTTCGAATTTTCCATCCCAATCCGTTCCGGCCCAGAGCTCGACAGGAATGTATCTTTCTTTTGTTTGAGAATTGGTCGAAGCTTCCCAAGCCTTGAGATCGGCAGCGCTGACCGAAGTCGCCGCTGCGGCCGTGAGGCCCATTAGCAAGAGAGCCAGAGAAGTATTGAACCAATTTACCAGAACGCTCATGGCTTTCCTCCCAATCGGATGCGAGCCTCGGTTCATTCCGTAATACGGCGCCCCAAAATTATCAGATCGCGCTCGGCGCCGTCCAGTTCAGCCACCGCCGGCAAAATTCCCCAGCGTTGAAACCCAAAGCTTTCAAACAAATGCAGGCTTGGTTGGTTGTGGCCGAAGATGAATCCCAGGAGCGTCTTTAATCCGAGTCGGGCTGATCGCTCGACGGCCCTGGTTAGCAGTTCCCGCCCGATTCCTTTTCGCTGCAATGCCGGAGCAACGTAGACGCTGATCTCGGCGGTAGCATGGTACGCCGGGCGTCCATAGAATGATTGAAAACTGAGCCAGCCGGCAACAACTTCGCCGTCAACCGCAACCCAGATTGGACGTTTCTCCGGATCATGTTCGCGGAACCAGTGGCGCCGACTTTTAACGGATACGGGCTCGGTGTCCGCGGTGGCGGTGCGCCCCGGAACCGACGCGTTATAGATTGCGACGATGGCCGGCAGGTCAGCTTCCGTGGCGTCGCGAATCGTCATGCTACATCTACTACCGCGCAATTTGTTGGCCACGCAGACCAGCGTGGATTTTATTCGCGCGGGTTTTGTTCCAAGTCCACTCCGCGTGGGCGATGGGTTCGATGAGAGCGGGGAGTTACCACGTTCAAATCATCCCAATTTCAGCTTATCCTTTTGTTTTTTCTTAGAATCTTCAGGACGGCTCGTTTGATCTGCATGTTCGGGTCATCGAGGAGCGCTTCAATCTCTGTGCCCAATGAATGCAGAACACACTCTTCTGCTTCTGTGATCAATCTCTTCAATGCCAACTCGCGAACACGGCAGTTATCGTCCCTCAGGCATTTCCGATATACATCGGGGTAGTCATTGACCTCGGTTATGGCGCCCAAGCCAACCAGAGCATCGAAGCGCAGATCGGGATTCTCATGCTCCAAATATTTGAGGTACACCGAAGTGACTTTCTCGCGATTCAAATGAAAGCGCCAAAGGTTAAACAGAATGATCCTTTTCTGTTCTACCGGTCCATTGTTCAGGCGGTCTAGAAGTAAATCCAACACTCGATCGTCTCTGAGATTGCATAGCGCGTTAACGGCTGTTTGCTGAACCCGATCATCGCTATCGTAAAGCCGCTCGATCAGAGAGATCGCCGCCTGGGAATTGCCTCGCCACCCCAGTGCGAAGGTTGCGTGAAGCCTCCGTTCGGCGTCTGAGCTTTGGACCTCTTCCTGCAATCGATCGGCGAGGGTTTGAGGATTCTTCAAGAATGGACCAATTACGCTCAAATGGGTGGCCGCATCGTGCCGGATTTCGGCGCTCTCGGCACCATCGGTCATCAATTCGAACAGGGGCCAAACCACGGCCTCTTTGGCAAAGCTCCCTAGAAGCAGCATGATTTCACGTTTGAGATTCCGGTCAGCCAGCTTCATAGCCTTGAGAAGCAGAGGAACCGCATGATCGCCGTCTTCCAAAAAACTTTCGACACAGTCGACGTATTTCCTGGCATTCTCAAGAATACGTTCTTTCGGTTCGAATTTGATCACACGATGTTTTTTCATTTTTAAACGTCATTTCATAACACAGGACTGTCGGACAACGCGAGAATTTTCAATGGACCTCGCCTGACACCTGGCACCAAACCGACGCGCTATCAAACGTGTTGACAAGCTATAGGATTGCGGGGGATGATCCTTGGCGTGTGTAAAAAAGTTATCGCAGCTTTCGTCATCTTCGGCTGGGTGAGCCTTTCCTGTTTTGACGTCGTCGAAGATCTCGCCGAGATTCCTGGCCAAGTCGCGATTTCAAGTTCCCCGGACGCCAGTTCGACTTTTAAGGGAGGCGGATGGGGACCTCTCGCCAACAATGTTGTTGAGTCGGCAAACCAGACCGAGCGGGCCGATCATGCTGTTATCACCGTCATTCCGACCGCTTTTAACTTCGAACCAGTCTTCGATTTTCGACGACAATTTCAATTGCACAAACTCTATCGAGTTTTCCTGATCTAGCCTCCAAGTTTCTTTCCACAGTTCATCTCTTGCGGCGAGTGTTCTACCTCGACCGCGCCTTATTACGTCTTGTAGCAGTTGGCCTGTTGCCGACCTGCTTGGAAAGGAACCAACATGGAAGACTTCCCTATCTGGGTAAAAATCCTAATTTGGCTGATTGTCGGAGGCACGGTGGCCTACGCGGCCGGCATGATGATCTATAGCTTTATGGGGGGGTAAATCCCGCTCGAGTACGACATGGATTATCTTGACGTCTTAGTAACCATTTTCCTCGTCGTGGCGATAGTCTGCTCCATTCGGTTAATGAAATGATCTTAGGCGGGGTCCTTTTTAGGGATCTTCGGGTCGGCCACTTCGTACGCGTACAAGGCTTTAACCTGGGCCGCGCACTACCGGTTCCGTAAACGAAGGAGATATGCCAAGCGCTCGCCCGCATGATTGATGACAGGGCCAGGTTCATCCATACGGCTCTTTCGCCGACAAAATACATCACGCGCTGCAGAAGTTTGGTATTCCAGAAGACGAGTTCAAGCAGTTCAAAAATGAGCTGCGGAGGGTGTGAAGGGGCTCCTCCGGAAGGTCTACTCTTCCACCTGCGTGGTCGTGCTCCCTTTTGCTGTTAGAGCAATGTGGGAGAACGAGGAATCAGGTGTTGCCCCATGCCAATGTTTCTCTTCCGCCGGGATATGCACGACATCTCCTATGGTGATGATCTCCTGGGATGTTTCCGTAGCGATGATACCTTTGCCCGCAGTGACAAACAGCACCTGATCGCTGCTATGGATGTGCATTTTGTTCCGCGCACCGGTACTGAAGTTGACGACGGCAAGATTAAAGTTATTGCTCGTCTCAGGCGTCAGCAGAGTTTGTCGCGTCACCGGACCACCCGTGAACAAGGGACTATTCGCTGATTCTGCAGGGATCTCGTCGGGTTTGAGTACCTTCATTGAAGCATCCTCCTTTCAGCAGGCTCTATCATAGATAGCGCCGCGGAAGATCGCAATGTGGAAAGTGGCCTGTCCCCTTTAATCCCTCCTTTAATCCCTGTCCCGAGCGATGGGATAGGCTATCTTGCCGAAGCTATTGTGTTGCATGAATCACTATCATGGCGCAAGTGACTGCCTAATTTAGAGCCGACATTTCGTCAGGTGCCGATAACTGGGCAACACATCGCGTCACATCCGCGGCAGAGCTGCAAGATTTTGGATGATCCTTAAGCCTCAAAAGATTTTAGGTATCGAATCGAAGCTGGCACGTCCGTTGCTGTAACTGCCTTGCATATTACGAAATCTGCAAGAAACGTGTTCACAAAGAGGAGACTGTCATGAATTCAGGGGAAGTAATAATGAGACCAATGCACGCCGAGTCGTTCACGGGGTGCGGAGGCCTGAAGCATCAAAGAGACATGAACATGTCACGGTATATTTCCAAAGGTGTCTTGTTGCTGACATTGAGCCTAGTCATTTGCTGTGGCCTATACCTGCTATCGCTATGGGTCATCGGTCAGCCCCTTTTTCCTGTTCAGGCGAATAGCATCATGCTTACCGCCCCTGACAGTAAAGTTGTCGGTTCGCGCCAGATCGCCCAGCCGTTTACCAAGGACGAATACTTTCAGCCTCGCCCGTCCGCTGCGTCTTACGATGCATCAGTTTCGACCTCGTCGGCAGTGTCTGCATCGAACAACTTCTTCCATCAGCAGAATCGCGACTTCGGCGTCGCAGAGGTTCCACAAAGCCCAGCTGGAAAGGTCTGCCTTTTTTACGATTGTTAACGATCGTGCTTCACTATCTTCCTCCCTGCGCGAAGGAGGAAGGCTTAGAGGAAGGCTTAGGTAGAAGGCTTTCTATAATCTCGCGCTTTGCCGATCGTATCAGAGAGAGGGAAACATTGAGGAAACAGGCCGCGCGCGTAGCTGCAGATTGTCAAGAATAGAAAGCCTGGCCCTTCGACCTGACCCGGCTTCAACGGCTCGCCGTTGATTTTTTGAGGTGCTTCGCAACTTCGCGCTCGAGATCCGTGAGTTCTTGGCACGGCAGCGAACAGATCTCGCGCAGGGCAGCGAGGTGTTTCTGCGCGCTCTTCACGTCACCCTTGATGAGGTAAGCCTCCCCAATGTATTCATGCGCACCGCGGTGCCGAGGATTTAGCGCGAGAGCGCGATTGTAGTGCGTGAATGCGAGATCGAGCTTGCCGGTTTTGCGGTAAGCGAAGCCAAGGTAATTCTGGACGTCGGCATTACGCGGGTTGCGCTCTGCGGCCGAAGAAAATGACTTGATAGCCGAAGTCCAGTTTTTCGCCTCAAGGGCTTTCCTGCCGGCAACATAATCACGGTCCTCCGCCGAAACTTGGGGAGTCGTTTCCGCGGGGTCTGAAAAGCCAGGCGAGCCCGACCCTAGCTCGATTGCGGCGACAAGCACGAGAATCGCTCGCCGCCGCGAAATCATTCGGCTCCATTTCCCAAGCTGGCACGCTCCAGTAGCGCGACTCATCGCTGCGCCAGGAACGTCTTTGCCTGCTCGAGTTCCGGTCGCGGACTGCCTGGGGTGTCAAGTCGTCGATAGCAGTAGGGTGGCGACGCCTATTCTCAGCAGAACTGCCGTCGTCATGCGTCTTTAATACTCAAGAGCGTTATCGCCTCAGGAAGCGAACTGATTGCCGTGCCCTGCCATTCTCTCGCTTCTCGAAGCAACTCACTTCCGTTGTCCCGCGACGAATTTCGAATCAGCACCGAATGCAGACCAACCTTGGCAGCAGCAGCCAATTCGTGGTTTTCACCATCGGCGATGTAGAGGCAGCGGTCAGGCGTGACGCCGAGGCTTTCGCAGACGAGCTGATAAATCCGCAGGTGCGGTTTCATCAAGCGCGCTCGACTGGAAAAAACGGCGGTATCGATTAGGTCGGCGAATAGTGTTTCCGGCCAGACAATTGGTATCTCGACCGAGCAATTGCTGAGTAATCCTGTTTTGTAGCCGTCATTTTTCAGTCGCGCGAGTGTCGCTATGGCATCCGGTCTCGGCTCGAGCGCTCGCCTTGTTTGCGCCAATCGAATTTCAACGGCCTTCGCCATTTGTTCGGGTCTCACATGCACACCCACAGTGCCGCAAACATGCTCGATGCCGGCTTCCACAGTCTGAAATGTCCCATTTGATCTCATCTTCGTGGTTTGTCTCCAGAACCGCATGAATTGCTCATAAGGTACTTCGAGCGCGCCGGCCAGCTCTGAATACGTTTGGCCGACCGACGCCCCGAAGTCATCCACCAAGGTGCCGAATAGATCGAAGATGACTGCCCGAAACCTCATAGATATTTCACTTGCCTGTTGTGTTATCAGCTCCGCGACGGTCCAATGTTCCTGTAGCGTTTCTTCTTATAGGTTTTCGATCTTGACCGGCTCCACCGGCTCAGCCAACCCAAAGCCGAAAACTCTTGAATAGAAGTACAGTTCTGCCTCCAGCACGCGCTTGATGTTTTCCGCTTTGCGAAAACCGTGTTGCTCGCCCTCGAAAGTGAGATACGCCACCGGCAGTTTCTTGGCGCGAACGGCTTCGACCATCTTCTCAGCCTGATTGGGCGGGACAACCTTGTCCTCCAATCCTTGGAAGAGAATCATCGGACAGGACAGGCGATCGGTGAAGTGAATCGGCGAGCGCTCGATGTAGAGATCGCGCCGTTCGGGATAGGGACCGATGAGGCGATCGAGGTAGCGCGACTCGAATTTGTGCGTGTCTTTGGCCAACGCTTCCAGATCGCTGATCCCGTAGTGACTGGCGCCGGCTTTAAAAGTGTCGCGAAAAGTCAGCGTGCACAGCGTAGTATAGCCGCCGGCGCTGCCGCCGCGAATGGCCAGGCGATTGCCGTCGACTGCGCCGCGTTCGACGAGATATTGCGCGCCGTTGGCGCAATCGTCGACGTCGACGATGCCCCATTGGCCGTTGAGCCGTTCTCGATACGCGCGACCGTAACCTGAGCTGCCGCCGTAATTGACGTCGAGAACGGCGATGCCCCGGCTCGTCCAATATTGGATCGAATATTTCAGCGAGGCGGAGCTCGATGACGTAGGTCCGCCGTGGCTCATGACCAGCAGCGGCGGCTTTTCGTTCGCCGGCGCGGCATAATCCTGGTTTCGCGGCGGATAGAAATTACCATGAGCGGTCAGTCCCCTCGCAGTGAGAAACTCGACGGCCCGGGGATCGGCGAGGTATCCGGCGTCGACAGCTATTGCGCGTGAGCGCTGTAAAACTTCAAAATGTTTCGTAGTCAAATCCA
>Ga0075433_10005055_pt1 | contig 10339 bp, 8 predicted proteins | sample RhiMethybrSRZTD2_FD_75299 | JGI IMG/M metagenome (GOLD analysis project Ga0075433, IMG submission 75299) | Populus rhizosphere microbial communities from Tennessee, USA - Rhizosphere MetaG P. TD hybrid SRZTD2 | ecosystem: Host-associated > Plants > Roots > Rhizosphere > Soil | place: USA... | reverse complement strand
CTCGTCGCACGGACGGGTATGATAGGGCGATGAGAACCAGTTCTAGCAGGAGACTCCGGTAATGCCCGCATTCTTGTCCCCCTCCGATGCCCTCAGCGAATCAAAGCGGCTGATCGCCGCACTGGAACGGCGGCGCGACGATCTGCCATTTGTCGAAGATATGCTAGCGATCCACCACCCGACGCACTGCGAGCTAGAGAATAGCCGCCAGCGCAGCGAGCAGGCCGTCGAGGCGTGGCGCGATGCGCTGGCGCGGCGTTGGGATTGCGAAATCGCCGGTCGCCGGCTCTACAAGCACATCTTTCGCCAGTTCGTCGAGCACTATGGCAGCGCGACTGTTCCCGAAGTGCAGATGCTTTCGCGCGGCGAGGCCGAGGCCGACAGCACCCCATCCGAGCTGCTGCGCGATCTGCGCCGGCTCCAGGCCGCGCTGACCGCCTCGGCAATGCCATTTGCCAACGATCGGCAGCCCGAGATCGACCAGGTCTGCGGCCTACTCACGGTCGCGATCGCCGACGCCGACGACTGCGAGGCGCAGCGCCGCATCGCCGTGCTGGACCGTCGCATGGCCCAGGAAGCCTATCGGCGCGCGCGTGCCACGACCCGCCGCCGCTTGGCGGAACACTACGGCGAGCAGATCATCAGCGACTTCGCCGAACTTTTCGATTAGCGCGCGATCGTCAGCGCACGCCGATCAACCCCGCTGATGTTCCTCTAGCAGCGCCACAAACTCCCACAGGTCGCGTACGATCGGGCAATCCACTGGCGGATTGCGGCCATCGCGATCCAGCAGCACCCCATGCATGCCGGCTGCGCGCGCCCCGGACACATCGGCGAAGAAACTGTCGCCGATGTGGATCATCTCCTCTGCGGGCACAGCGGCGTGCTGTAGCGCCAAGCGATAGAAGGCCGCCTGCGGTTTCGCTAGCCCGGTCGCGCCGGATGCCAGCACGAAGTCGAGATCGCCGAGCAACCCCAGGTGATCAAGGATCGTCGGGAGGCCGCTATCCCAATCGGAGACGACGCCGAGCGGGTAGCCGCGCGCACGCAGCGCAGCCAGCACCGCGCGCACTTCGGGGTAGGGGCGCCAGTTGGTGGCGGTGTTGTAGTGCTGGATCACCTTGGCGGTCAAGCCCTGGTGGGCGGCGAGCGGCAGCTCAAGCGCTTCGAAAATGATGCCATAGTAACGATCCCAAACGCCAAGGATGCGCTCGTCGCTGATCCAATCGGTGTTGCCATGCAGCTCGTAGCTGGCGAAGAAAAACTGTTGGGCCGCGCGCAGCCCAACGTCCAGCGCAGCATCGCCGACGGTGAAGCCCGCGTCGCTGACGATCGCACGCACGATTTCGGACGAATGCTGAATCGGCTCGACCAACGTGAAGCCAGCGTCGAAACTGATGGCCTGGTAGCGCACAGATTTCCTCTCCACAGCAATAGCAAAAATCATCAAGCGCGCTACCATTGTAACGGATCTTTGCACGCTTGACGATCTCTCACAGCACTGCGGCAGCTTCTCATCCACCGCTTAGCCTGCTTTCACATCTGGCTTAACCAGCCCTGCGACACTGAAGCAATAGTTCTGCGGATTCCGCAAATCTGTACATTCGCGCGCACATCCGCTATACTTCTTCCCGAGTGAGGAGCCTACTGTGACAGATCGCATTCTGATCGTCGAAGACGAACCCGAGATCGCCAACTACCTGCGGCGTGGGCTGGCGTATCAAGGCTTCACTGTCGAAGCCGTCGCGGACGGCATCGCAGCGCTAGAGGCGGCGCGGGAGCGACCACCCGACCTGATCGTCCTCGACCTGATGCTGCCCGGCCTCGACGGCATTGAGGTCACGCAGCGGCTGCGCACCGCTTCGACTGTGCCGATCATCATACTGACGGCGCGCGAATCGGTGGCCGATCGGGTGGCGGGCCTGGAGAGCGGCGCAGACGACTACGTCCGCAAGCCATTCGCCTTCGAGGAGTTGGTCGCGCGCATCCACGTCCAGCTACGGCGTCGTCAGAGCCAGGCGAGCCCGCAGGTGCTGCGCTTCGGCCCGCTGGTGCTCGACTTCGCCGCCCACGAGCTGAAGTTGAATGGTCGCCGCATCGCGCTCACCGCCAAAGAGTTCGATCTCCTGGAACTATTCATGCGCCACCCGCGCCAGGTGCTGACCCGCGAGGTCTTCTACGACCGCGTCTGGGGCTACAACTTTGGCGGCGAAAGCAATGTGATCGAGGTGTATATTCGGGCGCTGCGCCAGAAATTGGAGAGCGACGGCACGCCACGACTGATTCATACGCTGCGCGGCGCCGGTTACATTTTGCGTGAGGAGCCTTGATTCGGAGCGCTATGATGCGTCGTTCGCTGCCGCTACGCATGCGTCTCGCCCTGGGCTATGCCGCATTCTTCGCGCTGGTGCTGATCTTACTCGGCCTCGGCGTCTACCTCGCGGTGCGACACGCGCTGCTCCAGGAGATGGAGCGGCAGCTCCAGACCAGCAGCGCGCTGATCGAGCAAGATTTCGACGCCAGCAATAGCTCGCTAAAGGACTATTTCGGCGATTCGACGTTTCTGCTGCGCACCCACCCCCCACGCATCGAGGGTCTTGAATCCCCATCGCTCTACGTCCAGGCCATCACCACCAGCGGCGCGATAGCCATGACGACCGCGAGCCTCCACGGAGAGAATCTGCCGATCGACGCTGCCCTGAAAGTCGCGACGACCGGCCAGGAACAGATCACCGAGACGGAGCTTGGCTCGGCGCATATTCTCATGTTGATGCGCCCGCTGCGCAACACGAATACGATCGTCGGCGTCCTCCAAGTCGCGCAGCCGCTACGCGAGATCGAAAACACCCTGCGCCTGCTCCTGATCAGCCTGGCCGCAACCGGCCTGATCGCCCTGCTCGCCGTGATCCGTGGCGGCGCATGGCTGGCTGGCGGCGCACTAGAGCCGGTCGGCCAGATCGCCGAAACGACCCGGCAGATCGTGTACGCCGAAGACCTCGCGCGCCGCGTACACGCCGCGCCGACCAACGATGAGATCGGGCAGCTGACCGAGACGATCAATGAGATGCTGGAGCGATTAGAGCGGCTCTTCAAGGCGCAGCGCCGGTTTGTCGGCGACGTCTCACACGAGCTGCGCACCCCGCTCACGGCCATGCGTGGGAATCTTGAACTGCTGCGGCACGGCGTGGTGCGCGACCCGCAGGCGGTGCGCGAAGCGCTGGCCGATATGGAGCGCGAGGTGAACCGCTTAACGCGCCTGGTCAGCGATCTGCTGCTGCTCGCGCAGGCCGAGGCGGGCATGCAGCTGCGACTGGAGCCGCTGGCGCTGGACGATCTGCTGCTGGAGATCGTCCGCGAGCTACAGCCGCTGACGAATGGCGTCGGGTTGCTGCCGCTGATCGAAGAGCAGATCGAGCTGGTCGGCGATCGCGACCGGCTGAAGCAGGCGCTGTTGAACGTGGTGGTGAACGCGCTTCAGCACACGCCAGCCGGTGGCCGGGTGCAGCTGACACTGGCTCGCGCTGATCGGCAAGCGCGCATCAGCGTGAGCGATACGGGCGAGGGCATCGCAGCTGCGGATCTGGCGCATATCTTCGAGCGCTTCTATCGCACCGATAAAGCGCGATCACGGCGCACCGGCGGCGCGGGGCTGGGGCTGGCGATCGTGAAGTGGGTCGTCGAGGCGCACGAGGGCAGCATCACGGTTGTCAGCGCGCCGGGCCAGGGCAGCACTTTCACGCTGGTGCTGCCGCTCGACGACCAGCACCAACCGGCCAGCCAGTCAGGTGTCGCGCGGAATACGAGCCGGCCCAGCTTCAAACCGCTATCCATGAAACATGAAGCGTGAAGCGTGAAACGTGAAACGTGAAGCGTGAAGCGTGAAGCGTGAGACGGCCAGTGCAATCTGCAATCTGCCAGTAGCGTGAACCGCGTCCCCATCACGTTTCACGCTTCACGTTTTAAGGGACGCTGGCACCCGTCTGCGTCAGTGCGGTGTCCAGCACAAGCTGGAAGGCATCCATATCACTCTTGAGGTCGCCGAGGCGCTGCGCGACCTGATTGGTCATCGTGTCGGCGCTGACGGCGTCGGCGGTGCGCAGGCGCACGGTTTCGGCCAACACATTATCCAGGTTGGCCGAGATATTCTGGAGCTGGGCCAGGATGCGGCCGATATAGGTCTCCAGATCGCGGGCGTTGCTCTGACGCTCGACCAGCGCCTGTCGAGTTTCCTGAAGCTGCTCCTGTGTGTACGTATCCCGTGTCGTCGCCAATCGATTGTCGAGCGCGTTGAGCTGGTCCTGAAGCGCGCGCTGGTTCGTCGTGGCCAGATAGTGCTCGATGATCTGGCCTTTATCGCAGAGCGTATACGCCTGCTCGACCAACTCACGCGACTGAGCGCCGATCGGCAGCAGCAGCTGGCCGAGCGCGCCACTCGCCTGCGAGGTACTGCGCATGATCTCCTGCTGGGTGCGCTCAATCGCGTCGAGCTGCGAGCGAAACGTCGTGCTGCTGAGGCGCGGACGTGGGGCGCGCTGCGCCAAGCCGATCAGCGCCGGGTCGCGGGCCGAGATGAACACGATCCCCACATAGGCCAGCAGGCCGAGCGGCAGCAGCCACAGCGCCACCGTCAGCCCAGCAACGATAGCGAGGACCAGCACAAGCAGCGCAAGCGGCTGGCGGGCGGCAAATCCAAGGGCGGGCGCGCGGGTAATCATAGATATGCTCCCAGTTGATCGCAATCTCAGATAGAGCACACCATACAATAGCCAGGACAATTTGGCAAGCCCCATTCGGGCATGCAGCGCTTTTGCAAAGTCCGTGGGGCTGTGCCCCACACCCATGTTTGGTCGGTTCTGGGCGGCGAAGCCGCCCAGAACCGACCAAAGTATTCTTGGGGGCGGCTTCGCCGCCCCCGAACCCCCACCAAAGACGACTTTGCAAAAGCCCTACGCGTAGGCATCCTGTGCCTCATATGGACGGGCTATGAATCGGCGTATGGGTGCGGCAGATGGTTGACAAGGCCCCCCATTTCGGGTATCTTACACCAAATTTCACAATCATCCAGGATCGATCTCATGGTCCTGGCAGGAAGCATCAATGAGTCAGCTCCCGCTCCCCACAGCCCTGCTAGCCGATATCGAACATGTTGATCAGATCATCATCGAGCGCGTGCAGACGCGCTCTGCTGTGATTCGGATAGCCGGCCAATATATTTTGACATCGGGCGGCAAGCGCATCCGCGCGGCGCTGGCGCTGCTCACCGCGCATTTGGGGCGCTACGACCTCGAACAGGTGATCCACTCCGCCGCATCGGTGGAGCTGATCCACGCCGCCTCGCTGGTCCACGACGACCTCGTCGACGATGCCGAGCGCCGCCGTGGCGCGGTCACGGTGCATATGCGCTGGGATAGCAACGTGGCGCTCATGGTCGGCGACTATCTGTTCGCGCTGGCTGCGGCCGAGATGGCGCTGGCACCCGATCCGCGCATCATCGCCTACTTCTCGCGCGGCGTGATGACGATCTGCGAGGGCGAGCTGTCGCCGGTCGTCGATGTCACGCCGCTCGACGTGGCGATCGCGCAGTATCTCTACAAGATCGGCTGCAAGACTGCCGCGCTGTTCGAGGCGGCGTGTAAAGCTGGGATGGTCTGCGGCGGCGGATCGCAGGAGCAGGTGGACGCACTCGGCTGCTTCGGCTACGACCTGGGACTGGCATTCCAGATCGTCGACGATGTGCTCGACTTCACCGGCGACCCGACGACGCTCGGCAAGCCGGCCGGCAACGATCTGCGCGAAGGCACGATCACGTTGCCGCTGATCTACGCGATCAACGCGGGCGGCGGCCACGCGCTCGCCAGTGTGGTGGATGAGCACCCGCTCTCGGAAGATCGGCTGGGCTGGGCGCTGGGCGAGGTGCAGCGGCTAGGCGGCGGCGCACGTGCGCTGGCCGATGCGCGGCACTACGCCGAGCGCGCCCTGACCCACCTGGAGATCTTTCCCGACAGCGCCGCCAAGCACGCGCTCGGCGAGGTCGCCCGCTTTGTGGTCGAGCGCGGGCAATAGCCCAGGGCGCGCAACCACTGAGCGTCTATCGCGCACGGCATACCAATATCATGTCGTGCGCCGCAGAGGAGCACGCTGCGATGGCTCCCCAAAGCGCTGAAACAACGCGGCCCGACAGCTCCATCGTCGATCCCCAAGCCGTACAGCATGTCCAGGCGCATCCGCTGACCGCCGATCTGACCGAGCAGGTCGCCGAAATCTTCAAGGCGCTGGCCGACCCGACCCGCGTGCGCATTCTGCATGCGCTTTCGCATGCCGAGCTATGTGTGGGCGACCTGGCCGCAGTGCTGGAGATGAGCGAATCGGCGGTCTCGCATCAGCTTCGGCTGCTGCGCGGCCTGCGCGTGGTGCGCGCCCGTCGCGATGGCAAGCTGATCTTCTATGCCCTCGACGACGAGCACGTCGCGCGGCTGTTCCAGCTTAGTCTCGAACATCTTGGGCATTCGTGACTTGTAGAACTGGGCGCACATATCACGAGGGTTTAACCACCAAGACACCGGGTGCCCTCTGGGCGACACCAAGGCTTGGTGCCTTGGTGTCTTGGTGGTTAAAAACTATCGGCATCTTTCAGCGATTATAGCGCAGCAGGCGCATGCCATTCGCGATCACGATCAGCGCCGCGCCCGTATCGGCAAAGACCGCCATCCAAAGCGTTGCGACACCCAGCAGCGCGGCGACCATGAAGATCGCCTTGACCACGAGCGCGAACACGATGTTCTGGATGATCACGCGCCGCGCCGCGCGGCTGAGGCCGATTGCGAAGGGCAGCCGCGCGAGATCGTCGGTCATAAGCGTGATGTCGGCGGTCTCTAGCGCCACATCGCTGCCCGCCGCGCCCATGGCGATGCCGACCGTCGCGCGGGCCAGCGCCGGTGCGTCGTTGACGCCGTCGCCGACCATGCCGACGCTGCTATGCGCTGCCAGCAACTCGTCGATCACCGCCAGCTTCGTCTGCGGCAGCAGCCCGGCGTATGTCTTGTCGATGCCGACGCTGGCCGCAACTCGCTCTGCGGCGTGCGCGGTGTCGCCCGTCAGCATCGCGATGTGCGCGATCCCCATGCGCCTGAGCGTCGCGACTGCCGCGCGGCTCTCGGCGCGCTCTGCATCCGCGACGGCGATGATCCCGCGCAGCGCGCCGTCGTAGCCGACCAGCATCGCCGTACGCCCGCTCTGCTCTAATGCGACGAGACGCGCCTCGACGGCGGGCGCGAGCGGCGTGCCTGCGAACATCGCGCGGTTGCCGATCGCGACCTGCCGGCCCGCGACATCCGCCGTCGCGCCGCAGCCCGGCAGCGATTGGAGATCGGTCGCGGATGGAATGCGCAGCCCACGCGCCTCGGCTGCGGCGATGATCGCCCGCGCCAGCGGATGCGTCGAGCGCCGCTCGACACCCGCCGCCAGGCTCAATAGTTCGTCGTCCGCCACCGAATCGGACTGGACCGGCACGCCTGGATCGGAGCGCGCGCCGGTCGCTGGCTGCGGCGGGCCATCCGCGAATACAATCACATCGGTTACGACCGGCTGGCCCAGCGTGAGCGTTCCAGTCTTGTCGAAGGCCAGCGCGCGCAGCCCGCCAGCGATCTCAAGCGCGCCGCCGCCCTTGAACAGCACGCCATGGCGCGCGCCGGCGCTGATCGCGCTGACGATGCTCACCGGCGTCGAGATCACCAGCGCGCAGGGGCAGGCGATCACGAGCAGCACCAACGCGCGGTACAGCCAGGCCGTCCACGCGCCGGCACCCGCGAGCGGTGGCAGCGTAGCGACGAGCACGGCCAGGACCAGCACCGCCGGTGTGTAATAGCGCGCGAACACGTCAATGAAGCGCTGCGCCGGAGCTTTATGCGCCTGGGCCGCTTCGACCAAATGGATGATGCGCGCTAGCGTGCTATCCTGCGCCGGCCGCATGACGCGCGCCTCGATCGCGCCATCGCCGTTGAGACTGCCGGCGAACACTTCCGCGCCTGCCGCTTTCTCGACCGGCATGCTCTCGCCCGTGATCGGTGCCTGGTTCACACTCGTGCGCCCAGCTGTGACAATGCCATCGAGCGGAATCTTATCGCCCGGCTTGACGAGCACAATATCGCCCACGGCCACATCGCCGACCGGCAGCAGGTACTCGACCGCGCCGCGCAGCACAAGCGCCGTCGCCGGAGCGAGCTGCATCAGCGCGCGAATCGAGCGCCGCGCCCGCTCCATCGTATAGCTCTCTAGCAGATTGCCAAGCGCGAATAGGAACACCACCGCTGCGCTCTCGGCATACTGGCCGATCAGCAGCGCACCGACGGCCGCGATCGTCATCAGCGTATTGATGTCGAGGATGCGCGTCGCCCGCAGGGTCGCCCAGCCGTTCCTGGCGACGAATACACCGCCGGTGAGCGTCGCAAGTATATACAAAATCTCCGCCACGCCGCGCGGCGCGCCAAGCAAACCGCACGTCCAGGCGATCAGGATCAGTAGCCCACAGACGCCGGTGAGCAGGTCGCGTGGGCGCGTACGCAGCCGTGCCAACAGCCCGGTCGGTTGATCGTGCGCGGGCTGCGCCGCTGGCTGGTCGACCTGGAAACCAAGCTGCTCGACCTGCTCGACGATCCGTGCCGGCGTGAGCGTCTGCGGCGCGTAGGAGACGATCAGCCGGGCCAGCGCTGGGTCGGCATGCGCCTGCTGGACGCCAGGCAACGCACGAACCGCCTGCTCGATCGGGCCGGCCTCGGCGGCACAGCACATACCGGCCACCGTACAGCTGAACGTGTTGGTCTGCTGGGGCAGGTTGAGCGTATAGCCGAGCCGACCGACGAGCGCGCTGATCGCATCAAGCGATGTCTGCTCGCGATCGTACTCCAAGTACAATTGCGCGGCGGTGAAGTTGACGACCGCATAGTGGACGCCGACAAACCGGTTAAGCGCACGCTCGATCATGCTGGCGCAGTCGGCGCAGTCCATACCCACGACGGCGAAGGTCGGGTGATCGTAACGCTGCGCGATGGACACACCAGCCGCGCGCGCAAGCGACTCGGCCTCGGCGTCGGCGACGATCTGGGGGTCTATTTCGAGGATGATGCGGGTGTGCTCACGATGCGCGGTGGCGATGCCGCTGCGCGCGGATAGCGCCTCGACAAGATGCCCGACGCAGCAGTCGCAGTTTGGGTTCTGCGGCATCACGAGCGGAAGTTCTAAGACAATCGTGTGCAGCATACGCGCTCGCTATTGATACATATTTTCATCATTCGCTCACTTGAGCAACTGTTCATATTATACCTCGCAGCTCTATCTCTGTCAACTATACTGAAGCGATCCTCTGCTATACTGAACGGACCGCGATCGCCAACCGCCAGCTGTGGGAGAACAATAATGCACCTGCAAGATCGTGACGTGCGCGCTCCGCTCGACCTGTTTCACCGTACCTATCATTCGCTGCTGCGCAGCACTGGCGAGATTCAAATCCAGGCGCTAGTCGAGCAGTACGCGACGTTCGAGCCGAGCCTGCACCACCACGTTCGCTCGCCGGCACCCGACCTCGCCGCGCTGACCTACACCTCGCTACGCCTGCCAACCTGCATCGACGCGGTTCGCCTGGTGCTGCTTGGCCAATCGCACGAAGTCTTCGCGCGCCACGGCTATGGCGACGTTTTGAACTGGCAGCCAGTCAGCGCACCTGGCCGTCGGCGAAAGATGTTCTTCGACGGCGACGAGACACTAGCCGTGCTGATCGCGAGCCCCTCCGACGTGGACGACCTAATACCGATTCTGGTCGCATTTCAGATCGAGTGGAATAAAATCCATGCGCTGCTACGCGATCCACGGCTGGTGAGCGCGCTGGAGCGGCTGCGCGACCAGGGCGACGTCTCGCCCGACGAGCAAGTGGAGCTGCTCACACCGCTCGGCCTGCGGCGCGAAGACATCGCCCGGCTGCGCACGATCTGGGGCGAGCAGACGGCCGAGCGGCTGCTGCGCATTGGCGCGTGGAAGAAACGCTTCGCAGTGCGCATGCTCGGCGGCTCGCTGATGGACTACGAGCGCGCGACACTGCGCTGGTGGTGGCATATCGAGCGGACGCTGACGCAGCTACACTTCGACGACCGACCGATCTACTTCGTCTCCAGCAACACCCACAGCCTGGTCAACCTACTCTCGGGCTTCGCGCTGCGCCACACCGACGAGCTGCTGGACTTCATCCGCGCACAGGGCCACGGCGGGCTGCTCGCCGAATACGACAAGATCATCGCCGAGCAGGTGCCATCGTCGATCGAGAACTTTTTCTACTATGTGTTGAAAAAAT
>Ga0075433_10005053_pt1 | contig 10341 bp, 2 predicted proteins | sample RhiMethybrSRZTD2_FD_75299 | JGI IMG/M metagenome (GOLD analysis project Ga0075433, IMG submission 75299) | Populus rhizosphere microbial communities from Tennessee, USA - Rhizosphere MetaG P. TD hybrid SRZTD2 | ecosystem: Host-associated > Plants > Roots > Rhizosphere > Soil | place: USA... | reverse complement strand
TCTTCACCGCGCCGACGCTGCGAGCGCTGGCCGCGACGGTCGAGAGGGCAGACCTCAGCGGGGTCAAAGCGCCGCCCAACCTGATCCCGGAGGGATGCCAAAGAATCACGCCCGAGATGCTGCCGCTGATCGAGTTGACGCAGGCTGAGATCGACCTCATCGAGGGGGTGACGCCGGGAGGGGCGGCCAACATCCAGGACATCTACCTGCTGGGGCCGTTGCAGGAAGGGATTCTCTTCCATCACCTGATGAGCGCCGAAGGGGATATCTATCTGTTGTCGAAGCTGCTGGCCTTCGATACGCGGGAGAGGCTGGAGAGGTTCGTGGAGGCGTTGCAGGGATTGATTGGTCGGCACGACATACTGCGGACGGCTGTGGTGTGGGAGGGACTGCGCGAGCCGGCGCAGGTGGTCTGGCGCGAGGCGCGGCTGAGGGTGGAGGAGGCGCCCCTGGACGCGAGGGATGGCGAGATCGCGCGGCAGTTGTGCGATCGTTTCGATCCGCGGCGCTACCGGCTGGACGTGGGGGAGGCGCCGCTGATGCGTTGCTTCGTGGCGCACGACGTGGCGGAAGAACGGTGGCTGCTGCTGTGGCAGGGCCATCACCTGACGTTCGACCATAGGGGTATGGAGATCATAACGGAGGAGGCCAGAGCTCATTTGATGGGTGAGGCCGACCTGTTGCCCGAGCCGGAGCCGTTCCGGAACTTCGTGGCGCAGGCGAGGCTGGGTGTGGCAGGCATGAGCCAGGAGGGGCATGAGGCGTTCTTCCGGGAGATGCTGGGGGATGTCGATGATACGACGGCGCCGTTCGGGCTGACCGATACGCAAGGGGACGGCTCTGGGATTGAGGAGTGGCGGATCGAACTGGGGAGTGAGTTGTCGAACCGGCTGCGGGAGGCGGCGCGGAGGTCGGGAGTGAGTGCGGCGAGCCTATGCCATCTGGCGTGGGCGGTGACGCTGTCGCGAGTGTCGGGGCGAGCAGACGTGGTTTTCGGGACGGTGCTGTTTGGACGGATGCAGGGAGGCGAGGGAGCTAATCAAAGCCTGGGGATGTTGATCAACACCTTGCCGTTGAGAATCAGAGTGAATGATGAAGGCGTGGAGAGGAGCGCGCGAGAAGTCCATCGGTTGCTGGGGGAACTGATGGCGCATGAACACGCGTCGCTGGCGTTGGCGCAGAGATGCAGCCGAGTGGAGGCGCCCGCGCCACTCTTCAGCTCCCTGTTCAACTACCGGTACAGCCTGCGAAAGACACAGGAGGCGGCCTCGCCGGCCTGGGAAGGCATCGAGATTCTGGCTTTGGAGGAGCGGACCAACTACCCGCTGGTATTGTCTGTGGACGACCTGGGAGATGGTCTGGCATTGACTGCCGAGGCGACCGCGCAGATCGATCCCTGGCGAATCTGCGACTACATGCTGACGGCGCTGGAAGGAGTGGTCGGCGCGCTGGAATCGGCTCCGGAGACGGCGACGAGGGAGATTGAAGTCATGCCCGAAGCCGAGAGGCGTCGGGCAGTGGAGGCGTTGGACGCGACCGAGGCGGATTATCCGGCGGAGAAGCTGATCCATCAACTGTTTGAAGAACAGGCTGATCGCGCTCCGGACAGAATCGCCGGCGTAAACGCGGATGTGGCGATCAGCTATGGAGAACTGAACCGGCGAGCGAACCGGTTAGGAAACTATTTGAGGAGACGAGGGGCCGGCGTTGAATCCCGGGTGGGAATATGTCTCGAGCGCGGAGTTGAGATGCTGGTAGCCCTTCTGGGAATTATGAAGGCCGGAGGAACATACACGCCCCTGGATCCTGCGTATCCCGCCGAGCGATTGAAATTCATGCAGGAAGACTCAGCCCTGCGATTGATTGTGACTCAGGAAAAGACCAGTCGGTTGTTAGGAGCGACGACGGCTGAATTGATCCGCATCGACAGCAATTGCGATGAGATCGCCAAAGAGGACGGTAAGAATATCAATAGCGGAGTCGGGAGTGAGAACCTGGCGTATCTGATCTATACCTCCGGTTCCACGGGCCGCCCCAAAGGGACGATGATCACGCATCGGTCAGTTGTCAATCTGGTGACAGACTCGGTCAGGAAATTCGGGTTGGAGCCTGAGAGCAAGTTTCTTCAGTTCGCATCGCTGAATTTTGACGTGGCAGTCGAAGAAATCTACCCCGTATGGTCAATCGGAGGCGCGGTCGTTCTGTTGTCAGATAACTTCTCATACTCCTATTCAGAGCTGACCGAGACTATAGAGAGACATGAAATAACCACTATAGAGCTGCCAACAGCTTACTGGCGTGAATGGATGCAGGAGTTGTTGAGAGCAGGTGGCGGAGCGCCGCGATGCCTGGATCTGGTTATTACAGGGGATGAAAAAATCTCAGCGGAAACCTTCAGCGAGTGGAAAGAGCACGGGGTTTCATTGCTGCATGTTTATGGTGTGACAGAGGCCACCGTAAACTCGGTCGTCTATCGAGTCCCGGAGGATTTCGGGGTCTCGGGGAATTTCACTTCTATTCCGATCGGTTTGCCGATGGCCAATGTGGAAGTCTATCTGCTCGATGGCGATCTGCGCCCAATGCCTTTGGGATTCCTGACCGAGTTGTATCTTGGTGGGGCAGGAGTCGGCGCCGGATATCTGAACCGGCCGGAGTTAACGGCGGAGAGGTTCGTGCCGTCGCCATTTGGGAAGCGACCGGGCGGCCGCCTATATAGGAGCGGAGATCTGGCCAGGTTATCCACAGACGGATACCTGGAATTTGCAGGCCGCATTGACCATCAGGTGAAGATCCGCGGATTTCGCGTGGAACTCGGAGAGATCGAGACGGCGCTTGATGAACACGAGCTGGTAAGGAAAAGCGTAGTGATCGCTAGTGAGGATGAGAGAGGCGACCGGCGACTGATTGGGTATGTGGTAGCTGGTGAAGGCGCCACGGAGTCGTCATTGAAGAAACATGTTCGCGAGAGACTGCCCGAGCACATGGTTCCGGAAGCGATCCTGTTGCTGGATGAGATCCCGCTGACGGCAAATGGAAAGATCGACCGGAAGAATCTGCCATCAGTGGCTTCTCTTAGAAATATGAACCGGCGGATGGAGCATGAGTATGTCGGCTCCCGGACGCAGCTGGAAGAGATGGTGGTCGGGATCTTTGGTGAAGTACTGAATCGGGATCGAGTAGGGATCTACGACAACTTCTTCGAAATCGGAGGGCATTCGCTATTAGCGACACGGGTAATTTCGCGAGTTCGGAGCGCATTCGGAGTTGAGGTCGGACTCAGGAGCCTCTTTGAAGAGTCGACGGCGGAAGGTCTGTCGCGCAAGATAGGGGAAGCGATGAGGGCGGGAGAGAAGATTGAAATTCCGCCAGTGGTCAGAATCGAGCGAGAGGGCGCCGGAGGCAGGAGGGCGCCGCTGTCGTTCGCGCAGCAGAGGTTGTGGTTCATCGACCAGTTGGAACCAGGTAACGCGCTATACAACATTCCAGGAGGAGTAAGGCTGGAGGGAAGTTTAAACATCGAGGCGCTGGAGTATGCGATCAATGAAATAGTAAGAAGACACGAGGCGCTGCGGACGAAGTTCGAAGCAGAGGACGGCGAACCGGTCCAGGTGATCGACGAATGGGAGCCGCGAAGATTGGAGGTCGCAGACCTGACGGGGCTTCCGCCTGTGGAGAGAGAGGAAGAGGCGATCCGGATGGCGAGCGAGGAAGCGGAGACGGGATTCAATTTGACACGAGGGCCACTGCTAAGAGTGAAGTCGCTCGTACTCGATGAGGAAGAGCATATCGTGCTCTTAACCATGCACCACATCGTGAGCGATGGATGGTCGATGGATATCCTGATCAGAGAAGTCGGAGAACTCTACCGGGCCTACATCCGTGCAGAGTCCTCGCCGCTGCCCGAGTTGCCGATCCAGTATGCGGATTTCGCGGTCTGGCAGAGAGAGTGGCTGCAGGGCGAGACGCTGGAGCGGGAGCTTGAGTATTGGCGGAAGCAGTTAGCCGGAATGGAAGCCCTGGAACTGCCGGCTGATCATCCGAGGCCGGCGGCGCCGACTTATCGTGGAGCAAGGCGGCGTTTTGTAATCGAGAGAGAACTGGCGGAGAAGCTGAGAGAGTTGGGGCGGCGAGAAGGAGCGACCCTGTTTATGACGCTGCTGGGAGGCTTCGACATCCTGATGAGCCGGTACAGCGGGCAGACGGACATAGCGATCGGGACCGACATCGCCAACCGGAATCGGGCGGAGATCGAAGGGCTGATCGGGTTCTTCGTCAATCAGTTGGTCTTGAGAGTGGAGGCGCCAGCCGGAGAGAGTTTCCGCGGGTTGCTGAAGAGGGTGCGGGAGGCGTGTCTGGGAGCATATGCGCATCAGGACGCGCCGTTCGAGAAGCTGGTGGAGGAGTTGCAGCCGGAGCGAGACCTCAGCCGAAGCCCGTTCTTTCAGGTGGCGGTGATACTGCAAAACGCCGGTGGAGAAAGACTGGAGCTGGGAGGAGTCAAGCTGAGTGGCGTCGGCGTCGCGGCGTCGGCCGCAGGCGATGCGCGGGCTGCGAAGTTAGATCTGACGTTGTCGATCACGGACCTGGGGCATGAACTGGTGGGGGCCGTGGAATACAGCCTGGACCTGTTTGAGGCGGGAACGATCGAGCGGCTGATCAACCATTACGCCAATGTGTTGGGCGGGGTCGTGAGGGATAGTGAGAGGCCGATCTCCGAGCTGAGCTTGATGAGCGATCGAGAAAGAGAGCAGGTCATTCTGGGATGGAACGAGACGGCAAGCCCATACCCCGAAGACCGGCGAGTCCACGAACTGTTCGAGCGGCAGGTGGAGCGGACTCCAGAAGCCGTGGCGGTAGTCTTTGAGGGGGAGTGTTTGAGCTATGGCGAGCTGAACCGGCGAGCGAACCAATTGGGGCGGCGCCTGCGAGGGCTTGGAGTGGGGCCGGAAGTGGCGGTTGGGTTGTGCCTGGAGCGTTCGGCCGAGATGGCGGTGGGATTGCTGGGAATACTCAAGGCGGGAGGGGCTTATCTGCCGCTGGACCCGACATACCCCGCGGAGAGGCTGAGCTTCATGCTGGAAGACGCGGCCGTGCGGTTGATAGTGACTCAGGAAAAGCTCGGAGGGTTATTGGGCGCGCCGCGAGCTGAAATGATCTGCATCGACAGCAGGCGTGATGAGATCGCCCGTGAAGGCGAAGAGAATATCGGGAGTGAAGTCGAGAGTGAGAACCTGGCGTATGTCATTTACACGTCCGGCTCCACCGGGCGTCCCAAAGGGGCGGCGATCACGCACCGGTCGGTGGTCAATCTGGTAACGGACGCGGTCAAGAAGTTCCGGCTGGGGCCGGGGAGCAAGTTTCTGCAGTTTGCGTCGCTGAGTTTTGATGTGGCGGTGGAAGAGATCTACCCGGTGTGGTCGATCGGAGGCGCGGTGGTTCTGCAATCGGATAAGTTGTTGTACTCCTATTCGGAGCTGACGGAGGCGATAGAGCGGCATGAAGTGACGACGATAGAACTGCCGACAGTCTACTGGCGCGAATGGATGCGTGAGCTGTCAGGGAGTGGAAGGAGAGCGCCGCGTTGCTTGGATCTGGTGATCACGGGTGATGAAAGAATCTCGCCGGAGGTATTCAAAGAGTGGAAAGAGCACGAGGTCCAATTGTTGCACGTCTATGGTGTGACAGAGGCGACGGTAAATTCGAGTGTGTATCTGGTCCCTGAGGACTTCGGCGCCGGTGAGAGCTTGGCGGCGATTCCAATCGGGCAGCCAATGGCGAATACGGAAGCCTATCTGCTCGACGAGAGGCTAGAGCCAATGCCGGTGGGAATCCCTGGCGAGATGTATCTCGGAGGGGTCGGGCTGGCGCGCGGCTACATGAATAGGCCGGAATTGACGGCGGAGAGGTTTGCGCCGTCGCCATACGGGAGGCGAGCCGGGAGCCGGTTGTACAGGAGCGGGGATGTGGCGAGGTCCTCGCCGAGGGGATGGCTTGAATTCATCGGACGAGCGGATGCGCAAGTCAAGGTGAGGGGATACCGGATCGAGTTGGGGGAGATCGAGGCGATCTTGAACGCACATCCGTCGGTGAAGCAGAGCGTGGTAATGGCGAGAGAGGATGAGAGAGGCGATAAGCGGCTGGTTGGGTACGTGGTGGCGGAAGAAGGAGCGACGGCGCCGCTGCTGAAAAGGCATGTTCGAGAGAGAGCGCCGGAGTACATGGTTCCTGAAGCGATCCTCGTTCTGAATGAAATGCCTTTGACCGCTCATGGAAAGGTAGACCGGAAGAGATTGCCATTACTCACTGATGCGGGTAGACATCAGACACGAGAGGGTCTTGCGCCTCGGACCCCGGCGGAGGAGATGCTGGTTGGAATATTCGAGGATGTGCTGAAGATAGACCGAGTTGGGATTCACGACAACTTCTTCGATATTGGCGGACATTCATTACTAGCAACCCGCCTGATTTCACGAGTAAGAGATACCTTCGGAGTGGAGATCGGGGTCAAGGCTATCTTCGAGCAGCCGACGCCAGAAGGGCTGGCGCTGAGAATTGAGGCGGCGATGAAGAGCGGAGAGAAGGAAGAGGGACCGCCGCTTGTCAGAGCGTCGAGAAGAGAGAAACTACCGCTGTCGTTCGCTCAGCAGAGGTTGTGGGTTTTAGATCAACTCGCGCCAAATAATCCGTTCTATAACATCTCATGCGGGGTGGTGTTGGAAGGGAGACTGAATCTCGACGTGTTGGAGCGCAGCGTCAATGAGATCGTCAGAAGACACGAGGCGCTAAGAACGAGGATCGAGGTTGAAGCTGGCTCGCCGGCGCAGGTGATCGACGAATGGGAATCGCGGGGCTTAAAGGTGGAAGACCTTACGGGTCTGACCCGCGAGGAGCGGGAGTTGGAGATTAAAAGGATAATAAATGAGGAGGCGGAGACGGGGTTTGATCTGAGACGGGGACCGCTCATGAGGCTGAGAGTGCTGGAGTTGGAAAGGGAAGAACACATAGTGGTCCTCACGATGCATCATATAGTGAGCGATGCATGGTCGATTGGGGTGCTTGTGCGAGAGATGGGGGCGCTCTATGAGGCGATAAGCGCCGGAGAAACCTCCCTACTACCGGAACTGGAGATACAATACGCGGACTATGCAGTTTGGCAAAGGAAATACCTGGCGGGTACTGTGTTGGAAGAACATCTGGGGTATTGGAAGAAACAGTTGAGCGGTAAGCTTCCAGTGCTGGACTTGCCTGTCGATCACCTCCGCCCCCCAGTTCCAAGTTATCGCGGAGCGGCAAAATCGTTCACTTTGTCTATAGAATTATTTCAGTCCTTGAGGATCTTGTGCCGGCAGGAACGTGTGACACTATTTATGCTGCTGCTGGCGGCATTCAAGACCCTGCTCTATAAGTATACGGCGCAAGAAGACATCATTGTCGGCACGGCAGTAGCGAATAGAAGCCGGGTAGAGGTTGAACCACTCATCGGTTTTTTTGTGAACATGCTTCCATTGAGGACAGACCTCAGCGGCAACCCAGGATTCACAGAGTTACTAAAACGGGTAAGAGACGTGGCGATAGGAGGATATGCCCATCAGGATATGCCTTTTGAGAAATTGGTCAAAGAGATACAGCCTGAAAGAACGGTCCGGGAAATGCCCTTGTTTAACGTGGCATTTGGGGTACAAAACGCGCCGGAGGAGGAACTGAAGCTGAATGGGATTGAAGTCAGGCCGATCGTTACGGAACAGGGAGATGCAAGATATGATCTTACATTGTGGGTAAGGGAGGGTATTCAAGGACTACGGGTAAATTGGACCTACAGTAAAGACTTGTTTGAAGAGGGAACGATCGTGCGTATGCACAACCACTTTGAGACTCTGCTCTCCAGCATCATCGATCGACCGGACGCGCGGCTGAGTATTCTGGAAATCTCGGACGGAGCCGAAACCGGGCCCGCCCATAATGAGCTAGACGGCCCGAAAGGGCATGATAATGGAACACTGATGCCGATTAGACGCAGAGGAACCAAGCTGCCTACCCAGGCAGTTTGATCTGGCTTGCGGCTTTTTACGGACATACCCACCAGTTACGCGAATAGAAATCCATTGAGATTCGCTGCCAATTTCCCAAAAGAGGCGTGACACTGCCGACCAGCTTCGGTCTGTAGTGGCAAACAAAGCCGTAACCAGGTCGAACTATCGTTAGTTCGTGGAGAATGTCTATGTCAAAGTCTATTTATTTGATCAACCCTACCAATGACTATCCATGCTATCTCGGCGCGGAGTTCTACGCCGGGTGGGGTGGGTGGGAGTAACTGTCTCGAAATAGGGGGTCTAAGTGGGTGAAAGTGACTCGCTATTAAGCGCGTTCATGGGAAGGAATCGGAAAATTGTCAGGCTCTCGCAGGAGGAGTTGGTTACGATCAGTTACCTGGACCAGGAGCGACAATTGCCGCTCGTCATGCGACCTGGTAGGGGCAGCATCGATCTGCCGGTATGGGCCATGGATAATCGCGCCTACATAGAAGGAAAGCTTGGGAAACACGGGGCAATACTATTTCGCGACTTCGACTTGGAATCGGTATCGGAATTCGAGCGATTCATCAGATCTGTCTCGGGAGAAGCCCTGGAGTACAACGAACGATCGTCGCCGCGCTCTCAGATTAGCGGCCAGATCTATACTTCTACTGACTATCCTGCTGATAAAGAGATATTTCTTCACAACGAACAGTCATACAACCTGCTTTTTCCGATGAATATCTTATTTTATTGCGTCAAGGCCTCGAGAGAAGGCGGGGCGACGCCGATCGCAGACACGCGAAGGGTGTTCGGGCGAATTTCGGATGAAGTAAAAGAGAGATTCCTGAAAAGAAAGTATATGTATGTGCGTAACTTCGGAGATGGATTTGGCTTGAGCTGGCAAGAGGCGTTTCAAACCTCGTCTAAATCCGAGGTAGAGGAATACTGTCATAGCAATCAGATTGGGTATGAGTGGAGGATAGGGAACCGGTTAAGGACAAAACAGGTAAGGGAGGTGGCGGCGAGGCATCCGAAGACGGGGGAGTGGGTGTGGTTCAATCACCTGACGTTTTTTCACTTCAGCACGCTCGACCAGCAGATACAGGAGGAGATGATGAGAGCGTTTGCAGAAGAGAATCTGCCGAACAATACCTACTATGGTGATGGCCAGAGAATAGAAGAAGAAGTAATGACTCACTTAAGAGAGGCATATCAGAAAGAGAAGGTGAGATTTGATTGGCAAGAGGGCGACATCCTGATGCTTGACAATATGCTGGCGGCGCACGGTAGAGAGGCTTACACCGGAGATAGAAGCGTGGCTGTGGGAATGGCAGAGGCATGCAGTTGGGACCGCATATGAGGGAGGGACGAAGTATGTCGGATAAGGTCGTCGAAGGGTATCAGTTATCTCCACAACAGGCGCGCATCTGGTTGTTGCAGCAGGTTGACGGTAGCCTGGCATATCGGGCGCGGTGCGCCGTGCTGATCGACGGCGCCCTGGAAGTCGAACGCTTAAAGGCGGCGATCAGCGGAATCGTCGCGCGGCATGAGATTCTGCGAACCAGCTTTCACCTGCTTGGTGGAATGACCATCCCCTTACAGGCGATCGAAGCAGAGGCGGTCGCTGAGTTGCGTGAGATCGATTTGAGAGATTGCGAGGGACGGCAGCAGAGCGCGCGTTTCGAGGAGCTCTTGCGGGAGGAGGGTGTCGATTGCCTGAGATACGAGCGGGGTCCGCGCGTGCGGTTTTGCCTGGCGCAAATGTCGGAGGCTGAAAGAGTCCTGATGATGAGTCTGCCGGCAGTGTGTGCCGATAGCCGGAGCTTGAAGAATCTGTATCGCGAAATAGCGCGGTCCTATGGGGCGCAGGGGCGAGGCGAAGAGAATGCTGATCAGCCAGTGCAATATGTGGATTTTGCGGAGTGGCAGAAAGAGCGGCTCGAACAGCAAGAGGATCGGAGTGAGCGGCTGAAGGGATTGAGTTGGCGTCCAGGTGAGAGTACTGAGTTGAAGGTGGGTCTGGAGCGGGAGAGAGAGAGGGGCGCTAGGTTCGCGCCGGAAAGCGTCCTGCTGATGCTCGATGTGGAGATTGTACGGGGGATCGAGCGAGTATCGGGCGCTCATCGGGTGAGGCCCGAGATTTTCCTGTTGGCGTGCTGGCAGGTCTTGCTGTGGCGTCTGAGCGGAAATAAAGAGGTGACGATCGATAGTTTGTATGAGGGGAGGAGCAGAAGGAAGTTGCAGGAAGCGATGGGGGCGTTCGCCAGCTACAGCGCGGTGCAATGCCATCTGGAACCGGACTATCGACTGGATGAGATGTTGGAGA
>Ga0075433_10005049_pt1 | contig 10342 bp, 10 predicted proteins | sample RhiMethybrSRZTD2_FD_75299 | JGI IMG/M metagenome (GOLD analysis project Ga0075433, IMG submission 75299) | Populus rhizosphere microbial communities from Tennessee, USA - Rhizosphere MetaG P. TD hybrid SRZTD2 | ecosystem: Host-associated > Plants > Roots > Rhizosphere > Soil | place: USA... | reverse complement strand
GGACGGCACGGTCGAGGTCGGCGGCCGCGGCGTCTACGCCGGGCGCGAGCGCATTCGCGCGTTCTTGGCGCTGAACGGTCCCGAGGGTCCGCAGCCGAACCGCTTGTTCGATCAGATGCAGTTGCAGCCGATCATCCACGTCGCGCCCGACGGACGCACGGCCAAGGGCCGTTGGCACGTGTTTGCGCAGGAGGCCGTGCACCACGAGTACGCACAGTGGGGCTTGGGTGTGCTCGAGAACGAGTACGTGAAGGAGGACGGCGTCTGGAAGATCGCACGTCATCACTTCTTCACGACGATGTACACGCCATACGACGCGGGTTGGGCGAAGACCGCGATCCCGAACGCGGGCCCGTCCGCGGAGTTGCCGCCCGATCGCGCACCGAGCGTCGAGTACCAAGCGTATCCGACTGCGTTCGTGGTGCCGTTCCACTACGAGAATCCCGTGACGGCGCCCGCCGATTCGCCCGCACCGCCGGCTGCGGCGGCGGCCACGGTCGCCGAGGTCGAAGCCAGCCTCGTCGCGCTCGACGCGCGCCTCGTGCGGCTCGAGGACACCACGCAGCTCGAGCGCTTGAACTCGATCTACGGCTACTACCTCGCGCATCTGCAGTGGGACGACCTCACGGGCATCTTCTCGCCGACGGGCACGATCGAGATCGCGATGCGCGGTGTCTACGCGGGGTCGGCCAGCGTGCGCCGCAACTTGAACCTGTACGGCCAAGCCACCGATAGCCAGTTCGGCTTGCAGCACAACCACATGCAGTTCCAGCCCGTGATCACGCTCGCGCCGGACGGCCAGAGCGCGCACCTGCGCTCGCGCGCGCTCAGCATCATGGGGCAGTGGGAACGCTACAGTCAGTGGATGGGCGGCGTCTACGAGAACGAGTACGTGAAAGAGAACGGCGTCTGGAAGATCAAGAGCGATCAGGTATTCAACACGTACTTCGTGCCGTACACGGTCGGTTGGAAGGACGTGCAGCCGCGGCCGCCGCCCGGCATCACGGCGACGAATCCGCCCGACGCACCCCCGACGCATCCGTTCGAGATGTATCCAAGCGCGTTCCTGCCGCCGTTCCACTACGCGAATCCCGTGACGGGGCAGACGGTCGACTGGAGCCCGGCCTCGCAATAGGAGGTACCGATGAACGCGCGCTGTCTTGCGCTGTGTTTCCTGTTTGCGTGTGGAGCCGCGGCCGCGCAACCGCCCACGGGCACCGTGCTCGTGACGGGTGCGAATCGCGGCTTGGGGCTCGAACTCGTGAAGGAGTACGCGGCGCGCGGTTGGACGGTGATCGCAACGGCGCGCAATCCGCGCGACGCGGTCGAGCTCAACGCGCTCGCGGCGAGTGACCACGACGTCACGGTCGAAACGCTCGACGTGCGCGACGCCGCGCAGCTCGCGGCGCTTGCCGCGAAGTACCGCGGCAAGCCTGTCGACGTGCTGATCAACAACGCCGGCGTGCTCGGCGACCTCGACGCGCAAGCGCTCGGCGCGCTCGACTACGCAGAGTTCGAGCAAGTGATGGCCGTCAACACGTTCGCGCCGCTCGCCGTCAGCGACGCGTTTCGCGAGCACGTCGCGAGCAGTGCTCGCAAAAAAATCGTCGCGATCACGAGTCGCTCCGGCATCGTCTCGCTACCGGGCTGGCGCGGCCCATACTTCTACCGGGCGAGCAAGATCGCGCTGAACATGGAAATGCGCATGCTCGCCGACGAGCTGCGCGCGCGCGGCATCGTCGTGGCGGTCGTGGCTCCCGCGCCGACGGATACCGACATGCTGCGGCAACTGATCGGCCCGCAAGGCGCTGCGCAACAGGCGCGGCCCGCCGACTCGGCGGCCGGGCTGATCGATCTCATCGAGCGCGTCGACTTGCAGCAGAGCGGTCAGCCGCTGTTCGTCGACGGCACCGCGCTGCCTTGGTGAGCTCCGTGCCACGGTTCCAACCGCCGTTCCGCGGAGTATGATTCGCCAATCACTTATGTCCGACGCAATCGCTGGAGAATCTCGATGACCGACCGGCAAAAAGACCTCGACCGTCGCACTTTCATGGCCGGCGCCGTCGGCGCGGCTGCCACGCTCGGCGCGCTCGCCACGGCGGAAGCACAACCCCCGGCCGGTGGCCCGCCCGGCGGCCCGCCCGCGCGCTCGACCGATACGACGCTGTCGACGCTGCAGCAGCAGCAACCGCGCCTCTATCGACTCGAAGCCGACGTTCACGATTGCGAAGTCACGGGCAAGATTCCGAGCGACCTGAACGGCGCGTTCTACCGCGTCGGTCCCGATGCGCAATACAAGATGGCGCCCGGCAACATCCCGTTCGACGGCGAAGGCCACGTCAGCATGTTCCGCATCAAAGATGGCCGCGTGAACTATCGCAGCCGCTTCGTTCGCAACGACCGCTATCTCGCGCAGGAAAAAGCAGGCCGCATCTTGTTCCCGATGTATCGCAATCCGGCGATGGACGATCCAAGCGTAAAGGGACTGAGCCGCAGTACTGCCAATACGCACATCATCAACCACCGCAATCTTCTGCTCGCGCTGAAGGAAGACAGTCCGCCGAGCGCGCTGAATCTGCTGACGCTCGAGACGGTGGCGCCGACGTACACGTTCGACGGTCAGCTGCCGAGCAAGACATTCACGGCGCATCCGAAGCTCGATTCGCACACGGGCAACATGGTCGCGTTCGGCTACGAGTCCGAAGGCTTCGGCAGCAACGTCGTCACGATGTTCGAGTTCACGCCGCAGGGCCGCAAGGTGTGGGACGCGAAGATCCAGGTGCCGTACGTCGGCATGCTGCACGACTTCGCGGTCACGGAGCACTACTGCGTGTTCTACGTGATCCCGATGACGATGGACCAGGCGCAGATGGACCGCGGCGGCATTCACTGGTCGTGGGATGGCACGAAGCCGACGTACTTCGGGTTCGTGCGCCGCGGCGGCGACGGCAAGGACGTGCGCTGGATCCAAGGCCCGACGCGCAGCGCGACGCACGTGATGGGCGCGTTCGACAACGCGCAGATGCTCATCGTCGACGTCGAGATGTCGATGTCGAACCCGTTCCCGTTCATGCCGATGCACGACGGCTCGCGTTGGGACCCGGTCGCGGGCTCGAGCCACATCACGCGCCTCACGGTCGACCTGTCGAAGCGCCGGGCGTCGGCTTACGGCATCGAGCAGATGTATCCGCACGTCGGCGCGTTACCGCGCCAAGACGACCGCTACAATACCGTGCCATATCGCTACGGGTTCCTCGGTTCTGCCGATCCCATGGCGCGGCCGGGCACGGGTGGCGCGTGCTACTCGCGCTTCGATCACCAGAACCGTACGTACACTCTGTTCAACGCGGGCACCGAGACGTCGCTGGCCGAGAATTGCTTCGCCCCGAAAGCCAAGGACGCGCCCGAAGGCGCCGGCTACCTCATGGGGCTCGCCACGCGTAACAGCGAGGGTGGGCGCAGCGACCTCGTGATCCTCGACGCGGAGCATCTCGCGGACGGCCCGGTGGCCACGGTGCACCTGCCGATGCGCGCGCCGGGTCAGGTGCACGGCTGGTGGGTGCCGGAGTGGCAGATGCCGTCGGCCTAGAGGCGCTCGCGCCGGGCGCGTGCGTGCTGCGCGGGCTCGCGTGCGCGGACGACGCCGAGCTCACGCACGCGCTCGATGCCGTGGTACGCGACGCGCCGTTTCGCCACATGATCACGCCGGGCGGCTTCCGCATGTCCGTAGGGATGACGAACTGCGGCGCTTACGGGTGGGTGTCGGACGAGCGGGGCTATCGCTACGCGCCGCGAGACCCCGATAGCGGCCGGCCGTGGCCCGCGCTGCCGAGCGTGCTGGCTGCGCTCGCGACGAAGGCGGCGGCGCTCGCGGGGTTCGCGCCGTTCGCGCCCGACGCGTGCCTCGTCAATCGTTATGAGCCCGGCGCGCGGCTCACGCTGCACCAGGACAAGGACGAGCGCGATTTCGCGCAGCCGATCGTCTCCGTTTCGCTCGGCGTGCCGGCCACATTCCTGTTCGGCGGGCTCGAGCGCAAGGAGCGCGTCGCGCGTGTCGCGCTCGAGCACGGCGACGTGGTCGTGTGGGGCGGGCCGAGCCGGCTGCGCTACCACGGCGTGGCGCCGTTGAAGCTCGCGCAACATCCGTTCGCCGGCGATGCGCGCATCAATCTAACGTTGCGCCACGCGCGCTAGCGCCGCGCAGTTGACTGCGGCTCGTCGCGCGGCGCAGGCTCTGCTCACTCGAAATACGCCTAACAAGAAGGAGACAACATGGCGAAGCTCATCGGCAAATCGATTCTTACTGCGCTGATCGTGTTCGGCGCGCTCGCGCAAACGCCCAACGTGACGGGCACTTGGACGGCGAGCTTCGACACGCAAGTCGGCAAGCAAGAGTACACCTACACGTTCAAGGTCGAAGGCGGCGCGCTCGCGGGAACCGCTAAAGGCAATCTCATCACGGATTCCGTGCTGTCGGATGGCAAGCTCGACGGCAACAAGATCACGTTCGTCGAGAAGGGCATGTACATGGGCATGCCGCTGCAGTTCAACTATTCGGGCGAGCTCGCCGGCGACGAGATCCGCTTCAAGCGCGAGCTGATGGGGTTCCCGGCCGAAGAATTCATCGCCAAGCGCTCGCGGTAGGCCCGGCTGGCGCATTGGGTCAATACGCTGGCGCCGTGCCAGTGTTGCGACACGGAATCGGCAGCGTCACGACAATTCGGCAAGGAAGGGCGGCGCAGCTGCCCGCGCCGTCTGCTGTTGTCGGATTTGCTCCCAGACACCGCGCGTTTGCTCGATCGTGTGGCGGACTGTGCTCGGGCGAAGTTTTCCCGCCAGGAAGAGCAAGCCGAAGACCGCGGCGACATCGACGCCCACGGCTACCTGCTGGACCAATCCAGCACCGAGCAGGTTGTCGGGATCCGGGTAGATCTGTACGAGGATCAACCCAGTTGACGCGACTGCCGCCAGGATATGGAAGGCCCAGATCCCGTCGTAGAACCGGCGCCTTTCCGGCTGAATCCGGCGGAACTCATGCAACTCTGCTTCCCAGCCCATCCAAAGACGTGTGCCGTCACCGGGGTGAAAGACTTGGAGATACGAAACAATCCTAGCGGTGCTCTGCAAGTCTTTCACCACGGTGAACACAGTGGGCAGGAGATCGAATCCCTGGAACGTCTTGTCTCCTCCTGCGAGGGTCGCCGCTGCGGCTACCGCGCCCACGACGACGGCGATCGGTCGTTCGAAGATGTATTTGCGGTTTTGCTCCATCTCGGCCCGAAGAAATGCCACCTCGGCTTGTTTTGCATCCGCACTCATTCGGAGTTCCCCCTTTGTCGTCTAGGCTAGCGGCGCTCGCGAGCGCGCAAGCGCTCGCGGCTGCGCGCGAGTATTTCCGCCTTGTCGGCGTCGTCGGCGGTTCCCCAGCGCACGATCTCTTGCAGCGAGCGGCCGCAGCCCATGCAGACGTTGTCGTCGTCGAGGCAGCAGTTGCGTACGCAGGGTGAGGCGAGCGGGTCGGGCGGCGGCGAGCTCATTTGCCGCGGATGATACGGTACGGCGCGCGGGGCTGTACGCGCAGCGCGGCGTCCGGCTAACGTAGCGGCATGAACGCCGTCCTGCATTACATCTACGATCCATTGTGCGGCTGGTGCTACGGCGCCGAGCCGCTGGTCTGGGCCGCCGCAAAGGTCGACGGCCTCGCGCTGCGTTTGCATGCGGGCGGGCTGTGGCCGCAGCCGACGCGGCTGCCGCAGCACACGCGGCGCTACATCCAGCAAGCGGATGCCAGAGTCGGGCAGATGAGCGGCCAGCCTTACGGCGATGCGTATCTGAACGGGTTGTTGTTCGATCCCGATCTCGTGCTCGAGTCGCGGCCCGTGGTCGCGGCCGTGCTCGCCGCGCAATCGCTCGACGCCAGCAAGGCGTTGTCGATGCTGCGCGGCATCCAGCACGCGCATTACGAGCAGGGCAAGCACGTCGTGCGCGAGGACGTGCTGCGCGAAGTCGCGGGCGCGATCGGCCTCGACGCTGCAGCGTTCACCAAGGCCGCCGCGAGCGTGCCCGTCGACGAGCACATCGCGGAGTCGCGCGAGCTCATGAACAACGTCGGCGCGCAGGGTTTCCCGACTTTCGTGCTGCAGCTCGGCGACGAGTGGCTCGCCGTGCCGCACAGCCGCTTCGCGTCGGCGCCCGACAAGTTCACCGAGTGGCTCGACACGCAGCTCCGCGCGCGCTCGCGCACGCACTAGCTCGGCGCCGATGCCCGCGTTGTCGATTCTCGACCTGGCCTTCGTGCCCGACGGCGGCACTCCGGCCGACGCGCTGAAGCGCTCGCTCGAGCTCGCGCAGCACGCCGAGCGCTGGGGGTACAAGCGGTTTTGGCTTGCCGAGCATCACAACATGGCCGGCGTCGCGAGCGCTGCGACCTCGCTCTGCATCGGTTACGTCGCGGGCGGCACGCGCACGATCCGCGTGGGCGCGGGCGGCATCATGCTGCCGAATCATTCGCCGCTCGTGATCGCGGAACAGTTCGGCACGCTCGAGTCGCTGTATCCCGGCCGCATCGATCTCGGCTTGGGCCGCGCGCCCGGCACGGACCAGCGCACGCTGCGCGCCTTGCGCCGCGATCACATGAGCGCCGAGTCGTTCCCGCAGGACGTGCTCGAGCTGCAGGCGCTGCTCGCGCCGCGCAGGCCGGGGCAAGTCGTCGAAGCCGTGCCGGGCACGGGGCTCGAGGTGCCGCTGTGGATCTTGGGGTCGAGCCTCTACGGCGCGCAGCTCGCGGCCGCGCTGGGGCTGCCGTACGCGTTCGCGTCGCATTTCGCGCCCGACGACCTCACGGCCGCGCTCGCGACGTATCGAGCCGGCTTCAAGCCATCGGCGCAGCTCGCGGCGCCGTACGCGATGGTCGGCGTGAATGCCGTCGTGGCTGAGTCCGACGCAGCCGCCCGCCGGCTGTTCACTTCCGTGCAGCAGGGCGTCACGAATCTATTGCGCGGCGCACGCGGGCGATTGCAGCCCCCGATCGACGACATCGAGTCGTATTGGTCGCCGGCGGAGAAGGCGCACGCGTCGCGCATGCTCGCGTGCTCGTACGTGGGATCGCCGGGCACCGTGCGAGCGGGCCTTGAGCAACTCGTCGCGGCGACTCGCGCCGACGAGCTGATCGTCGCCGCGGGCATCTTCGATCAGACTGCGCGCCTGCGCTCGTACGAGCTGCTCGCCGAGCTCATGCGCTAGGCCAAGCGTGGACGTGGTGGAGTTTCTCGTCTAAGTTGCCGTCGTCGACCCGACGCGGGGGAACAACAATGAAAAGAACATGGCTCGGTATGGCTCTGGCGGGGATCGGCTTCGCGGCCCAAGCGCAGGATCTCGCGCTCACGAACGCGCACATCGTCGTCGGCAACGGCACCGTGATCGAGCGCGGCTCGATCGTGATTCGCGGCGGCCGCATCGCATCGGCCGCACCGGGCACGGCCGCGCCCGCCGGGCTCACGGCGATCGACTTGCACGGCATGACGGCGATGCCGGGATTCATCGACGGCCACCGGCACGTCAACACGGGGCCCGATGAGAGGAAGGAGATGCAGGCGTTGCTCGACGCCGGCTACACCACCGTGCTCTCGGGCGGCGGTCCTGCCGAGGGCAACATCACGCTGCGCGATCACATCGACTCGGGTGCGATCCGCGGCCCGCGCATCATTCCCTCCGGTCGCCTCGACCTTGCGGAGAGCAGCACCGAGCAGGTCCGGGCCGAGACGCGGCGTCTCGCGGCGCTCGGCATCACGTGGATCGGCGAGATGGCGCTCACGCCGAAGCCTAAGCCCACGCCGAAGGAGCTCGAGAACCTGCGCGCGTTGCTCGACGAGGCGGGCAAAGTGGGAGTGCACGTACAGATCCACGCCGTCAGCCCCCAGTCGATGATGGCGGCCGTCGACGCGGGAGTGAAGAAGCTCGTGCATACGCCGCACTTCGGCTGGCTAACGTTCGAGGAGGCGCAGCGCGTGGCGGCGGCCGGTGTGCAGGAACTGTCGACGATCGGTTTCGGTGTGCCCGTGTTCGGCGTGTTTGCCGACGACAACCGGCCGCGCTTTCGCGACGGCAAGCCCTGGCCCGAGTCGATTCTCCAAGGCGACGGCCGTGGCCAGGAGGCGGGCTACAAAGCCGTCAACGCGCGCACGGTCTGGGACGCGGGCGTCGTCTACGGCTACGGCACGGATACGAACTACGATCCGAAGGCTGGGCTCGCGCACGAGTTGCGCGCGCTGAATCTCATGTTCTCGATGCAAGACGTCGTCAAGCTCATGGGCCCGAACTCCGCGGCCTACATCGAAATGAGCAAGGACTTAGGATTGCTCGAGACCGGCAAGCTGGCCGACGTCGTCGTGCTCGACGGCAATCCGCTCGAAGGCTACTGGAATTTCTTGCGCACGAAGCTCGTGCTGAAAGGCGGCGTGATCGTTTCCGATCAACGCTGAGGCTGTCATGGCGCACGAATTCCGCCAGAGATTGAAACGCGGCGACACGCTGCTCGGCACGATGGTGACGCTCGCGAGCGCGGCTTCGGCCGAGATCCTCGCCGCGGCCGGCTTCGACTGGCTGTTCATCGACGGCGAGCACGGGCCGCTCGAGACGCGTGAGCTGAACGAGATTCTGCAAGCCGTGAGCCACAAGACGGCGTGCATCGTGCGCGTGCCGCAAGCCGCCGAGGTACCGATCAAGCGCGCGCTCGATCTCGGCGCGCACGGCATCATCGTGCCGCAGGTGAACACGGCCGAGCAGGCGGCCGACGTCGTGCGCTGGTCGCGCTATGCGCCCGAAGGCGCGCGCGGCGTGGGGCTTGCGCGCGCGCAGGGCTACGGCCAGACGTTTCGCGACTACCTGCGTACGGCCAACGACGAGATCGCCGTCATCGTGCAGGCCGAGCATGCGCTCGCCGTCGACAATATCGAGGCGATCGCGCACGTCCCCGGGGTCGATGCCGTGCTGCTCGGGCCGTACGACCTGTCGGCGAGCTTGGGAAAGATGGGGCAGGTCGATGACCCCGCCGTCGTGGCCGCGATCCGCCGCGTGACCGACGCTTGTCGCGCGGCCGGCATGCCGCTCGGCTTTTTCGGCGTCACGGCGGCGGCCGTGCTGCCGTACGCCGCGCAGGGCTACACGCTGCTCGTCGCCGGCGTCGACACGCTGTATCTCGGCGCGGGCGCCAAGGCGCTGCTCAATGAGCTGCGCGCGGCGCCGCGGCGCGCGTAAACACCAACGCCAGCACGAAGTTCGCGACCACGCCGATCGCCACGGGCAGGCCGATCGCGCGCAGCACGGGCAGATCCGCGAGCGCGAGCAGAACGAACACGAGCAGCGTGGAGCCGGAGCACGCGAGGATCGCGTGCAGCGTGCGGCCTTGCTCGCCGGCGTCGTCGGCCGCGTGCTCGAAGAACAGCGCGTAGTCTAGCCCTAAGCCTGCCGCGAGGATCAGCGAGATCAAGTGGAACAGGTTCAACGAGACGCCGGCGATCTGCAGCACGGCGATCACGATCAGCGTGGTCGCGGCGAGCGGCGTTAGCACGCGGTAGACGCGGCGCGCGTCGCGCAGCGCCAGGCTCACGACGCCGAGAAGCAACACTGCACCCAGGCCCAAGCTCACGAGCAGTCGCGCGCGCTGCTCGGCGACGAGGCTCTCGGTGGCGGCTTTGACGTCGAGGAACGTGATCCCGCTGCCGGCTGCGGAGAGCGCGCGCAGCGGTGCGTCGTCGCGCACGCCGCCGAACGTCACGAGCGCGACGTACGACCCCTCCTGCTGGAACAGCAGCGCGTTGAGTGCCGCGCCGAACGCCGGTACGGCGCGCGCGGCGGCGAACGTCAGCGGTGGCGCCGTGCGTGCGCGCTCGACGTCGGCCGCGAACCCCACAAACGCGTCGCGACGAAACGCCGTGCCGGCCACGGCCGCATCGAGCTCGGCGCCGAGTTGCTCGGCAGTGGGGAGCTGGGCCTGCCGTGCGCGCTGCACGGCGGCCGTCGGCACGTAGCGAGCCGCGTGGTCGAACGTCGCGATCGCGCCGCGCGCCACGAGGTCTTCCAAGCTCGCGTCGAGCGAGCCGAGGCGCTCGAGTGCCGCGTCGGCCGTGTCGGCCTCGACGACGAGCAGGTGGCGCGCATCGGCCGTGCCTAGCTCGGCGCGCAGCTCGGCATCGTGAACGAGCAGCTCGGCTGGCACCGGCGTCAGGGCGCTCAAGTCGCTTTCCCAGAATGGCTGCGGCGCGAGCACCGTGGCGCCGACGCACAGGGCCGCGAGCACGGGCAACGCCAAGCGCGGCCGCGGCAGCGTCGCGATGCCCTGCCA
>Ga0075433_10005042_pt1 | contig 10350 bp, 8 predicted proteins | sample RhiMethybrSRZTD2_FD_75299 | JGI IMG/M metagenome (GOLD analysis project Ga0075433, IMG submission 75299) | Populus rhizosphere microbial communities from Tennessee, USA - Rhizosphere MetaG P. TD hybrid SRZTD2 | ecosystem: Host-associated > Plants > Roots > Rhizosphere > Soil | place: USA... | reverse complement strand
CTGCTGCTGCTCGCGACGCCCGTGCAGTTCTGGGTCGGGGCGGACTTCCATCGCGGCTTCCTGCGTGACCTGCGGCATCGAAGCGCGAGCATGTCGACGCTGGTCTCGCTCGGCACGAACGCCGCGTATTTCTTCAGCCTCGCGGTCCTCCTCTGGCCGCATGTGTTCATGACGCTGGGCGCGATGCCGTATTTCGAGACGTCGGCGGTCGTCATCACGTTGGTCGCGCTGGGCCGGTGGCTCGAGGCTCGGGCGCGCGGCCGGACGTCCGAGGCGATCCGGCGTCTCGTCGCGCTCGCGCCTCGAACGGCGCGCGTGCTGCGCGAGGGCCAGGAGGTCGACGTTCCGACGTCCGACGTCGTGGTCGGCGATCTGGTCAGGATCCGCCCGGGCGAGCGGATACCCGTCGACGGTGAGGTCGTCGAGGGCGCCTCGGCAATCGACGAGTCGATGCTCACCGGCGAAAGCCTGCCGGTTCAGAGGGCGCCGGGAGGACCGGTCTTCGGCGGGACGGTCAATCGCACGGGGTCGTTCGTCTTTCGCGCCTCGCGCGTCGGCGCCGACACGACGCTCGCGCAGATCGTTCGGCTCGTCGAAGAGGCCCAAGGCTCGCGCGCGCCGATCCAACGGTTGGCCGATCGCGTCGCGGCCAGATTCGTGCCGGCCGTGTTGGTCATCGCCGCCGCGGCGTTCGTCGGCTGGTGGGCGTTCGGGCCGGCGCCTTCGCTGCTGTATGCGCTCACGAATGCCGTCGCGGTGCTCGTCATCGCGTGCCCGTGCGCGATGGGCCTCGCCACGCCGACGGCCATCATGGTCGCGACCGGCCGCGGCGCCGAGCACGGCGTGCTGTTCAAGAGCGCCGAGGCGCTCGAGACACTGCATCGCGTGGACATGATCGTCTTCGACAAAACCGGCACGCTGACGCTCGGGCGACCGGTGGTGACCGACGTGATCCCGGCGGCTGGCGTGTCCGACGACGACGTGCTGGCGATTGCCGCCGCCGCCGAGCAGGCCTCCGAGCATCCGATCGGCGAAGCGATCGTCGCGCGCGCCAAGGAGCGCGGCCTGGCGCTGCCTCCGGTGACGGAGTTCACCACGGTCCCGGGACAGGGCATCGATGCATTGGCGCCCGAGGGACGACTGCTGCTGGGTAACGGAACGCTGATGCTCGCCCGCGGCGTCGATGTGACGGCGCTCGCGCCACAGGCCGGGGCTCTCACGACGACCGGCAAGACGGTCGTGTATGTCGCGGTCGCGTTCCGGCCGCTCGGTCTCATCGCGGTTGCCGACACGCTGAAGCCGGAGGCGCGCGGCGTCGTCGCGGCGCTGCGGGCGCGTGGCCTCGCGGTCGCCATGCTCACCGGTGACGATCGGCGCACCGCGGCTGCGATCGCCCGTGAGGCGGGCATCGATGCCGTCATGGCCGAGATCCTGCCCGAGGACAAGGCGCGAGAGGTCGCGCGCCTGCGCGAGCAGGGGCGGCGCGTGGCGATGATCGGAGATGGAATCAATGACGCGCCGGCGCTGGCGCGGGCCGACGTCGGTATCGCGATGGGCTCGGGGACCGACGTCGCCATCGAGGCCGCCGACGTCACGCTGATGCGCGGCGATCTGCGCGGCGTCGTCGCCGCAGTCGATCTCTCGCGGCGGACGATCCGGATCGTGAAGCAGAATCTCGTGTGGGCGTTTGGCTACAACGTCGTGCTCATCCCGGTGGCGGCCGGCCTGCTGTATCCGCTGTGGGGAATACTGCTCTCGCCGATCCTCGCCGGCGCCGCCATGGCGTTTTCGTCGGTGTCGGTCGTGATGAACAGCTTGCGCCTGAGGCGCTGGAGACCTGTCAATGGCCACTGATCCGGTATGCAAGATGAGCGTCGATCCCGCGAAGGCCGCCGCCCAGTCGACACATAAAGGCCAGACGTATTACTTCTGCGCGGTCGGCTGCAAGCAGAAGTTCGACCGCGAGCCCGAGAAATATCTCGCGGGAGGCTCGAGCTCCATGGGCGCGCCAGCGAGATGATCGAGCCCGCGCTGCTGCGCGGCCGCGACCGCTATGAGCGCGTGACGACCGGGCGCGTCGACAACACCCATGCCGATACCTTCACGCATACGGTGCGGCTCGAAGACCCGGCGCGAGTCCTCGAGCTCGAGATCGTCGCGACGCCGTCGCCGGACTACGCCATCCGTGCGGCGCGCTGCCGTGCGCTGCGCGGCGACATCGACGACTCCGTGACGAAGGGCGTGGCCTCGCTCGTCGGCGTCGCGATGGTTGGCGGGCTGACTCGCCGCGCGACGGACGCGACGGGGGATGGCACGGGCGCTGCGCTCGCCGTGGACGGTGTCATCGAGGTTGCGCGGCTGGCTCGTCAGGTGGCGAAGCTCCCGCCTGAACGCGCGCAGCGCGCCGCAGGCGGCGACGCGTGGGAGTGCTGGCAGCTCGACACCACCGGCTGGATCGATCTGCCCGACTCGTGCTTCACCTACAGCGACGCCGGCAGAGCGCTGTTCGGCACACGTCCGATCGCCACCCCCATGCAACCAGAGCTCTACAGTCCCCGGCCGGGCCAACGCGGTGTCTTCGAGCGCCGCAAAGTCGCTCGACTAGAGCGCCGCGAGGGGCGGGTGGCGTTGTTCCACTCGATGTACGACAACTGTCACGGCTTCGAGATCACGTACGAGATCGATGCGAGCGGGCGCATCGTGCGCGCCGAGCACGTCACGCCGCGATTGCCCTACATGGGCATCTGCTCGGAGCCGCAGCGGCGGATCACGGCGTTGCTCGGCGAGACGGTCGACGATGGCCTGCGCCGGCGCGTGCAGGCTCACCTCGGCGGGCCGGCGGGCTGCGCGCAGCTGTACGACCTGACCGCCGACCTGCTGAAGCTACTCACGGCGCACCCCTGAGCGCCCGCGCGCATGACGCAACGTCGCGACGGCGCGCGTCGCGCCGCGTGCCGTCAGGTCTCGCTTCGGGGCTCGGCGGCGAGACGTGCGAGATAGGTGTCGAGCTCGCGCTCCTCAGTGAAATCGAGCAGTCCGACGGATGCCGGTGTTCGCCCCGCGAACGCCGCACGCGGCGCCAAGCCAACCAGCTCACTGCGCTCGATCGCGATGCGCCGCCGGGCCGCCGCTTCCGCGACGCGGTCGTAGACGACCGGGATCGGCGAGACACGATGATCGAGCAGGTTCATCGACACCTGCACGAGACCACGGCTGGCCAGTGGCAGCCCGAGCGCCTGCACCGCCGGCAGCCCGCCACTGCTGGCCCGAACCTCTCGCGCGATCGCTCGCGCGACGGCGAGATCGTCACTGGCCAGCCAGATGTTGTAGGCGATGAGCACGTCGCGCGCGCCGACGAGCACGGCACCGCGTCGCGGGTCGAAGCGGGCGGGGCCGTCGTCGGGACGCCCGTCATCGGTGCCCAGCCGCACACGAGTCCTTCGTATTCGCCGTGCCGCAGCTCGTGTAGCGCGCGGCGTTCGGGGCGTCGCGCGGCGTCGCCGTAGTAATAGACCGGTAGCGCATGGCGCTCGGCCAGCGCGCGGCCGGTCCCGCGGGCAAGGGCGACGGTTTCCGGCATCGTGATGCCCACGAGCGGCACGAACGGCAGCACGTCGAGCGCGCCGATGCGCGGATGAATGCCGTGATGATCGTGCATGTCGATCTCGGCGAGCACGACGTCGGCCAACGCCTGAGCGGCGGCGGCGACGGCGCCGGGCTCGCCGAGGAACGTGAAGACGGCGCGGTGGTGATCGGGATCGGCATGAACGTTGGCCAGTGTGACGTCGCGGACGCCGCGCACAGCGTCCGCGATGCGCGCGAGACGCGCAGCATCGCGGCCCTCGCTGACGTTCGGCACGCACTCCACGATGGGGCGCGGCGGCACCACGGTATACTACGAGCGCGATGCCGCGGCTGCCACTCGGGAAGCTTCCCGGCGATCTCTTGCAGTCGATCCTCGACAAGCACGCACCGCGCGATTCACGCGTGGTGGTGGGCCCGCGTGTCGGCGAGGACGCGGCCGTCATCGACATCGGCGATCGTTATCTTGTGGCCACCAGCGATCCCATCACGTTTGCCACCGACGAGCTCGGCTGGTACGCGCTCCACGTCAACGCCAACGACATCGTCGTGCGTGGCGCCACGCCGCGCTGGTTTCTCGCCACGCTGCTGCTGCCGGCAGGGACGACCGACGAAGCAAGCGTACGCGCGCTGTTCGGCCAGCTCGCGGAGGCGTGCGAGGACGCCGAAGTCGCGCTCGTCGGCGGCCACACCGAGATCACGTACGGCCTGGATCGGCCGATCGTGGCCGGCACCATGCTCGGCGAAGTCGACAAGGACAAGCTCGTGACGTCGAGCGGCGCGCGAGTCGGCGACGCGATCGTGCTCACCAAGGGCGTGCCGCTCGAGGGCGCGGCCATCATCGCCCGCGAGAAAGAGAACGAGCTGCGGGCGCGCGGCGTGCCGCCGGCGACCATCCGAAAGGCAAAGGGATTTCTGCGCGCGCCCGGCATCAGCGTGCGCCCCGAGGCGGAGATCGCGTGCGAGCTGTCGCGGGTGCACGCGATGCACGATCCGACGGAAGGCGGCATCGCGACCGCGCTGCACGAGCTCGCCGACGCCGCCGGCGTCGGGCTCCGCATCGATCGCGATCGCATCATGGTGCTGCCCGAGGGACAGCGGCTGTGCGACGCGTTCGGGCTCGATCCGCTGGGCACGATCGCCTCCGGCGCACTGCTCATGACACTGGATCCCGCCGACGCGGGCATCGTCATTCACGCGCTCGCGCGCGAATCGATCGACTGTCACTTCATCGGGCAGGTCGTCGATCGCGCCCAGGGCCGCATGCTCGTGGAAGGCACGAAGTCGTGGCCCTTGCCGCTGTTCCCCCAGGACGAGATCACCCGGCTGTTCGCGGAGGCCTGAGCGTGCCCCAGATCGGTTATGCGCATCGTCCCGTCGCCCTCGGCCGTGAAGGCATGGTGACCTCCGCGCATCCCTACGCCACGATCGCGGGACTGGATGTGCTGCGCGCAGGCGGAACCGCCGCCGACGCCGCCGTCGCCACGAACGCCGTGCTCGCCGTGACGCAGCCGAACATGTGCGGCGTCGGTGGAGACATCTTCGTCCTGTACTACGAGGCGGCGACGCGGCGCGTGCACTTCCTCAACGGTGCCGGACGCTCGGGCTCGCGCGCCTCGCTCGAGGAGCTGCGGCGCCGCGGCGCCAGCGCGCTGCCCGTCGTCGGCGGCATGACGGTGAGCGTGCCCGGCTGCGTCCGCGGGTGGGGGATGCTTCTCGAGCGCTTCGGCACCAAGCCGCTTGCCTCACTGCTGGCGCCGGCGATCCACTGGGCCGAGGGCTTTCCGACCTCGTCGCTCACGAGCCAGAGCATCGCCGAGTTCGCGAACGTCACGCCGGATCCCGAGTGGCATCGCGTGTTTCGGCCCGGCGACCGAGCGCCCGCGCTCGGCGAGTCGCTCGTGCAGGCGGACCTCGCCCGCACGCTGCGCGATCTCGCGACCGAGGGCCCGGACCTGTTCTACACGGGCAGGGTGGCGCGAGCGATCGCCGACCGCCTCGCGAGCGACGGATTCCTCACGCCCGACGACCTGGCCGAGCACGCCGGCGAGTGGGCCGAGCCGATCGCGACGACGTATCGCGGCTTTCGCGTCTACGAGACGCCGCCGCCGACGCAGGGACTCGCGGCGCTCGTCGCGCTCAACATCCTCGAGCGTTTTCCGCTCGCGAAGCGCCCGCTGCACTCCCTGCAGCATCTGCACCTGCTGCTCGAAGTGATCAAGCTCGCCTACGCCGATCGCGACCGCTTCATCGGCGATCCGGCGCATGCGCACGTGCCGCTGGCGCAGCTGCTGGACAAGGGGTACGCGGCGCGGCGCCGAAAATCCTTCGATGCCCGCAAGGCGCAGGCGTACACCGCGGGTGATCCCGAGGGCGATACGACGGGGTTCGTCGTCGCCGATCGGCACGGCAACGTGGCCAGCGTGATCCAAAGTCTCTTCAACACGTTCGGCTCTGGCATCGTCGTACCCGGCTGCGGCATCGTCCTGCAGAACCGCGGGCGTCATTTCCAGCTCGATCCCGCGCATCCGAGCGTGCTGGCGCCGCGCAAGCGGCCGTTCCACACGCTGATGGCGTCGATCGTGACGCGCGACGAGCGGCCGGCGCACGCGATGGCCACCATGGGCGGCAACGGCCAGGCGCAGTTCCACGTGCAGATCCTGACGAATCTGCTCGACTACGGGCTCGATCCCCAGGAGGCGATCGAGCGGCCCCGCTTCCTGCTGGGACCGTTCTATCCCGAGGACGCGCCCGACACCATTCATCTCGAAAGCCGCCTGCCGCGGGCCGTCGTGTCGGGACTCACGCGAAAGGGACACGCGATCCGCCCCGCGCCGGAGTTTTTCACGCGCACGGGCCACGCCCACGCGGTGAGCTTTCGTGACGGCGCGCTGTTGGGAGGCGCCGATCCGCGCGGCGACGGCGTCGCGCTGGGGTACTGAGATGCGCCGTGTCGCCACTGTCGTCATCGTGCTGCTCATGCTTTGCGGCCCGGCGACGGCGGCAGAGTGGGGCGGGCTCACCCCGGCCACGAGCACGATGGACACCGTCCGCGAGAAATTCGGCGCGCCCACTCGCACGGAAACGCAGAAGGTCGACGGGTATGACACGACGACGTGGATCTACGAAGGAACCGAAGCGCCCACGGGCATGAGCCGAATGGTCGTCGACTTCGGCCTGCTGCAGGCGGGGGGATTTCAAAAGAAAGTCATGCGCTCGTTCCGGCTCGAGCCGCACCCCGGTGTCTTCACTCGCCAGACGGTTCTGTCCGGCTGGGGCCCGCCGACCGGTATCAGCGAGCAGGCCAGTGGTGACTCGTTTTACTACGAAGACGGTCTGGTGGTCGTGTTCGACCAGGAGGCGTGGTCGGCCGTCAACATGGTGTTCACACAGCCCCGGCCGAGCGACCGAGCGAAGCCGTCGCGCTGACGAAGCCCGCGACCGGAATATCGATCCAGTCGGGACGGTTGTTCGCCTCGTACACGATCTCGTAAGCTGCCTTCTCCACCTCGAGCACCGCCACCGCTCGCGTGAATGCGTCGTCGGATTCCGGCACGAAGCGCGCGCCCGAGGTTGCGGCCCGATACGCCGTGAGGTACGCGGCTCGCGCGTCGGCTTCCCAGCGCCGGCGCTCGGACGCGGCGAGGCTGGAGCTGGCGACCGCGTAACCGATCGATCGGAGCATCCCCGCCACGTCGCGCAATGGCGTATGTTTGCGCCTCCGCTCTTCGAGCGGCCGCAGGGGCTCGCCTTCGAAGTCGATGATCGTGAAGTCGCGCCCGTCGTCGACGGCGAGCGTCTGGCCGAGGTGGAAGTCACCGTGATGGCGCGTCTTCACGCAACCTACGAGCCCGCCGAGGCCTGCCGGGCCGCCGACGTCCGGTACGTCTGGAAGCGACCGTCCATGTGCCGCTTCGCGCGCGGCGGCGACCTGACGCCGCACGGATTCCGCCCACGCCGCCACGTCGGTCCGCGTGATGGGATCAGCGCCGAACGCCGGGTCCGGCGTCGGCGTGGCGAGTGCGGTGTGCAGCTCTGCGGTCCTTGTCCCGAGACGTCGCAGCGCGTCCAGCGGCGCGTTGCCCGAGGCGAGTCGGTCGAGCACCCAGCGCCAGCCGTCACGGGCGCCCGGGACGTATTCCTGCAGCACGGCGAGCGTGGCCATTCCGGGGACGTCCGCAGGACTCTCGGGCGCACCAGCGTTGCCCGCATAGTACTCGAGGGCGCCGGCCAGGCGGGGCGTGCCGCGAAACGTCGTGTGCTCGGTGAGGAAGCGTGTGATCTCGAGCTCGGGATTGAGGCCCTCGGCGAGGCGCCGAAACACCTTCATGACCACGCGGTCGCCGAAGACGACGGACGTATTGCTCTGCTCGCCTTGGAGCCGACGCACCGTGACGTCCCCGGACATCTCGACGGGAAACGCGCGGCTCGGCCGGCCGACCAGCCTGCCGCGATCACCCCGGAGCTCGTCGCCGCGCCGCACGACGTCGAGAAGAGCCCGGTCGAACGCCGGATCGTCGAAGGCGTCCACCGCAGCCTCGGTCGGCGGGAGCGCGACGACGTAGCGCTCGAGCTCGCCGATGGGATCCGCGAAGCCGACGAAGACGACGTAGAGCGTGCCGGGCCCGAGCCGGATGCGGTCGCGGCACATCACGCCGCTGATGAGCCGCGCCTTGCTCCCGAACCAGCGCTGCTTGGCGATCCAGTTCACGAGGGGGGCTCCGAAATGTCGCCCCTCGATGTCCGTCATATCGCGGTTTCCTCGATCCCGTAGCGCACCGGGCGCCGCTCGCGGCGCTCGAGCCGGAACCAGTAGTAGCCGTGCGGGCCGAGGCTCAGGAAGTACGGCGCGCGCGTGATGCGCGGAAAGCGATTGCCGCTGAGCATCTCGACGGGCTCGGCGCCGTCGTGGGCGGCGAGATCGAGCTCCACGGGCTGGCTGCGCGCCGAAAGATTCGCGACGATCAGCAGCGTCTCGTCGCGCCACGTACGCAGATAGGCGAGCACCGCCTGGTTGCGCGGGCGGAGGAACTCGATCGTGCCGCGGCCGAAGACGGCCGAGCGTTTGCGCACGCCGATCAGGCGTCGCATCGTGCTGAGCAGCGAGGCGGGATCCTTCTCCTGCGCCGCGACGTTCACCGCCTGGTAGTGATAAGCGGGGTCGGTGACCACCGGCAGATAGAGCGCGGCTGGATCAGCGGACGAAAACCCCGCGTTCCGGTCGGCGGACCACTGCATCGGCGTGCGCACGCCGTTGCGGTCGCCGAGGTAGACGTTGTCGCCCATGCCGATCTCGTCGCCGTAGTACACGATCGGGCTGCCCGGCAGGGTGAGCAGCAGACAGTTCAGCAGCTCGATCCGGTTACGGTCGTTGTCCATCAGGGGCGCCAGGCGCCGCCGGATCCCGAGGTTGAGCTTCATCGACGGATCCGAAGCGTAGGCGTAGTACATGTAGTCCCGCTCCTCGTTCGTCACCATCTCGAGCGTGAGCTCGTCGTGGTTGCGCAGGAACAGGCACCACTGGCATGCCGCCGGAATCGACGGCGTGTGCGTGAAGATGTCGGTGATCGGCAGTCGGTCCTCGCGGCGCACGCCCATGTACAAGCGCGGCATCAGCGGGAAGTGAAACGCCATGTGGAACTCGTCGCCGTCGGCGAAGTACGGCCGTACGTCCTCGGGCCACTGATTCGCCTCGGCGAGCAGCACGCGGCCCGCGTACTCCGAGTCGATCACGCGTCGGAATTCTTTCAGAATCGCGTGCGTCTCGGGTAGATTCTCGCAGCTCGTGCCCTCGCGCTCGATCAGATACGGCACGGCGTCGCACCGGAAGCCGTCGAGGCCGCGGTCGAGCCAGAACCGCATGACGTCCAGCATGGCGGTCTTCACGGCGGGATTGTCGTAGTTCAGATCCGGCTGGTGGCTGAAGAACCGGTGCCAGTAATACTGCTTCGCGATCGGATCGAACGTCCAGTTGGACTTTTCGGTGTCGGTGAAGATGATGCGCGCGTCGCGGTACTTCCCGTCGGAGTCGCTCCACACGTAGTAATCGCGGTGCGCCGACGCGCGGTCTGCGCGCGCCGCCTGAAACCACGGGTGCGCGTCGGAAGTGTGGTTCATCACGAGGTCGGCGATCACCCGCAGGCCGCGATCGTGCGCGGCGTCGAGGAACTTCTGAAAGTCCTCCACGCTGCCGTAGGAGGGAAGGATCCCATAGAAATCGGCGATGTCGTAGCCGTCGTCGCGAAGCGGCGAGGGATACATCGGCAGAATCCACAGACAATCGACGCCGAGGTCATGCAAGTAGTCCAGCTTGCTGGTGAGCCCCGCGAAGTCACCCACGCCGTTGCCGTCGGCGTCCATGAACGCCTTCACGTGAACCTCGTAGAAGACCGCGTCCTTGTACCAGTCGGTCATTGGTAGCGAAGACTCGGCGTGCGGGTCGAGGCGTGGGTGGCCTGATCTAGATGGTGGTGGCTGCGCTCCGCGGTCAACCGTTCCGACGCAAGGGGGTGGCTCCGCTCCGCATTCAACCGTTCCGACGCAAGGGGGTGGCTCCGCTCCGCATTCAACCGTTCCGACGCAAGGGGGTGGCTGCGCTCCGCGTTCAACCGTTCCGACGCAATGCCGCGGCTGCGCTCCCCGTTCAACCGTTAGCGCTCCAGGACGAAGATCTGCGCGGGGTCGCGCTGGGGGTCGAGCTCGACGTAGCCGCGCGGGCCGCGCCAGTCGTATGTCGTGTCGGACAACTGCTCGTGCATGTGGTACGTC
>Ga0075433_10005041_pt1 | contig 10352 bp, 10 predicted proteins | sample RhiMethybrSRZTD2_FD_75299 | JGI IMG/M metagenome (GOLD analysis project Ga0075433, IMG submission 75299) | Populus rhizosphere microbial communities from Tennessee, USA - Rhizosphere MetaG P. TD hybrid SRZTD2 | ecosystem: Host-associated > Plants > Roots > Rhizosphere > Soil | place: USA... | reverse complement strand
CGCGTCGGCTTCTACATCGAGGCGGCGACGATGGATCCGCATCTCTCGGGCAGCAAGATCGACCGGCAGATATACCACAACATCTACGAGCCGCTCCTCACGCTCGACGCGAACCTCGGCATCAAGCCGGGCCTGGCCGAGTCGTGGCAGCAGGCGGATCCGAAGACGCTCGTGTTCAAGCTCCGGCGCGGCGTCAAGTTCCACGACGGCACCGACTTCAACGCGGAGGCGGCGCGCTTCAACTTCAACCGCATGAAGACCGAGCCTAAGTCCGTGCGCAAGGGCGAGACGGCGAGCATCGACACCGTCGACGTGGTGGACGCCTACACGATACGCATGAACCTCAAGCGTCCTGATGCCGCGCTGCCCGCGACCCTCACCGATCGCGCGGGCATGATGGTGTCGCCCAAGGTGATCCAGGAGCGCGGCGCCGAGCTCGAGCGCAACGCCACCGGGGCGGGGACGGGACCCTTCCAGTTCGTCGAGTGGGTCAAGGACGACCACCTGCTGGTGAAGCGGAACGACAGCTACTGGAACAAGCAGGGCGGGCCGTACCTGGACCAGATCCGCTATCGCCCCATCCCCGACGACACCGTGAAGCTCCAGAGCCTGCAGGCGGGCGAGATCCACGTGATGGACTACGTGCAGCCCCGGGACGTCGCGGCGGTCAAGGCGGACAAGAACGTGGTGGTCCTCGACGTGCCGTCGCTCGCCGACTTCGCCTATCAGCTCAACCACACCCGGCCGCCCTTCGACGTGAAGGCGCTCCGCCAGGCGGTGGCGACGAGCCTCGACCTCGAGCAGATCGTCAAGGGGGTGTGGCTCAACGTGGGCGTGCCCGCCAACGGGCCCATCCCGCCCACGAGCTGGGCGTACGACCGGACCATCCCGTTCATCAAGCGCGACCTCGCGAAGGTCAAGGCCAAGCTCGCGGAGGGCGGCAAGCCCGGCGGCTTCTCATTCACGATGACCACCAACAACATCCCCATCAATGTGCAGGAGGCGGAGGTCATCCAGGCCCAGCTCGCCGAGGCCGGCATCACCATGAAGATCAAGCTGGTGGACTCGGCGACGCTCCTCTCCGACGGCAACTCGAAGAACTTCGAGATGATCAGCTATCAGTGGAGCGGCCGGCCCGATCCCGACGGCAACACGTATCAGTTCTACCGCACCACGCCCGGCACGTCGCTCAACTGGTCCGGCATCTCCAACAAGGAGATCGACGCCCTTCTCGACAAGTCGCGGGAGGCGCCGACCCAGGCCGAGCGCAAGCGGCTCTTCAGCCAGCTCACGCGCCTCCTGCAGGAGGAGCTGCCGATGGTGTTCATCGTCCATCCGATCGAGCCGAAGGCGTTCTCGCCGCGGGTGCAGAACTACGATCCCGTGCCCGACGGCATGATGCGCTTCAAGGACGTCTGGCTGAAGTAGCGCGCGCCCGACGTGGGTCGCCTCGTCCTGCGCCGTCTGCTGGCGACGATCCCGGTGCTGCTCCTCGTCAGCGGCGGCGTCTTCATGCTCATTCACCTCACGCCGGGCGATCCCATCGACGCCATGATGGCGGAGTCGGTGGACGCCACGGTGAAGGAGACCCTCCGGCGCGAGCTGGGCCTGGACCGGCCGCTCTATCTCCAGTACGTGAGCTGGATGGGCCGGGTGCTCCAGGGCGATCTCGGCCGCTCCATCCGCAACCGCGAGCCGGTGATCGAGAACGTGGGCCGCCGCATCCGGCCGAGCCTGCAGCTCGCCGCCCTCGCCATGACGATCTCGCTCGTGATCGCGGTGCCGGTAGGCGTGCTGTCGGCGGCGCGCCGCAACGGACCTCTCGACCGCGCGGGCACCACGTTCGCGCTCTTCGGCATCTGCATGCCGAACTTCCTCCTCGCCCTCCTCCTCATCTTCCTGTTCGGGGTGACCCTACGCTGGCTGCCCATCTCGGGTTACGTCGATCCGCTGGAGGAGCCATGGGATGGCCTCCGCTCGCTGATGCTGCCGGCGGTGACGCTGGGGCTCGCCCTCGCCGCGGTGGTCACGCGAACGCTCCGGGCGAGCATGCTGGAGGCACTTGCCGAGGACTATGTCCGCACCGCGCGCGCCAAGGGGCTCTCGGAGAGCGCGGTGATCCGCGGCCACGTGCTCAAGAACGCGCTGATCCCGGTGGTCACGGTGCTGGGGCTCCAGCTCGGCACCCTGATCGGCGGCGCGGTGATCACCGAGTACGTGTTCGCGCTGCCCGGCGTGGGCCGCCTCGTGGTGGACGCGGTGTTCGCCCGCGACTACCCGCTCGTCCAGGGCGTGGTGCTCTTGATCGCGGTGGGCTTCATCCTGAGCAATCTCGCGGTGGATCTTCTGTATGGATGGATCGACCCCCGGATCCGGCCTCGCTGAGGGGACACTGACGCGCGCGCCGGCCGCCCGGCCCGCCGCCGCGCCGCGCTGGCGCGCGCTGCGACGCGCGGCGAGTGCCCGGCTCGCCCCGTTCGGCGTCGCGGTGCTGCTGACCGCCCTCGTGGCGGCGATCTTCGCGCCGGTGATCTCGCCCTACGACCCCCTCAAGCAGGATCTCGGCCATACCCTCGCCCCACCGAGCCGCGCCCACCTCCTCGGCACCGACAATGTCGGCCGCGACGTGCTCGCTCGCATGATCTGGGGGACGCGGGTGTCGCTGGTGGCAGGCTTCGTCTCCGTGGCCATCGCGATGGCGGCGGGCGGGGTGCTGGGGCTCTTCGCCGGCTACGCGGGCGGGCGCGCCGACGGGCTCGTCATGCGCTGCATGGACGCGGTACTGTCGTTTCCCCCGCTGGTGCTCGCCCTCGCCCTGGGCGCCGTGCTGGGCGCAGGGCTCACCGGCGTGGTCATCGCCCTCGGCGTCGTCTACACGCCGACCTTCGCGCGGCTCATGCGCGGTCAGGTGCTCAGCATCACCGCGCGCGAGTACGTGCACGCGGCGCGCGCGCTGGGCGCGACGGGCTGGCGCATCGCGGTGACCCACGTGCTCCCGAACGCGCTCGCTCCCATCGTGGTGCAGGCGTCGCTGAGCGTGGCGTTCGCGATCCTCGCCGAGGCCTCCCTCTCGTTCCTGGGTCTCGGCATCCAGCCGCCGGCCGCGTCGTGGGGCAGCATGATCAACGCGGGGCGCGGCTATCTCCAGCAGGCGCCGTGGATCGCGTTCGGGCCGGGCGCGGCGCTGTTCCTCACCGTGGTGGGGCTCAACTTCGTGGGCGACGCCGTCCGCGACGCCCTGGACCCGCGCCTGCTCGACTGACGGTCAGCGGCGGGCGCGGCTCAGCTCGCGCACCTTCGCGATGAAGGCGTCGGCCTCGAAAGGCTTGGCGAGGAAGTCCGCCTCCTCTCCCTGGATGGCCTCGCGCGCGCTGCCCTCGTCGACGAAGCCCGACACGTAGAGGACCCGCACGCCCGGCCGCGCCTTCGTAAAGCGCTGGGCGAGCTGCCGGCCGTTCATGCCCGGCATCATCATGTCCGTGATCAGGAGATCGATCTTGCCCGTCTGCGGCCCGGCCTGATCCAATGCCGACTGCCCGTTCTCCGCCTCGATCACGCGGAATCCGGCGGGCCGCAGGATGTTGGCGGCGACGAAGAGGAAGCTCGGGTCGTCGTCCACCAGGAGCACAGTGCCCACTGCCGCGCCGGGCTCGGGATCGGGCTCGCGCTTGCCCGTGGGCTGCGCAGCCACCGCGGGCTCCGGCGCGGGCGCTGGCTTCGGCGGCGCGGCTGGGGGTGCCGGCGCGACCGGGCGGGGTGCCGACGGCGGCGGGGCCGGCGCAACCGGGCGCGGTGCGGCGGGCGGCGCGGGCGGCGCGGCCGGACGGGGCGCGGCGGCAGGCGCCGGTGAGGGCGGCGGCGTCGGTCGGGGAGCGACCGGGGCCGCGGCGGGCGCGGGCGGCGCGGCCGCGACGGCCTGGCGGCGCGCCTGCTCCAGCTCCTTGCGCGTCCGCTCCAGCTCGGCGCGGCTCTCGCGGAGCGCAGTCTCCTGCTGCTTCTGGCGCTCGGCGGCGGTGGAGGCGGCGGCGCGCGCCTGCTCCTCCGCTTCGCGCTGCCTCGCGGCGGCGTGGGTCACCTCGCCGCGGAGCCGTTCGGCTTCGGCCTGCGCGCTGTTCAGGCGGCTTTCGCGCGCCGCCGCGGCGGCCTTGACCCGCCCGGCCTCGGCGGCCGCCCCGCTGCGCGCCCAGACGATGAGGCCGATGCCGATCACGCCGAGCACCGCGACGGTCCCGAGCACGGCGGGGTCCTGGCTACCGTCGTAGACGAGGAAGCCGATTCCGAGCGCGGTAACGACGGCCATGACGAGTGCGGGCATGTGGCGCGCGGCCTCCCTGTGGACGGGCGTGATCGCAGCGAGCCGACGTTAGCGCCCTCGCCGCGTAAGGTCAAGAATTGGCGGCGCGGCGGTTGGGGTAAAATGCCCCCGGCGAATGATCACCTCGTGCCTGCTCCTCTCGTTCCTCGTCCCCGCCTCCATCGGACTCGTCACCAGCCTCTGGCACTGGGTGCCGCCGCTCTCCGTCCTGCTGCGCCGCCCCGCGCCCGGCCCCGCCCTGCGATTCGGCGTCGACACCTTCGCGTTCCGCAACGACCGCCGCATCCTCGATCGGGGCAAGCCGGACCTCTACGCGAACTGGTGCTTCGTGATGGGGCGGGCGGTCGTGCAGTTCGCGCGCTTCGCGCGCTTCGAGCCCGCCCTGCCGCGACTCGCGCCGGAGGTGTACACGGAGCGGGTGCGGCGCGTCACCCGCCGCGCCCCCTGGCGCGCGGCGCTGCCGGCGGACGGGCGCGTGGTGATCCCGGGCTTCGCGTCGCTCCACGAGCTCACGCGCGAGCTGGAGGGAGCGGTGAAGGCCGGCCTCCCCCGACGCTTCTGGAGCCTCGTGCGCTTCTCGAACTGGCGTATCGTCTACCCGCATCCCCGCGTGCAGCAGGCGCGAGTCGCCGCGGAGATCGTGGGTGAGCTCCAGGCGGGGCGTCCCGCCCAGCTCTTCATCACGGACTTTCCCCGGGTGGGGCTCAATCATTCGGTCCTGGCCTACGCCTACGAGGACCGCGGGGACACCGTGGAGCTCAGCGTCTACGATCCCAACGACCCCAACGCCCCCGGGGTGATCCGTTACGATCTGCGCGACTGCCGCTTTCGCCCCGCGCCCCTCTACGGCGTGGGCGTGCCCCACTTCCGCGTGTTCCGGCAGTACTGCTCGCCGCTCATCTGACCGGGCGGCACAAAAGGATCTCGACATGGGCTCACTCGACGGCAAGGTGGCGCTGGTGACCGGCGCGGGGCGGCTGCGGGGGATCGGGCGGGCGACCGCGCTCGCGCTAGCCGAGCTAGGCGCCGACGTGGTGGTGACGGGCACCGGCCGCGACCCCGCCACCTATCCCGAGGATGAGAAGCGGATCGGATGGCGCGACGTCGAGAGCACCGCCGAGCAAATCCGGGGCGCGGGCCGCCGCGCGCTCACGTTCGTGGGCGACGTGAGCCGGGCCGACATCGTGCGGCGCCTGGTCGAGGCGGCGGTGGGCGCCTTCGGGCGCATCGACGTCCTGGTGAACAACGCCGCCTATCCGCGCGGCAACGACCGCGTGCCACTCCCCGACCTGGACGAGGACATCTGGCGCAAAGTTCTCGACATCAAGCTCACCGGGGCCTTCCTCGCCTGCAAGCACATCGTGCCCTTGATGGTGAAGCAGAAGTGGGGGCGCATCGTGAACATCTCCTCCATCGCGGGGAAGCGCGGCAGCCCCAACACCGCCGCCTACAACGCCGCCAACTTCGGCATCCAGGGGCTCACCCAGTCGCTCGCCCAGGAGATCGCCCGCCACGGTGTCACGGTGAACGCGGTGTGCCCGGGCACGATCGCCACCGCGCGCATGGACGTGCTCGGCCGCGGCGAGGGCTGGCAGAAGCACCTCGAGCGCATCCCGGTGGGCCGCGCCGCCACCGACGAGGAGGTCGCGGGCCTCGTGGCCTTCCTCTGCTCGCCCGCCGGCGCGTTCATCAACGGGCAGTCGATCAACATCGATGGCGGCGTGGTCATGTGGTGAGCCGCCGACGCCCGCGCCGGCATCTGGACAGCCGCGGGCGGGAGACTTAAAGTAGTCGAGCCCCGTTGATATCCGTCGGTTACCTCGGGATCGCCAAAGGAGAAGTCATGCCAGGCAAGTTCAAGGTCGTCGTCCAGAAGCCCGCCAGCGGGATCACCTACGATCTCGCCGATTCCACCTACAGCATCGAGCGCGAGGCGCTCGATCCGATCGGCGCGGAGATTGTCGAGGTGCCCGCGAAGACCGAGGAGGAGTTCATCGCCGCCGCCAGGGACGCGGATGCCGTCATCGCCCGCAACCGCCGCATCACCGCCGCCATCATCAAGGGGCTCACGAGCTGCAAGGTGATCGGTCTCGGCAGCGTGGGCGCGGACACCGTGGACGTGGACGCCGCCACCGAGGCCGGCATCGTGGTCACCAACGTGCCTGACGTCTTCATCGACGAGGTCGCGGACCACACCCTGGCCATGTTCCTCGCCGCGCATCGTCGCCTCCGCCTCATGCACGAGCTCACGACGCAGGGGAAGTGGTCGGAGGGTCGCCCGTACTTCAAGGAGATCCCCCGCCTCTACGGCCAGACCTTCGCGCTCATCTCGTTCGGCAACGTCGCGAAGGCGGTGGCGCGCCGCTGCCACGCGTTCGGCCTGCGCGTCATCGCCTACGATCCGTACCTCGCCGAGCTCGAGATGACCGCGGTGGGCGTCGAGCCCGTCACCGGCCTCATCGAGCTCTGCCAGCGCGGCGACTTCGTGTCCATGCACGCCCCGCTCAACAACGAGACGCACCACATGATGAGCACGGCCCAGTTCAAGGCGATGAAGCGCACCGCGCTCTTCATCAACAACGGCCGCGGCCCGACCGTGGACGAGGCCGCCCTCATCGAGGCGCTCCGGCACGGGCAGATCGCCGGGGCCGCCCTCGACGTGTTCGAGGTGGAGCCGGTGGACCCGTCGAACCCCCTCCTCGCCATGGACAACGTGATCGTCACCCCGCACATCGCCTCGGCGACGGCACGGATGGCCCCCGAGACACGGCGTCGGCTCGGCCGCGAGATCGCCACCGTGCTGCAGGGGAAGTGGCCGCGCTCGGCGGTGAATCCCGGCGTCCTCCCGCGCACCGGCCTCATCCGCTGGCAGCCGTACCCCATGGGCCGCGGGCCCAACCGCTGAGGCCCGGCCATGCACCATGTCCGTCTCGGCCGCACCGGGCTCGCCGTCTCGCGCCTCTGCCTCGGCACCATGACGTTCGGGCTCCAGTGCGACGAGCCCACGTCGGTGGCCATCCTCGATCGCGCCGCCGCCGGCGGCATCACGTTCCTCGACACCTCGGACGTGTATCCGCTGGGCGGGGGCCTCGACACCGTCGGGCGCACGGAGGAGATCCTCGGCCGCTGGCTCGCCGGACGTCGCCACGAGTTCATCGTCGCCACCAAGTGCTTCGGGGCGATGAGCGCGCGGCGGTGGGATCGGGGGCTCTCGCGCAAGCACATCCTCGACGCCATCGAGGGCTCGCTGCGCCGCCTGCGCACGGACTACGTGGATCTCTACCAGTGCCACGCGCCCGACGACGACACCCCCATCGACGAGACGCTGCGCGCCCTCGACGACGTGGTGCGGGCGGGCAAGGCGCGCTACATCGGCACCTCGAACTTCGTCGCGTGGAAGATCGCGCGTGCCATGGGGCGCAGCGAGGTGCTCGGGCTCGCCCGTTTCGATTCCACCCAGCCGCGCTACAACCTCCTCTTCCGCCAGATCGAGCGCGACCTCCTCCCGCTGTGCCTGGAGGAGGGCGTCGGCGTGATCCCGTACAACCCGCTCGCCGGCGGGCTCCTGTCCGGCAAGCACCGGCGCGATGGCGGGCCCACGCCCGGCACGCGCTTCACCCTGGGCAACGCGGCGCGCCGCTATCAGGACCGCTACTGGCACGAGCGCCAGTTCGAGACGGTGGAGGCGCTGCGCCCGCTCGCCGCTGGGGCGGGCATCTCGCTCGCCCGGATGGCGGTGGGCTGGGTGCTCGCCCATCCCGCGGTGACCGCCCCGATCATCGGGGCCAGCCGACCCGAGCAGCTCGACGATGTGCTGCCGGTGTCCGAAAAGGGCATCGACGCCGAGCTCAAGGAGCGCCTCGACGCCCTCACCGCCGACTACCGTCTCGGCGACGACGCGCGGTAGCCGCCATGACCCGCGTGGCGATTCTCGACGACTATCAGAACGTGGCGATGGGCCTCGCCGACTGGAAGAGCCTGCCCGTCGGCACCGAGGTGGTGGCGTTCCGCGACCACCTGCACGAGATCGATGCGGTGGCCAAGCGCCTCGCCGACTTCGAGGTGGTGGTGGCGATGCGCGAGCGGACCGCGTTTCCCCGCGCGCTGCTGGAGAAGCTGCCGAAGCTCCGCCTCCTCGTCACCACGGGCATGCGCAACGCCTCCATCGACATGAAGGCCGCGGCGGACCGGAGCGTGACGGTGTGCGGGACGTCGGGGCTGCCGTATCCCACCGCCGAGCTCACCTGGGGCCTCGTGCTCGCGATGTTCCGGCGCATCGCGGTGGAGGACCGGGCGACCCGCGAGGGGAAGTGGCAGACGACGCTGGGCCTGGGGCTCAACGGCAAGACGCTCGGAGTGATCGGGCTCGGCACCCTCGGGTCGCGGGTGGCGCGCTACGGGAAGGCCTTCGAGATGGAGGTGCTGGCGTGGAGCCAGAACCTCACCGCCGAGCGGGCCGCCGAGGTGGGCGCCACGCTCGTCGGCAAGGACGAGCTGCTCCGGCGCGCCGACGTGGTGAGCATCCACCTCGTGCTGAGCGACCGCTCGCGGGGGCTGCTGGGCGCGCGGGAGCTCGGGCTGATGAAGCGCACCGCGTATCTCGTGAATACCTCGCGAGGGCCCATCGTGGACGAGGCCGCGCTGATCCGGGCGCTGCAGGATGGGACCATCGCGGGCGCGGGCCTCGACGTATTCGAGCCGGAGCCCCTCGCGCTCGATCATCCGTTCCGGAAGCTGCCGAACACCGTCGTCACCCCGCACTTGGGGTACGTGACCGAGGAGACCTACCGGATCTTCTTCGGGCACGCGCTCGAGGACGTGCAGGCCTTCCTCCGCGGGGCCCCAGTCCGCGTGCTCAAGCCGTAGACGGGCCGCCAGCGGGCGTGGGCGCTTCCCTCAACGGCTGGGGCTTCACCCCGCGGGAGCTCCGCGCCCTCCGCGCGCTCCGCGATCCCGCGGGGATTCAGCGCGCGCTCGACGCCATGCCGTATCACCTGGCGACCACCGCCTGGTCGCCGCGCCGCGTCCTGGGCGAGCGCACCGCGCACTGCCTCGAAGCGGCGATCTTCGCCGCCGCCGCCCTCCGGGTGATGGGCTTTCCCCCGCTATTGCTGGATCTCGCGGCGGTGCAGGACTCCGATCACGTCGTCGCGGTGTTCCGCGTGCGCGGCCACTGGGGCGCGATCGCCAAGTCGAACTTCTCGGGGCTGCGCTACCGGGAGCCGGTCTACCGCACGCCGCGCGAGCTGGCGATGAGCTACTTCGAGGACTACATGAACCTGCGGGGTGAGCGCACGCTCCGCGCGTTCTCGCGCCCGGTCAACCTCGCCGCCTTCGACCGCCGGCATCCCGGCTGGATGACCAGCGGCGAGGACGTATGGTGGATCGCCGAGCATCTGGTGACCGTGCCGCACACGCGCTTGCTCACCGCCGCCATGATTCGCGGGCTCTCGACAGTCGGACGCCGTTCGCTCAGCGCCAGCCTCGTCGGCTACCGCAAGCACTGAGCGCCGCGCGCGCGGGACGCCGCCCTCAGAGTCCCATCGGCGGCCGCCCGAACCGCGCGCGCAGCCGGTTGATCGCGCCGAGCAGCGCGGGGCGCGCCACCAACCGCCGCTCGAGCGCGCGCTTGCCGGGGAAGTCCACCAGGATGAGCCCGATGAGGATGGTGAGCAGCCCCTGCCCCGGTATGCCGGGCACCGAGAGGACCAGGCCCAGCGCCACGAGAGCCAGCCCCAGCAGATTTTTTCCGAGACGCCACGCGACGCGAAGCAGCGGTGAGCGCGGCCAGGCCGAGATGGCCGCCTCGCCCCTGAAGTAGTCGGTGGGGAGGGACACCAGCACCGCGGTGACCGCGACGAGACTCAGCAGGGAAGAGCCGACGAAGAGGGCCGCGCCCCAGAGCAGACGCTCGGTCAGTGTCGTTCCTTCGAGCAGGTCGTCGAGCATCGGGCGCGGGCCGCGCCCGCCTCAGCGCGAGGCGGCCGCGACCTCGACGCGCGCGTCGTTGTAGCAGGCGCCGCCCGCGAGATCCGCG
>Ga0075433_10005040_pt1 | contig 10353 bp, 9 predicted proteins | sample RhiMethybrSRZTD2_FD_75299 | JGI IMG/M metagenome (GOLD analysis project Ga0075433, IMG submission 75299) | Populus rhizosphere microbial communities from Tennessee, USA - Rhizosphere MetaG P. TD hybrid SRZTD2 | ecosystem: Host-associated > Plants > Roots > Rhizosphere > Soil | place: USA... | reverse complement strand
CGGTGAGTTTCATCGCGACGCCCTCCGGGACACCGGCTCGGACGAGGTTGCGCACCGCCGTGCGCCGGAGGTCGTGGGGAATGCGGCCGGGGCACCCAGCCCCGACGCAGGCATCTCGCCACGACTTCGGGAACTTCGTGATGCGCCGACCGAGACGATGAAAGACCCACGGGATGATCCCGCGAGTGGGCACCAGCTTGAGGGTCATCTCGCGCTGCGCCTCCAACAACGAGCGAAGTTCAGGGGTGAACGGAAACACCCGCCCCTCACGATTCTTGGTTTGTCCGGCATTGAGCCGTACTTCACCGGCCGCGAAATCGATCTGGCGCCATTCCAGCCTCAGGACCTCGCTCGGGATCCGCCAGCCCGTCACGTAGGCGAACGTGATGACCGGGCGAAGATGCGTGGGGAGATGCGCGATCACAGACAAGTACTGTTCCGGCTCAAAGAATTCGGTGCGCACGTTGTCTTCTTGGAGAAGCGGAATGTGCGGCTTCGTGATCAACTTGCCGGCTTGAATGGCGAGGCTGAACGCGCGTTTCAGGGTCGTCAGCTCGCGGTTGATCTCACCATTCGACGTCTGACGAGTGACGATCGGCACGTCGGCGATGCGACCGTTCGGTAAGACGACCTGTCGAGCGCGTCGAACCACGAACGAATCATTCTGTCGTTTCGCGATGTACTGACGAATGTCCGTGGTCGTAATGCTCGCCATTCGTCGGCCACCAAAGAATGGTTCGAGATGCTTGGTAATGCGCCGTTGCAGGACCTTGAGCGATCGTTTGCCGTTCGTTCGGTAGTCGTTGATCACGTCCTGCGCGGCCTCTTCGAAACGCAGTTGTCCCAGCTTCGGCGTGGCCCGTCACCGATGACGAACTGCTCCAGTTCGCGAATGTCTATGGCAAGACGTTCGTCGAACTTAAAGGCACGCAAGTCTCCGAGGATCATGACCCTGTGACTGCTGCGCTCGTCAAGGTCGCCCCCGAGTTGGCAACCGACGAGAGTCAGCGGTTGCTTCACGGCGTGTTGGGACCGTTGATGGCGGCGTTGGATCTGGAGCGCAAGCTCGATCGGCCACAACGAGCTGGGCCACCCAGCTACTTGATGTCGTCACCGCATACGGCGGGGGACGCGATCGAGCAGGGCGAGCACAGCGCGGAACGCGAGCGGCAGCGCCTTGGTCTGCGCGAACAACCGATCGGCGAGATTGCAGACCTCGTGGGGAACCAAGGCGTGCAGGTGTTTGCGCTGGATTTGCCGGATCGGATGTCGGGGCTGTTCGTTCAGCATTCGTCGGTTGGGTCCGCCATCGTCGTGAACGCAAAGTTCGATGCGGTGCGCCAGCGATTGGCGATCGCGCACGGCTACGCCCACGCCGTCATTGAGCCGGCTGGGACAGGCAGGGTCCTGCATGCACGCGAATGCGAAGGAATTGATCGAACGACGCGCCGACGCGTTCGCGGGTGCCTTCCTGGCGCCGGCAGCGGGTGTCGACGAAACCGTGCGGCGGATTGGCAAGGGCCAGCCGAGTCGGCAAGTGCAGTGGGTGTTCGATACCGCGGCGGAGCGGTCAGTACGGGCGGAGCAGCGCTCTACGCCCGGGTCGCAGATGTTGACGTACGTCGATGCCGCGTGGATCGCGCGGCGATTCGGCATCAGCTACCGACTGGCAATCTCCCGGCTGCTTGGCCTGGGGTTGATCTCTGGCATAGACGTGAAGCGACTCCTGAGACCGAAGTTCGTTGAGCTCGGAGGGGAGTGGCTGATCCTCTTCCGTCCCGGAGCCGCGAGGCCTCATCCAGCGTACCCCGTCTCCGTTTTCTCAGACCTGCTCGCCGAGTGGGCCTACACGGCAGTCGAAGCGTATCGGCGCGAGCTCATTACGAAGGCTGACGTTGCTGACGAAGCGGTGACGCTGTCGCTGCTGGTGCCTGGCGTGTCTGAGGCGAAGCTGCTGGAGTTTGCCGAAGCGGCTCGGTAGTGGCCAGCGCCTATTCGGTGCTCCGCACCGGCAGTTACGGGTGACACGTCACCCCGTCTCGGGTGCTGCACGGGAACGGCGGTTCGCCGATAGGAACCACGCGAATTGTTCGAAATTCGCGGCACTCGCCCGATTCGGTTCCCCTACAGGAACCGCCCGGTAACGACGTTCGACGGTGCGTAGTACGTGTTGCGCACCACGCTGTAAGGAGCCGTCGCATGGCATCGCGACGTACGAAGTCCATCGGCACGAAGGTCACGCCTGACGAGTACACGCGCATTCAGGCGCTCGCCGGCGAACAGCCCGTCAGTGAATGGGTGCGTGCCGCGCTTCTGAAGGCGGCGGACCCACCTGCGGCCGACGCGACGGTGCTCGCCGAGGTCATCGCCCTCCGCACCATCCTGCTCAACCTGCACTTCCATGTGTGCGGCGGCGCGCCCCTCACCGCGGAGACGATGCAACGCCTGATCGAGCGGGCAGACCAGGAGAAACACGCGAAGGCCGAAGCACGGTTGACCGCCTCGCCCCGGAGGGAGCCATGAACTACGAATGCGGTCGCGCCCCGGAAGCCGGCAAGTGGCAGCGGGCTGTCCCGGTCTGGCTCATGAGCGTGATCGTGCTGGCGGCTCCTGCTGGCGGGCTCTTCGCCCTGGCTTAGTCACCGGTCGTATAGCACGACCAGTGAGGAGCCGCCGCTCTCAAATTTCAACAGCTACCGGGACATCGCCGCGGAGAAAATCATCGCTATTTTCACCGCGACCGCATATAGTTTGCGTCGTCCCTCGAAACCGGCCGTCTCCGAGTCCTTCAGCGTCGTCGCCCGTTCCACGCACTCGCCTTAACCGATTCCTGTCCTCGCGTCTCCACTCGTCGTCAGCAGCAAAGGTCACGCACATGACGAAGATAGTCACATTGCTCCTGTGTCTCACGGCCATTTCTCCAGACGCGCGGGCACAACGGCCGATCCCTTTCACCGTCGATCATGTCATCCACTTCGCGCCGGGCGGTGATCGGATTCGGCAGCAACTGAGCGCCGATCCCTTCCTGCGCGAGATGGTGAGCGAACAGTTCACGGGGGCGCTCGAAGATCTCAACGACGACGGGGTGAAAGAACTAATCGTGATGCCAAGCGGTTCGATGTGGTGCGGAAGCGGAGGCTGCACGATCGTGGTCCTCGAGATTAGAGCGGGGAAGATCGCAACGATTCTGAACCGCAACGTGTTTGGAACCCTCGCCGTTACGACCGAGAAGGTAGGGCAGTACAGGGCTCTTGCCGGTGTGGATGAGAAAGGCACGATCCTTCTGGGCGACAAGGCGGGGACGCCGCTCTTCGGCCGACAGCTTGTTTACCCGATGGATGTCGTGCAGCCCACGCAGCCGCGTCCGGCTCCGCCTCCGGCACCGAGCGTCCAGACCGTCTGCGGAAACCAGCCGTTCTGCACCGAAACCTTGAGCTTCGCCGCAACGATTACCGACGTTCAAGCGATTCTCCAGAACACGAATACCAAGACGTTGACACTGAGAATGAGCTTCCGGAACAAAGTCGATCGTCCGGTCATCCTGGGTTACGTGAGTGGTTCCGGTATCGCCACCGATGATCGGGGAAATCGCTATGTCCCTGCCGGCCAGCGGGCTGTTCAAGGTATCGGTCTGGTCCAGGGCACCACAGGCGACCCGAAGTTCATCTTACAGCCCGGGGAATCGAGCGATGCCCGATTGGAGTTCGTCTGGAACAGCTCCGGACAGGAGATTTTCGGCTTGTCGTTCCAGGTGGATCTTGCGATTCGCGAAATTGAACCAATACCCGGGAACCAGATTCGGCTCGGTCGCGAGCATGCGCTTCATTTCTCTGGTCTGGGCAATCGTTCCGGCGCTGCGCCAGTTCGTTCAACGGCGGCGTCTGCGCCGCCGCCGGTTCCCGGTGGAGCGCCGATACTCCCGGTCCCCGCGGCGTCCCAGGCAGATGCATGCGCGGGCAGGCCGCGGTGTTACAGCGCCGGTCCGTTCGTGGCGGAGGTTATCGGGCTGACGCCTTCTTCGCTGCCGTATTCGACGCCTGTCGACGTGCTCCAGGCCAGGGTGCGGTTCCGTAATCTCACGAACCAGCCTATTACGCTTGCCTACGCCGCGGGTTCCGCGGTGATAACAGACAACTTCGGAAACCGCTACGGCAGTACCACTCCCAGCTACGGCGATGGCGCCAAGGGGATGGGGATCGTTCGGGACAATCAGGCCGATCCGCAGTTCGTCCTGAACCCCGGCGCCTCCGGCGACGCCACGTTTACTCTCTCGCGAGGCCGCGGCCGCACCGATCGTATCGGGGAGACCGCGAGCTTCGACATGACGATCGCGCAGCTCGAGGTGTTGCCCAGTCAGCAGGTTCGCACCGTGCGCGAGTTCAGCGTCGGCTTCACGAACCTCCCTGCCTCGGCCGGCAATACGACGCGCGCGGAGCCGGTGGCGGGCGGCGGCATCGTGGCGCAGACGGACGCCTGTGGCGTCAAACCGAAGTGCTACAGCGCGGGTCCTTTCGTGGCGGAGATCACCGGGCTCACATCGTCTTCGCTGCCCTATTCGACGCCCGTCGATGTGCTTCAGGCCAGGGTGCGGTTCCGCAACGTGACAAACCAGCCTATTACGCTTGGCTACGCCGCGGGTTCCGCTGTGATAACCGACAACTTCGGAAACCGCTACTCAAGCACCACCCCCAGCTACGGCGATGGCGCCAAGGGCATCGGGATCGTCAGGGACAATCAGGCCGATCCGCAGTTCGTCCTGGGTCCTGGCGCCTCTGGCGACGTCACGTTTTCGCTTTCTCGAGGCCGCGCCAGAAACGATCGCGTCGGGGCAACGTTCAGCCTGGACATGACTATTGCGCAACTCGAGGTGCTCGACAGCCGGCAGGTGCGCACGGTGCGCGAGTACGCGGTCGGCGTCCCAAACCTCACGGCTTCCGGGCAGGGCATCCTGAACAAGCTGCTCCAAGGCCTGCCGAAGAAGGACTGACGAGCGGGCGATAACAGACAGATTGAGAGGAAGGTCAGCTAGCGGCCCGCCGTCACTGCCGCCGCATTGAGTGCGGTTGGATCGCTCGCGGCTGTTCCTCCGGTGGCGATATCCGGGTGTTCACCCTGTGGCGTCGCCATCGTGCCCGGGGACGCTTTTTTGCGCCAACTGCGAACAAACAGTTGGCCTGAGGTCGCACATGGCCAGGTTTTGCACGGCGTGCGGAACACGAAATGACGACCAGGCGGGGTTCTGCGAGGAGTGCGGCAAGCCACTGAGGACCGTGGTAGCAGCCGCAGCCGTTGCGACGAGTCAAGCCGCGGCTCCAAATGAGGAGTCTGCGGTCAGGCCCTTGTCACCGCCGGTGCGACGGTCGTGGCTGGTTCCCGCTGCTATCGGGGGCATCACCCTGATCGTGGCCGGCGCCGGTCTCGCGTGGTGGTCGTCTCCACCCGCCGCGAGCGCGAAGGCATTTGCGGCCGCGTTGCAAGGCCCGTCCAGCTCGGGCGCCGTCCCTTCCGCCGACCTGTTGTGCCTCGCGAATGTGCCTTACGACCGACCGCAGATTAACGTCGACGAACGGGATGTAAATACGCGGCGATGGATGGACGCGCTGGCATCGGCGGGTTTGTACACGGCAGGATCGCCGAATGAAGGGCTGTTCCAGTCATCGATCGCGTACACGCCAACACCGGAGCTCGCCAACTGGCGGCGTGGTGCTCGCCTATGCCTGGCGAGGTCGTGGTCGGTGAACGAGATCAAAGGCGACCGGTTCAATCCTGAGAAGCGCGGTGGACGCACAATCGCGCGCGCGTCTGTGGTGTGGAAGGCGGAGGGCGCGGCGCCGTGGCTGGCTCGATTGCCTTCCGGTCAGTGGCTGCCCGGCGTCAAAGCTGACGGCGGATCACTGACCATGGAATCCAGTCAGCTCTTCGAGCTTCGGAACCGCGGCTGGATCGCGGCGACCGTCGCCGACCGTGGTCAGCTGCCACTCGACGTCGTGCCGGCAGGCGGACGCGGACGGAATTCGGGCACTACGTCCGCGCATGAGAACGGAATCTTCGCGGCGGTGAAGAAGCTTGTCAGCGGCGACGCCGGCAAGACACTCGACGGAACCTACGCTGACAGCACGGGACTCATCGAATATACGTTCAAAGACGACGGAACCATGCTGGCTTCCATGAAGCAGCAGCCGGTCCAATGCGGTTGCACATATAAGATCGACGGCGACACGGTCAAGTTGCTGATGCCTTACGGTGGGGTGCTGGTCTTGACGCTGCTTCAGAACGGTTCCCTCAAGGGAGTCGACATGCCTGGGTATCCCCCGGGCATGATCTTCACAAAGCAACAGAGCGCCTCGAGCGGTGGCCAGAATTCCGGTGGAAAAGCCGCACCCGGCGCGGTCGGGGCGAACCTGTCAGGGGTGGAGGCGGAGGCAAAGGACGCAGCGGTGGCGGAAATCGCCAAGCATTGGCTGAAGGGCCCGGATGGCTGGACCACCGTTCTCACCGAAGGCGAGGAGTTCCGTGACCCTCTGTACTATCAACGTTTTCTGCGGCAATTTCGCGACATGACGGTGGAGAGCGTAGAGGCGATCGAGGTGAGCGCCGCGGATCGGCTCAACGGCTTCGACTGGATGGGCATCGTCTCGTTTCGAACCGGTACCTGTCGCGAGGTTGGTGACCCGGGCCAGGCGTTTTTTTCGTTGGGCATGATGTACCGCACGAGCATTGATCGCTCCCGTGCGAGGTGGACTCAATGGGTGGACGTTCACCCGCAGCCTCTGGAGGTGTCGAGGGTGAACGGGCTTTGGAGGGTTCAGGCCGGGCAGATAGATCTGCGTACCGGCGAGCCGTTGAAGAAGGTAAAAAGGGAAGATCTCGTGTCCATGATGTTGGGAGAACGGGTGACTGTGCTGCGTGGGAAACCTCCCACATGGGAGGACTTTCAACGTGCCGGTGTGAAATAGCTGTCGATTTTTTTGCGCGTCAAGTGCAAGGAATGACCATCAACGGCGCAGTATCCGCGTGGCGGCTGTCTCTTTCCCTCGCGACCGTCTCCGCTGCCGCGATCGTCTCTGCTGCCGCGCAGACGCCTAATGTTCCACCAGGTAAAGGATTGGTGCTGCACGAGCAGCGGCAGGTCGATCGATTCGTCGTGCAGCAGTGGGTGAGCGAAGCGTCACCGGACGTGTCGGCCTCCGGGCTGTGCGAGTGCGTGACGGTCGTGTACGAAGGCAACCGGCAGATCCTGAACCTCGGTCTCGACTACGGGATCACTCGCGTCGAGTCGAGCGGCAGCGACATCACCGGCGACGGTCGCGCCGAACTGGTCGTGACGAAGCACTCCGGCGGCGCGCACTGCTGCGAATCGACGACGATCTACTCGGTCGAGGGCGTCGCGAGGGACATTCTGTCGGTCTCTACCGGGAATTGTCCTGGAGAGCTCATCGATCTCGACAACGACGGAGTACCGGAGTTTCAAACGTGTGACGACACATTTGCGAACGCGTTCTGCTCGTTCGCATTTTCGCCGATGCCGGCAGTGGTGTTGGCGTACGAGAAAGCTCGACGCGCTTACGCCGTCGCCACACCGCGCTACCTGAACCCGTCCGCGCAGCAGCTGGCGGCGTCGGTCGCCACGGCTCGCAAGGCGATGGAGGAGAATCCTCGGGACGCCGACATCTATCGCTGCAGCGCGCTCGCTCCAGTACTGTCGCTGATCTATGGCGGACGAGTAGACGAAGGCCTCGCGCTGTTGAGACTTCTCTACAGGCGGCCTGACGCTCTGCAGCTCGAACACAAGACGATGCAGTTGGTCAGGAAGAGCACGCTCTCGATCGGGCAGTAAAAATTCGTGTCTGTGCAGCAGGCTGCGTGTAACTGTCGCTTTACTGGTGGTCCCGCAGGTTATTCAGCTCGTTGCCCTGCGCGTTCGGTCGCCGACGTCCAGGACTTGGAAATCGTGTCCCGACACGAACTCGACGGCCTCCGACGCCGAACCCGCCGTCCGACGATGACGACCGGCTCTTTGTAACGGTCTCCAGCCGGCCCATGCGCGCGCGCACGCCGGCGATCCGGATCGCCGTCTGGGTCTGCTGCGGCAACGTTCCGACGGCGTTGTCGCAGCTGATGCAGAATCCGCGTGATTCTCTGAAATGCGTCAATCACGCTGCAGCCGCCGCACTCCTTCGATCTATTTCACGACAGCGAGGTTTTACGCGCGACTATCAAGCGAATATTGGGGTTCACGCAGCATCATCTGATGGCAGCGGCGCGTCAGGGCGTCACTCGTACCGCAGCGCCGCCAGCGGGTTGACGCGGGACGCGCGCGCAGCGGGTGCACAGGCAGCCAGGACCGCCACTGCTATTTAGATCATTCTGGTACCGACGTACAGGCCGAGACCGGGAGGACGAATATCTCCCTGCAGTGAACCGAGGAGGCGTGTCAGCATTACCGCCAGCACTTCTCCAACCGCCACCCCAATCAACGCGATCGACAGGGCCTGGCCGACGACGTCACGAAAAATATCGAGGCGGCCTGTGCGGAGCGCCATTCGCACGCCGATCTCCTGCGTCCGGCGCGCCACACGGTAGGCGATGACGCCGTAGAGGCCGATGGCCGCGAGGCAGCAGCGCCAGCACGCCGACTGCCGTCAAGACTGACGCCTGCCATCGGATGGGCCAGTACGACCGTTCGACGTGCTCGGTCATCGGTTTGATCGCGTAAACGCGAACCCCCTGACTCACATAACTCGGTCTCCGACGAAGCCGGTACGATTCAGGAGCGAACGGCCAACTGCCAGAGAGCGGATGTGGCACAGGCTCCGGTACGGTCGCGCGCGACAGCCGTAATGTTTCTATCGTCATGGTGTGCCGCGAGAACCGACGCCTCCGTTCCAGGCCGGCGCTTGCTATGATCGGATCGTTCGAATCGCCGGAGAGACGCGCCATGAAACCCATTGAAGTGATCGGCGATATCGACGAGCAGCACCGAGACTCCAGGCGCGAGTCCCGACCGAGACCCCCGGCCGGCGCGTGATTGTGTTCCTGTCGGGAGAGGACGAGGCTGGTCGTCTCTAGGCCAACAGAGTGGCCTCTGAGTGGTCGGCAGAACTGGCCGATCCTCGGGAAGAGATCTACTCGCTGGATGACGATCACCCGGTGAACGCGGCTCGAAGCTCGGGTGAAAGGTGTATGACGGTCAGCCCCCTCATGCGATAACTTGAATCTTGGTATGAGCAGGAACGTCAAGATCGAAATCGACGAGCGAACGGCCGACGTGCTGCACGCCCGCGCCGCGGAACTGGGCGTGACCGTCTCCGAACTGGTCGCTGAACTGGCGACGCTCGACAGTGAGCCGATCGCCGTGGACTCAGACGAGATTGCGGAGCTCGATCGGCGCTGGAAGAAGATCGAAGCGGGCCAACCCACGGTTCCACACGAGCGCGTCGTTTGGTGTCTGCGCACGTGGGGCACGCCGCGATTCCGCCGGTGGCAGGATCAATAGACCTCGATTGGTCGGACGATGCACTCGCCGACCTCGATCGATTCGCGGCATTCCTCCAGGAGCAATCCCCCGAGCTTGCGGCAATCGTCGCGGAGGAAATCATCGCCAGAGCGCAGCTGCTCTCCCGCCATCCGAAGCTCGGTCGCCCCATCTCGACGCGCGAGGAGTACCGGCAGATCGTGATGCAGGTGCTCGGGGGAACCTACGTGTTCCAGTATCGCTATGATGGCAACCGGATCGTGATGTTTGCGCGTCTTCCACGGCCGCGAAGCGCGCTAAGTGACGTCGCCGCCCTCGACCTCGCCCTGTCCCAAGACCTTGTCATCTATCGGGGGTCTCCAGGGGGGATCACATCGCGCAACCAAAACACGTGAGCGGGACTGGGCCGTGATCACTGTCCCATTTCTGTCCCATTCGCGACCGAAAACCTCGTAGTTTTCGGCGTTCCACGTAACAGCTAGGTCAGCAACAATTCTTGTGTTCTCTGAGAGTTGCGCCGGATTTCATGGTTTCGGTTTTTTCGTCGTCTGAGACTGCAAAACCTCCACCCCCGGTTCAAATCCGGGCGGCGCCTCCACATTCATTTTAAGAAATCGATCGTTTGTGCGTCTGTCGCACCAGCGGGCGCCCAGTTGATGGACCCAATTGGCCCCAGATTCGTCACGCGTGGCGCGTTCCTGCATCTGTACACACCAAACGCGCAGCAGTTTGCCAGCGTGCCGATCCGAAAAGGAGGAGGTTTGGAGAACCTGCCTCCTTGTGTTTGTCAGCCTCACCGCGCCCTCGACAAAGACATCGCGTGCAACACAGCCTGCGTTGGAGTTGAGTAGCGCCGCTTCGCTCGAACCGACTCTCGC
>Ga0075433_10005038_pt1 | contig 10354 bp, 8 predicted proteins | sample RhiMethybrSRZTD2_FD_75299 | JGI IMG/M metagenome (GOLD analysis project Ga0075433, IMG submission 75299) | Populus rhizosphere microbial communities from Tennessee, USA - Rhizosphere MetaG P. TD hybrid SRZTD2 | ecosystem: Host-associated > Plants > Roots > Rhizosphere > Soil | place: USA... | reverse complement strand
CTTCCCGTCGTTCTCGCTCGGCCGGTATGGGAATACCGGCCGGACGGCTACGCTGGCCCCTTACGGCCATGTGGCCTACGTCTCACGGGTCGTTTCGGAGACGCGCGCCGCGGGCCGGGGGCCGGGGTGGTACCCATCGGTCGGCGTCGGCCTGTTGACCGTCTTCGATCTGCTTCGATTCGATGTTGCGAAAGGATTACGTGACGGAAGGTGGGCTTTCTCCGTCGACGTGATTAGAGATTTCTGGTCGATTCTGTAGGACGCGGGCCGGCGGACGATGCGGCTCGCAGAGCCGCATCACGAATAGAGCCGCTACTCCAAAATGGCCCACCGCCCAGTGCGCGATGAATGGCTGCTCCCCACTCTCGAGGGGCTCATCGCGCGCGATGCGTTCGAGCAGCTGAAGCAGCAGGAAACCGAGAGTTACTGGGAGGCGGCCGTGCGCGCCGGCTCCATTGCCGACGAAGCGGTCCTCAATGCACTCGCCTCGCGCTTCCGGATGAAGATCGCGGAGCTCGCGACGTCGACGTCGCAGGCACGGGAGCTGGTCCCCGAGTCGCTCGCCCGCAAGTACCGCATCGTTCCGCTGGCCGCGTCGGTCTCCGCGCTCGACATCGCCACGGCCGATCCCCACGACCTGGATTGCGAGCGTACGCTCGCATTCGCAACGGGGCGAACGGTGCGCATGCAATTGGCGTCTCCGGCCGCGATCGCAACGCGCATCGACGAGCTGTATCAGCCGGAAAGCGCCGTCGAGAAGATTCTCGAAGGTGTTGCCGGACGGTACGACGTCGACACCATCGCGGAGAAACCAGCCGACGACGACTTCAATCTCTCGGCGGACCGCGCGTCCGAGCGGCCCGTAATACGGCTCGTCGATCACATCATCGCCGAAGCCATCGCGACGCGAGCGAGCGACATCCACCTCGAGCCCGAGGAGGGAGGCGTCGCGGTCCGCTACCGCATCGACGGCGTGCTGCGCGACACCATGGTGCTGCCGAGGCCAGCCGGCCTCCCGCTGGTGTCACGCATCAAGATCATGGCGCAGATGGACATCGCCGATCGTCTGCGTCCCCAGGACGGCCGCGCGCGCGTGTCTGTGAATGGCTCGCGCATCGACCTGCGCGTCTCCACATTGCCCGCGTCGTACGGCGAGAAAGTCGTTATTCGAATTCTCGACACTCGCGCGACCGTCCTGTCATTGGACAGTCTCGGACTGCTGGCGGACGAAGCGAAGCGGCTCAATGAGCTCGTGAGCCTGCGAGAGGGGATTGTGCTCGTCACGGGCCCCACCGGATCCGGAAAGACGACGACGCTGTACTCGGCGCTGCGTCAAATTCAACAGCGCGCGGTGAACATCGTGACCGTCGAGGATCCCGTGGAGTACAAGCTCCAGGGGGTCGTGCAGGTGCAAGTGAACGAGAAGGCCGGGCTCAGCTTCGCCAGTGCGCTGCGGTCGATTCTTCGTCAGGATCCCGACGTCATCCTCGTCGGTGAAGTTCGAGACCGGGAAACCGCCGGCATCGCGGTGCAGGCGTCGCTCACCGGCCACCTCGTGCTCTCGACGCTTCATACCATCGACGCAGCGAGCTCTGTTGCGCGTCTCGTGGATATAGGCGTCGAGCCGTACAAGATCGCCGCCGCGCTCAAGGGCGTGGTCGCGCAGCGATTATTGCGACGCCTCTGTCACGCGTGCCGCCACGAGTCGTCGGCCCCGGTGTCGGATCGCATGCGCCGCTGGTTACCCGCGGGCATGAGCCTGTACAACGCTGTCGGATGCCCAGAGTGTGCGCAGACCGGTTATCACGGGCGCATGGCGGTGATGGAGGTACTCACCGTGACCGGCGACCTCGAACGCCATATCTCCAACGGTGAGACCGCGGACGTGATCGCCGAGACGGCGCGCGCGCTGGGCATGAAGACGCTCTGGGATTCGGGCATCGAACACGTGCGCTCCGGCGAAACGTCACTGGATGAGTTGCTGCGTGTCGTCGAGCCTCCGGTGGATCTGCCCGTTCGGCGTTCGCCCCCGCCTCGGGAGTCTTCCACGGAGCCGACGCGCACCCGCTCCGATGGACCGGCGCGGGCCCCGGCGCACACGCCGTCACGAAACCATGTGGTCAGGCCGCCGGCAGCGCTGCCTGACGACGCGCTGCAACTGCTCGATGACCTGTTCGACGAAACCTTCAAAGGGAAAAAGACGGTCCTCCTTGTCGAGGACGAGGAGCCGCTGCGCCACGTCCTGCGGGACTTGTTGGAACGGGAAGGCTTCGTCGTTGTCGAGGCGGCGGACGGGGTTCAGGCGCTCGACGAGGTCGACCGCAGCGCACCGGATGTGCTAGTACTCGACCTGAACCTGCCGCGGCTCGATGGCTACGGTGTGTTGAGCCATCTGCGTGCGCGTCCGTCCACGGCACACCTTCCGGTCATCGTGTTGACGGCGAAGGGCGATGAGGACAACGAGGTTCGCGTATTCGAGACCGGCGCGAATGACTTCCTCACGAAACCGTTCCGTCCGCGGGCGCTGAGCGCGCGACTAAGGGCGCTGCTAAAACTGAAAGCCTGAGCCGCCGTTGGGGCGAAACCAATCGATGATAGCTTTTCCACCATGGTTGAAATACGGGTGGGCGTCGTCGATGTGTACGTGATTCGCCCGTACCGCGACGAATGGCTCGTGCTCTCGCTTCAGCGGTCGCTCCAGACGAGATGCCCGGCATCGTGGGAAACCGTGCACGGGCGAATCGAGCCGAGTGAGCGACCGGAGCAGGCGGCAGTTCGCGAAGTGCGAGAGGAATCGGGACTGGAGCTCGACCGACTCTACAACGTCACCTGTCAGCTGTTCTACCTGCACACGCTCGGTGTCGTAGAGGTGGCGGTCGTGTTCGCGGCATTCGTGACCGAAGGATCAGACGTTAGGCTCGGCCCCGAGCACCAGCGCTACGAGTGGCTCTCGATGGCCGACGCGGCCACGCGGTTTACGTGGCCTCGCGAGCGCGAGGCGCTGGAGCACATCAAGATCCTGCTGGGCGCCGGCGACGCCGGCCCGGCTGAGGACGTGCTGCGCGTGATGTGACGGGGACGGGCGGCTGGCGGCTGGCGACGAAAGGGCTGTCATCCCGAGCCGGCAGGCGAGGGATCTTCAGGCTGCCGACCGAGGGCCCTCGGCGACGATGAGGATCCCTCGCTCCGCTCGGGATGACAGCCGGGCTTCGCTCGGGATGACAACCGGGCGGTAATAGCAGCAGCTCGCAGCTCGCAGCAGTAGCACGCAGCCGTCGGCTACCAGCAAGCAGCTGCCTGCAGCAAGCAGCTAATCGCTCTTTCCCGATCCTGGCTTGACGCTGGTGAGCCTCGTGGCCTCCGGCGGCGCGTTAGGCTTCACGCGGACACTCTTCGCGGGAATCCCGACGTACACGTGATACCCGCGAACGTCCTTCGTGGCCACGGCCATCGCGCCGACCATCCCCTGCTCGGCGACGTGGACCCCCGCCAGCACCGTCGCGTGATAGGTGATGCGCACCCCGTCGTCGAGCACGGTCACCGCATCCGTCACGTCACGCTGATCGACGATGCTGTGCGTGTGACTGTAGATGTTGGCGTAGTCGCTGATCGACACGTTGTTCCCCATGACGATCCCGCCGCGGTCGTCGAGCAGCACGTGGCGGTGGACCACGACGTTGTCGCCCGCCTCGATGTTGTAGCCGAACGAGAACTCGACGTGCTGGAACGCTTTGAAGTTCGCGCCGACGCGCTTGAAGATGTGCGGCGCAAGCAGTCGCCGGAGCTTGACGCCCAGGTCCACGTTCTGGCCACCGATGGGCAGCCGGTCGAACGAGTACCACAGCCACAGCAGCGGTTTCACTCGCTGGAACTTCTCGTTGTCGCACTCGGCGTAGTACTCGGGCTCGAGCGTCACGTTACGCGGATCGAGGGCACCCAGCGCGAGCCGCGTGGCGAGAGGCACCGACGGATCCTCGAGGGCCGTCTCCCAGTTCGACGCATAATCGGGGTACGCGAGCTCGGCCAGCGTGCGCCGGCAGAGGAGAGCACGGTCGCAGCGCGGATCGGACAGCGCTGCGCCGAGCTGCTCGAGCCACGCATCGGCGATCTTGGCGTTGTCGCACGGAGGCAACGGGCGGAGAGGACGCATGACCATGGCGGAATCCGTAAGAGTGCGAGGGTGGGCGGAGCCTAACGCGTAGCGACCGCGCCGGATCAGGGCGCGCGGCGCGCCGACGCCCGGCTCTTGACCAGGGCGCGCTCGCGCTCGATCTGGGGAAGCATCTGCCCCCAGGAATCGTTGCGGGCCGTTTCGTATGAGACCGTGAGTGGTTGCTGCACGTCGAGCTGACCATCGAACACGTACAACCCATCCTGCCGGCCATTCTGCCGGAGCCGCTGCTCCCCGAACCCGGGCGTGATGGGCAGAATGTCGAGCGGACGAAAGTCACGCCCGACGTTCGTGATGATGAACTCACGAGGGCTGAACCGGGTTTCCCCTTGCTCGACCGCAAAGAACGAGACGTACCAGAGGCTGAGGTCGCGCACTGCGTTGCGCCGAGCAACGGCGGCGATCGCTTCGGACTTGCTCCGCTTGAGCTCCGACATCGCGCGGTACGAATCGGGCGACAACAAACGGATGATCGACTCATCCAGCGGGGTCGCCCGAACCTGGAGGTTGGAGATCGTGAGCCGCAGCGACACGTCATCCTGGCGCAGGGTTCCAAATCCCGGCGGTGGTAATCCGGGCACCGTATCGGCCACCGGTCGTTGACGCGCTTTCGCCGTATCGGCCGCGGCCGTCGGGCGCGGGGCGGTAGCGGTCGAAGACCGCGGGGCCGATGACGCGCACGCTACGGTACAGGCGAGCGACGCCACCACCAGTGCGCGACGATCCTGGGCCACATGCCTGATGTTCATGGCGCCTGACCGGTTGTGCCTGCCTCGGGCTCCGTGAGTGCGACGATGGCCGCTGCCAGCTCGTCGCGCCCCGCGCCGGTTTGAGCGCTGAACGGAATGACCTGCTCGGCATCGAGCCCTAACGAGACAGTGATCTCGGCGACGCGGGCCGCTTTCGCCGTCGGCGAGAGCTTGTCCACCTTCGTGATCGCGACGATGGTCGGCGTGCCCAGGTCGCTCAGGAAATCGAGCATCTGGAGATCATCGTCACTCGGATCGCGGCGAGCGTCGATGAGCTGGACCACGCCGCGGAGGTTGGTCGAGCGCCGAAGGTACCCTTCGATCAGTGGCCGCCATTCCGCGCGCCGTTCCTTCGAGATTCTTGCATAGCCGTACCCCGGAAGGTCGACGAGAACGAAGCGCCGATTGACCTCGAAGAAGTTGATCTCGCGCGTGCGACCAGGGGTGCGGCTCACCCGCGCGAACGCCTTGCGGCGGACGAGCCGGTTGAGAAGCGACGACTTTCCGACATTCGACCGCCCGGCAAAGGCAATCTCCGGGAGGACGTGCTCGGGGCGCCATCCGTCGACACTCGCCATTGGCCCGAGAAACTTGAGCTCTCGAATGACGAGTGGATCGGTCCCCGTGTCGGACGACATCAGTGGGTGATGGCTGCCGGCGCGCCGACGCTCGCTGCGGTGATCGGGATCTCGGGTGCCGTGGCCACGATGCCGGGAATCACGAGCGCCATGACCTCGTCCATCGTCCGAACGGGGTGGAACTGGACCGCGGCCTTGACCTCGTCCGGCAGCTCTTCCAGCTCGCGCGCGTTCCCGTAGGGGATGATGACGTGCGCGATCCCGTTGCGATGGGCCGCGACCGACTTCTCTTTGAGCCCCCCGATTGGCAGCACACGGCCGCGGAGCGTGATCTCGCCGGTCATGGCCGTGTTCCCGCGGACGGGACGACCCGTCAGGGCGCTGATCACCGCCGTGGCGATCGCGATCCCGGCCGAGGGGCCGTCCTTCGGCGTCGCGCCGTCGGGGATGTGCACGTGCAGGTCGCGGCTCCGGTGAAAGTCGCGATCGATCCCCAGCGCGGCAGCGCGTGACCGCGCGTAGCTCAGTGCCGCGCTCGCCGATTCCTTCATGACGTCGCCTAACGTTCCCGTCAGCTGCACCTTGCCACGGCCACGCACGACGGCGACCTCGATCTCGAGCGTCTCGCCGCCAACCGACGTGTAGGCGAGGCCGGTCGCGACGCCAACCTTGTCCTCGAGCGACATGTCGTCAGGGTCGTACGGCGCGACACCCAGCAACGCGCGGAGATCCCCCGACGTCACCGTCTGGATATCGGTGGGTCCCTCGGCGGTATTCGCGGCGTGGTCAGGCGTATTCGTCTCACGGGCTTTTTTGGCCCGCGAGCGCTTCACCGGCGTCGGCGTCGCAAGCTCCGCGGTCGGGTGATCGTTAGGCTCGGCTGCGCCGGTGGCCGGGACGCCGGGTTCTGCGCGTCGGCGAGCCAGTTTGCGCGCAATGCGCGCGAGGCGTCGCTCGAGGTCGCGGACCCCTGCCTCTCGCGTGTAGCGATGGATGATGTCCGACACGGTGTTCGGTTCGAAGCGCACCGCCGCGGGATCCAGCCCGTTCTGCCGCAACTGCTTCGGGATCAGGAACTGACGCGCGATCGCCTTCTTCTCGAGATCGAGGTAGCCGGGCAGCCGGATGATCTCCATCCGGTCGCGCAGCGGCTCCGGGATCGTCGACAGCGAGTTCGCCGTGGTGATGAACAGTACGTGTGACAGGTCGTAATCGACCTCGAGGTAATGGTCGCTGAAATTCCGGTTCTGCTCCGGGTCCAGCACTTCCAAAAGCGCCGACGCGGGGTCGCCGCGGTAGTCCTGTCCCAGTTTGTCGATCTCGTCGAGCAACAGCACCGGGTTCACGACCTCGGCCCGGCGCATGGCCTGGATCACTCGGCCGGGCATCGACCCGATGTACGTGCGCCGATGTCCGCGGATCTCCGCCTCGTCGCGCACGCCACCTAACGACATCCGGGCGAACCGCCGGCCCAGCGCGCGGGCCACGGAGCGTCCGAGCGACGTCTTGCCCACGCCCGGCGGCCCGACGAGGCACAAAATAGGCCCCTCGAGCTTGCCGACCAGCGACAGCACGGCGATATAGTCCAGAATCCGTTCCTTGACCTCGACCAGGCCGTAGTGGTCCTCGTCGAGGATCACCCGCGCCTTCGCCACATCGAGTGCGTCGTCGGTCCGCTCCGTCCACGGCAAGGCCAGCACCCAGTCCACGAAATTCCGTGCGACCGTCGCTTCGGGAGACAATGGTGACATCCGCCGCAGCTTCCGGAGCTCCCGGTGCGCTCGCGCCTTCACGACCTCCGGAAGGCCTTTCTTCTCGATCGCCACCTCGAGATCGCCGAAATCGTCGTCCTCCTGACCCAGCTCACGATGGATGGCCTTGAGCTGCTCCTGGAGGTAGAACTCGCGCTGGTTCTGGAAGAGCGAGCCGCGGACGTCGTCCTCGATCTTCCGCTCGAGGCGGAGGATCTCGATCTCGGCGGCGAGCAGCTGGGCGAGCTGCGAGAGCAGGGCGGGGAGCGTCGGCGCCTCCAGCAGCGTCTGCCTAACGTCGTGTCGGACCGCGAGGTGTGCGGACACCGCGCACGCCTGGCGCTCCTCGGACGCCGTCGCCTGCACGAGCGTGACCACCTCCGCCGGGATCCGGCGATGGAGCGACACGTACTCCTCGAACAGCGACAGGACGCGTCGGCCGAGCGCCGACTGATCCGTCGGCTCCGATTCGTCGACGAAGGGCTCGGGCGCGATGGTCGCGCGCAGCGCGCCCGCGGACGTCGCGTAGCGCGTGACGCGCGCGCGAGCGATGCCCTCGACGAGAATCTTGGTCGTGCCGTTCGGCAGGCGCACGACCTGCATCAGTCGGGCGACGACGCCGATTCGAAAGAGATCGGCGGCGGCCGGGTCTTGCTGGTCCGCGTTGCGCTGGGCGACGAGGAGCACGACGTTGCCGTCGCTCGCCGCCGCGTCGACCGCGGCCAGCGACTGCGATCGACCGATGATGAGGGGCATGACGACGTACGGAAACAGCACGACGTCGCGAAGTGGCAGAACCGGTAAGCGCTCCGGCACCTGGAAGCGCTCAGTGTCGCGGGTAAGTATCAGAGACATGGGAGAAACTTACCCGGGGACTGGGGACGTCCTATAGGGACTGGGGACTAGGGACTGGGGACTCGGCCGGGGCGCCCCTCAACGTGATTAGGCCTCCGCGCGCACTGAACGCTCAGTGCCAGCGGAGGCCTCCGTGTGTAGAGCGACTTGCCGGCCGAGTCCCTAGTCCCCAGTCCCGACTAGGCTTCCTTCTTCTGCCGTTTCGGCGAGATCTCGAGTAGCGGGGGCGTGCCCTGCGTGACGCATGGCTCGGTGACTTTCACCTCGACCACGTCCTCGCGGCTCGGCAGCTCGAACATCACATCCATGAGGATCTCCTCGAGTATCGCACGCAGTCCGCGAGCGCCAGTGCCACGCTTGAGCGCCTTCTGCGCGACCGCGCGCAACGCGCTCTCCTCGAAGCCGATCTTCACTTCCTCGAGCTCGAACAGCTTTGTGTACTGCTTCGTGAGTGCGTTCTTCGGCTCCTTGAGGATCTTCACGAGCGCATCCTCGTCGAGCGCCTCGAGCGGCACACAGACAGGCAGTCGGCCGACGAGCTCCGGAATCAGGCCGTAGCGGAGGAGGTCATCCGGCTCGACCTCGGCGAACGGATTCTTCGCGATCTGCTTCGCCTTCCCGCTCTTCACCTCTTCCTGTGTGAAGCCGATCTGCTTTCTGCCGACGCGCGACTCGATGATCTTCTCGAGGCCATCGAATGCGCCGCCGCAGATGAACAGAATGTCCTTGGTGTTGATCTGGATGTACTCTTGCTGCGGGTGCTTGCGGCCGCCTTGCGGCGGGACCGACGCCACCGTGCCCTCGAGAATCTTGAGGAGAGCCTGCTGCACGCCCTCGCCCGAGACGTCCCGCGTTATGCTCGGGTTCTCCGACTTGCGTGCGATCTTGTCGATCTCGTCGATGTAGACGATTCCACGCTCGCACTCGGCGACGTTGAAATCGCCGGCCTGCAGCAGCCTGACGAGAATGTTCTCGACGTCCTCACCGACATAGCCCGCTTCCGTGAGCGTCGTCGCGTCCGCGATGGTGAAGGGCACATCGAGGATGCGTGCGAGCGTCTGCGCGAGCAGCGTTTTGCCCACACCCGTTGGACCTATCAGCAGGATGTTCGACTTGTCGAGCTCGACATCGTCGTCGCGAGCAGACGCGGAGTTGATGCGCTTGTAGTGATTGTAGACCGCGACCGACAGCGCCTTCTTCGCGTGCTCCTGCCCGATCACGTACTGGTCGAGGACGTCCTTGATCTCGTGCGGTGACGGGACCTGAGTAATTGCCTCGGCTACCTCGCGCTCTTCGTCCTCGGCGAGAATCTCGTTGCAGAGGGCGATGCACTCGTTGCAAATGTAGACCGAGGGACCGGAAATGAACTTCCGGACCGAGTCTTTCGATTTGCCGCAGAACGAGCAGCGGAGGTGTTTATCGTGGGACATGGCGGTCCGTGATGCGGGGTACCCACGCCGCTCCGGCGGGGGTGCTCGGGATAGCTAATAGACGTCCCCTTACGGGGTCAAGCAAAATCAGAGGCGTCGCTTGTGAAATCGTTCACGAGGCGACGCCCCTTCACATCACAAAGTCATCGACGGCTGCTTCGAGGGCTCAACGAGCTCGCCGCGCTGCGCGATCACGTGATCCACAATGCCATACGACTTGGCTTCCTCGGCGGACATGAATCGGTCACGATCGATGTCGCGCTCGATCTGCTCCACGGGTCGACCGGTGTGCTTGGCCATGAGCTCGTTCATCTTGCCGCGAAGGTAGATGATCTCCTTCGCCTGAATCTCGATGTCTGCCGCGGTGCCCTGCGCACCGCCCGACGGCTGGTGAATCATGATCCGCGAGTGCGGTAGCGCCGAGCGCTTGCCGTTTCGTCCCGCCGCGAGGAGGAATGCGCCCATGCTCGCCGCCAGGCCCATGCAAATTGTGTTCACCGGCGACTTCATCCACTGCATCGTGTCGTAGATTGCGAGACCCGCCGACACGCTGCCGCCGGGCGAATTGACGTACAGATGAATGTCGCGCTCCGCATTGTCTGCCTCGAGGAACAACAGCTGCGCGATCACGATGTTGGCGACGTCATCGTTGATCGGCGTCCCGAGGAAGATGATGCGGTCCATGAGGAGCCGCGAGAAAATGTCGTACGTGCGCTCGCCTCGACTCGAACGCTCGATGACGTACGGAGGGTAAATCGTCGGCATAAGGCTTCCCTGACGGTGAAAGATCTACTCGAAAACTAGCCGTTCATCTCGACCG
>Ga0075433_10005036_pt1 | contig 10356 bp, 9 predicted proteins | sample RhiMethybrSRZTD2_FD_75299 | JGI IMG/M metagenome (GOLD analysis project Ga0075433, IMG submission 75299) | Populus rhizosphere microbial communities from Tennessee, USA - Rhizosphere MetaG P. TD hybrid SRZTD2 | ecosystem: Host-associated > Plants > Roots > Rhizosphere > Soil | place: USA... | reverse complement strand
CCGGCGTCTCTCTCCTGACGCCTACTAGACGCCTAAACGCCGGCGGCTTGCGCGGTCTGCCTCCCGGTACTCGACCAGCATCCGAACTACCGACTCGTCGAGGCGCTACGTCCTGAACGGTGGCCTGGTCGAAAGGTCAATAGGAAAGAGAAGGGATCTTCACGCTAGGGACCGAGCCGCCTCGATCAGCACGTCGAAGTCCGGTACATCGCCGTCCTCGCATTGCCACGAGGTAGCCTCAAGCGCCGTGGCTCGTGTTCTCCGTGACGTCGCTGAGAGCGACCTCGATGCCTTCTACGAGCACCAGCGTGAGCCCGAAGCGACGGAGATGGCGCTCTTCCCGGCGCGCGACCGCGAGGCCTTCGACGCCCATTGGGACCGCCTCCTCGCGGACGACTCCTTGATCAAGAAGACGATCGTCCACGACGGGCAGGTCGCCGGAAACATCGGTTGCTGGGAGCAGGATGGGCGGCGCCTGATCGGCTACTGGGTCGGCAAGGAGTTCTGGGGCCGCGGCCTGGCCACACGCGCCCTGGCCGAGTTCGTCGAGGATCTCCCGCGGCCCCTCCACGCGTGGGTGGCAGGAAGCAACGTCGGCTCGATCCGCGTGCTCGAGAAGTGCGGCTTCGTCGCCGTGGGCTCACGCACCGAGCACAACGAGAACTTCGGCCGGCCGGTCGAGGAGGTCCTCTACGAGCTCGCCTAGCGAAGCTCGCGGGGTCATATGGACACCCGCACGGGGCGACCATGGTCGGATTTCGCGTCGACACTTTTTCACCTCCTCTCGCTTGCCTGTAGCGCGTGTGCATCGAGCCTGGCCCGCGCCGTCTCCTCCGCGCCCTCGACCAGGTGGCCGTAGTGCATCTCGATGACACGGACGCTGGCGCCCATGTACCGGCTCAGCTCGAACAGGCTGATCCCGGCGTGAAGCGCGTTCGACGCGAACGAGTGACGGAGGTCGTAGACGCGGCGGGCCGGAACCCCTGCCGCTTCGAGCGCCGGATGCCAGTCGCGGCGGGCGAAGTTGTGCATGTCGACCGATCCGCCTCGCGGGGCGGGGAATACAAGCCTCGTGTCGAGTCGGCGCGGAACCGCGTCATAGGCCGATAGCGCCCGCGCTGTGAGCGGCACCCGGCGGCGGCTCCGTTCGGGTCTTCGGTTCTTTCTTCCTGCCGCCCGCGACGACGCGGCGAACGTGGACGATGCCGGCTGCCCGGTCGATGTCGCGGTGCTCGAGCGCGGCAAGCTCGGCCGGCCGCAGGCCCGTCTCGGAGGCGAAGACGATCATCGGCCCATGGAGCGACCCGAGCTCGGCGGCGAGCTTGTCGATCTCCTCGCGGTGAACGGTTCGATCTCGCGGCGCCGTGCCACCCGCCGCTTGCCAGTCCGGGCGAGCTTGACCGGGTTCTCGCGGATCACCTTCCAGGACACGGCGCGGTCGAGCACCTGGGCGAACGCGCCGAGGATCCTCGGGCGGTATCCAGCCGGGAGCGTCGTCTGCCAAGCCGCGATGTCCGCAACGCTGCGACCAAGCTCATCGAGGCGCCGATCTCCGAACTCTGCGAGCGGACGGGCGAGACGTTCCCGCGGCGGTCGTCATCAGCAGGCGCGCGTAGAGCCGCTTGATCTTGCGTGTCACCTCCACGGGCGCAACGCTAGTGACGAGGTCGGCTGACGCCCACTCCACGCCCAAACCTCGCCGGGTCGCCCCGTGGAGCGATGCGGGGTCGAGCGGCGTCTAAGGCAGGAAATCCCTGCTCATGGCCTCGTTTGTGTCTGTCACCGACTGCTCTCGCTGGCGGCACGGCTCTGCAAGCCGGAGGTCACCGGTTCGATCCCGGTACGCTCCACTTGAAGAAAACTTGCCATTTGCAGGAATTCTTCGCGCGGTGGTGTCGAGCTCGACAACAGCGGTGCGAGCGCGGAGCGAGCGGACCTGTCGATCTCGTGTCAGCTGGGGTCGAGTGAGGTTGAGTCAGGTCGCGTGGGGGTCGACACTGTCGAGCGGAGTCAGGTGTCGTCGAGTAACGACGCCGGCCTTGCACGCCGGAGGTCGCCAAGGAGTTACCTGTCGACAAACGGCGGTCGCGAACCGCACAAACGGGTGCGCGATTAGGCAAGCTACAAGCGGAACGTTACTACCTGAGCGTTACCCTCCCGCGCCTACGTCTACCAGCAAGCGGGCGCGGGGATCAGCTTCCCTGCGACCCGTCTCGAGCAACCCGTTCTCCTGAGGTAGTCCTGACGCCTTGCCGTGGAGTTGACTCTCGCGCAGGGCGGTGGAAGAGTGATGTAGCCGTCTGGAAACTCGTCTAAGGGATTCCGATGAGACGATCACTCCTCCCGCTGGCGGTGACGCTGAGCGCACTCACCCTACTCGCGGTCGGTGCGACAGTTGCGCCGTCACAGTCGAGTCCCGTCTTCACGGTGAACGACACTACGGACGCGCCTGACCTCCACCTCGACGGTGCCTGCGCCTCGACGCACCTGGGGTTCTGCACCCTACGCGCGGCTATCCAGGAGGCCGAACATGCGGGCGGCGGCATCGTCCAACTGCCCCCAACCGGCACTGGCGACTACCTTCTCACGATCCCGCCCGGGGACGAGGGGACGCCGGCGAGCGGCACTTTCCCCTTGTGGAACCTCGGCGGCGACCTCGACATTACCAGCGACATCAGGGTCGACGGCCTCGGATCGACCCCCTTCGACGTGGTCATCGACGGACAGGGCACGCACCGCATCTTTGACGTGCACAACGCCTGCTGCCTTCCGATGCCCCTCGAGCACGGGCGCGGCAGCCTGTGGCTCAGGAACCTGACGCTCCAAAACGGCCTCGGCGACCCCGACCCCGAGTCGGGCCATGAGCACGGGGGCGCGATCCATGACCACGGCGATCTCACGCTCTCGGACGTCGCCGTGATCAACAGCAGCGTCACCGCTGCCGGTTGGGGCGGGGGAGGGATGACCGTCGCCGGTACGGGCGTGGCGCAACTCTCGAATGTCACGGTCGCCGGGAACAGCACAGGGCTACACGGCGGCGGCATCGAGAACCTGGGCGTACTGCGCATGTTGGGCGTGACGATCGCCGAGAACACGGCGCCCGCAGGCAAGGGCGGAGGCATCTTCCTCGGACTGCCCCCGAGCGGGACCCCGCCCACGATGGGCCCCATGGCCGCGACGCTCGTCGCCAAGAACACGGGTGGCGACTGCGCCATCACGGCGGGCAGGGTCATCTCCAGCGGCAGCAACCTGGACGGCAATGGCACCTGTCGCTTCACCCACGCCTCGGACAGGACCGGGGCCCCCGGGTTCGACACGAGCGGCGTCCTCGGGCCCTCCTTCTACCCGCTTCAGTCCACGAGCCGGGCCGTCGACAGGGGCGTCCTCTGTCAGAACCACGACATCCGCGGCGTGAACCGCGCGGAGGACGGGAACGGTGATGGCGTCGCGCGATGCGACGCCGGCTCCTATGAGCGCGAGGCCACGGCGCCCCTCACTTGCAAGGGTGCCAAAGCGACGATCTACGTCGACGCAAACGGTGTGATCGTGGGCGGGCCGAAAGGCAAACTTCCCTACGCCGGTACGCTCACCGGCACCAGCGGCAACGACGTCATCGTCGGCACCACCGGACGCGACCGCATCGAGGCCCGGGGCGGGAATGATCTGCTCTGCGCCGGTGAAAGCAAGGACCTGCTCTTCGGCGGCGGCGGCGACGACAAGATGACGGGCGACGCCGGAGCCGACAAGTTCAACGGCGGGCCGGGGAACGACACCGCGACCGACTTCAACTTCAAGTATGAGCGGGACACGAGGAGCAGCGTCCCCTAGCAGCCGCTGGGTCGCTCAAAGGTTCACGGGTCGGTCAACTTATCGGCGGCGAGGGCCGCTTCGGCGATCCGTTGATCGAGCGCGCGCTCGACGGCCCGCCGCGAGCTGGCGAGGGGCGCGCTAGGCGGCGCTTTCAGGCCATGAACGGCATGAGCTCGCGGGGCATGGTGACGAAGGGGCGCATCATGTCGCGGTCTTCGTGCTCGAGGATGTGGCAGTGGTACATGTACCGGCCGCTGTAGGTGGTGAAGCGGACGGCGATCTCGACGATCTCGTTGGGGTTGACGCGGATGGTGTCCTTCAGCCCGCGCTCGTTGTCGTCGATCGCGTGGCCAAGCTGGTCGTCGGGGTCGCGCTCGAAGGTGACGGTCGCGGCGAGGTCGCGCTCGCCGATGCCGCCGTCCGGGATCTGCCAGCGAATTGGTCGGCGGGTCAGGATCTGGAACGGGTCGAGGTGGAGGTGGATCGGGTGGGTGTCGCCCGTCAAATTGATCAGCTGCCAGATCTCGTACTCGCCGAGCATGGGGAAGAACGTTGTCGTGTCCTCGAAGTGGGCGGCGACGACGCGGTAATGGGCGGTTTCGCCGGCGTCGGTGACGCCTACGAGTGGGCCACCGTCGCTGTCGCCGACGACCGCGAGCTCGCGCATCGTCAGCATGTTCGGCTCGCCCTCGAGCTCACGTTCGACGAGCGCGATCGCGCGCCGAGGCGCGCCGGCGAGCGCCTCGGCCGCCGGAGGCTCGTAGTCGGTCGCAAGCTCGCGCGGGATCCAGCGGCGGCCCCCCGCCTCGCCGCCGACACGGAGGCGCAGCACTTGCGGATACGGGAGCAGACCCTCGAGGTCGGCAGCATTCTCGGCGTCCGCGGCCGGGAAGGAAGCGCCGTCAAAGGGCGCGGCGGCGGTGTTGAGCACCGTCAGCTCGCTCCCCGGCGGCAGGTCGGAGAAGTCGACGAGGAGGTCGGCGCGCTCGGCCGACGCAAGCACGAGCCCGTCCGCCGGCACGCCGACCGGAGTACGAAGCAGCCCGTGGTCGGTGCCGATCTGCGTGATCCGGTCGAGCTCTACAGCGCCGTCGCGAAGGAGCACAAGCCGGTAAGTGCGCGCGTTGGAGCCGTTCAGCACGCGGAAGCGATACACCGCCGGCTGCACCTCGAGGACCGGCCAGACCCTGCCGTTCACGACCGTGAACGGCGCGAAGGCCTCCATCGTCTCCGGGTCGGTCTTGTGGACAAGCCGGCCGGTCAGCCGCCCCTGCTCGTCGACGTCGAAGTTGCGGTCCTGAATCAAAAGCGGCACCTCGAAGGGCGGCCCCTCCGGCAGCCCGAGTTCGCGCTCCCGGTCGTCGCGCACGATCCAGAGCCCCGCGAGCCCCGCGTAGACGTCGAGCTTGGTGATGCCCATGACGTGGTCGTGGTACCAGAGCTGCGCCGCCCGCTGGTCCATCGGGTAGTGAAAGACCGCGGGCTGCCCCGGAGCGAAGAGGTTCTCCGCCCAGCCGTCGTACGAGGCGGGCGTGAGACCGCCGTGGAGGTGCACGACCGTCTGACCACCGAGCGCGGCCGCCTGGCGGTCCTGCTCGCCCCCGCTCAGGCCCGGAAGACACTGCACCGGCACGCCGTCGCCGTCGGTCGGCTCCGGGGCAACCGTGACTGAGACCGGCAACGGACCCTCGAGCTCGTTCTTCCACTCGACCGTGACCGGCTGCCCCCGCTCGGCCTCGATCGTGGGCCCCGGAACCGTCCCCTCGTAACCCCAGATGCCCGATGCGGGAAGGTCGCGGTGGAACCGGTGTGTACCGGCCCGGAGATGCACCGCCAGCCGTCGGTCATGCTCCATGGCGAGGAGCCGCGCCGGGACCGGGAGCGCATCGACGAACGGCTCCAGCGGCGTCGTCAACGCTCGCATCACCGCTCGCAGAGGACGGCCCGATAGAGGCTGCTCACCGTCGCGCCCAACGCCGCCAGCGGCAATCGGGCGACTCCGCCCACCACTCGCTGTTGCACGCGGAGGCGCCGTACCGTTCGTGGGCGCCAGTACGACGCGATGCGCAGGAGGAGCGCGGCCATCACCGTACAGAGTGCCCAACCAGAGCAGCGCGAGGTCGCCGCCGAACGCCCAGGCCCTCGCCCGCCGCGCAAACCGCTCAGCCCGGCGGCTTCGCTCATTGCCAAAACGACGCCGGGTCACGACTACTGGTTTCCGGGATGCGATTACATGACATGTCACGGAACTATGGCATCTCTTCGCTGTCCTCTGATCCGGGAGATCGCATGCCGAACGCCGCTGTTCTCACGACCTATGGCCCCCCAAGCGTTCTCGAGTGGACGGACGTTGCCATGCCGCAGCCGTCTGAGAGGCAGGTCCGGATCAAGGTTCGTGTCTCCGGCGTGGGCCCCACGGATCTGAAGATCCGCCGGGGCGACCTCAACGGCGTCTTTCCTCTGCCGGCGCCTGCCGTGCTCGGGTTCGAGACCGCCGGGGTCGTTGATGCGATTGGTAGTGAAGTCAGCGGCGTAGCGGTCGGACACGAGGTAGCGGCTTTGCTGCCATCACTTGGCGGGTACGGCCAGTACGCGCTCGCCGTGGCCTGGACTCGCAAGCCGCCTCAGGTGACCTGGAACGACGCCGGCGCGCTGCCCGCGTCCGTTGAGGCCGCCGTCGGGGTGCTCCGCCAGCTCGGTGTGGCAGAGGGTGAGACGCTCTTGATCCTGGGCGCCGGCGGGTCGGTCGGAATCATCGCTACGCAGCTGGCGATTCGCCAGGGGCTCAAGGTCATCGGAGCCGTCGGCGCGCGAGACGAGGCGCTCGCCCGAGAGCTAGGAGCCACGCCTGTCCTCTACGGCAGCAACCTGCTCTCCAACGTCAGCGAGGTCACGGATCGAGTGGATGCGACCTTCGATGCCGCGGGCAAAGGCGGACTTCAAGACGCGATCACGCTCACCGGCGGCACGGAGCGCGTGATCACGCTGGCGGACGAGCGCGCAGCTGACCTTGGCATTCGCTTCTCGGCCGCAACACCCGATCGGGCTCCTGACGCGGTCGAGATCGGCATGCAGCTCCTTGCCTCCGGCGACCTGCGCCTGCGGTCGCAGAAGGTGCTTCCGATGTCGGCTGCAGCCGAAGCTCACCGGCTGCTCGAGGAAGGACGCGTTCGCCACAAGCTGCTCCTCACGACGAGCCCTGAGCTCGCTGAGACCGCGCCATGACGACGACCCCTCAGGAACTCCCACTGAGCCGGCCGGCTACCCACCCCGTAGTTGGGAGCGGGCCACCGGCGTGCGTTCTGGACCGTCGCGTTCGCTTTCCTCGTCCTGATGGCGTTTTCCACCGTGCCGAGTCCGCTCTACGGCCTCTATCAGGCTCGTGACCACTTCTCGCTCTTCATGGTCACCGTCGTCCACGCGGTCTACGCGATCGGCGTCATCGGCGCATTGCTCCTCGCCGGTCATCTCTCCGACTGGTACGGCCGCCGGCACCTCCTCCTGCCGGCGCTCGGTATCGCGATTGTCAGCGCGATCGTCTTCCTGGCGTCGAAGAGCCTCTCGGGCCTCCTCGTAGCGCGGCTGATCAACGGAATCTCGATCGGGATCGTCCCGACGACGGCAACGGCCTACCTCGCGGAACTGGACGCGGTCGGTCGAGCGAAAAAGCGACGCCAAGAAAGACACAGCTGACCGCGTCGGCGGTCAAGGTCGGCGGGCTAGGAATCGGCGCGCTCGCAGCAGGGTCCTTGCGCAGTGGGCCCCGCAACCCCTCACAGTCGTGTATCTCGTCTTCCTGGCCGCCCTTTTACTCGCGGCGATCGGCGTCGCCCTCGCCCCAGAGACCCGAGAAGGGCCGGCACCACGCCCCCATTACCGCGCACAACGACTGTCAGTGCCGCAGGACGAAAAGAGCCGGTTCTTTGCCGCGGCTCTCAGCGCCTTCCTGCATTTGCGCGATCGGCCTCTTCACCGGGCTCGCCGAGCTGTTCCTTTCCGGAACGCTGCACCAGCCGTCTCACGCGCTCGCAGGAGCGGTCGTGGGCTTGATGTTCGGAGCGGGCGTCGCGGCCAGATCCTGACGGCAACCTGGCCGGTGACGCGTGAGTTCGAGGCCGGCATGGGCGCGATGATCATCGGACTCGGGCTCGCGGTCATGGCGGTATGGCTGCAACCGCCGACCCTGTCCCTGTTCATGGGCGGCGGCGCGCTGATCGGCGCGGGCGGAGGCGCGATCTTCAGGGGCGCGATCGGGACGGTCATGAACATCGCGGCGCCCGATCGAATCGCCGAATCGCTGACAGGAATCTTCCTGTCGTCGTACGTGGGTCTGTCGCTGCCGGTAGTCGGCGCCGGGATAACACTGGCACGCCACGTCAGCCCGAAGGTCACGATCCTCGGCTTCGCGATCGCCGTCAGCCTCGGCATCGCCACATCCGCGATCAAGCTCGTGGGCCGAACGAAGCACTTCCACACATAACCAGGAAGGAGTCACCGAGAGAATGGCCGACAACCCCAACGAATCACAATCGACAATTCGGTCCTCATCCTCATCGACCACCAGCCGTGAGTAGCGCTCTCGGTCAAATCAATCGACGGCGGGCTGCTCGTCAACAACCTCGCGGGCCTCGCATCAGCGCAAATTCGCTCGACGTTCCGGTCATCCTGACGACCGTGGGCGGGGACGGAGGCATGCTCAAGGACCCGTGATCAAGGGCCTCGCCGACGTCATCCCAGATGTGACGCCAATCGATCGAGCCTCGACAAATTCCTGGGAGGACGTCCGTGGAAGCGTTGAGGCAACAGGTCGAGAATGGACGCCCGACTTCACAAGCGAAGAGCGCAACCGGGTCTATCCGCCCGTCATGAAGCACGTCTCAATGGCCGGTCACGCCATCGAATACCTGGTTGCCCAGACCGAGGTGGTCGCTCACGCCGGCTGACGAAGAGCCTCGTCCACAGGAGCTGGAAGGGTTCCGCGGTCGATGATGTTGTCGTAGACGCTCTCGAGCCCGGCCGTGAGCGGCTCGAGCAACTTGTCCGGCAAGCCCTCGAAGAACAACCGTCGCACGAGGTCGATGTGCCCATCGGACGCACGGCTGATCTCGTCCCAGCCCTGATCGGTGAGCGTTATCTCGGTCGACCGACGGTCGGCCGGTGCTGGACGGAGTTCCACGAGCCCACGATTCTGGAGACGCCGGACGTGGTGCGAGACCCTGCTTCGCTCCCAGCCGATCCGGGCGGCCAGTGCCGTGATCCGCATCTGGCCGCCCGATGCGTACCGCAAGGCGTTGAGAACGTCATAGTCGGGCAGGGAGAGGTTGCTGTCGGCCTGCAGTTGGCGGTTCATCTCATAGGTCAGGCGCAGCTGCACCCTCATGTAGGCGAGCCACGCTCGCTGCTGGTCAGGCGTCAGCGTTCTGAACGCGGAATCTGGTCTGCGGCGTTTACGTGACATGTCATTCTATTATCCCGCGGCGAGCGCTGACGCGAGCTCTCCGACGCTGTCGTCTGGTGATTCCTAGCCTCGCAGGCGGTTGGCGAGCTGCGTGCGTGACTTGACGCCGAGCTTGCGGAACACCTTGCGAAGGTGGTACTCGACCGTGTTCGGGCTGATGAACAGTTGAGCGGCGATTTCCCGGTTGGTGTGTCCTTGGGCCGCGAGTCGGGAGATCTGGGCTTCCTGCGGCGTGAGGTCGCCGCGCGTGTCCACGGTCCGCTTGCGGGCGCGTTCCCCTGTCGCCTCGAGCTCGACTCGGGCGCGTTCGGCAAACCCCTCCATCCCGAACTTGGAGAATTGCTCGTGCGCCGTCCTTAGCTCGGTGCGCGCGTCGATCCGTCGCCGTTCGCGTCTCAGCCACTCGCCGTACAGCAGACGCGTGCGCGCGAGGTCGACGCGGAGGCGCGTCGGCCCGAGATGCTCGATCGCCTCGCGGTACAGCGCCTCCGCGGCTTCTCCTTCCGCGAGCAGAGCCCGCGAACGCGCCTCAACGCCCTGCGCCCAGGGTGTTCCGCTCGCCGCGGTCGTTTCGCGCAGCACCTCAAGGGCGCTTGCCGCGCGATCGCTCTCGTCGCTCCGTTTCGCGGCCTCGATCAGCTCGACCATCGTCCACGGCGAGAACCACAGTTCGTTGGGATCCTCGGCGGCCTGCTCCGCGGCAGCGAGCGCGACGTCATAGCGGGCGAGCCCGTTGTGCAGATACGCAGTCGCCCACTGCGCGAGCGTGAGCCCCATTCCCTCCCCCCGTGCAAGGAAGTCCTCGGCGCTGGTCTGGATCAGCCGTGAGGCATCGGGCTCGCGGCCGCGGAACGCGACGAGGGCGAGCGGCGCATACGGGACGTTGCGACCGTCGGTTGCATCGGTGATCGCATCCGCCTCCGCGATGAGCGAGCGCGCGTCGGCGAGGTTGCCTCCGTATAGCTCGACTCCCGCTCGGGTGCTCAGGGTGAGCGGTAGGACGGTTAGAGCACCGGAGTCGCGCCCGAGGCGGACCTGCCTCTCCGTGAGCGCGTCCCAGTTCTCGTAATCCCAGATGTAGCCCGCAG
>Ga0075433_10005032_pt1 | contig 10359 bp, 12 predicted proteins | sample RhiMethybrSRZTD2_FD_75299 | JGI IMG/M metagenome (GOLD analysis project Ga0075433, IMG submission 75299) | Populus rhizosphere microbial communities from Tennessee, USA - Rhizosphere MetaG P. TD hybrid SRZTD2 | ecosystem: Host-associated > Plants > Roots > Rhizosphere > Soil | place: USA... | reverse complement strand
AATTCAATCATCGAGTCAGACCCTCAATCCCTACAAGTAATGGCCCAAAACATCGCCCCTAAGAAGGAAGAAGACCGTAAAGAACTGGGTCAATACATCTCAGAAATGTGGGATGAGGACAACCAGGATCGGTCGCAGTGGCTCAAAGAGCTACCTCGATGGCTCGACGCTTATCAAGGGAGACCCCAGAAGAAGGATATTCCCTGGGAAGATGCAAGCAATCTGTTTGTGCCTCTCACTGCGACAGCGGTTGATGCGATTCACCCTAGGTTGATGGCGGCTCTCTTCAAGCCCACTCCTGTCGCCTCATTTCGTGCTCAAGAGCCCTCAGATATCGACCTCGCGCGTAAAAACGAAGTATTCTTGGATTATGTGGCTCGGGAAGAGTGCTCACTATTCCCTATTGCAGATCGTTTCCTTCTCAATACTCTCATTTATGGGATTCAGGTAGTCAAAGCTTCGTGGGAGCTTGAGACCAAGCAACAGAGGGTCAAGCATGAATTCCCGCTTGAGACTGATCCTCAGATGGCTATTCAGGATATTCTTGCGGGTGAGAAGGCATATGCCGATGCCATCAATAGAATCACTGATGAAGAGTACGAAGTCGTGATGAAGGACCGAAAGGTCAAGTTAGATGTACAAAAGAGTCAAGACTATCTGTGCATCTATACTGAACGAGAAGAGATCACCAAGGATCAAGTTGTTATTGACCTGATTAACCCGGAAGATGTATCGTTCGATTCTGATTGTCCTTATGATCTCCAAAAGGCCGATCATATTATTGAGCGATATTTCCTCACCTTGGATCAAGTCAAGAGAAAGGTGAAGAATAAGCTCTTTGATGCGTCTAAAGATGAGCTAAAGAGACTTGAAGAGAGTGCTTCCTCTGATATCAATTCTTCTGATTCGACCAACGATGTTAAACAATTCCGCGAGTCTATTACGGGTGCTCGTGAAACCTGGAAGCAAAGTGCTCCCTACGACAAGGTTGAGCTTCTCGACGCTTATATTAAATACGACATTGATGATGATGGTTACGATGAGGATCTCGTCGTCACTATTCCTGTGGAGCATCCCGAAATCATCCTACGAGCACACCGTTTGGAAGAGGTCTATGCTCATGGGATGCGACCGTATACCCTCTTTTACTTTAATCCCATTTCTAAGACTGTGTGGGCTCAGGGTCTACCGCAAATGGTTGAGGCGTTGCAAGCCGAGGTCAATATCATCCATAACCAGCGGAATGATGCGGGGCAACTGAACAACACGCCATATGGATGGTATGTACCGTCAGCGGGCATGCCAAAAGAGCGCGTCCCACTTGAACCCGGTTACATGAATCCGGTTGGGGACGTCAATCAGGTTAAGCTCCATCAACCGGGTAACTTCCATGTTTGGCCGTTCCAGGAAGAGCAGCTTCTTTATACCCTATTCGAACGACGCACCAAAGTCTCTGACTTGACCCTTGGTCGAGCCGGTGAGAACCAAGGTGCCTCTCGTACCGCTACAGGAGTCCAAGCCCTCAATGCCCAGCAGGCTACCGGATTTGACATTGTTATTCGTAGGATTCAAGAAGGCTGGAAGGGCCTTCTACAGCAGATACTCGCTTTGTATCGGGAGTATATGTCTGATGACAAGTTCGTTCGAGTCACGGGTTCATATGGTGAGCCTGATTATGTGATCTCTCGTCGTGACCTGTCCAGTAAAATGGACATGATCTTCACGGGCAACTCCCTCAACACCGATCGAGAAGTTGAGCGCAATACCACCACCTTCTTGGCTCAGTCGGTCATGTCCCCAGCCGCTCTAGCCTTTGGTATGCAACTGAGAATATTTGACCCTCAAAGCATCGCTGAATGGTATCGCCACCTCTTCCAGGTTTTTGACGTGCCCAACATTGAGAGGATCATCAAGATCCCCGAGATGCCCAAGATTTACAAGCCTGAAGAGGTCATGAATCGTTTGATGAGCGGTGAAAAGCTGGTGCCCAAACAGGGTGAAGATCACGACGCCATCGTTCAAATGATTACTCAATACCTTCAGTCTCCGCGAGCCTTCACGCTCGATGCGGGCATCAGGATCTTGATGCAGAATCAAATCCAATCTCGCCAGATCCAAAAAGCGAATGAGCAAATGCAGCAAATGATGCAACAGATGATGATGCAACAAATGCAGCAACAAATGATGATGCAAGGTGGACAACCTGGACAACCGGGTGGGGTTCAGATGCCCCCAGGACTTGGGGGCGCCCCTCCACAACCTCCTCAACCACAAGGTGGACTAGCGTTCTAATATGAGAGAACCACACGATGTTTTTGTAAGAGAATTCCTTCAGCACCCAGCCTGGAGCGAAGTGTTATCCAAGCTGGACAACCTCGCTAAAGATATCACGAGTTCCGTAATGATGGGAACCAAGGATGATTTCGATAAGAACCGAGGTAGAGTTGAAGGAGTATATGAAGCCATGGCCCTCATTAGAGGGCTCATTAAACAGGCAAATAAAGGATAAAGGGTAACAGGAATGGCAGAGACCACGATTCCCCAAGAAGCACCCGTCCAGGCGGCTCCTGATGAGTTTGAGTCCAAGTTCAAGGCTCGACTCAAGGAGAAGTATGGGATTGAAGACGATCCCGATACTTTCAAGTCCAAGCGAGAGAAGTGGACCAAGGCTGAAGAAGAGCTTCCTCAATATCAATCAACTCTTAACGCTCTCATTGAGCATATCAAGGCCCAAGAAGCTGCGGCTGTTCAAGAGCCCGTTAAGAAGGTTGAAGATGATGAGGAACGTCTCCGTACCATCGCTAAGTTGGACCCTTATGAGGGGGCCAAACGATACTTTGCGAAGAAGGAACAAGAGTTAGAGGCGAAGTTCAAGGAAGTCTCTACTCAAGCCTCCCAGCAATCTCAAGCCGCAGTTCTCCATCGTGAGGGACTCCGACGGGCTCATGATATCGTTCGTGAGCAATGGCCCGAGGCGTTCGATACGAACACCGATCTTCATAAGATGGGCAAGCAAATCTTCCAGAACGAAATGTCCCAATCTGAGCAACAGCATCCCATGGCATTTTTGATTGCCACAGAGAGGGCCGCTGGAAGAGTTGGAATGGCCCCTAAGAATCGACGTAGTACTTCTGCTCGACGTGACGTAGCCGCCCAATCGGTGAGCCGTGATCGTGTCAAGGCTCCTGATTTGGATGATGAGACGCCTCTCAACTCCCGACAAAAAGAGGTAATCGAGAAGATGGGTGTTGATGAGAAGACGTATCGTGAGGCTCGTAAGAATCGTGCCAAGAAGAAGGTTGAGGAGCAAGACTAATGCCATTCCAAAAGGGTCACGCTCCATACAATAAGAAGAAGGTTGCAACCTCCCAAGATGTAGCTCAAGAACCTGTGTCGGAAGAGACGAATGTGTTAGCCCCTCAACAGGGTGAGTCGGTGGTACCAAAGGAACCGGAGAGACCTGAACAGAAGGTGAAGACGCAAAAGGAGTTTGCTGCGTCGATCCAACCTCAAGTTCTGGACGACCCGGACTTCGCCCATATCTACGGGTGGAACATGGCCGAGCTTGAGTTGACTGACGTCATGCTCAACAAAACAGCAAAGGTGCCCAAGTGTGTCCAGGAGTACTGTGATGCTCGGGGGCTCGACTACAGATGGCTCTCCTACCCTACTGTCAAACAGCGGGGGATGAGAAACTATGTGGCTTTGTCGTTGACGCCTGAACTACGGAAGAAGATTAAGGCTGGCGATTGTCCCCCCACCGTGGATATTGACGTATCAAATAAACTAACCTGGCGTGAAGACGCCTTCCTTGGGGTAATTCCGAAGAGGTTCGTGGAGGCTCGTCGTAAGGCGGTACAGCAACGTATCATCGAACAGACGAAGCTTGCACGGGCAGCTGGGGAGCGACTCCGAGAGGGCGCCCGAATGGCAGGTGGCAAAATCGTCGAGTATAGCGTAGAAGAAACGTCTCGACAAGGACTATAAAGAGTAAATGGCTAACACAGTCAATCCGAGGGGCTTCGAGCCCGTTCAGCCCATCCTTCGCATGCGTTCGTATGTGAAGGGGACGGCCACCAAGCTGTTTCCTGGTGATGCAGTCGTCCTCCGGCCAGATGGGAAGATTTATGTGGCCGCGACTGCTGGGACCACGTTGGCGGGAGTTTCGGTGGGTTATGCCACCGCTGCCGCGACTCGTGTTCTTATCTATGATGATCCCGCCCAGCAGTACTACATCCAAGACGATGGCGTGAGCGGTACGTTGGCTCAGGCTGACATCGGTGCTGGGTTTAACATCGTAGTCACCGCGGGTAACACGACCTTCCTGAAGTCTGCTCAAGCGCTCGACACCGACACCAAGAATACTGCAACTGCCGCTCGCGCCTGCGTGCTTCTGGGCTTCCACCCGGACGACACGGTTGGCAAGAACGTTCGTTGCCGTGTTTCATTCAACTACGCGAAGAATCCGCAGACGCGTGGTTCGACCTTCATGTAAGAAGAGGATAACACATAAATGGCTAACGTCCTGGTTCGGAGTTCGTTCCAGGATATCTTTGACAATCTTCTGCCTGCTATCGATGCAGTGTATATGCAGGCAAAGGAGCTTGACGAAAGTAAGGCTCCTTGGAAGAAGATCTTCTCAATGAAGAAGTCCACGCGCCAGTTCGAGAACATCACCGGCTTCTCTGGTTTTGGTCAATTCTCGACAGTGGCCGAGGGCGAAGATATCCCCCTGATGGACATTGCTCAGTTGCATGACAAGAAGTTCACCCACACGAAGTTTGCGGGTGCTTGGCAGGTGACTGAAGAGATGGAGGATGACGACAAGTTTGATCTCGTGAGTGGGCTGGCGAAGGCGTTCGCGCGTTCGTATAGGTTCACGAAAGAGGTTAACTTTGCCAACGTCCTGAACAACAGCGGTACGACTGAGACTTCCGCTGACGGTCTAGCGATTCTCCATGACGCTCACGTTCTGGAGAATGGTTCGACCATCGACAACAACGCGGGCACCACGGACTTCGGTCTGTCGGCTGCTCAGACGGCGTACAACTCGTTTGCCACCCTCACTGACGACAAGGGCATCCGTTCGCCCTTGACGCCCAAGTATCTGGTTGGTCACCCGGCCAACCGTTGGATCTTTGGTGAGATCATGGGATCGCAGTTCATTCCCGTGACTAACGGTTCTTCGGTGGCAGGCTCAGACTTGAACAAGATTAACGTCTTGAACGAGGAGAGCCCGGAGATTATCCTTTGGCCTGAGATCGTTGACCAAGATGCTTGGTGGCTTATTGCTGACCCGGAGGCGGTTGGTGGTTTCGGACTGAAGGGATATGACAGGCAGCCTTTCACGACTTCAACGGACTTCGACGTGCGCAACCTGACGATGATTAGTGTTGCTCGTGGTCGATGGAGCCGGGGTTGTTATGACTGGAGGCAGGTCTATGGTTCCTCAAGCTAAGAAGTAGTCAAATGGGAGGGGGTGTCAAAGCCCCCTCCCAATAAAAGGATATTGGAATGAGTGTAGTTGAACGAGATGCTCGGTCATTCACCAAGAACGCTGATTCAGCCCCCGCCCTTGGGATCGCCCTCCCTGTGAGAAAAAGGTCTCCAGTGGAGTTTTGGATGCATCTTTACCAGATGCTCCCTCCCTTGAATACCAAGATTGGATACATGATCCAAAAGGCGGATGAAAAGAATGTCGTGGATGGGAAGCTGCCAGCAGCAGCACGAAATGCTCTCATTGAGCGGGCCCTTTCACGAGATATGCAGTTCCTCTTTTTCTTAGATGACGATGTACTCTTCCCTGATATTACCTTGTATCGTATGTGGGTAACGCTTCAAAAGCATCGTGAGGTTGGGTGTATCACCGCAGTTGGGGGCACTAAGTTGACCCCAAGTGAACCCCTGATCTACCAAGATGGAGTACAGGGGGCTTGGTGGGATTGGCAACTTGGAGCCCAAGTTCCTATCCACTCAGCGTGGGCTGGGTGCATGCTCGTCAACTTAGAGTATGTCAAGAAGATGCCTGAGCCGTGGTTCAATGACGTGGTGACAGGGGTTGATGGACCGCCAAATGAGAGAGTGAAGCAGAACATTTGGGGCCACGATCGCTACTTTCACAAAACCATGCGCGAACAAACAGGTGGGATAATCCTTGCTGATACTGGCCTTCTCGTCGCTCATTTTGATGCTGACCTACAAAAGTCGTACATTTTGCCCCCAAACTCTCCCCCGTTCACGAAGCCGATTCTAGGAGAATGTTTTATCCCGTTTTTTGATGATGATGGGACAGTCAACTGGAGGCGGATCATCGTAGCCGACCAACCGGACCCTTCGTTCAAAACATATTTGAACTGGTTACAGGATCAAAATAAGGAACCGGCTCCGGTTATCTCGATCTTGAACAATGATCCTCCCAAGAAGCCCCTTGAGCAACATGAGGGGTTCGCGGTAGACGATAAGAGGAAGGGTGACTTCTCGAAGTGGTTGGAGGAAATTGGAGCATGAAAACGCTAGCCGTTATTATCCCTCGATTTGCCAACAACGAAGCTACTTCGAAGATCATCGATTTAACCGTTGAAACGGTGCTCAAGTACCCTGACACCCGGTTCGATACGACAGTGACCGTGGTTGACGATGGATCTCAAATTCCCTTCGTCCCCAGAGACGGCGTTAAGCTTGTGGAACATGGTTACAATCGCGGTATTGCGGTAGGTTGGAATACTGGGTGGAAGGCGAATCCTCAAGCTGATTTCTTGTGTTGGCTGAATGGGGATTGTTTGGTGACTCCTGAGTGGAGTTTCCCTCTCGTTGCTTCAGTGGAGCAACTTGATATTATCGCCATGCCCTACACCAATGGCGAGAAGAGTGATGGGATTGGGGTCGCGGGCTGGTGTTTCATGACTTCCAAGCACCTCGCCGAGAAGATTGGACCTTTTGATGAGACTTTTGTCCCGGCTCGATACGAAGATACAGATTGGTTTCATCGGGCCATCTACTATCATAAAATTCCTCTTGCAAACGTCCCGTCGAGTAATGTGATTCATGAGAGAATGCAAGGTGGAACTAAAGATATCAAACGTATGGACTATCTTCATCTTGCCAACAAGATGAGATATTGCTGGAAACACAACGTCAACCCTGACGAAATTCCCCCCTTCTGGAGATCCCCTCTCCCTGAAGTGGACATTGAGGTTTAAATGGCAATTGTCAGTTTCAAGTCTCAACGCATCTCAACTACCGCCAACACGACGATTAACCCGGCGAGCATCATTGGGGCGAGACTTGTCTCGACGACAACTGCCGACGTGATCGTTCACCTCCACGATACTCGTGCCGCAACAAGTGCATCCACCCGGATCGCTACCTTGTTTGCCACGAACCCTGGAGTCGACGAACTGGGGTATCCTGTGAGAGTTTATACGGGGACTCTAATCGTTTCACCAACGACGACTTCTGCGACCCTTTATGTCTTTGTACGGTAACCTCGAATGCCCTGGACACAAGCATCTAATCCTGTTAACACCAACCAATGGTTGGGGGATTGTAGCCAACTAGACTTATTCACGGTTACGGTCCCCGTTCAGCCCGGTGATTCAGGATTCACCCCCGTTTCAGCCTATGATACAAATAACATCCATTTTATGGATGGATTCGAGTATCCATCAGCATATTATACAACTGATGGTTCTTTGTGGGATGGAGTTGGGTCACCAGCGACGAATGGGAGCATCTCCACTGATGTCCGGGATACAGCCTTAACAGCGGGTCACTCTCTCCAGATTGTTTCTACCGCTTCTGCTGGGGTCTACTACGGCCATCCGACGAAACCTCTTTCTCCTACATATCAGTATCTCCGTGTCTATGTGAAGGTTGTCTCAGCCACAAATGCAAATGGCTCACTGAGGGCGTATACCATTTGTGGGTGGAACGATAATACAGGGTTCAGGTCTACGGCTAAGATTGTTTTCCCGGCTGCGGGTGGAACTTCGGCTTTGAAGTTCGGGGTTGAACACCCCGTCTTCAGTGCCCAAACCACGGGGACTGCCAATATTACAATTGGAACTTGGTATCGCATCGAGTTAATCACTGAACGCACCTCTACGTCCTATACGACAACGGCCAACATCTATGTTGGTGATAGTTCAACAGTTTTTGATACAATCGCGGTGAGTGGTTCTGGAGTTGCAATGGGGGGATTTCCCTTTATTGCTTGTGAGTCTGGAGCAGCGGGTAATGCGTTGACTCTGAGATTTGATGACTTGAGAGTCCAAACGGCCCTCGATACGATCCCAACAGCCGCCGTGAATTCTCCTAAATTTGGCCCTGGTGGGATTTGGGCTCTGTACCCAAGCGGAGTCAACACAACTGAATGGACTCCCCTCTCAGGAACAAACTGGTCCAACGTTGATGAGTTTCCCCTTGCCACTTTTGATGACGATACCTCATATATTTCAGACGCAAATACAACTTCTAAAACTGATATATATGATGTATCCGTGACGCCCAACACTCTTCCCAATCATATGTACATCAAGGCAGCGATGGTGCGTGCCCGGTACAAGAACACCGCTGGCACCCCTTCCGTAAGAACGGTATATCAGGATGGATTGGGGACCAACTATCTTGGCTCTCAAGATGTAGCTGGGGGCACATACGAAAGTTCCTCTTACTCCTTTTTGATGTATCCAACTGGTCTCCCAACGGAGTTGGTTGGGGTGCAAGGAATCGGGATTAACCACGTAGCTTCGGCTGCAAGCACCGTTCGGTGTACTTCTTCATGGGGGCTCATTGACGTGGCCCAACAGGCTTAAGACATGTCTAGACCAATGACCTTAGCAACCATGCGAGCAGAGGTATATGCTCGACTGGGCGAACAAGCGGGGTTCTACACTGACTCCCAAATCAACCTCTGGTTGAATGATGGAATGGACGATATCGCCTTGAGGTTAGAACCCAAGGTGACTTCAGCCACCATCACGACCACTAACGCAACTACCGAATACACTCTTCCTGACAACTTGATCTCCATCAAGACTGTTCTATATAAGGACACCTCTCCTAATCCCGATGTTTGGGTTAATCTCGAAGAAACCACGTATCTTGAGCTATTTAGAGAGAACCCAGCATGGGAGAACGAGACAGTTGATCTTTTGCCCACCCATTGGTACTGGAGGGTAGAGAAGGTGATTGGGTTGTTTCCCCAACCTGTCACAGGTACCACTAACGGGCTAAGAATCATCTACACGTGTCGTCCAGATGAGATGGACGAAGACACCGATACGACCACGATGCCTGACTGGCTGGATCGAGTTGTGGTGCTGTATGCCACGTTTAGGGCCCGGTTGAAGGATCGTGACGACCAAAAGGCTATCGTGGCAAGGGCTGAGTGGGAAAAGGCTATCGACCAAGCTGGGTTATTGATTAACAAGCAGCGTAAGGAGCATGCCCCTCGGTTGGAGCCCCGCCAGAGAAGCTATCGAACGTGGTGGTATGGGCGGTCCACCACCCCTATCTAATCATGGCAATTAACCTCCCCTACCCATACCCTGATTTAAGCACCCAGACTTGGGACGCTTTTGCCCTCCTAAGTAACCTGCAATTCCTGGCTGATCGAATTACTGCGATTCAGGCCGGTCAATTGATGCCCGTTGGGGCCTTGGTGATGTTCAGGACTGGGAGCACCTGCCCAAGCGGCTACACGAAGGTTACAGACGCGACGTTGGCTGACCGCTATCTCCGTATCAACCTTGCCTCTGGAGGGGCTACAGGGGGCACTAGCAGCGCGTCAGTGACCGATCCTGGACACACCCACGGTGTAGGTACATACGTCACTTCGTCTAAGGGTGGACACACCCACACCAACTCGGTCCCAAGTTCCACGGTTGTAGTTGATGGGAACTTGGATCTCACCACGGTAAGAGTGGCAAAAGGTACGCATATTCATACCATTACCTCTGCTGGGGCCCACACCCATGGTCTAACGGGAGCTTCAGCCAGTAGCACGACCCATATGACCTTCACGATTGCCCCTAAGTTCTTAGATGTTATTCTATGCCAGAAGGCTTAAGTGTGGACGATTATAGCCTGATTTGGTTCTATAATCCAGATTGTGAATACTGTACTGATATAGAACAGGAGGTCACCCGCTTTGCCCAGAATCGTGGGGCGATTCTTCGCAAGGTTTTGGCAGGGATCATTGATCCCGAATCTGGAGAGTCTCAAGTTCCAGCATTGATGTATACTCATCCAGCGGTAAAAAATCACATGTTTGTGGGGCGGTTCTGCCTAGAAGCCCTCAGATGGACCCTCAATAATGTCGAAAGATAATCTGGGAGTTATCCGCCAATATGACTTCAG
>Ga0075433_10005029_pt1 | contig 10360 bp, 5 predicted proteins | sample RhiMethybrSRZTD2_FD_75299 | JGI IMG/M metagenome (GOLD analysis project Ga0075433, IMG submission 75299) | Populus rhizosphere microbial communities from Tennessee, USA - Rhizosphere MetaG P. TD hybrid SRZTD2 | ecosystem: Host-associated > Plants > Roots > Rhizosphere > Soil | place: USA... | reverse complement strand
CCTTTCCCGGGTCCGCTCCAAAATTCTTGGGGTGAGAATTCATTGATAATCGTCCGCATCCCGCCGTAATGGTCGATTCGTGAGTGACTTACCAGCAGGTAATCCACTCTGAGGATCTTCCGCGAACGAAGAAATGGCGCAACGATGCCATCGCCGGTATCGAATTCACCGCTAGCCGTACCACCGGCGTCGATCAACAAGACCTTTGAACCCGGCAACTCTACCACTGCCGCATCGCCTTGGCCGACATTGAGATGGGTAATGCGCAACTCCTTACTGCGATGTCGCTGGTCCCACCAATACGCGCTATCTGCCGCGAGCAAAACAGCCGCGACAACCAGGACGATCGCAACTCGCGCTCTGTTACGCAAAATGAAAAGGCAAAGGAGCAGTCCGTAAAGACCGACGACCTCGATCATGTTCGGTGACGGCACGGCGATGTTGGCCAGGGGAAACCGTGCAAGGCCATCGACCATCCATATAGTCAACGATGTTAGTTTCTCCGTCAGTCCGGTCAACAGAGAAGCGAGTTCTGGTGCTGCGACGGCACAAAATCCGAGGAGCAAGCCCATCGGCACAACAATGAAACCCACCAGCGGAACGATTAACGGATTAGCAATGAATCCAACCAGAGATAAATGGCCGAAATAGTGGGCGATCAACGGTCCGGTGCCGAGCGTCGCCAATAATGGCACAGCCAGATGCATTCCCATTTGCCTGAGCCGATGCAGGACCCAACTTTTTTCCTGCGGCAGTTCGTCGCTTTTAGTTACAGTAAACCAATCATGAACCTTGCGCATGCCCCAGACGATGAACAGCACCGCGAGAAAAGATAGCTGGAAGGAAATATCGGCGATGACGCCGGGCCATACTAATGCGATGAGCAGGGCCGCCAACGTGAGACTGGCAAACACTTCCTCTTCACGATCGAGCAACACGGCTAATTCATACACGCCGATCATAATCGCCGAGCGCACGGTGGGAACCATCCCACCGGCAAGCGCCGTGTAGAACACCACCGCAACGAAAGAAAAGAAAGTAGCGAGCTTAAGCAAATTCCAGCGCAAAAGTAGAAATGTGCTGAAGGAACAGCCATAGCGAATCAGCACGAAGACGACCAGCCCAAGCATGGCAACGTGCAAGCCCGAAATCGACAGCACATGATTTACTCCGGCGGCGGTGAAGGCCGTGCGCATGTCTTTACTAATGGCACCCATGTCGCCGACCACGAGAGCTTTGATCAATGCGCCATGGTCTTGAGAAAAGTTACGTTCGATGAAGCGGCGGATCTCGCGCCGCAGGTCTTCGATGAATGCCCGCAATGGCCCAGGATCTCGCGCCAGCAGCTCGACTTCCTGGTCGTTATCAAGAAAGCCGGTTAGGTAAATTTCTCGTCGAGCCAAATAGGTGGCATAGTTGAAGCCCCCAGGATTGCCGCTGTCTTGCGGCACAAGAGGAACCACCCAAAACCGCACACGGTCGCCGTAGCGCCAATCGCGTCGCGTGGTGCGCAGGCCAACCAGAAGATCGCCGGTGATTTCCTGTGCACCGGTTGGATGCCAGATCCGCTCGGCACGCACTTGCCATCGGCTGCGGTTCGTCAGTCTCTCCGGTTCGTGTCGCAGCGTGCCTTCCAGATAAAACCGCTCTCCCTTCGTCATGACTAAACGTAAATGATTCTCGGGAAATTCCGGCAAGAGCAGTTGCCGATGCCGCACATAGCCCACAGTGAAGGCGAGCATGGCGAGAGCAATCAGGATCGCCCAACGGCGCCGGCGCCGTGAGACGACCAGCGAAAACGGTACTAACGAAACCAAGCCGGCTTGCGGTGGAATCGGCCATGGCGCCGTCGCGGCCGCCTGGCCGAGGAGGAGACAAAGCGTCGGGACGATCAACCAAGCCGAGGGATATAAACTCGCTGCGGCTTCGTCGCCCGGCCGTCGGTCCTCCGCGGACATGGAATTGTCTCAGTGCGGCGCGCTGCGCAAAGTTTGCAGAATGTCCTGGGCAATTTTCTCATTCATCGATGGCACCTGGAGCAATTCCTCGAGCGTCGCCTCCTCAATGCGTTTGACACTGCCGAAGGCGCGCAGCAGGGCCCGCTTTCGCACGCCGCCAACGCCGGGAATGCGATCGAGAGCGGAAAAGAGCGTTTGTTTTGAACGAAGCTTTCGATGGTGCGTAATGGCGAAACGATGCGCTTCGTCACGCACCCGCTGTAAAAGAAAAAGCGCGTTGGAGTTGCGCTTGAGGATAACCGGATTGCTCTGTCCCGGCAAAAACACCCGCTCCTCGGATCGTTCGATCTCGCTGCTCCGCGCCGCGGCTTGGACGCGCATCTTTGCGAGCCCGACTGCTTCGACCCCTTCGATACCAATTTCGGCCATCGCCGTCAGCGCCATCGCCAGTTGTCCCTTGCCGCCATCGACGACGATTAGATCCGGCAGATCCGCTTCTTCCTTACCGCGGGCGAAGCGTCGCCTGAGCATTTCCAGCATCATGGCGAAATCGTCGCCACCGGAAGAAGCATCGACCGTGCGAATGCGAAAATGTCGGTAGAGGTTTTTGTCCGGCTCGCCGTCAATAAAAGTAACCATCGAGCCCACAGCATGGGCCCCATGAATCATCGAAATATCGAAACACTCGATGCGCTGCGGATAGCGTTTAAGCCGCAACTGGACTTGCAACTCGCGCAACATTTTCTCACGGGCTTTTTCCTGGTCATGGCGTTCGGCAAAGCTTTGTTTGGCATTGTCTTGGGCCATCTGGACCAGATGGCGTCTGTCGCCGCGCTGTGGGCAGAGAATCTCGACTCTCTTGCCTTTGCGTTCGCCTAAGTACTCCTCGCGAACCTCGCAATCCTCTAGTGGGACCGGCAAAAGAATCTCGTCGGGAATGAATCTGTGACCTTGATAGAATTGAGTTAGCAGCGAGGCAACGATTTCTTCATCGGGAAATTCGAGGTCCTCCAACGAATAGGACAAATTATCCGTCAACTTCCCCTGGCGCACGAGCAAAACCTGCACTTCGATAAAGCCACCTTCGCGGTAAAGACCGAATATATCCTGGTCGGCGCCCCAGTGAGCAACCATCCGTTGCTTCTCCAGGGTCTTATCTACGGCCTGAATCTGATCGCGAATCCGCGCCGCCGCCTCGTACTCCAACGCGTCCGACTTCTCCCGCATGCGTTGTTTTAGCTCATCAATGAGTAACTGCTGCTTGCCGTCGATAAACAGCATCGCCTGCCGAACCTGCTCGCGATATATCTCCTCGGACACAGGGAGAACGCAGGGAGCCATGCAACGTTTGATCTGGTATTGCAAGCACGGGCGACTGCGATTTCGAAAGTTATGGTCGGTACAGTTGCGTAGTTGAAAGTGTTTTTCGATGATATCGATGGTTTCCCGGGCGGCGACTGCCGAAGAGAAAGGACCAAAATAGCGATTGCCGTCCTTGACGATCTTCCGAGTCGCGAGGATTCGCGGCCAAGGATGTTGGGTAGTGACCTTGATGCTCAGATAACTCTTATCGTCTTTGAGCCGGATGTTGTAGCGCGGCTTGTATTGCTTGATCAGATTGTTTTCGAGAATCAGCGCTTCTTTGTCGTTGCTGGTGACCAGAGTTTCAATATCTTCGACACGCCGCACCAAAAACTGGATTTGCGATCGCTCGTCCGGACAATTGAAATAGCCGCGCACGCGGCCGCGCAGGTCCCGGGCCTTGCCGACGTAGATGACCTTACCGCCCCTGTCACGCATGAGGTAGACGCCGGGGCGGGAAGGCAAATTAGCCAATTTATCCTGTATGAGACCCATCGAGTGTACCGACCATTTTAATCATATCACACGGTCGACGACAAAACGCCGCGATTGCGTCAACCCGCGCATCATGCGCGAACAAACTAAGACATCTTTGCAGTCAAGCGAGCGTCACGCAGAACTTTTCGTTGGAACCCTTGGCCGGTGAGTCACTTGCGATACTGTAACCGACTAGAATATCACTGCTCACGCATCGGCGTTGTCTTTCGATGCCGGCTCGCGTAGCGCCAGTTCTTGATCTTGTAGCGCATGAATCCGATCACGCAACTCCGCCGCGGTTTCAAACTCCAGGCGCTGGGCAGCTTCCTTCATTTCTTTTTGTAGCTTGCGAATCATCCGCGGCAACTCTGCCGCGCCGTACTTGGCCGATTTTTCAGCTGCTATGGGAATGTCCACGTAGTCCGCATCGTAGATCTTCACCAGCGGCGAACCCACGGATTTGATTATCGATTGCGGCGTGATCCCATGCTTTCGATTAAATGTTCCTTGCAACCGGCGGCGTCGCTCGGTTTCATCGATCGCCCGCTTCATCGAGTCGGTCATTGCATCGGCGTAAAGAATAACGGTGCCGTAAACGTTGCGCGCCGCCCTGCCGATGGTCTGAATCAGCGACCTGTCGGAGCGTAGAAAACCTTCCTTGTCAGCGTCGAGAATTGCCACCAGCGAGACCTCGGGCAAATCCAATCCTTCCCGCAGCAGGTTGATGCCGACCAGCACGTCGAATTGTCCCATACGCAATTGGCGAATGATCTCGACTCGTTCGATGGTCTCGATGTCGGAATGAAGGTAGCGCACTTTGACGTTCAAATCCTGGTAATATTCCGTCAAGTCCTCGGCCATCCGCTTGGTCAATGTAGTAACCAGCACTCGCTCCTCGCGCTCCACTCGCTTGCGGATCTCGTCAAGCAAATTATCCACTTGGCTGCGCGCCGGACGGACGATGACGGCTGGGTCCATCAATCCCGTCGGACGAATCAACTGCTCAACGACGTTACCTTCGCTCCTTCCCAGCTCGTAGTTCGCCGGCGTCGCCGACACGTAAATGGTTTGGTTCAACATCGCTTCGAACTCGTCGAAATTGAGCGGCCGATTGTCCAGCGCAGAGGGCAGTCGAAAACCATATTCGACCAAAGTTTGCTTGCGTGAACGGTCACCGCGATACATGCCGCCGATCTGTGGTACCGTGACGTGGCTCTCATCGATGAAAAGCAAAAAATCACTCGGGAAATAACTCAGGAGCGTCGGCGGCGGCTCGCCCGGCTGTCGTCCGGTCAAGTGGCGTGAATAGTTCTCAATGCCTGGACAAAACCCCATCTCCTCGAGAAGCTCCAAGTCGTACAGCGTTCTTTGCTCAAGGCGCTGCGCTTCCAACAGTTTGCGTTCGTCGCGCAGCTCCTTGAGCCGTTCTCTGAGCTCCTGCCGAATGCCCAGAACCGCTTGTTTCATGCGATCTTCGCCGGTTACATAATGACTCGCCGGATAGATCGTTGCCTTGTCGACCCGCCGCAGCATCTTTCCCCGGATCGGATCGATCTCGCTGATCGATTCGATGGTTTCATCGAAGAACTCGATCCGCAATGCCGAACGGTCCTCGTAGGCGGGAAACACTTCAACGATATCACCGCGCACGCGAAAAGTGCCACGATGAAAATCATAGTCGCTGCGCTGATATTGGATATCCACCAGTTTGCGCAGCATTTGGTCGCGATTAATGATCGTACCCTCTTCGAGGTACACCATCATTTCAAAATAGGCTTCCGGCGACCCGAGACCGTAAATGCACGACACACTGGCGACGATGAGCGTATCGCGCCGTTCAAGCAGCGCTTTGGTCGCCGAATGGCGCAGCTTGTCGATCTCATCGTTGATCGACGCATCCTTTTCTATATAGGTATCCGTCGACGGCACGTAAGCTTCCGGTTGGTAATAATCATAATAACTGACGAAGTAACGAACCGCATTTTCCGGGAACAAGTCGCGAAACTCGTTATAAAGTTGTGCGGCCAACGTCTTGTTGGGCGCGATCACAAGCGCAGGCTTGTTGACCTTGGCGATAACGTTCGCCATCGTGAACGTCTTGCCCGAACCCGTCACGCCGAGAAGAACCTGATGCCGTCGGCTCGCCTCCAGACCCTTGACCAACTTTTCGATAGCCTGAGGCTGATCTCCTTGAGGATTAAAATCGGCGACGAGCTGAAATTGTCCCTTGTCTCGATCACGAATCATGGCAACGCAATTGAATCTACAATCGATCCTGTCGATTTATTTCCCCGACGATGCAAAACTGGCGGGAAGTCATGCTAGTGTGGCAAAGCATAACAAGACAAATCCAACGGAGCAACGACGAATCTCAGGCCTCCCCGCGAGAATAATCGCGTGAGATTTGACAGGTTAAAAGCAAAAGCCGCGGCACTGAAGCGGGAAGTCTTCGCTCTTTATCTCGCTGCCCGCGATCCGCGCACGCCGTGGTATGCCAAAGTCTTTGTGGTATGCATCGTCGCGTACGCGCTGAGCCCCATCGATCTGATTCCAGACCCAATTCCGATTATTGGTTATCTCGATGACCTGCTGCTACTTCCCCTCGGAATTTATCTTGCTCTTAGAATGATACCGCCGGACGTTTTGACAGAATGTCGCGCCAAAGCGGCAGCGGAGAGGGATAAGTTGCCACGCAACTGGTGGGCGGGCGCGGTAATTGTTCTACTATGGTTAGTTACTCTTTTGCTGCTGGGATTCTTTGTGATCCGATTTTTTCTCGCCAACGAAAAATCAGACGCGCGATTGGGCTATTAGAATGATAAGGGAAAATTTGCTTTAGCGACCGTTGGGCTTCGAGATTCTTGCCAAGCCTTCCGGGCTCACAGTGACTAATCGACCCGGCTGACTGAACATGATTTTGGCGACCGTCGGTGAGATCTCCTTGCCGAAAAGGCAAAAGCGCTTCCCGCTCTGATATTGCCCGTTGGCCCACTTGGCAAACTCAACCGCCGTAGGGGTGTGGCCGATATCGGCCGCGCACCGGCGCACGATGAAGCCGAGCATCATTTTCGATTCGCCATTTCTTATGCTGCGCACGTCCGCCATCAGGTGAATCTATAAAAGATATCGATCCGGGTTGCAAGAAATGGCGCGCCAATTTCCAAGTGATTTTTCCGTTTTTGCCAAATCCGCGCAGCATAAAAATACCTCGAAACGCACCGCTAAAAAAACGAGCCGGCCATTGGCCGGCTCGTTTTCCATTTTCCCGAACAGACACTGGCCTTTAATCGATCATGTGGGTCGTCGCTTTCAAATGCTTGTCGATCGTAATGTAGCCTTTCCACTGATCGACAAACCAGTAGCGCACGCCGAACTCGAAACGGAGCTCCTTCATGTCCCGATCGAATGGGTTGAAGTGCTGGTGGTGTAGCATGCCAGGCGGCACATGGATGGCGTCGCCCTGATTCCAGTCGTACCGTTTGCCGCCGATCTCGGAATAGCCGTCGCCTTCCAGCGCGTAGAGATAGGCTTCTGGATGGGCATGACTGTGGCTCTTGGTGTGCGGCAGATCGACAAAGATCGAGCTGATCGCTACGCCCGTCGCCTTGAAGCCGTTGTCCTTACCGCTTCGTCCCATCAAGAAATAGGTCGCCCCATGTTTTGATTCGTCCGACTTGACGTGCTGGTTCTGGTGCATGGTAATGCGCCGCCCGTCCTCGGGCCAATACTGCGACTCTTCCTTCGGCATCGCCGCCATGGCTTTGGCATTGTTCTCGCCGCACACTTCCAACTGTTCCATTTTGCCCATGTAAACCGCGGCTTCCAGGTGCCAGGCCAATCCCGAAATGTAACCCACTGGGACATTGCCCGTGTTGAACAATTGGTGCGTCGACCGGAAGGGCACGTGAATGATAGTGCCGGGATGAAAATCATAACGTTTGTCGTCGAGGATCATGAACCCTTCGCCGCTTTCGACATAGATCGCCTCTTCGCCGTGAAGATGCTTGCCGCTATGCGAGCCGACCGGGATTTCCGCCCGCATCATGCAGCTGCCGCCGGTGGTAAAACCCAGCTCCGGCGCAATCATGAGCGCCGCCTTGAAATCCTGGGGCGTACGCACCCACTTGAGATCTTTGGACCGTGTGAATCGTGGGGATTCGGCCACGGCGTGTTCATTGGCTTTGGATCGTTCTAACCACGCGGTGTAAAAATCGCTCATTGTTCCTCCAGGTTTGGGTACTGATTCGTTGCCGAAAAGTTATCGGACAGACTCAATCTTGTCAAATCGCCGCTCCCGGACGACCAATTTGCAGTTGCGCGGCGCAATTGCTACCACTCTGATTCGATTCGGTCGGCAACGATGAAAAGGACTTTTTTCCCCTTCCTGGCATTGTTTTGCATTCTCGTGGGGATCATTGCCGTCCGAACGATCATTTTTAGGTCCCGTCAACTCGATGCTCCACCACTCCAGAAAATCACCTTGGATCGCACCGCGATCGTACAGAGGTTATCCGACGCAATTCAATACCGAACGATCACGAATCAAGCCGCCACGGATCCGGGCAAACGCGAGTTCCAAAGTTTTCATGACTTTCTCACTAAATCATTTCCAGGGGTTCACGAGCGACTTCAGAAAGAAACAATGGGCGGCCATAGCCTACTCTTCAGTTGGAAAGGCAAAGACGAACGGCTGAAACCGGTATTGCTGATGGCCCACATGGATGTGGTACCGGTGGACGCAGCAACGGAATCGTCGTGGCATCACCCACCTTTCTCCGGGCAGGTAGCCGACGGCTACATTTGGGGTCGGGGCACGATGGATGACAAGGGCAGTGTGATAGCCATTCTCGAAGCCGCTGAGAATTTGCTAACGAGCGGATTCGAGCCCCAACGAACCATTTACCTCGCCTTTGGACATGACGAAGAAGTCGGCGGAAATAACGGTGCGGCAAACATCGCGGCGGCGCTCCGCTCTCGTGGAGTCGAGTTGGAATTCGTGCTCGACGAGGGCCTGAATATCCTTAGTGGAATTATTTCCGGCCTCTCGTCGCCGGTCGCGCTGATCGGGATTGCCGAAAAAGGCTATTTGACTTTGCGCTTAACAATAGAAACTCCCGGAGGTCATAGTTCCATGCCGCCCGCCGACACGGCAATCGGGGTCATGAGCCGCGCGCTGCACAAACTGAGCGCCTCGCCCTTTTCTTCCAGGCTCGACGGTCCGACGCGCCGGATGCTTGAATTCATTGGACCGGAGATGGCTTGGTCAAAACGATTGGTGCTGGCCAACCTCTGGCTCTTCGATCCTCTCGTTAGAAGACAATTGGCGGCGTCGCCGCTCACCAACGCCACCATCCGCACCACACTGGCGCCAACGATTATCAACGCGGGCATCCAGGAGAACGCTTTGCCAACTAGAGCTGCCGCGGTGCTCAATCTGCGGATATTGCCCGGCGAAACCATCGCCGGCGCCATCGAGCACGTGCGCAAAACAATCGATGATCCGAAGATCCAATTAACTTCCCTGCCGGTCAGCATGGAACCTTCAAGCGTCTCCGATATCGAATCGCCGAGCTTCACCTTGCTCCATCGGACGATCCGCCAAATATCTCCCGAAGCGATCGTCGCGCCTTCGCTACTGGTCGCCGCAACCGATTCGAGACACTATTCGGCCTTGACGAGGAACATCTATCGCTTTCTACCGATCACGCTCCGGCCGGAAGATACGAAACGTTACCATGGGATCGACGAGAGAATTTCAATCCAGGATTACGAACGCTGCGTGCGCTTCTACGCGCAGCTCATCCGCAACAGCCAAAAATAAGGATCCACTGAATCATTTGGAATACAGCGATTTGATAAAACACTTACGATATCACACTCCGCTACTCCGCAAAATTCTTGAGTCTCGATCCGAGAAACACATAGCCGACGATTACCAAGACGAGCGCGCCCGCGGCTATGGCGAAAGGCGCGCCGGTCCACTCGGCAACAAAGCCGGCCTGCATGCCGCCTAACTCGCGCAAGCCACCGCCTGTCAGCCCGTAGAAACCGGAGACGCGGCCGCGGAAAGCTTCTTCGACGCGCAATTGAATCGAAGTATTCAGCAGAGTCTCGAAAACCGTGCTTAAGGCCCCGACCACGACCAACAAGCCGAATGCCAGTCGCGCATCACCGCTTGCGGCAAACGCGAATAAGCATCCCGCAAATAGGACCAAGATCGCCACCATGCGACCTTGTTTAGCTTCCACTCGCCCCAAGCTTGCCAGTGTAAAAGATCCGACGATGGTTCCGAGGCCAGGGCCGGCCGAGATAAAACCGAAACCCGAAGCGCCAAGGCGCAACACATCTTTGGCGAACACCGGCAGCAGCGTAATGTAGGATCGGCCGAAAATATTGAAAATCGCCGAAACGGAAAGGAAGGTCGCAATAATTTTTTCGCGCCGCACGTAACCGAAGGCGTCAGCCAGGCTTTGAATCACGCTCGATCGGGTGTTGTGGTTCAGAGCGGGCACATGCATGCGCAGCAACGCCCCGATCACCGCCAGATAACTGACGACGTTGAC
>Ga0075433_10005027_pt1 | contig 10365 bp, 10 predicted proteins | sample RhiMethybrSRZTD2_FD_75299 | JGI IMG/M metagenome (GOLD analysis project Ga0075433, IMG submission 75299) | Populus rhizosphere microbial communities from Tennessee, USA - Rhizosphere MetaG P. TD hybrid SRZTD2 | ecosystem: Host-associated > Plants > Roots > Rhizosphere > Soil | place: USA... | reverse complement strand
CGCCCCGCAAGAAGCGGCCTGAATCGCTCACCAGCCGGGAGCAGGAAATTCTTGAACTGATTTGGGCTGGGTTCAAGAACAAGGAAATCGGTCAACGGCTCAAGATCAGCGTCAAGACCGTCGAGGCGCATCGGGCCAATATGATGAAGAAGATGCGTGTGTCGAACACCGCTCAGCTGCTCAAAACCGCGATCCAAGACGGGACGATCAAGATTCGGTAGCCTTCGCTGGCGGCACGACGTCTTTGCGACGCTGGCGAACCACTTCGAACAGCATGACGGCCGCTGCAGCCGAAACATTCAGTGACTGCACGCGGCCCTGCATCGGAATCTTGACGCGATCGTCGCATTCCCCCAAGACACCTGGACGAATGCCTTCTCCTTCTCCGCCAAGAACCAACGCAATCGGCCCGGTCATGTCGATGTCGGTATGGAATTTCTCCGCCTGTGGATCCACGCCATACACCCACAGGCCTGCCTCTTTGAGGTCTTGAATCAGGCGAATCAGATTGCCCACTCGCCCGACAGAGATGTGATCAAGCGCCCCAGCCGACACTTTCGCCACCACCGATGTCAGGCCAACTGCGCGGCGTTCTGGGATAAACACCCCATGGACACCCGCCGCTTCAGCTGTCCGCAACACTGCTCCCAAGTTGTGTGGATCTTCGACTCCGTCAAGTAGCACGAGAAATGGCTTCTCGCCTCGCGTCTTCGCCCGATCGAGAATCTGCTCCGTCGTGTCATAGGATTTCGCGGCGATGAGCGCGATCACGCCCTGGTGATTTCCAGTCGGCACCAAACGATCGAACGCGGGCGGCGGTTCAATATGGACAGGGATTCGTTTCGCTTTGGCCGACTGCACAAGATCGCCGAACTGTCGATCAGTCCTGAGAACCAGAAGGCGCTGAAGAGGACGTGTGCAGGCCCTCAAGGCCTCACGCACGGCATGCAGCCCATAAATCAGTTCCGGCGGGCTATCGATTCCAGCGGCTTGTGCCGTCGGGCTTGTCCTCGACAACAATGCCGTGGGACGCGAGGAACTGACGAATCTCGTCGGCTTTCTTGAAATCTTTCTGTTTTCTGGCTTCATTGCGTTCATCTACCATCCGTTGGATTTTTTCGTCCTCATCCTTCAACGGCAAAGGTGGCGCATACGATTGAGTTCTGTATGCGGGGTGATCCTTACTTCTGCTCCTTGTCATTGAGCCTTCGGTAAGCACCGTAGCAGGGTTGAACCGCCAAGTGTCCAATTGAAACAAACCCAGGCAGTTCCCCAGTGAACGAAACTCCGCTTTGGCAATCTTTCGTGCCTCAGTCGAAAGGCCCTCGTCCAAGAGTTTATTCACACCGTTCCGCATTCCCTGCAAGGCTGCAATCGCCACCGGCGTGTTAAAGTCATCCTCCATCGCCTCTCGAAATGCCACCCTACATCGCTCGATCACACCTGTGAGTTTCTTGTCAGCAGTGGTTTTTTCTTCTCGCTCAGCCAGTCGCTTCACCAGAAGATCATAGAACCCATTCAACGCATTTTTCGCTTCTTCTATACTCTTGTCTGAGAAATCCAATGGGCCGCGGTAATGGGTCCCGAGCAAAAAATACCGCAACATTTCTCCAGTTTCATCCTCAGGCCATTTAGATTTTTCAAAGATCTCTCTGATCGTGAAGAAATTCTCCAGCGACTTAGACATCTTCTCCTGATTGATCTGCACAAATCCGTTATGGATCCAGTAGCGAGCAAATTCTTTTCCCGTGGCACCGGATGACTGCGCGATTTCATTTTCATGGTGTGGGAAAATCAGATCCATCCCCCCGCCATGAATATCGAATGTCTCACCCAGATATTTGATCGACATGGCCGAACACTCGATGTGCCAGCCGGGACGCCCTGGACCCCAAGGGCTCTCCCACGATGGCTCGCCCGGCTTGCTCTTTTTCCAAAGAGCAAAATCCATCGGAGATCGCTTGCGCTCATCGACGTCCACTCGAGCCCCAGCTTGGAGATCCTCAAGCTTGCGTTTCGAGAGCTGTCCATATCCGGAATATTTGGCCACTTCAAAATACACGTCTCCATCGACTTGATAGGCCAGGCCCTTCTTCACCAAGGTCTCGGTCAAACGAACAATATCGGTCATGTGTTCTGTGGCCTTAGGCTCTATGGAGGCTTGGCGAATGCCCAGGCTCTCCATGTCTTCGTAGTAGGCTTGAATATATTTTGCGGTGAGCGTCTCGCAGCTGACACCTTGCTCGTTTGCACGTTTGATGATCTTGTCATCCACGTCGGTGAAGTTCTTGACGAATTCAACCTGGTAGCCGGTGGACTCAAGATACCGTCTGATCACATCGAACACGAGCGCGCTGCGCGCATGGCCGATATGGCTATAGTCGTAGACCGTCACGCCACAGACGTACATCCGAACGATCTTCGGTTGGAGCGGGTGAAACGGTTCTTTCTTCCCCGTGAGCGTGTTGTAAATCGAAAGCATGGACAGGTTACAACTCCGGAGTGATGCGGCGCTTCGGCCAATGTGACCAGAGAAAGTAGCCAAGGCCGAGCGCCAGGCAGAGGCCGATCGCGATGTCGAACTGGTGAAAATAGTCCCGCAGATGCTCCCACTGCTCTCCCATTTTCACGCCGATATAGGCCAGAAGATAACACCAGGGCAGCGCACCGAGAAAGGTCAAGAGCACGAACCGATAGATGTTCATACCGGCGATGCCAGCAGGCAACGAGATGAAGGTCCGGATAACCGGAAGCATCCGGCCGAAAAACACGGCTGCCTCACCATATTTGGCAAACCATCGATCCGCCATCTCGATATCTTTTCGTGAGACCAACATATAGGGTCCGTATCGCTCGGCAAAAGGCCGGCCGCCCCACACCCCGGCATAGTAGGCGACAAGAGACCCTGCCACGTTGCCAATGGCGCCGGCCAGCGTCACACCAAGCATCGTGAACTGTCCCGTCGTCACGAGATACCCGGAAAAGGGCATGATAATTTCGCTGGGCAATGGAATGCAGGCACTCTCAATGGCCATGGTAATGAAAATGCCGGTGTAGCCGAATGTCGAGATCATCGACACGATAAACCGGCTGAGCTCCGTAATGATCGCTTCGATCAGACTCCCCACAACACTATCACTCCTCTATTTGCCCTTTGATTTAGGCGATGGAGCCACCCGACCCGCATGTGGCCGGCGCACCGTTTCCCACTTCCGGAATCGATCCAACACCCCATGATTCGTCGTGTCAAGATGAATGGGAGTGAGCGACACCGCCCCTTGTTCAAGCGCCTCGTGGTCGGCATCCTTGCTTCGGCTCCACGACACACGGGTCCCGGCAATCCAATAGTAGGTCCGGCCATGCGGATCGACCTTCTCCGTGATCGGATTGTCGAAGCGTCTGCGGCTGAGACAGGTGACTCGGACTCCGGTGATCGACCCATACGGCCGATCCGGAATATTGAGATTCACGAGCGTTTCATCCGGCAAACCTTCTTTCAGAATCAAACGAGCGATACGAACGGCGTATCGAGCCCCGGCATCGAAATAAAAATGCTCCTGCCCCTGCTGTGACACAGCCAGAGATGGGACTCCTAGGATCGTCCCTTCCATCGCCGCCGAAACGGTCCCTGAATACAGCACGTCATCGCCAAGATTCACGCCTTTATTGATTCCTGACACGAGGAGATCGGGTGGCGCCGACATGAGTTTCAGCACGGCCAGATTCACACAATCAACCGGCGTTCCGCTGACCGCATAGATCCGTGGCCCCCGCTGCTGCACCCGCAGCGGTTTATGGAGCGTCACGGCATGCGCCGCCGCAGTCCGTTCACGATCCGGCGCGACCACCCACACCTCGCCCACTCTCGACAACGCCTTGGCAAGCGCAGTCAAACCCGGCGAGTGAACCCCATCATCGTTGGTAACGAGAATACGCATCTACTTAGAAAAAAAAAGCTGCCGGCGGCAGCTTCTTCGGTCGATCTCGGCTCACGCGGTCATCCAGGAGATCTGTCCGACGTCTCCTGTCTCATGCAATCCCTTCGCCTTCACAGTATTTGGTCGGGGCGAGCCGATTTGAACGGCCGACCACTCGCACCCCAAGCGAGTACGCTACCGGGCTGCGCCACGCCCCGACACGCTCTATTCAATTTCACCAAGTCCCGCATTGTCTCCTTGGAGGCAAGTGGAATGCAACCGACTCGGAAGAGACACGGCGGGACGGTCGTCAGTCAGGATGCGACTCCAAAATTTTGAGGATCGCCTGGAGGTTCCCTCGCAGTTTTTGCGCGAGTTCTTTGGGACGTACCCGTTGACTTGCCACTCGACCTCGCCTGGCCCAATAGCGTTTGACACCGGCTAGTGTGTGCCCTTCCTCATAAAGCATCCGCTTGATCTCCAACACCGTTTCAACTTCCTGCCTGACATAGAGTCGCTGATTCCCACGACTTTTTTTAGGCTTGAGAAACGGGAACTCTGACTCCCAGAATCGCAACACGTAAGCCGGTAGCTTGGCGATCTGGCTGACTTCGCCGATTTTATAAAAAACCTTGCTGCCCAGCCTGGGCTCGTTCCCCATGACCGGTCCTCGTGGTGGGATGAGTTACGGTGATTGAATGTGGCTATGAATTGACGAACTTCTTAAATACTTGACTGGGACGAAAGGTCACCACGCGACGGGGTGTGATTCCTATCTCTTCGCCGGTCCGAGGGTTCCGGCCCTTCCGTGCCCCTTTACTGCGTACAACAAAATTTCCGAATCCGGCAATCTTGACCGACTCTCCCTTATGCAACACCGCTTTCAACATATTCAACACAAGTTCAACGATATCTGCCGCTTCATTTTTTGAAATACCGACTTGCTTGTAGATTTCGTTCGCGATATCCGCCTTTCTCATACTTTTCCCTCCGACACCCACGCACAACACTTCCCGAACGATCGCCTATGAACTGACTATGAACGGATGGCAGTTTCGCTTAAGTTACGTGAGGTTACACGGCCTGTCAAGAGGAAAGATACTGGATCCGACGTTCCGCTCACTCATCTTTGGCAAGCAACTTAAATTCGATGCTGTCCGCCAACGCTTGCCAGCTCGCTTCCATGATGTTCTCAGACACGCCAACGGTGCCCCATTTATCCTTATGGTCTCCTGATTCGATCAACACTCGGACCTTGGACTCCGTTCCACTATTGGCTGACAGGACTCGCACCTTATAGTCAAGCAGCTTGACCTCTCGGAGCTGGGGATAGAACTTTTCCAATGCCTTACGCAACGCATGGTCAAGGGCGTTGACCGGACCGGCACCGACTGCTGCCGCATGTTCCACCAGCTCACCGACCTTCACCATGACGGTGGCCTCGGACGACGAGGCGCCATGGTCGTGCTTTTTCTCGACAATCACCCGAAATCCGAGGAGTTGGAAGGAGGGCCTGTGCGTCCCCATCGCTTTCCGCATGAGCAATTCGAAGGAGCCTTCCGCCGCTTCAAACTGGTAGCCCTCACCTTCTCGGTCCTTCAAGGTATCAATCAGTTCCTGCAACTTGGCGTGGCCCTTGTCCAATTTGATTCCATAGGCCTCGACCTTCTCCAGCAACCCACTTCGACCCGCGGCATCCGATACCAGCATACGCTGGCGGTTGCCGACCGACTTCGGGATGACATGTTCATACGTCACCGGATTCTTCAACACGGCATGGATATGGACCCCACCCTTGTGGGCAAACGCCGAATCTCCCACATAGGGCTGGTGCGTATTGGGCATAAGGTTCGCGATCTCGGTCACGAATCCCGAGACCCGCTTGAGATGGCTTAACCGGTCTCTCAATACCGGACGTTTCATCTTCAGTTCAAGATTGGGAATGATCGAGCAGAGATTGGCATTGCCACACCGCTCGCCGATCCCGTTAATCGTCCCTTGCACTTGCACCACGCCGGCTTCGATGGCGACCAGTGAATTCGCCACGGCCATTTCGCAATCATTGTGGGCGTGAATGCCCAAAGGCACAGCACACTCACGCCGAACGACCTGGCAAATCTCTTTGATCTCCCACGGCATCGATCCGCCGTTGGTGTCGCAGAGAATCACCCGTTCGGCCCCTGCCGCAACCGCTTGACGAATGGTCTCCAATGCATATTCCGGATTCGTCTTGTACCCGTCAAAGAAATGCTCCGCATCGTAGAACACCCTCCGACCTTTCGAGCGGAGGTGGGCCACAGAATCGCTGATCAGTTCGAGGTTCTTGACAAGGGAAATGCCGAGGGCATCGGTGACGTGCAGCGACCAGGTTTTTCCAAAGAGCGTGATGATCTTCGTCTCTGCGTCCAGCAACGCACGGATATTCGGATCCTTCTGGACCGCGTTGCTCGCCTTTCTCGTCGACCCGAATGCCACAACCGTCGCCGTCTGCAATGGAACGGTCTTGATCATCCGAAAGAATTCGATGTCTTTGGGATTTGCTCCGGGCCACCCGCCTTCAATGAACTGCACGCCCAGCCCATCCAACTGTTCGGCGACCCGAACCTTGTCTTCCGCCGAAAAGGTGACATCCTCGGCCTGAGCCCCATCCCGTAAGGTCGTGTCATAGATTTCCAGCGCTGCTGGCCGAGCTGCAGGCAGAGATCCGCCGGACGACGCAGAACCGGACGTCTTCCCTTGAGAGGATCGTGGTGGTAAAGATTTTCGAGCCATAGTTGAAACGATACCAGGAGCAGAACAAACCTGTCGAGACCCACAGTGCCGAAATCCGCTATTTCGCGGATTGATCACCTGACGGCAACTGATCCAGCCCGAACGCGGTATGGAGCGCACGCATCGCGAGCTCGACGTACTTTTCATCGATGACACAGGAGATCTTGATCTCCGACGTGCTGATCATGAGGATATTCACGCCTTCCTGCGACAGGACTGTGAACATCTTCGCGGCAACTCCGGAATGGGATCGCATCCCGACGCCGACGAGCGAGACTTTTGCGATCGCCTCGGTCACGGCAACGGATTTCGCGTTGATACCTTTTGCCACGTCCTGAATCAGCGGCAGGGCTTTCTGGATGTCCGCTCGTGGAATCGTGAAGGAAATATCCGTCATACCAGACTGACTCATGTTCTGAATGATCATGTCGACGTTGATGTTGGCCGTCGCCACCGGACCGAAGAGTTTGGATGCAATACCTGGTTTGTCCGGGACGCCCACAATCGTGATCTTGGCTTGATTTCGATCGCCGGTGACCCCCGACACCGCGACCGCTTCCATATCCTCATCTTCACGAGTCACAAGCGTCCCCTTTCCTTCTTTGAAGCTGGAGTTCACCTCCACCGGCACATTGAACTTTGCCGCAAATTCGACGGACCGGCTCTGCAGGACTTTGGCACCCAGGCTGGCCATTTCCAGCATTTCCTCATAGGAAATCTTGTCGATTCGCCGTGCCGCCGGCACAATGTTGGGGTCCGATGTGTAGACACCGTCGACGTCGGTAAAGATGACGCACCGATCGGCCTTCAAAGCCGCTGCCAGCGCGACGGCTGTCAGATCGGAGCCTCCGCGCCCCAATGTCGTGACATCCGACTGCTCGTTGATCCCTTGAAAGCCGGCGACCACTGGAATGACCCCGTTGCCCAGCGCTTCACGAATTCGATCGGCACTCACCCGGGTGATACGTGCGTTCGTATGGGCATTGTCGGTCATGATCCCGACTTGACGCCCCGTAAACGATTGCGCATCGAGCCCCCTGGCCCGCAAGGCCATCGCCAACAGGGCGATGGTCACCCGCTCTCCGGTCGACAGGAGCATATCGAGCTCCCGATCGTCCGGCAGAGTCGTGACTTGATGCGCCAACCGAAGCAATCGATCCGTTTCGCCGCTCATCGCAGACAGGACAACTACAATATGATCGCCATCCTTCTGAGCCTTCTCGACGCGGTCGGCCACGCGGTGGATCCGCTCGATCGTGCCGACGGACGTCCCCCCATATTTTTGAACAATCAGCGCCACGGCCGTCAGGATCCCTTTGCGAAGAGCCGCACCACGAACTTCGTGGCATCACGAGGCGGCACGGACGAGGCCCGAGCATCCGCCTCGATAAACCTCCGTCCAGTCCCGGCCGAGGGGGGAGCCGCACTGTCATAATAGGCGAAGAACCCCGGACCCTCCGCGGCTTGGCCATGATGTACGCTGCCCGAATCGCAGAGTGCGACGATACGATGAGAGCCCAACTTGGCCAGTCCTTCGAGTAGCGGCCCTACCAATTCGCGATCGACCGCTTCGATACCCTTCACCTTGGCCGCGACATCCTGCCCGAAGATGACCTCGTCCGGTAACTCGACATGCACGTATGCGAAATCTTTTTTCTTCAGTTCATCAAGAGCGACCGCCGCCTGGGCGCGAAGATCCGTACTGGCCAATCGCGCGACGTCCACGGCTCCGAGGCCGGCCATGATACCGAGTCCGCGATGGACATCGCTCTGTGAGATCACCACACCGGACATCTTGAATCGCTCGGAGAGACTTGGCCAAAGAACGGCTCGGCCTTGGCCCCAGAGCCACAGACAATTGGCCGGCTTCTGCCCCGCCTTCTGACGTTCATCGTTGAGGGGATGGTCCCGCAAGATCTGAAACGAGGCGTCCATGAGTTTCCACAGAATATCGGATCCGTCTCCAGTGGGCAATGCATCGGCGATCGGTCGACCAACCAACACATGCGGGTCTGTACAGACCGCTCGCGACTTCCCGTTGACCCATACCATGAGGTGACGGTGGCCTAGCCCTGGATAGAACTGAATCATCTCAGACCCGAGCTGTTCATTGATCGCCTCGATCAATTCGCGGGCCTCTTCTGTCGAAATGAGGCCGGCAGTCGCATCATCCATTACGACGTGCGGTCCGAGCTTCTTGATCTCGTTTAATCCGCCTTTACTCCCGGATTGGGCATCCGCACGCAACGTGACCATCGTACAACGATAGACCACATCATGCTCGCCGATCGCGACCCCGAGACTGGCCGCTTCGAGCGGACCAGGCCCCTGGTAATACTTCTTGGGATCGTATCCAAGGATAGCGGTTCCCGTCAGACCACTTCCCGGTCGCACGCTCTCAGGCGCCGCGGCCAGAAGCCCAAGTTCCCCTCCTTGCGCGAGGCGATCCAGGTACGGGGTCGAAGACGCTTGAAGAGGAGTCCGTCCGTCCAGTTCCTGCCGGGAATGGTCCGCTATCCCATCGGCATGGAGAATGACATACTTCATCGAAGCCCTGCTCGCATGGTGTCTACACCTTTAAAAAGCGAGCGACATCCTCCCGCGTCGCCCTAACGGTTTTCGGTTGAGTCGATACACTGATTGCGGTATCGGCGTCTTTCAATCCATGGCCGGTCAAGGTGCAGACTACGGTCTCACCTGCCCGCAGTCCGCCTTGCTTGGTCAACTTCATCACACCGGCCACCGATGCGGCAGATGCCGGCTCGCAAAAGATTCCCTCCGTCGCGGCGACTGCCGTATAGGCCTGCAGAATTTCTTCATCCGTGACCGAATCGATCGCTCCCATGGACTCCTTCACGGCAACTAAGGCCGCGTCCCAACTGGCCGGATTACCGATCCGGATCGCCGTGGCCACGGTCTGCGGATTCTCCACGATACGACCGAGCACAATGGGCGCGGCACCAGCCGCCTGAAATCCGACCATGCGGGGCAGCCTCGTGGATTGATTCGCCGCACGGTATTCCTGGTACCCCTTCCAATAAGCGGTGATATTCCCGGCATTCCCTACCGGCAACACATGAACAGTCGGGGCATCGCCGAGTTGATCGCACACCTCCATCGCGGCAGTTTTCTGTCCTTCGATCCGATAGGGATTGATCGAGTTGACCAGTTCAATGCGGTGGGTTACCGACAAGTCCTTCACAATGGTCAACGCCTGATCGAAGTTTCCTTCGATCTGGATGACGGTCGCTTGATGCATCATGGCCTGGGACAACTTACCCATCGCGATCTTCCCGGCAGGAATCAACACATAGACCGCCAGTCCTGCCCGCGCACCATAGGCCGCAGCGGAGGCGGATGTATTTCCCGTGGAGGCACAGATCACGGCGTTGGCACCGGACTCAACAGCCTTTGAAATAGCCATGGTCATGCCGCGATCCTTGAACGATCCTGTCGGATTGATCCCTTCGAATTTGAGATAGAGATCGATGTCTGGTGCGATCTGCTTGGCCAGCCTCGTTGCCCTGATAAGCGGAGTGTTACCTTCACCAAGCGTCACGACAGGGGTACGGTCGGTCACCGGCAGAAACTTCCGATATTCCTCTATCACACCACGCCAGCGATTCATGGCATTACTCGTCCTTGCCCTCGACCCTGATCAAGGTGGTGGGCTCGG
>Ga0075433_10005024_pt1 | contig 10366 bp, 7 predicted proteins | sample RhiMethybrSRZTD2_FD_75299 | JGI IMG/M metagenome (GOLD analysis project Ga0075433, IMG submission 75299) | Populus rhizosphere microbial communities from Tennessee, USA - Rhizosphere MetaG P. TD hybrid SRZTD2 | ecosystem: Host-associated > Plants > Roots > Rhizosphere > Soil | place: USA... | reverse complement strand
AGAAAACGCAGTCACGTCGTATTCACCGTCATCGACTCCACGAAAAAGAAAACCTTTGCTGTCGGGTGTCTGAGTAGCTAGCGTGGTCCAGTTAGCGTTGTTCTTCGTAATCGAAGTTAGACTGATACCGAATCCCGCCTGTTGCGCGCCGTCAGATCGACTCGCCTTTCCACTCACTATGCGGCCCTCTTCACCGCGATAACGAATGTCTACATTGTTCGTTTCAACTCCGGCGCGGACGGCAATTTCCATCGCGGTATCACGTGTCGAAGCCGGCGCGTAAGTGGGAACATCGGCATCGAACGCATCGAGCTGTTGTATATTGCCACTGCCTCCGCCCGCCCACACCAGGTACGTTCCCGTCGGCAAGCCGTAGATTCGATAAATGCCGCGATCGTCCGTGAAACGCTCTGTGACAAATCGATCAAACGGAAAGTTAAGCCGGTTGCCAGAACTCGGCAGCAGCTTCGCGTAAACACGAATGCCGACGATGGGCTCGCCTGTCTGAGTTGTGACGGCGCCGGTGATCACGCCGCCTTTGGTCATCACCAGCGTAACGAAATCACCAGACCGGTAGTACTTCTGCCACGAATCATTGCCGGTATTGAAGACTGTGTACGCCGTCAACCACGCGCCGATCTGATAACTGCGCGGCTCGAGTCCGCTCACTTCAAATTTACCTTCACGATCGCTAGTTGCCGTCGCGCCTTCCTGTGTCAGCGGAGCCCCGACGGCGCGCACCAACACGCGGACGTTAGGCAACGGCTGCCCGCTCTCATTGACCACACGACCCTTGATCGAACCGCTCGTTGACGTTTGCGCGAAAGCCGAACCGGCCACGAAAAGGCACAAAAGGAACAAAACATAAAAGCAGAAACGCACGGGATCATTCTGACCAATAATCATTTTGTGCTTTTTTGTGGCCACTACTGTTTGGCTTTGAGGACGACAGTTACTTCCGTCACGCTGTTCTCAGTCACGGTCACCTGTTGTTTGCTTGTCTCATACAAAGCGCGCGGTTGCGGCTGGTAGGTAAACACGCTCAATTCATAATTGCCCGGCGCTAAATGATCGAGCAGAAAACGACCACGCGCATCCACCTCCGGCGAGTTCGACGACGATCGAAACGAAAGTTTCGACTGGTTCTCGCTAACCCGATTAACTGAAACCGAGAATTTCATGGATGGATCCAATTCACCGTTTTCAAGTTTCACCTGTCCGCGAATCGAGCCGGTGAGATTCACTGGCTTCACTAACACACGCACGTCCGTAACCACTTCTCCATCTTTTACCGCGATGCCATCCGGTTGGAGCACTCCATTGCGCTCGATACTAACTACCTCGAAGTCAGTGGTTGAAAACGGACGTGGAGCACTAAGAGAAAAGTACACCGTGCCGGCGGGAATTCCGTTAACCTTAAAAGCTCCATCCGAACCAACCGCCACAACGTGTATTCCACCAAACATTGGTGAGCGCCTCTGAAGGATTGGGAACATGCGAACGTCCGCCAGCTTCGCAGTGGTAGGTCCATCAAAAACCACCACTCCGGAAATAGCGGCCCCCTTGTTCATCTTCACCTCCAACCCGCTTAGATCCTTATCAACTACCTCGAACGTGAGCGCATCGGAGCGCCACTCACTCCCAGCCGGCGGAACAATGAACACGGTGTATTTTCCGGGCCGCACACCATCCAACTTAAACTTGCCATCTTTATTGAAGCGTTCGCCACTCGACGTTGACGTAGAACCATTGGCATCGCTCTGTTGTATACCAAGACCGAAAGTGGTCACTGGCGCGCTGGTCTCAGCGTCGATAACGCGTCCGCTAACGGTGAAGGTGGCGATCGGACGACTGAGCACAATGTCGACATCGTCAGTCTCACTTCCTTCCGTTACTTCGATCACGGTTGCCTTTTCAACCTCGGTGACGGAAGGATAAAAAGTCTGTCTATAAGTCTGTGCGCCTCCGTCCGGAAGTCCACTCCCGGATCGGCCCACTGAGACTCTGTATTTTCCGGGTCTTAGCCCAAAGGCACGGTAAATACCCCGATCATCAGTCTGATTGTTGTTGAAATTGAATGGAAATACCTGGTTGTCCGAATGCGAGGGATCTACCGGCGCCACCGTCACGTACTCGTCGATGAGCGGCTGCCCTTCAGCGTCGGTGATTTTGCCGGTGATCACACCGCCACGCACCAGCGCAAAATCGACGTCGCGAAGCGTCTCACCTGCGGCCACAACAACCAGTTGTTTCGACTGGTCTTTGTCAGGCACGAACGCCGGCGCCAGTGGGAAAACATAATAATTGCCGGCCGGAATATTTGTGAGGCGATAGTTGCCCTCGGCGTCTGTAGTGGCGCGATACCGGAATCGTTGCCAGCCAGCGTATTTATCTTCAGTTAAAACGACGACAATTCCGGGCGCCGCTTTCTCCTTCAGAGTAACCTTGCCACTGATGCTCGCAGTCTGATCTTTTGCGGGAGTAGTCTGCGCTTGTGCGTTGGCCCCAATGGCGACGATAAAGACGATGCAGGCGATTGCCTGGCGGGTTGAGGAGACCATAGTGAGCACGCCTTTCAATCGAGAGCGCAATAATAACGCAGCCCCTCAGATTTGTCGTCAAGCGTTAGCCGAGCCGACGAAGCGATTGACGAGCCGCTCCAGCTCCGACATGTCGATCGGTTTTGACATGTACTCGTTGCAGCCTTTTGCAAACGCCTTCACGTGAGAGTAAGACAGAGGATATGCGGTTACCGCCACGATCGGCACGTTCCCAATTTCCGCAGACTGACGAATCATCTGAGTGGCAGCGATGCCGTCGAGTATGGGGAGATCCAGATCCATCAGAATCAAATCCGGGTGTTCACGATCGGCGATCTCGACAGCTTGCTGCCCGTTAGTTGCTTCCAACACGCTGTAGCCGAGTAACTCCAAACCTTGTTTCAACAGGAGGCGCGTGTCGTCATAGTCCTCCACGATCATGATCGTGGGTGTGCATTTTCCGTTGGTCATATCCCCGCCTTTCACAGTCAAATCCCGGATCTGACTGGTCGTCGGGATCAATCAGCCACAAGAAGCTCAAAAGACACGTGGGCCGGTAAAGTTTTTCGTGTGCCACGTGTGGTTACTTATTCTACCTCAGGTTTCAGCCACAAAAAGGCACATAAAGCACAAAAGAAATACAGCTCAATTTCAAAGTTCCTCTTTTGTGCTTTATGTGCCTTTTTGTGGCTAAATTTCTGCGCTTCTTTGCGACTATTTCTTTTTTGCCTTGGTGGTTGCTTTGCCTTTAGACTTCGCAGTCTTTTTTGTGGCGGCCTTCTTGGTGGCCTTCTTCGGTGGGCGCACCCTCGGTGTGATTGTTTTAATCGGAACGGAGGACTTTGGAGGTTCCCAGGGCATCAGGATGGTCCAGATAATCGCCTCTGAGTCCGGGAAACTTGCCGGGTCTGAAAACCGCCATTCCGCCGTTAAGATCCCCGCCACCATGATCCCGTTCTCGCCAGGCATCGGCGAAGCTGTTGGTGGGCCAGCCACATCAAATCCAAAGTAGCGGTCGCGCGGGTCCTCGAACGTCGACCCGTCCTTCGTCCACATGTAGAACACGCCGTTGCCGGATACGTCGCGATAGAACACGTACAGCCGGTCCTTATAAATGGTGAGTGCCACAGCCGCGTTGGTTTGATGTAGGTCGTTACGCACTTCCTTCCATTCACGACCGTCGCTGGATACCGCCACGCAGATCTGCTGAGTATCCATCCTGGCGAAGAAGAGGTATAGCTTGCCCTTGTACGCATGGATCGAAGGTGAATGTTTGGTGTTGAGCCCCGTGTTGCCCGACTCAGTATGCCCATCGCCACGCCGGATGGCCCACATTACAGCGTTGCCCGGGTAATGCTTGGCCACGAAGTAACTCGTGTCTCCCACCGTGGTGGCAGAAGGTTTTCCCTGTATATCGGGTCCCATCCATGTTCGCCCCGCATCGAAAGGGATGTGTTTATCCGGCTCCCAGAGAGAGAACATCTGGTCGCCCTTGTGGTCGCGCGCTACCAGGCACAGGTTTCCCCGCATACTGGTTACTCCAATCCCCTCCTTTGAATCGCAGTTGAGCCAACCGCGGCCCTTGGTATGCCAACTGCCCTGTTCGAGTTCGGCTATATAGATGCGCTCACCTTTGTGGTGGCGGTAGGCCATCAACATTTCATCCTCACTCATGCGAATGAGGCTCGGCCCAGTACTGCTGAGCAGGCCGCTGGTCACGTGACCGCCGTTCCAGTAATGCATAGGAGGTGCAACACCGGTTTCGTCCACGTAGTAGGTTTTGGTCACCTCGGTATTGAACATGACCGTGTTTTTGAAGTCTTCATCGGTGACGATAATGGTCTTTGTTTTTCCGCCAAACATCTCAAAGGTGGCGGTAACGGGATTGAGAAATCTTCCGGGATCGTTGAACCAGGCGTTATACACCTCCATGCGACTATATGGATATATAGTGAGGGCGCTTTTTGGCATAACGCCTTTCAGCTTCTCGATTATGTCTTTTGCATTTTTGATGAGCGAGATACAGCGGAGCACCCGCAGGAGGTCACTCGCGGTCTTCACTATACCCAGCGCGCCGGAACCAATACTGGCAAAACTCACCAGTATTTCGCCCATCACGTAATCGGGGTTGGGCATGATCATGACATAAATTTTCTTCTTGAGCCGATTCTCCACCCAAATGGTCTGGTCTTCCCAGGGCCACCTGAGGTTTTCTTTCTTTTTCATAGAGTCGTTATTCTCCTGTCTTTGTTAGGGGTCTGCCTGGCGAATGGTTTTGAAGAATTCGAAAACCGAAGTTGTCGAACGGCCGGCATCGAGCCTTAAGGAATGATGGAAACGGCTCGATACCGAAGAGCTACAAGTTGCGAGGGACTGGTCCGAATACAAGTTGAACTAGCAGTTCAACGTGGCGGCGAATACTATTCGAGTTCGGTTCAATACGTCAATGATTTCTTACAGTGCCCGCACTGCTCAGTGAAGAGTCATCACATAAATCTCGTAGTTGCCGTCGCGGTTACTTTGAAACGCGAGCCTTGAGCCGTCTGGAGAGAGCGCGGGTTGGGTGTCGATCTTGGGGCCGGCCGTTAGGCGCCTGCGATTTCCATCAGCGACGTCGATCTGAAAAACATTTGACACGCCAAGATTGTCAACGGCAACTGCTATGCTGGCGCCATCACCGGACCAGCAAGGCCAAAACGCGCTTAACGGATCCTTTGTGATCATCCTGGCGTTGGCGCCGTTCGAATCCGCAACGAACACTGGCGACTGATGAGCAACACTCATACTAAGAAAAGCAACTTTGCTTCCGTCCGGAGATGAGGCAGGCGACTTCGCGCCTGTCGTTGTGAACCTGCTGACGGCGCCACCATCAGCATTCATCACATATATTTCTCCCCTGCCGTCACGATTGCTCGTGAAGAAAATTCTTCCGTCGTTGGACCAATTCGGAGATACGTCAACGCCCGAGTTGAAGGTCAGCCTGGTTTCATTGCTGCCGTCAACATTCACCACATAAATCTCCTTGTTTGCTTCAAGCGCGCGCACGAACGCTATCCGTTTACCGTCGCGCGACCAGGTGGGTTCGGTATCATCCGCATTCGCAGTCGTAATTTGTTTGGCGGAGCTCCCATCACCATTCACGACATAGATGTGATGCATGCCGGCGCGATTGGAAGAAAACGCAATCCTCGTCCCGTCGGGAGACCAGTCGGGATCGAAATCGTCGGCCGGATCGTACGTGAGTTGCGCCAACTCACCGTCAACACTCATAACATATATTTCGAAGTTTCCGTCCCGATCTGTTTGAAATGCCAGCTTCGAGGCGTCGGGCGACCATGCCGGTCGACCATTATTTGACGAGTTATTGGTCACACGCTTGAGGTTGGTGCCATCGGCGTTCATCACAAAGATTTGTTCTTTGCCTTGAATGGTACGGACGAATGCAATGTTGTTGCCGTCAGGTGACCAGGCAGGTGCGCCGTCGTTCTTATCATAATCCGCCGTCAGGTTTCGTTGACCAGTGCCATCAGCGTTCGTCTCGTACACGTCAAAGTTATCGTTGCGTCCGGTTACGAAAAGAATTTTCTTACCATCAGGCGACCACCGTGGCTCAGCGTCATACTCCGGGTCGGCAACTATTCTCCTGACATTAGAGCCATCGGCGTTCATCAAGTAGATGTCAAAGTTATAAAACCCTCCCTCTTCACGATTGCTGGCAAACGCAATCTGACTACCGTCAGGAGACCAGGAGCTGGCACTGTCAGTCGCAGTGTTCATGGTTAAGCGAGTCTGGTTGCCGCCGTCGGTATCCATCACATACACCTCTCTGTTACCGTCGCGCTCGCTATCGAACAAGATCTTGCGGCCGTCAGGAGACCACTTTGGACCATAATCCTCCGACAAATTGTTCGTGAGTCGTTTGACGTTAGATCCGTCTGCGTTCATCACATAGATCTCAGTCTTTCCGTCGCGATTACTCGAGAAGGCAATCCGGCTGCCATCAGGCGACCATGCGGCCCCCTCATCCGAAGCGCTGTTGTTGGTCAATCTGATCAACATGGTCCTGGCACGTGTGACAGGCGGCGACGTGGTGTTCTGACGTTTCAGATAGAAATAACTCGCAACGGAAACAACCAGCAATACCGCAAGCACTGCTGCGGCAACCACGACAGCTTTTCTCGTTCGTGGCGCCGTCGCGTGAGCTGGTGTAAGTAAACCCGCGGGAGCAACCGCTGTAGCTTCAATCGGTAAGTCAGGTCCTTCAAACTCCTCAGTCACCATCCGAGCAAACGTGTGTTTCTCAATGACGGTCGCTTCCCCAGCTAACGCGGTTTGCTCAACTTCGGCGATAGAGACTTTCAGCGGCGCGAGGAACCGGTAACCTCGCTTGGGAATGGTTTCGATGTAACTCGGCTGAGATGTATCGTCGCCCAGCGCCTTCCGCAACTCATGTATGTTGCGCGACAGGCTGCCCTCTTCGACAAAGGTGTCCGGCCACACCTCCTTCATCAATTGCTCCTTCTCAACCACCTGCACGCCGTGCCTGATAAGGACCAGCAGCGTCTCGTAGGCCTTCGGAGTGAGCCGAACCGTAGCTCCATCCCGCAGCAGTATTCGACTGCGCGCGTCGAGCACAAACGGTCCGAATTCATATAAGTGATTGTCAGGCCGAAGCATACGTGCGGTAAGAATTCTGTAAGACCTACGGTAAGAGCTTTTTCAGCGCAACTTAAGAAAACCCAAAAGACTTTTTAGAGCACGCGGAACTAACGTCGGCGCGGTTGGCGAGACGGAGCGTCGCTTTTCAAAGCGCACCCTCCAAGAGCCCGCCAATTATAGGGTCGGCTGGTAGTGACGGCAATAAACCGTCGAGCGAGCAGATAACGGAGACAGGTCGTGAAGAAAACACGCAGGACTGAAAAGACGGTTGAGATTCACGAGTTCTACGCCATCAGGACTGCGAGCGGCTCGCTGCCCGCGCTGTGCGCCGAATGCTCGACCGGAGACGCGATCATGCTCGTGCCCGACCACGCGGCTCTTTTGTCACATGTACCAACACGAATGATCTATCGCTTGATCGAAAGCGGTTCGATTCATTACCGCGAGGAGCCCAACGGCTCGATGGTTGTGTGTGTCAGATCGCTGGTGGCGGCGAGAAATCAGGTCGTAGGAACAAACGATAACGATACCTAAAGAAGGAGAAAGCCATGAGAACTATACCCGGCATTATTCGCAATCATCGTTCGCTCAAGCATGTGCGGTTGCTGTCTTTCTTACTTATCGCAGTGGCGTTGGCGGTGCCGCTGCGAAGTCAACTTGCAGCGCCCGCAACAAGCGAGTCGACGATTGTCTTAGACACCGCCAGCGCGCCTCTCTTACCGAGCACCGCCGAAATCGTAAACAACGAATTGGGAAACCAAACCAACCCCCACCTTCAATGCAACCTCGTGTCTTACACGTTCGATGACTTCCAGGGCATTTCGACGATTCATTACAAGGACATGGCAACGGGCGTCGACAACGTCATTCCCGGTAACCAAGTCGATCTCTTGTCAGACATTTCCGGCTCTCGCGTCGCTTACACCGAAGTTACTTTTACTGGCGACACCATCCGGATCTTCGATACGACTTCGCAGACTCAAACTATCGTTCCCGGTCTCAAGCGAAGCAATCCCTCAATCGGCGGAAACCTGGTCGCGTTTGAGGATCGCAGCATTTCAGTCAGCGCGCCGCAAATCGCCATTTACGATCTAACCACGGGAACAGTCACGCCACTAACCGACGACTCACTGACCAACCTATGGCCCAACGTGAGCCCAAATGGCAATGCCATTGTGTGGGACAAGTGCCAGGTCAACGCAGTCAATTGCGTTACTTACGCTGCTGTCCAGACGATGCCGGGAGTTTTCACCACGAGATCTCTTACCGAAGTCTCCAGCCGGCCGCATCTTCCCTTCACGAACGGTGAGATCGCCGTTTACGTCTCAGACCGATCGGGCGAGAACGATGTTTACTATCAAACGCTCGCCACCGGCGCTGAAGTACACCTCTCGATTCCCGGCGACCAACGCTGGCCCAGGATCTCGGGTGACCTCATTTCTTTTGAGTCGAAGGACGCAAACGAGTACGACATCTTCGTCTATAACATTCGCACCGGAAAACTATCTCGCGTCACCAACACACCGCTTGTTAGCGAGACGCTGAGTGAGATCAATGTGTGCAACGGCGTCGCCCGCATCGTCTACTCCATTCCGGGTGACGGGAGTTTCGACATCTACAGTGTTTCCTTTCCGGCGCCGAGTGTTACTGAAGATCAGATTAGTGACCTGATGGCGTTGATCGGCAGCTTCAATCTTCCGCCCGGAACCGCAAACAGTCTGACGACCAAGTTACAGTCTGCGCTCACTGCAATTAACGCTGGTGATATGGCGACGGCCTGCTCTTACCTGACTTCTTTTACCAACGAATGCGCAGCGCAGTCCGGCAAGAAGTTAACCACTGATCAGGCTACGCAACTGATCAATGCAGCAAACCTGATCAAGACAAGCCTGGGTGGGTCAGTGTGCCAATCGACAACCATCTTGAACGTAGGAGACATGAAATGAGAAGAACAAATATCAGCTCAATAATCTCAGTGCTGGCGATGAGTGTGTCTCTGTGTGGTCTGCCAGCAATGGCGCAAACCACCCAAGCCGGCCAAAAAGGCGGCGGCCAGGTGAAGACCACCAGTGCAATGATTTTCCATGGTGGACCAATTATGACGGGAACCTCTGCTGTTTACGTAATCTGGTATGGAACGTGGGATGACAACGCCGCCAATACAGCAGTGCAATTTATTCTCACTGACTTTCTTTCGAACGTTGGCGGCTCACCATACTTCCAGATCAACGCGATGTATCCGAATGGTATTGGTGGCGCACCGAGTGGAGCGCTCCTCTACGGTGGTTCGGTGGTCGATCGATATTCGCATGGCCTCGAGCTGACCGCGGACGACATCGCGGGAATTGCACGGAATCAGATCGAAACCAATGGTCTGCCACAGGATCCATCTGGTATCTACGTAGTAATGGCATCAGCCGACGTGAGTTCTAACGCGACCGGCTTCTGCATACCTGCGGCACTTCCGCAACACGGAACGTTCACGGCGCTTGGATCGCAGTCCCCTTGGGCATTTGTCGGCAATCCAAATCGTTGCCCTACGGTGGAGGCGCCGCAGTTTTATTCGGGTGCAACTCCATTACCGACTCCTAATCAAAACCTGGCGGCAGATGCGATGGCATCAACGCTCGCTCAGGTGTTGAGCAGGGTGATCACGAACCCGTATGGTGGCGCGTGGTTTGACAGGTATGGATTGGAAAACGCGGCTAAGTGTGTGGGGCAATTTGGACCAACGTATGCAACGGCTAACGGAGCGCGCGCCAACCTGAAGCTTGGCGGACGCGACTATCTCATCCAACAGAACTGGGTCATGGGTAAAAAGGAACACTGTGCGATTAATTCGAGTTTGTAGTCCGATCTTTAAGCCGCGGATTTTCGCGGGTGAACGCAGATCAGCGTTTATCCGCGATCATCCGCGGTTGATTGTTCTCGTCAAAACAGGTGTTGGCAATCGTGATGAAATCTTCGGAGTTGGTGAATCCGTAATCTTCACCGTACCAGAGTTCGAGAGAACGGGCTTTCTCTTCGAGCCCGGCGCGTGATAGTCCGACATATCGATTGAACCACTGCGCACAGCTTCCGCTCATTACTTGTCGACGCACATACAGGCCTAGCAGCTTGTTGAAGATCGAAGGATTTAGTGCTTCGTTGAGATGATCCGATATCCA
>Ga0075433_10005019_pt1 | contig 10369 bp, 7 predicted proteins | sample RhiMethybrSRZTD2_FD_75299 | JGI IMG/M metagenome (GOLD analysis project Ga0075433, IMG submission 75299) | Populus rhizosphere microbial communities from Tennessee, USA - Rhizosphere MetaG P. TD hybrid SRZTD2 | ecosystem: Host-associated > Plants > Roots > Rhizosphere > Soil | place: USA... | reverse complement strand
CGGGGCTGCTGGCGGGCGAGATTGCAGTCGGCGTGGCGTATGCCTTCGTGGGCTACCTGCTGTTCCGGGCTTTCGAGGGCTACGCGCGCCGTGGCGGCCTCCAGGACGCCTACTGAAGGGCCTAGACGAACGGCGCGACCCTGTTACTGACATTGTTTCGTCGGTCAGTGCATCGTCAGCACAAACTCGGCGCGCAGACGCGGCGTAACGCCCAGCCGCCACTTAACGTTCCACGGGCAAATCGCGACGCCGCAGCGGCGCTAAAAGGAAGGGATCGTCAGTGATTAGGCGCCTCTGGAAGCCAGGTACGAGTCGTCGCAACGTTCTGATCGCCGGGCTCGGCGTGCTCGTGATCGGGGTTGGTTCGGGTGTCGGTGTCTACCTCAATGCTCGCACGCATGCGCCTCTGCAACAGCTTTCAGCACGCCAGTCAAAGGGAGCGCCCACGCCCGCCCCCGTCGGCGCCCAGGCGCCAGTTCAGCCGGAGCAAATTGTTGCCCTGAGCGTCGTCAGCACGACGCCGGCAAATCTTGCCTCCGCCATTTCCGCCAGCACGTCGATCACGCTCGGCTTCAACCTTGCTGTCAACCCGGCGGGGCTCGGTGCTCTCCTGTCGGTGCAGTCCTCCGACCAGGATGTCGCTGGAGTCTTATCGCAGGGTAAGACCTCCAAGCAGGTGGTTTTCAAACCGTCCTCCCCGTTTTATGACGGAACTTCCGTGGTCGTCGTTCTGCAAAGTGGACTCAGAAGCGTCGATGGGGCAGTGCTGAGCAACGACTACAGCTTCAGTTTCACCACCGCCGCGGGACCGCAGTCGGTGTCCTTCTTCAACGATGGGCAACTTGCGCGCCTCGTCAACGTGCAGTCGGGAAAGCCCGTGACTCTTGAAATCGAGACGGGCGAAGGAGTTCCGTCGACCGTAGCGATCAACACATACAGGGCTTCGGCCAAGGACATGCTTGCCGGGCTGGTCTACACGAAAACGTCCGACGGCTTCGCAAACTATTGGGATCCTGCGGTCCCGACGAAGTCGTTGCATCTCGTCGCAAATGGCGCTCCACTCACAGCCTCAGGGGCCCGGACTACGAAGCTCGAGTCAGGCGTCGTGGCAACCATCAACCAGCCCGACGGCGTCTACGCCGTCGTGGCGGCTGACGCCAAAAGACAATATGGATCTGCGTGGATCGTAATCAGCCATTACGGCGTGCTGGTCAGACAAGACGATCAGAAGATCGTGGCGGCCGGTGAGGATCTGACGACTGGACAGACCACGCCCACCTTCAACATCAACTTCTACAACCTCCTTAACGGGGTTCACCCAAAGCTCTCCGGCTCGTTTACAGGTACTGGCGAGTTCGCGGCGAAGTATCCCGCCGGCATTGATATCGCCGTCGCAACGTCTGGGGGGGAGGAAGTCGCAGTCCCGATCGCTGCTCCGGAGTCAGGAGCCGACCTACGGGTCTCGACCGACCTCGCGCGCCAGCCCCAGATCTTTTTGACCACTGACCGGCCCTCGTACCAGAAAGGGGATACCGTGAGGTTCGCGGGCGTCGCACGATCGAGCAACGATCAGGCCTACTCGCTCGCCGCCGGAAGCAAGGTGACCGTGTGGACGCTGCGCGGCACGGTGGTCGAGAACGTCAGCGCCGACGGCACGTTCTCAGGGTCGTTCAAGCTTGCGGACTCTGACTTCGCGACCGACGGAGGCGATACGGTGCAGTCGATACTCGCCAGCTCGTCGGAGGCGAGCTTTTCGGACCCCAATGCCATCGTTTCGTCCGCGAGCTTCGTCGCCGTGGCACCGAACTCCGCGACCAACGTGCTCACTGTCTCTCTTGACAAAGCCAGCTATTACTCAGGCGACACGATTGTCGCTTCGATCGCGGCGGTCAACGCCAACAAACAGCCGCTCGCCGGGCAGACCGTGCGTGTGGGCCTCTATGCGACCCAGCGTCCTTGGCAGCCCGCCGAGATGGATGACTATCCAGCTCCCGCAGATTGGGGTGCACGGATTGGGGCTTTTGTCACAGTCCGCCTGGATGCTTCGGGTCGGGCGACGTTCCGAACAACACCGAAATTCGGAACCGACCAGAACATCACGGTCGTCGCGGTATACGGAAGCGGTAAGACACAGGCATTCGCGGCCAAGACTGCGGTCCTGTACCAGGCGGACGACGAGGTCTACCTGCTGCCGGCGAGGTGGTCCTTCCAACAGGGCGACACGGTTGTGGCTCCATTCGTGGTCGAGAGTCGGACCGGTGGGCGCATCGGCGGGATTTCCCTCGCGTATGAGCTCGTGGGGACGGACTACTCCGGTGACAAGGCGATAACCACGGTCGTGGCCAGCGGCACGACTACGACAAACGGCAACGGCCTTGGGGTGGTCAAAGCCACCTACAAAGGAGAACCCGCACAGCTGACTCTCCGCGTCAAGGGCAAAGACCAGGCAGGTCGTGCGTTTCAGAACGCTGCGGACATTACCGTCGGCTTCTACGCACAGAGCTATCCGCTTCTTGACGTGATCACAGACAAGATCGTGTACTCGGTTGGCGATACGGCGACACTAACTTTGACCTCGCCCGCCACGTTTAAGGCGCTGCTGTCGCTCGAGCGTGGTCGTGTTCATCATTACGAATGGGTTCAGTTAGCCAAGGGCAGCAACTCGATCGGCCTCACCATCAGCCCCGACCTGGCGCCAGGCTTCAGCGCCGAGTTCAGTTACTTCCAGAACGGCGAGTACCACACTGAAGGACTGCCCATTTTCATCAACAACTCAAGCAGGTTGCTCAAAGTGACCGTGACTCCTGACCAGCAGAGTTACGCGAAGGGCCAGGTCGCCCACCTGAGCATCACCGTCGCCGACGCCACCGGGGCACCAGTCGCCGCGACGCTCCTGGCTCACGGATATGAGGCGCGGATCAGCGCAAACCTGACCGAGGACCAGCCCTCAATCGCATCCGCATTCCTGACTCCGAACCGCGTCGGAACAAACGGCTCGAGCTCACTGGTCAGCGTCGGTATGTGGGGCGATGGCAGGTGCGGCGGGGGCGACTGGGGCCCCCCTGATCTGTATACATCTGGGATGTATCCAGGTCGTTCGAACGTCTGGCTCACTAACATCACGACCGACTCGAGCGGCCATGCGTCAATCGACGTTCCGATGTCGCTCGCTGGCGCGGTGAAGGTGGTCGTCGTGGCAAGCACGCCCTCCTCGTCGTGGGGACAAGCGGAAACTGTGCTCCCGCTGTAATGGAATGCGCCTCTGTTTGCCGCTTCTGCTCCTTCTCTTGTGCACTGGCTGCGCTACAGCTTCGGCGCAGCCGGCGCCGGCCGGTCATGTAAGCACTGCAGTCCGCGACCTGCACGAAGGGCAGGTCGTGGACAGCGTGCCGTGCCTTCGCAACGACCTTCCGGTGAAGCATTTCCACATCCACCTGGAGATCTGGCTCGACGGCAAGCGTGTGACAGTGCCGGCTGGCATTGGCGTCGGCCGGCCATGGGGCACTGACCAGACGGGATTCATCTCGACGGGCAGCTGCTTTGCGTGGATCCACACGCACGACACAACCGGCGTTGTCCATGTCTTCACGCAGGTCGGCAAGTCGGACACGCTCGGCCAGGTCTTCTCGGTGTGGGGACAGCCGCTCGGGGAGCGCGGTGCGCTTGGCTACAGCGGAAACCTTGCGGTCCTGGTGAACGGCAGGTCGATGACCGGGGACCCGCGCCTGGTGCCGCTCAAGAACTTCGAGAACATCGTCCTCGAGCTGGGCACGCCCCCCTCGCCGCCGCCGGGCGCGCTGTACGACTTCGGTACGATGCGCCGGTAGCGCGAGGGGGAGTGCGGCGGCCGCTGGCGCGCCGTCGATAGAATCTTCCGCCGTGCCGAGGTAGCTCAGCTTGGTAGAGCACTTGACTGAAAATCAAGGTGTCGCCAGTTCAAATCTGGCCCTCGGCACCACGCGCTGATCGCCCAAACCCAACTGGGGTAAACGGCCGTCAAGAGGCGTTGTCGTTTCGTGCTGCTTCACGCCGCTCTGTACTTTGGCGCCCTGTGCGCCGCCGTCACGATCGTGGCCCTCGTGCCGAGGGTCGTCGACGCGCGGCTGTGGCTCAGCATCCCCCTCGGGGCGCTGCTGCTGGCAGCAGTAACCGCCTCGTCGGCAATCATCGGAGGCGCGCGACAGTTCGACCTGACCCTCGCAATTACGACGGTCGTGGCCACCCTGGCCACGAGGCTCGTCATGCGCAGGTGGAGCTGGATCGGCGCGGAGCTTTTCGCCGCCGCCACCCTGGGCACGCTCGCCTACCTTCTCTATGCGGCATCGATCACCTATGTGGTCGGGCGCGACCCGGTGTACCTGATCGCGTCGTCGCTTCTCTTCCTGCTCGAGCTGGCGGCGCTGTCGCTTTCTCTGTCCTACCTCTTTGAGATTGTCGACACGGTCAGCCGGCGAAGCGAGCCCGCGCACAAAGCCGACCCCAACTTTCTGCCGAAGGTCGCGGTCCAGGTTCCCGCTTACAACGAGCCCCTCGAGGTCATGCGCGAGACGCTCGCGGCGCTGGCGGCGCTCGACTACCCGGATGTCATCGTCCAGGTGGTCGACAACAACACGCCCGACAAAGACGTCTGGATGGCGCTGCAGAAAGAATGCGAGAAGCTCGGTTCCCGCTTCCAGTTCATCCACCTCGAGAACTGGCCCGGCTTCAAGGCCGGCGCCCTGAACGAGGCGACGCGCCGGCTTCCCAAGGATGTCGAGCTGATCGGAGTCGTGGACTCGGACTACGTCGTCCGTCCCGATTGGCTGCGGTCGGTCGTCGGCCACTTTGCCGACCCGAAGGTCGCGTTCGTCCAGACGCCGCAGAACTACCGCGACTGGTCGGACGACTCGTACCTGCGCGGCCTCTTCTACAGCTACGCGTACTTCTTCCAGATCACCATGCCCGCCCGCGCGCACCGCAACGCGATCATCTTCGCGGGCACCATGGGCATCATCCGCCGCAGCGCCTTCGACGAGATCGGCGGGTGGAACACCGAAGTCGTCACGGAGGACGCCGAGGCGAGCCTGCGCATCCTCGCGAACGGGCATGCCGGCGTCTACGAGCCACGGCCTTTCGGCCACGGCCTCATGCCGCTGAGCTTTGAAGGCTTGAAGCAGCAGCGCTTCCGGTGGGCGCTGGGTGGGGTACAGATCCTCCGCCTGCACTGGCGAAACCTGCTGCTCCCGGGTCAGGGCGGCAAGCTGACCTTCGCCCAGCGCGTCCACTACCTGCTCGGAAACGTGCAGTGGTTCGGCGACGTGCTGATGTTCTGCTTCACGCTTCTCCTGCTACTCACCGCGATCTCAACCGCCTTTCACCACGTCCTGCCCGTACGTCAGTTGACAGGTGTCGCCCTGGCATTGCCGCTGGTGTTCCTCGGCTCGGGCCTTCTGCGGGCGGTGTGGGCGATGAAGCTCAAGACGCGCTGCACATGGGGCGACGCGGTGGCGGCCATGAGGGTGTGGTTCGCGCTGAGCTGGGTGGTCACCCTGGCGTGCCTGCGTGGCCTTGTTCGATTCCACACCACCTTCCTGCGCACCCCGAAGACAAAGGAAGGCGACGCATCGATCGTGAAGGCCTTACGCGCCGCCGAGATGGAGACGGTCCTCGCTGCGGCCGGCGGGGCGGCGGCCATCGCGATGCTTGTGCGAGTTCCGTCGGTCGCAACCGGCGTGCTCGCCGTGCTGCTGCTTTTCCAGGCCGCTGTCTACGCCAACGGCCCATGGGCGAGCGCGGCAGCCGAGCGTGTGCACATGACGCCTATGCGGCAGGCTTACCGGCGGTCTGCACAGAGCACGGGCGCGTGGCCGGCGAGAGCTGCCGGCACCGTGGCGATGTCGACGGCTGCGGGCGCGGCTGTCCTTGTCGTCATCGCTCTGATCTCGCTTGCGACGCCGCCTGCGCCGGTCGAGCCCTCGGGGCAACCTCCGTCGCTGCCGATTCCGGGAGTGACCCACAAGGCTTCTCCGTCGCCGTCGCCGTCGAGCTCGCCATCGGCCTCACCGTCAAGCTCGCCGTCGCCCTCGCCCTCCCCGAGTCCGTCGCCGTCGCCCAGCTGATGTGACGAATGTCCCATTTCTCAGGGGCGGGCACATTTGTAGATTGACCTAGACCCGGGACCAGATCACGCTCGGAGGAGACGCGTGGCGTTGAAGCAACCAGGGCCGGCACCCGGCTACGCCCACGGTGCTCAGGTGTATTGGGACGGCCGAGGCTGGGCGCCGGTCGGACAGCGCAGGACCAGCCGTGCGCTTCGGTACAGCCTGATCTCAGCCATTGCAGTGGTCGCTCTGGTGGCTGGACTGCTGCTCACGCCCGGTGTCGCGAGCGCGGGGAGCCGTTACGCGGCGAAGCTGGCTTGCGCCGCCTCGATCGGCGGCTCGGCATGCCGCGGAGCGCAATCCAGCGCGCAACCACCCAAGGTCACTCTCGCCTCGGTCAACGTTGCGGTGTATCTCTCGACGATGAGGAATGCGCACTTCAAGGTCACAGGCAACTTCTTCATCAAAGGCGCCAACATTCCGGCGACCGGTACCGGCGTGGAGCAGATCAGGCCAGAGGTGGCGCTTCATGTGCGTCTGACGCTCGCGAAGCCGTACGGCGGCAGCCTCACCGTGGAATCGATCGTCGTCGGCGGTCGGGTCTACACGCGCGCCGGCTCAGGCCGGTGGACGTCGCAACCGGAGACGTTCTCGCCGACCACGTACACGGCCTACCTCGGCGAGGAGACTTTCGCGGGGACGTCGACCTGGCGGGTGCACTGCGAGAGCTCGACCAGCGCGCTCGAAACCTGGGTGCGCGAATCGGACGGCTACTTCGTCTACCAGAAGTTCACCGATCGCAACGCATCGATCTGGATGACTTTCGACTCGTACAACAAGAGCCCTGTGATCACCGCGCCGAAGGGATGACCTATCCCGGCGTCCAGACCCTCACGTAGTCGACCAGCATCTCCGCCGGCACGACTTGTGGGCTAGAGCTCTCGAGCGTGTAGTCGACGATCAGGTATTGGGGCGCCGTTGTGATGCCCAGCGAGATCTGGCCGACGAAAGCACCGTCGTAGTAGTAGTTCACGAGTCCCGGCTGCCACCACGACGCGAATGTGTGCCAGCCGGTGTAATTGCCCGCGATGCAGCCGCCGGGTCCACCGGAGGGCGAGTGGAAGTGGATGCACGCGTCTCCGCCAAGGCCTTCCATCGTGTCGTTCTCGCCGTCGGCCGGCCAGCTCTGGCCGTCGGACCAGGTGGCCGGCCAGTTGGCGATGGTGGCCCCCGAAGCCGGCACGTAGACGTGGAACTCGACGTATCCGTACGCGTACTGGAACTTGCCGTTCGAAGAGATCAGCGCACCCGTGTAGTTGAGCGTGCTCTTGCAGGTGTTGCGGGTCGCATCGAGGAGGAGGTGCAAGTCTCCGTCGCCCGGCATCGTCGCGTGTCGCGAGTCATAGCAAGCGAGCTCGCCTGAGTTAACCGGGCCGGTGATTCCGCTTCCAAACCAACCCGGAGTCCACTTCGTCGTGTCGAGGGTCGTGCCTGAAAACTCGTCGCTGAAGATCAGGTTCCAGGTGCCTGGCTGACCAAGCGGCTGCGGAACGCTCGGCGTCTGCGATGGGCTGGGACTTGGCGATGGCGATGGTGATGGCGATGGCGAAGGCAGTGGTGATGGCGCTGGAGAAGGTGCGGCGGCTGGGCTTGGCGAGGGTGATGGGATGGGCCTCGGTGAGGGACTTGGGCTCGGATTTGACCTGGGACCTGGGGAGGGGCACAGCTCGGGATGCCCGGGATTGCACCTCCATGGCGCCGCCTCGACGGTGACGACGGTGACGACGTTGCCTGCGACGAGAAACGCGATCAGCAGCCAGGCCCATCTCTTCATTCGGCGTGCAACGGATGAGCAAGGGGTTGTTTGTCAACGTTCGGTGGGTCGTTTTTTTGCGCGTTTTGATACCCCATCCGAATGGCGGCCGAACGAGATCGACCGGCGGCGTGTTATTCACCGGAGTCGGAACCCGGCACACGTGGAATTCAAAGACCCAGAAAGTTCTTGCGGAAATATCTATGAATTTCTGTTGTGGACTATGGTTGCGAACGCCGTGAAGCACCATCCGTTTCGCTTTGGCGTCCAGGAGCATCGCGCGCACAGCGCCTCGCAGTGGCGAGACAACGCGCGCAAGCGCGAATCGCAAGGGTATTCGACGCTGTATCTGCCCGACCACTTCGGCGAGCAGCCTGGACCGATCACCGCGCTCATGGCGGCTGCCGACGCCACAAGCACGCTCCGCATCGGGCCGCTGGTCCTCGACAACGACTATCGACATCCCGTGGTGGTTGCCAAGGAGATGGCAACCCTTGATCTACTCTCCGATGGCCGGCTCGAGCTCGGTCTCGGTGCCGGCTGGATGGTCTCCGACTACGAGCAGGCCGGCATCACCTATGACCCCGCGGGCACGCGCATCGACCGGCTCGCGGAGACGGTCCACATCGTCAAGAAGTTCTTTTCCGGCGGCGAGTTCTCCTTTGAGGGCAAGCACTACTCGATCAAGGGCCTGGAAGGTGCGCCCCGACCAGTGCAGAAACCGCATCCGCCGATCCTTCTGGGCGGCGGGGGACGCAAGATGCTCACCCTCGCAGCGCGGGAGGCCAACATCGTGCACCTCAACTACAACCTCGGAGAAGGCCGCATCAACGCGAAGCTCGTGCAGACGGGGATGGCCGAAAGGACAGAGGAGAAGCTCGCATGGGTGAGAGAAGCTGCGGGCGAGAGGATGGAGCAGATCGACCTCGGGTTCACGGTCTTCTTCGCCAACCTCACCGACGATCGCGGGTCACTCGCCCAGGCCCTGGCGCCGTCGATGGGCTTCGAGCCAGAGGACGTCCTCGAGATGCCGCACTTCCTCATCGGGACAGAGGATCAGATCGAAGAGAACCTGAGGGAGCGGCGCGATCGCTACGGGCTCTCGCACGTGATCCTTCCCGGCGAGATGGCCGATGAGCTCGCGCCCATCGTCGAGCGGCTCAGCGGGCAGTAGTAGATTGAAGATAAATGGCCACCACTGAGCACATCCAGCTCAAAGCCAAGGTGGAAGGCCGCGCCGGCGAGGTCCTGACCAAAGATGCGCTCGCGTTCGTCGCCAGGCTCCAGCGCGAGTTCGGCGGCCGGCGGCAGGAGCTGCTCAAGCTTCGCGACGAGCGGCAGACACGGATCGACGCCGGCGAGCTCCCCAACTTCCTCGTCACCACGAGCACGGTGCGCGACTCCGATTGGCAGGTCGCCAAAGCCCCGAAAGACCTTCAGGACCGTCGCGTCGAGATCACAGGTCCTACCGACCGCAAGATGCTCATCAACGCGCTCAACTCGGGCGCTCGCGTCTTCATGGCCGATTTCGAGGACGCCAACTCACCGACCTGGTCGAACCTCGTCGAAGGCCAGGTGAACCTGACCGATGCGATCGAGCGGCGCATCGACTTCACGAGCCCTGAAGGTAAGGAATACCGGCTGAACGAAAAGATCGCGACGTTGCTCGTGCGCCCCCGCGGCTGGCACCTGGACGAGCGACACGTCGAGGTCGACGGTAAGCCGATGTCGGGGAGTCTCTTCGACTTCGGCATGTACTTCTTCCACAACGCGCGCCGCCTGCTCGACAAGGGCAGCGGTCCGTACTTCTACCTGCCGAAGATGGAGAGTCATCTCGAGGCTCGCCTCTGGAACGACGTGTTCAACCTCGCCCAGGACGAGCTCAAGGTTCCCCGGGGCACGATCCGAGCGACGGTCCTCATCGAGACGATCCTGGCCGCCTTTGAGATGGATGAGATCCTCTTTGAGCTGCGCGACCATTCGAGCGGTCTCAACGCAGGCCGCTGGGACTACATCTTCAGCATCATCAAGAAGTTCCACGCGCGGCCGGAGTTCGTGCTGCCAGATCGCGCGCAGGTCACGATGACCGTGCCGTTCATGCGCGCGTACACCGAGCTGCTGGTGAAGACGTGCCACCGGCGCGGCGCGCACGCGATGGGCGGCATGGCGGCGTTCATCCCCTCACGCCGCGACGCAGAGGTCAACCGCGTCGCGCTGGCGAAAGTCAAAGAGGACAAGGACCGCGAGGCCGGTGACGGCTTCGACGGGACCTGGGTGGCGCATCCAGACCTCGTACCGACTGCAACCGAGGCTTTCGACCGGGTCCTGGGCGACCGCGCGAACCAGCTCGAACGTCAGCGGCCCGAAGTCTCGGTCAAGGCCTCCCAGCTGATCGACGTCAAAGTCCCGGGCAGCACGATCACCGAGAACGGGCTGCGCATGAACGTCAGCGTGGGCATCCAGTACATCGAGTCGT
>Ga0075433_10005018_pt1 | contig 10369 bp, 7 predicted proteins | sample RhiMethybrSRZTD2_FD_75299 | JGI IMG/M metagenome (GOLD analysis project Ga0075433, IMG submission 75299) | Populus rhizosphere microbial communities from Tennessee, USA - Rhizosphere MetaG P. TD hybrid SRZTD2 | ecosystem: Host-associated > Plants > Roots > Rhizosphere > Soil | place: USA... | reverse complement strand
GCGTGCCACATCTCCGCGCAGCGCAGGACGCCAGCGGCCCGGTCCACGGTCCACAGGGCCCCCACGTCCCAACCCAGGCTCTCGCAGATGGCCTCGAGGATCCGCGGGGCGGCGGCGGCCAGCGACGGAGCGTCGGCGAGGACGCGTGTGGCCGCGTTCTGGACCCCCTCGCCCAGCTCGGCACGCTTGCGGTCCGCGATGTCGCGGAGATAGGCCGTGAAAAGACGCTGCCCCCCGGCCTCCGAGCTGGCCACGGTCAGCTCCACCGGGAACTCCGTGCCGTCGGCCCGGAGGCCCTGGAGCTCGACCCGCCTTCCCAGCACCGTGGTCTCGCCCGTGGCCAGGTAGCGCGCCAGGGCCCGGCGGTGCCTCTCGCGCAGCGCCGGCGGCACGATCGTCTCCGCCATCGGCCGGCCGATGACCTGCGCCCGCTCGTAGCCGAACATCCGCTCCGCCGCGCGGTTCCACTCGGTGATGCGGCCTTCGGGGTCCATGGTGATGATCCCGTCGAGGGCGCAGTCCAGGATCGCCGCGCTGCGCGCCTCGCTGGCGCGCAGCTCGCGCTCCCACTGCTCGCGCTCCGGGACCTCGCCCAGGGACGGGGCCCCGGCCGGACGCCGGCGTTGTGGGGCCAGGCCGGCCTCCACGAACTCCCGCAGCCGCTGCCGCGCGTCGTCGCGCAGGACCAGGAACTTGACCGCGCTACGCGGGCGGTCGTGGCTGGACGCCGCCTCGCGCGCCACCTGGCCCACGACCTTGATCTCGGCGTCGCTGCCGGGCAGGCGGAAGGTCATGTCCAGCTTGCTGCCCACTTCGAGCGGATCGGTGGTTTCCAGGAGCGCGCCGCGCACGCTCAGGTTGACGGTCGCGCCCTCGATGACCTCCTTGCCGGAGATGAAGCCGGTGTACCAGGCCTGCAGCCGGACCGGGATGCGCGCCTCCAGGCGGGGCGGCACGCTGAGCAGCTCCTGCAGTCGGCTGTCCCACAGGGCGGGATCCACGCGCCCGGGCAGCACCACGTTGGCCCCCGCCTCCCGCAGCCGGACTTCGTCCTGGTGGGAATGGCTGAGGACGGCGATGGCGGTAGGGCGGGTGTCGGGGTCCTGGCGCAGCCGGCGCACGAAGGACACCGCCTCGTCCACGGTGGAAGCGTCGAGAACGACCAGGCTGGGGGCCATGGACCGCGCGGCCTCGAGACCGGCCTCGGGGTCGCCGGCGAACGCGCGCTCGATGCCGCTCCGCCAGAGGACGGTGCGGCCGAGCTCAGAGGTGAGATCGGACGGCGCGACGATCAGGACCGCCGGCACGCGATGTCCATGTCGCGAAGGGATGGCGAATTATACGGGACGAGCCGCTAGTTTGCGCTCGCGTCGCCGCGATGGCTGTAGACGACGACCCGGTCCGGCGCGTCGCCGTCGCCGTGGATCACCACCTGTGCGAGGGCGGGATCGCCTTCATCGGCGAGCAGAGTCATGGCCAGCCGCGCCGCCTCGAAAGCGGCCTCGTCACGAGTCCAGTGGCTGCTCAGGGCCTCGTACTCGTCCTCCGCCTTGACGTCCCAGCAGGAAAGGTGGGCCTGCGCGCGGTGGGGCCGGCAGGTCACGTGATAGACCTTGCGGACCGAGTCCACCATCCAAACTACAGTAGCACGCGCCGGCCCGCCCGCCTGGGCAGACCCTTGCGACGCCCGGGAGCGGTGCCGGGAGCCTTCCCTGAAGAAGGGGCGAACAGCAGGACCATGGCCACGGCCGCAGCGCCGATCTCCCAGGGCGCCAGCCAGAGCCCCGCGACGAAGCCGCGGTGCCAGGCGGCCGCGCCCAGGATGAGCAGCAGCGCCAGCGGCAGGAGAGCCAGCGCCGCCGTCCACCGGCGGCGGGTCAGCGCGGTCACGACGTTGGCCACCACGAAGACCCAGAGCGCGGGGACAGGATGCCGCCAGAGCAGCAGGCCGAAGAGGGCGGCCTGCGCGAGGCGGAGGTTGAAGAACCGCCGGCCGCGATCGGCGGCCAGGCCGGGGACGAGCGACAGCGCCCCGATGGCCAGAAGGGGCACCGAGCCCAGGACGTAGCCGAACGCGGCGAACCAGTCGGGCTCGGACGCGGGACCGCGCGGCACGCGGACGAGCCCCTCCACCACGGCCAGCCCCACGGTCCCCATCCGGGCGAGCGACGCCGCGTCGATCTTGTCGGCGGTGTCCTCCGGCTGATGGTAATAGGGATAGAACGCCGAGAACGACGAGTCCGAGGCGAAGACCGCGGGCAGGCCGGACTGCAGGAACGAGACGTCGTCGCCGTACAGCCTCACGCGGAATGTCCGCACCGCGGGCTGGTAGAGCCAGGAGAGGATGGGGTCGCCCACGCCCGCGGATGCGGGCGTGCGGCGCGCAGCCTGCAGCGCGGCCCGCATGAGCCAGGCGGGCGTCACGACGTAGGCCCCGGGCCGCAGCGGGTCGGCGTACGGGATGGGATGGAAGACCGGCCGGCCCTTCTTCCAGCCGCACATCTCGACGTCGAGGACGGCCACCAGGTTCCGGCCCTCCGCCCCCAGCGAACGGACGTGGTCGCGCGAGCCCGCGGCGGAGGCGCCCACGCCGAGCGATTCCGCCTCCTCGCCGTCCCACGAGGCGAAGACCACCGTCCGCGGCGGGCGCGGCCGGCGGGCCAGGGCCCGGGCCGACTCGATCAACACCCCCACCCCGCCGCCGTCGTCGTACGCGCCGGTGGCCCCGGGGGCCGCGTCGTGATGGGCGCCCATCACCACGAACTCGGGCGAGGCCCCGCGCAGCACGCCGACGACGTTGGCGCCGCGGATCCCGTGGCTCTCGAACTCCTGGAGGCGGACATCCGCCAGGCCCGCGCCGCGCAGCTGCGAGGCGACGTAGGCCGCGGCGGCGGCGCCGCGCGGCGAGCCCCAGGGGTGCGGCCCCAGCGCGGCCAGGGCCGAGGCGTGCTTCAGCGCCGCCTCACCGTCGAAGGCCCCGGCGGCCACGGACAAGACCAGAGCCGGGAGCCACGTCATGCGGGTCGCGATTATGCCAGCATTCCCCGCGCGCCGACAGCCCGCCGGTCGCCGGTGATACAATCGCCGGGCTTTTCCGACATGAACGCCTCGCGCTGGGCCTGCCTACTGGCGCTCCTCCTGGCCGCCTCCCCCGCGCTCGCGGGCTCGGTCAGCGGACGGGTGGAGCTCGTGGAGAAGGGCGGACGGAAGGCCACCGACCTCTCCGACGTCGTCGTCTATATCGAAGGACCACCGAAGACGAAAGCGAAGCTGGCCGGCCCCGCGCCGAAGGTCGTCATGAAGGGCAAGGCCTTCAACCCGCGGGTGGCGGTGGTCCCCGTGGGCGGGACGGTCGAGTTCCCCAACGACGACCCGATCTTCCACAACGTCTTCTCCGTCTCGGGCGAGAACCGGTTCGACTTGCCGCTGTACAAGCGGCCCAAGAGCGGATCCCAGACCTTCCAGCACCCCGGCCTGGTGCGGGTCTACTGCAACATCCACCCGCAGATGAGCGCGGTGGTACTCGTCCGGGACAACCCGTACTTCACCAAGGCCGCGGCCGACGGCTCCTTCACGATCGAGGGAGTCCCGGCGGGGCGGTACACCCTCGCGGCGTGGCACGACAAGGCCGGCACCGCCACGCAGGCGATCGCGGTGCCGGGGCAGGGCCAGCTCACCGTCCAGCCCATGTCCCTGGACGCCTCGGGCTTCAAGCCGATTCCGCACAAGAACAAGTTCGGCAAGGACTACTCCACCGACGAGAAGTACTGACGGCACCGAGGTGAGGGCCAGACCATGGGACTGACCCAGAAGATCCTCCTGTTCACGAGCCTGCTGGTGGTGGCGCTCGTGTCGACCTCCCTCGTCTTCACCACCCTCCAGGCCGACCGCCTGGCCCGCGAGAACATCGACCGCGGCTTGTCGGAGACGCGGCAGGTGTGGGAGACGTTCCAAGCCGACCGCTACAACAAGCTCAAGCTGGGCATCCGCGTGCTGGGCAACGATCCCTTCTTCAAGAGCCTGATCGAGACGAAGGATCAGGCCTCGATCCTGGACACGCTCAAGGAGCGCAACCAGGAGATCAAGGCCGACTTCTTCATCGCCACCGACCCGGCGGGGGTGGTGGTGGCGCGGACCGACCGGCCCGGGGCCCAGGGCGAGGACCTCTCGAAGGACCCGCTGGTGACGAAGCCCGTGGAGGGCGAGGAGTCCGCCACCGTCTGGAGGCAGGGCGACCGCCTGTACCACGCGGTGTCCGTTCCGATGGTGACCGGACCGGACCTCAAGGGCGTCCTCATCGCGGGCTACGAGATCAACGAGTCCCTGGCCAGCGACATCCGGAAGCTCACGCACAGCGAGATCGCGTACCTGGTCGCGGGGCCGTCGGGACAGCCGCAGGTCTCGGTCTCGTCGCTGGGGCCGAAGGAGCCGGCCCTGCGCTCTGCGCTTACGCGGCCCGGCGCGGGCGCCGCCGCCGGCGGCCGGGCGCCCTTCGAGCTGGAGCTGGGCGGCGACCGGTACGTGGGCACCCAGGTCCCGCTGAAGGCGGCCACGGGCGAGACCGTGGGGTCCGTCATGGCCCTGCGCAGCATGGCCGAGGAGACGGCCTCCTTCCGGCGATTCCGGGAGAGCCTGGTGCTGGTCTCGCTGGCGGTGATGGTCCTGGCCCTGGCCCTGGCCTATGTCGTCGCCAAGCGCATCACGGGGCCGGTGCGACACCTGGCCGGTCTGGTGGAGAAGGCCCGCAACGGCTCGTATTCGGGAGCGGTGACCGTCGACACCCGCGACGAGATCGGGGTGCTGGCTCGGACCTTCAACCGCCTGTTGGCAGACCTGCGGGAGAAGGAGCAGCTCATCGGCTTCCTGCGCGAGGGCATGACCGGGCTGCGCAAGCGCGCACCCGCGGGCGGGGACCGGCGCAGCGGCGGCGACCGGCGCGCGTCATCCGCGGTTTCCCCGGCCGCCTCGGCGGTGTCGCCTTCCGCCGAGACCCAGCTCGCCAACCAGACCACGGTGGCGATCGGCGCCGTAGGCACGCAGCTGGGCGCGAGCGTGGCGCAGGGCGGCCTCTTCGCCGAGCGGTACGAGGTCCTGGGGACGGTGGGCAAGGGCGGCATGGGCGTCGTCTACCGCGCGCGGGACCGGCAGCTCGACGAGGTGGTGGCGCTCAAGGTCGTGCGCTCGGAGGTGTTGAAGGAGGACCCCACCCTGCTCGACCGCTTCAAGCAGGAGATCAAGCTGGCCCGCCGGATCACCCATCGCAACATCCTGCGGACCCATGATTTCGGCGAGACGGCGGGGACGCCCTACATCTCTATGGAGTACCTGGAGGGCGTGACGCTCAAGGACCTGCTGCGGAGCAAGGGGGCCCTGCCGCTGGGCGTCGGGCTGCGAATCGCCAAGCAGGTGTGCCAGGGCCTGGAGGCCGCGCACCAGCAGGGTGTCGTCCACCGCGACATCAAGCCCCAGAACATCCTGATCCTGCCCGAGACGGGCGACCTGAAGATCATGGACTTCGGCATCGCCCGCGTCTCCGAGATGCAGGCCGGCGCATCGGGACTGACGACGGCCGGCACCGTGATGGGCACGCCGGACTACATCCCGCCGGAGCAGGCTCAGGGCAATCCCGCCGACTTCCGCTCCGACATCTACTCGCTGGGTGTCGTCCTCTTCGAGATCTTCACGGGCGCCATGCCCTTCAGCGGCGACACGGTGATGGCGGTCGTCCTGGGCCACATCCAGAAGCCGCCACCGCCGCCGCGGTCGCTCAACCCCAAGCTGCCGCCGGAGCTGGAGGCCATCATCCTGCGCTGCCTCGAGAAGCAGCCCGACCGCCGCTACCAGAGCGTGGGCGAGATCCTCAAGGACCTGACCGAGGTCTCGGTGGAGTCGAGCGCGGCGTAGGACGCTGCCGGCGGCCGCGAACTCGTTCCGGAACGAGTAACCAAAAGTAGCACCGCGCCACGCTCTGGGCCTCTTCTTCAGCGTCGCGAACGAAGAGGCCGCCCGCTGCACATCACAATATTTCTCTTGCATATTCTCTTGCCATCGGACCTTTCGCGACACTCACACTTCTATCCTTGCAGGTAGGTAGTGGAGGTTCTGATGGTGAGGCAACTTCCGGCGACACTATCCGACGGCGATCTGACCGCGGCGATGACCCGGCTCGTGCGCAGTGAGCGACAGACGACGGCGGAGTTGATCGCCCATCTGGCGGAGTTTGAGGCGCGACGGCTGCATCTGGCCGCGGGGTTCGAGTCCCTCTTCCTGTACTGCACCCAGGTGCTCCGGCTCTCGGAGCACGAGGCCTACAACCGCATCGAGGCCGCGCGAGCGGCTCGGCGGTACCCGCGGATCCTGGAGCTGCTGGCCGAAGGGGCGATGAACCTGACAACCGTCCGCCTTCTGTCGCCACACTTGACCGACGAGAACCAGGACCAGCTCCTGACCGAGTCTTCGGGGATGAGCAAGAGGGACGTCGAGAAGCTGCTGGCGCGGCATTTCCCGAGCCCTGACGCAGCCTTTTCGATCCGCAAGCTGCCGACGCCACGTCCGGACAGCGGGGCGCCGGCGGCGCGAGCGTCCGCCTCGACTGTTGCCGACGTCGGAAATATTGATTTGGCCTCAGCCGCTGATGCGGGCAATCCGACTCGACCCGATTCCGACGATGTCCGGTCCGCGCCTGTCACCACGATCGCCGCACCGGCCCGCCGTGAAGTCCTGAGGCCTCTGGCCGAGGACCGCTACGAGATCCGATTCACCGCCAGCGCCGCCGCCTGCGAGAAGCTGCGCGCGGCCAAGGACCTCCTGCGGCACGCGATCCCCGGCGGCGATACCGGAGAGATCATCGACCGTGCGTTGACGGCTCTGCTGGAGGAGCTGGCCAGGAAGAAGTTCGCCGCGACCTCGCGACCGGGGCAGACCGCGGGGTCCGAGGGCTCGAGCCGCCACATCCCGGCCGCGGTCAAGAGGACGGTCTGGGCCCGCGACGCCGGCCGCTGCGCCTTCGTGGCCAGGAACGGTCACCGGTGTGAGGCGCGGGGATTCATCGAGTTCCACCACGTGCACCCGTATGCGGTGGGTGGGCCGCCGACCATCGGCAACATCGAGCTACGGTGCCAAGCCCACAACGCGTACGAAGCGGACTTGTTCTATGGATCTCATGAACCGCTCGCGCAGTCCCATCCAGCGAAGGACCGCCGGGCGGACTCTCGACTCGTTCCGGAACGAGTCGTCGACGATCCGCGACCGGCCGTGTTGAGCGGACCGGAAACCCCGCACCGGGAGAACGGGCCGCAGTAACGCGGTTACTTGGTCGCCACGGTCATCGCCGAGACGACGATGGCGGTCTTTTCAGTGGCCTTCGGATCGACACGGCCGAGGAGGGACGCGCCGGCGGCCTCTACACCGACGCGGTCGTCAGCTCGTTCGAGAGCGAGTCCAGCGAGCGGCTCAGCTCGGCGGGCAGCCGGTCCCCGAACTTTCCGAAGAAGGCCCGTATCTCCGGCACCTCGGCCGCCCACTCGTCGCGCTCCACGCGGAGGAGCGCGGCGACGTCCGCGCGAGAGAGGGGCAGGCCGTCGAGGTTCAGGGCCTCCGGCGTGGGCACCAGGCCCGCCGGCGTCTCCGCCGCGCGGCCCTGGCCGCGGACCCGGTCGATCATCCACATGAGGACGCGCAGGTTCTCGCCGAAGCCCGGCCAGATGAAGCGGCCGTCCGGTCCGGTGCGGAACCAGTTGACGTGGAAGATCACGGGCGGACGGGAGAGCGAGCGGCCCATGCGCAACCAGTGGCCGAAGTAGTCGCCCATGTTGTAGCCGCAGAACGGAAGCATGGCCATGGGGTCGCGGCGCACGATCCCGACCTGGCCCGTGGCGGCGGCCGTCGTCTCGGATCCCATGGTGGCGCCGACGAACACGCCGTGGCCCCAGTCGCGGCTCTGGAAGACCAGCGGGGCCAGCCGGGCCCGGCGGCCCCCGAAGATGATGGCCGAGAGCGGGACGCCCCGCGGGTCCTCCCACCGGGACGACATGCTGGGGCACTGGCGCGCCGACGCCGTGAAGCGGGCGTTGGGATGCGCGGCCTTGCCGGTGCGGTCCCACGGCTTGCCCTGCCAGTCGACGAGCCCCGGCGGCGGGCTCTTGTCCTTGCCCTCCCACCAGGGGACGCCGTCCGGCGTCACGGCCACGTTGGTGAAGATCGTGTCGTGCGAGATGGTGGCCATGGCGTTGGGGTTGGTCTCCGGCCCCGTCCCCGGCACCACCCCGAAGAAGCCCGCCTCCGGGTTCACCGCCCAGAGCCGGCCGTCCTCGCCGGGCCGGAGCCAGGCGATGTCGTCGCCTATCGTCCGGACCGAGTAGCCCTGGTCCTCGAAGGCCGAGTTCATCATCGCGAGGTTGGTCTTGCCGCAGGCGGAGGGGAAGGCGGCGGCCACGTAGTGGACCTCGCCGCCCGGCACCGTCAGCTCCAGGATCAGCATGTGCTCCGCCATCCAGCCCTGGTCGCGCGCCATGGTGCTGGCGATGCGGAGGGCGAAGCACTTCTTACCGAGGAGCGCGTTCCCGCCGTAGCCGGAGCCCACGCTCCAGATCAGCCGCTCCTCGGGGTAGTGGACGATGTAGCGGCGGTCCGGGGACAGGTCACCGGTGGAGTGCAGGCCGGGGACGAACGTGTCGCTGGACCCGAGCTGATCGGTGGCCGCGCGTCCCATGCGGGTCATGATCCGCATGTTGGCCACCACGTACGGGCTGTCCGTGACCTCGATGCCGACCTTGCTGAAGGGCGAGCCCGGCGGCCCCATGACGTAGGGCACGACGTACATCGTCCGCCCCTTCATCACGCCCTCGAACAGCGGGCCGACCCGGGCGCGGGCGTCGTCGGGGGACATCCAGTTGTTGGTCGGCCCCGCGTCCTCCTTCCGCCGGCTGGCGATGAAGGTCAGGTGCTCGGTGCGGGCCACGTCGGAAGGATGGCTGCGATGGAGCGTGCAGCCGGGGGCCCGCTCGGGGTTGAGGGCGATGAGGGTGCCGTCCGCGAGCATCCCTTCGACGAGACGGGCGTTCTCCGCCTCGGAGCCGTCGCACCAGACGACGCGGTCCGGCCGCGTCGTCCGCGCGACGTCGTCCACCCAACGTTCCGCTGGCGTCAAGGGTTTTTCAATTCTAGGAGCCGGGTTCCGGAAGTGTCAAACCCCGGCGGCGGCCTTGAGGTACCGGCTGGGGAGGGCGTGGCCGAGCCGGGCCCCCAGGCCCCGCGACGCCGCCGCGACCTTGTTCAGGTCCACCCCGGTGGCGATCCCCATGCCGTGGAGCATGTACAGCAGGTCCTCGGTGGCGAGGTTCCCGCTGGCGCCCGGCGCGTAGGGGCACCCGCCCAGGCCGCCGGCCGAGCTGTCCACCGTGGCCACCCCCACCTGGAGCGCGGCCAGGACGTTGGCCAGGGCGGTGCCGCGCGTGTCGTGGAAGTGGACGGCCAGCTGCTCGATGGGGATGACCGCGGCCAGGCGCCCCATCACGTCCTCCACCTGGGTGGGCACCGCCACGCCGATGGTGTCCCCGATCGACACCTCGTGGCACCCCGTCTCCTCGACCAGGCGACGCGCCACCTCCACCACGCGGGCCGGGTCCACCGCGCCCTCGTAGGGGCAGCCGAAGCAGGTCGAGACGTATCCCCGCACCCACATGCCGGCCTTGTGCGCGTCGGGCGCGAACTCGGCGAAGCGGGCGAAGGACTCGTCGATGGTCGCGTTGATGTTCTTGCGGTTGAACGTCTCGCTGGCCGCCGTGAAGACCGCGATCTCGCGGACGTCCGACTCCCGGGCCCGCTCGAAGCCCTTGCGGTTGGGGACGAGCATGGGCAGCCGCGCGCCGGGCCGGCGCGCCACCCGCTGGAAGACCTCGTCCGAATCCGCCATCTGCGGGACCCGCTCGGGGGAGACGAAGGCCCCCACCTCCACCACGCGCAGCCCCGCCTCCAGCAGGCGCTCGCAGAGGAGGGCGCGGTCGTCCACGCTCAGGGTCACGGCCTCGTTCTGCAGGCCGTCCCGGGGCCCGACCTCCACGACGGTGACCCGGCGCGGGACCTTCACTCCAGCTCCACCAGCACCGTCCCCGGGCCGACCATGTCCCCGACGCGCGCGGCCACGGAGCGGACGGTGCCGTCTCGAGGGGCGCGGATGGCGTTCTCCATCTTCATGGCTTCCACGACCAGCAGCTCGTCCCCCTTGCGGACGGCCTGCCCCGGCGCCGCCTTCACGGCGATGACCTTCCCGGGCATGGGGGCCTCCAACCCTCCCGGGACCTGCCGGTGCCCGGCGCGGCCGGTCTCCTTCTCCTCGACCAGCCGGTAGGCCGCGCCGCGCCAGAACAGG
>Ga0075433_10005017_pt1 | contig 10369 bp, 11 predicted proteins | sample RhiMethybrSRZTD2_FD_75299 | JGI IMG/M metagenome (GOLD analysis project Ga0075433, IMG submission 75299) | Populus rhizosphere microbial communities from Tennessee, USA - Rhizosphere MetaG P. TD hybrid SRZTD2 | ecosystem: Host-associated > Plants > Roots > Rhizosphere > Soil | place: USA... | reverse complement strand
GCTCGGAAGAAATCTGAGCCAAGCTTCTGAAATCGCAAACCGTTGGTGTCAAAGCTTTCCGCGGCACCGCCGATCAGGTGCTCTTCGGTCATCTGCCCCGGCCGTATGCGCCAATATGTCAGCCGGTCGAACACGAAGAACATCATCAACCAAATGATGAGCAGGCCCGTCGAGAACACGAGGTAAAAGCCGGTATTCATATGCACCGACAAATACGGAATCAACTTGGCGATATCGTCCCACCAGCCGAACCAAGCCAGCAAGACAGAGATGAATGCGACAGTGAGCAAGGCCACAACTGAATGGATGCCGCGTAGTCGGACGTTGGTGAAAACGATCAATAGCAAGAGGATCGACAGGTAAGTGAGACCGAGCGCTGAGCTCGGCTGAGCGCCTTCAGCAGTAGCTAAAAACTTTTCCTGCCCGGCGTTGAGAATGGCGAAGACGAAGCCGAACGCCCAGGCCGGCCACCAATAGAGAAGGGTCGAGTGGCTGTATATGTTGATCTCTTGCAGAGCGGCCGGATGAGGCACCGGCGCGACGAGCGCTGCATCCGCTTGGTCGATGGCGAGCTGTTGTGTCATGGCCATGTGAGCTCAGCGGTTGATGTCCGACCGGGCGATTCCAGATGCCGCACGGCCGGCGATGGGCACGCACCAAACGTAATGCCGTGCGCGGAGTTGCATCATTCGCACGTGACCCGATCAGCGGAGCGGCCTTCAGCTTAGAACCAGCGCCGCCGGCCCCAATAGCCGCCACCACCCAGAACCAGCAGCACGATTAGAATAATCAATAGGGTTGTCGCGTCCATGTTGCTCTCCTGCGGCTCGCGAATGCGCGCGAAAACTACTTCACACTATCTGTAGGCAGAACGCGGTGGAGTAGATAGCCTCGGAATCTACTCACCGCGACGACCCTGCGTTTCGCTGCCCTCTGAGCTACAGAAGGGCCCGCACCCCCAGCAGCACGCCAAAGTGCAAGCCGACGAACACACCGATGCGCAGCATGAGAGGGAAGCGCCTTATCATGGGTCACCAGCTCAGTCCGGCCGCCGTATCACGTTCAACCGCAGCCTCATTATGGGCGCGCGGATGGTTGCTGTACCGGTCCGGTGTGATTTGGGAGCGACGCGTCGGCAGTTGTCGGGACTGCAGGCAGGCGGGGGAGCACGTTGAATCGCTTCTCGCTCTCCTAACGCAGCATCGCGGGGAGGGATGGAAGGGTGTTCGGAACGCAGCAGTTGGCTGGATTGCTGCAAGTTCGCGGCCGCGAACCGAACCGAGGGCGGCTATGATTTGTAGGTTCGGACGGCCGCATCCAGCAGCTTCCGCGCTCCCATGTGGCCCGCCTGCTGCCACAACCGACGGCGTTAATGGCAAGAGCTTCGCCCGGTCCGTCGCGGCCCACTGAACCACCGGTTGCCTCACTTGAAACAGATCCGGTTGTTTGCCGACACGTTGTCCTCGCATCGCCGCCTCCGTCGACTGCGTCGTTGGAGAATGAGCTTAGAAGAACGTCGAGCGTGCTTCGTAGATCACGCAAGTTTCGCACCGGGATCACCACCAGGTCGCGAAGACTGAAAGCAACCGCCTCCGGTCTGGTCATCCACTCGGGGAATGACCGAGTGAGCCGTCAGGATGACGGACGACGAGGGTGGCTGTATAGCGGTAAACTCTGCGCGCTCTTACAGGGAGAACCATTCCCGCTAAAGGGATGAAAGGAATAGTGGATTGTGGCCAAGTGATACGCAGCACTATGTCGCTGCTTTGGAGATGAGCCTGAAGAACCGGCTGGTCGCGGGGATTGTGCCAGGCATTGAGCGCTACCCGCTGAAGAAGCTGACGGTCTAACTTTATAATGCGACATTCGGATAGCCGGTACGGCGAACGGCAGTAATTTGAACCGCCATAATGACCAGTAGTTTCTCGATTGTGTCTTTGGGAGGGTCGATGACGCGAAGCTCAAGTTTCTGCGCCCGGGCGATCATCTGTCTCAACAATTGGTCTACAGCATAGGCATGCATGCCGGTACCCTCCGCAATACGCGTGCGGAGCTGAGGACGCACCCGACGTAGAAAGCGCGTGGCAGCCAGCGCATTTGCATCCTTGGGGTCGTCTGAGAAAATTCGACGCAAGTCCTGGTCATAATTGGCCGGCCAAGTCCACGCAAAGTGCTCTCTTTTTCTTGCGTAGTGTTCTGCCAAGGTGTGGCGGAGCGAGCTCAATGGCTCGATTTCCGTCTTGTCGATCGTGGCTGGTGCCAGACCGGCGATCTCGCGCATCAATTCATCGACATATTTCAACTTTTCCAATGCCGGCCAGTCCTTATAGTCGCGCAGCCAATCGATGTATGGATTGAGCCAAACCGCGAAAGTTTCGGCGAAGTCCTCTAATGGGTGAGCTTGGGCATACCAGTTGGGGAGGTTGATGACATAATCCCTGCTCTCGGGGTGCGGCTTGTACGAAGCCGGGTAAGGTGCGGTCGGGTCCCCGAACAGCAGCCGATAACGTGGGCGGCTGTGTAAGGCGTAGGCCTCATCAATGGCGTGTCCGGCTTCATGTCGGAATATCCGACGGGACTCGGCCTCGCCCGCTCCCTCAACCTCCAACATTTGACTGCGCTCCAGCTGCATGAGGCGCGGGTGGGCAAGGTAAAAGGGAATGGCGAACCCAAGCACGCCATCGGGGTTGAAGAACTCCTCCGACAACCAAACATGGGGCAGGGCGGCGATATTGTGCGCTTGGAGCTCACGATGAAGGCGCTTAAGGCGTCGAGCCGATAGGGTGCCCTCCAGCTGCAGCGGCAGGTGGCAAAAGCGGGTCGCCAACAAGGACTCGTCGTCGGCGTTTTCAAACACAAGTGCCGGGTGCGCCGCTTGCCGTCGCGTCCGAGGTGAAGTGGCGGTCATATCACTGTCCGTTCCTGGGCAAGAGGTGTTGCGGCACGCTCGTGGCGGCGTCAGACATCGGGCGCCTCACCGTTGCAGGCGGGTCCAGTCAGGAAACGCTGTACTGAAGCCAAAGTTTCAGGTGCGCCGCCAGGGTTCAAAAGGGGTTTGGCCTAGTTCCTCGTCGCTGCTGATCGCATGGAAACTTTCACCTGCTTGGCTCCGCCTCATGAGACAGGGTGCAACGCCGCCCGCTGGATGCCGAACCGTAGGAGCTGTTGGAGCAGCTCCTCGTAGTCCAGGCCCGAGTGTTTGGCGGACTGAGCGAAGTCCTCGTCGCGCGCGATCTGCGGATTTGGATTGGCCTCAAGCAGATAGGCCTTGCCGTCCATGGTCACTCTGTAATCCAGTCGCGCATAACCACTCATTCCAAGCAGAATGTAGATCTGTTTCGACAAGGCCGCCAAGTGGTTAGCCAGGGGTTTCACCAACTTGGCCGGTCCGGTCTTGAGACCCATCTGTCGCTGATACTCTGGGTCCCACTTCGCTCGATCCGATGCAATAAGCGGTGTGTTGGGCGAAAGAGCCGACATCGTGAGTTCCCACGGTGCCAGCACCGTCGTTCGGTCATTACCCATCACACCCACGTAGATCTCTCGCCCTTCGACGTATTGTTCTACGATCGCGGTTGATTTCGTGGTCCGGTTGATGAACTCAATACGCTCCATAAGCTTCTCATCATCATGAACGATGGAGGCGCCAGAGATGCCGACAGATCCGTCTTCGGTCAGCGATTTGACGAACAGGGGGAACGCCAGCTTGTCTGGACGCTTAGCCTTACTGCGCGGTGGAAAGATTGCGAACTTCGGCACGGCTAGGCCATGGTAAGCCAGGATGATCTTGGTCAGCGCCTTGTCACGGGTAAGCGTCAAGCCTCGCGGGTTGCATCCCGTATACGCTTGGCGTCTCAGTTCAAGGTAGCTGACGACGTGTTGATCGAAGCGGCCGATCCCCTGAAATTCCTCAACCAGGTTAAACGCAATGTGCGGTTTGTATGCATCGATCGCGCCTCTAATAGTGGATAGGTCGTCAGAAACGCCAATCGGCCATACCTCATGCCCGAGAGCCTCGAGTGCTTCCTTCACGTCGAATTCAGTCTTGCGGAGTTCGCGCTGCTTCTCGCTGTGATCCTCGAGATCTCCCTTCGGAAGCAGTTTCTCGTCCACCAACATAATGACGCGCAATTTCTTTTTTGCCCCGACTGTCATGGTCGGCATCCTCTGCCTGGTGGCATCCTTAGTTTAATCGCGACACCAGCTAAACGCACGCGTGGCGCAGGTCCGCTGGGAATCGCGTGACGATTACGCGTGAGATTACTGCCGCAGACTCTCATCAACCGACTGTCGATGCCGATCACGGCGATCTGCCTGCTTGCTGTCTTGGACATGGGGTTGATCGTTAGTCCACATGGCGATAGTAAGATCGTCGTCCCTTGTGCTTGCGGTGATTGTCCCAATCACTCTGGGTGTCGCGTCAGCCCACGCCCAGGCACAAGCGACAGCCCTAAACGCGCGACTCATCGGACCGCCCGTCTTTGCCGCGGATGGAACCACGATTGGTGAAGTTGCCGACGTATCGTCCGACAGCGGATTGTGAAATTGGCGAAATTTGCGTCATCAGCGGCTCAAAGGTTGGTTTGGCACACGCATCGTCACGATCCCCACCGGCGTTCATGATCCGGCACGCACTCTGATCTTGCCCGACCTGACCCCCGATGACGTCGACGAAATACATCCTCCTAAAGCGATGCCCCATGCCCAGAAAAGTCGTAGACGGGGACGGTGCTGTCGGGCCGCGAACAGCTCCCCTATTCCCCCCACATTAGCCGCGCGCGAACTTGCGCGACGTTTCCCAACGTCCAACGAGCCAGCGTTACGAGCGCCAGATCGTCGGCCGTAGGTCTGAGAAGTTACTTCGTTTCTTTGCAGATGACCTTGACGTGCTTATCTGCCTCGTCCTGGGTCTTGAACGCGAGCGGTCCCACCTGCACCCATGTGGTTTCCGTCGGCCGTGCCTCGACCACCTTGCATTTCTTGGTCGTCTTCTCCTGCACCACGTAATACTCAGCAGCAAGCGCAGATGAACTAAGCATCGCCACAGCGGCGACGGCGAGACATATTGTCTTAATCATAGTGATAGCTCCAGTGTGTGTTGACGGAGGATGTGAAGCTCCGTTCCGGCTACGCGTGGCCGCAGTGCCGCAGTTAAAAAAATACGCATGGTCAAATGGTAGCGACAGACTCGGAAAGTACTCAGCTCCAGGACGACAATTTCTGACCACGGAGCGGATCGAAAGGATGACTGATCTCAGCCGATCCCAAAGGCTAACGGGATCGAAGTGCAGTTCGAGGCGATCGTGACTACACCCCCCGCAAGCAAAACCAAGATCGCGAACGCAAGTAACGATAAAAGCAGGATCGCTGCGATCTCTTTGGCCCTCATTCTCCCACCCATTAAACTGCCTCATTCAGTGAACGCATAATTGCGTCGGGTGAGACGGCACCGCTCGCAGATCCAGCACCAGCCCGCCCCTGCGCTCGTCTGCTGCTGCGCGTTCTACTGCCAGCACTCAGCCTGACAGCCGGCATTTGAAGGGGCACCGGAGTTCTAGCGCATCCGCCGCGAGAGCTCCTTGTGCGACAAGTCAGTGGCTACGCCGCCGCGCACTCCGCGAACCTAGCTCAATGGTCAACGATGGGTGGAAGTGGCGACCTAATGAATAGTAAATGCAAAAAGGCCGAACACCTGATGTCGTCTTGGCGCTCGTTGTAACCGGCAGAATTTCAACGCTGCGTTTTGACGGCGAGAACCTTCGATCGTTAGGAGCGGATCCCCTTGGTATTTCTGGAGACGAACTCGACCGCACCGCCTTCAGTCAGGAAGCGTCCACCACGCCACCACCGCGCTGGTTACGCAGATTGCTCCCAAAGTCACTGTAACCGCTTGTCGTATATCGACAAAGACATCGAGCCAGTTCACCGCGAGTATGAGCACGCATGATGTCAGAGTGATCGCAATCGTGACAGGTCGCAGCGTCTGAGTTTGCCTATGAACCGTCGTCATCACCGGTTCATAGTGTTTATTGGTCGCCGAAGGTAGCGTCGTAAACTACTCACGACGTTCGCTGATTGATTGACAAATTAACCCCCAAATCAACGCTACTCGGTGTGCAGAACTCATAACCTGCGCGCGCCCCCGACGGCGTGAGTACTTTCCGACGCTACCGGCATATGTAGAAGAGCGTTAAGTCCATTGTTGAAGAACGCAGTCTGAATAGCGGTTCTGAACCGGGCAATACGGAATTCTCCGCATCGTCCCGACGATCTCCCAATGAGGAAATGACAATGAACATGAAATACGCCCTTTGCGGCGTTGCCCTTGCCGCGCTTGTGACACCGGCCCTGGCGGCGAATGAATACTTCGTCGTGCAGGACTCCACGACGAAGAAGTGCTCCATCGTAGAGCAGAAGCCGACGATGGCGACGACGACGCTCGTAGGCACAACCGTATACAAGACGCAGGCCGAGGCCGAGATTGGCATGAAGGCCGATAAGGTCTGCGCGGCCAAGTAAGCCCAAGTTTCAGGGAGCTTCGGCGCTAATCGCTGGGGCTCCGCCTCTATCGGGGCCATGATATTGCTATTTGTGATCAGAGGAGTTCGCGGTAGCCGGTTTGGTAGAAGGGGTTGGTGTGGCCTGGGTGGTGCCCAGGTGTGTGTGTGCGCGGTGTCGCCGCGCTGAAGCTCAGTGAAGGACGATCATGCATGGCAGTCAAAGCAACCGCGCCCGTCGATGCGAAATCCCTTCTCGCCAAAGCTAGCAAGGGACGGAGCATCGTTAAGTACCAAAAGGACCACATTATCTTCTCGCAGGACGAGCCCGCGGATGCCGTGTTCTACATTCAGAAAGGCAAGGTCAAGATCACGGTCGTTTCCCCGCAAGGTAAGGAAGCGGTCATTGCAATTCTTGGTCCGGACGATTTCTTCGGCGAGGGTTGCCTTGCCGGACAGTCGCGGCGGATGGGGACCGTCAGCACCATGACCGAATCCTCAATTATGCGCATTGAGAAATCGGCCACTGTTCGTCTGATCCGCGACAATCCTGCGTTTTCCGAGATGTTCATGGGACACGTTTTGGCGCGCACCATCCGCGTCGAAGAGGATTTGGTCGATCAGCTGTTCAATTCGAGTGAGAAACGTCTTGCACGGCTGCTTCTGCTGCTGGCGAAGTTCGGCAAGGATGAAAAGCCGGAGCCCGTGATCGCAAAGATCAGCCAGGAAACGCTTGCTGAAATGATTGGCACGACGCGCGCTCGCGTCAGCTTTTTCATGAACAAGTTTCGAAAGCTCGGCTTCATCAAATACAATGGCGGCATCGAAGTGCACAGCTCGCTGTTGAACGCCATCCTCCACGATCTGCCACAGACCAAAAATACCTGAACGCACAAAACCCAAGACCACTAGTGTTCGAACATGCTGGCGTCGAGCTGCTTTCCGCACTGCTCACACCATCGTGATTGTTCGGAAGAATGGGCTGGCGCTCCGTGATCAATATTGGACAGACGGATCCTCGCCGTAGCTTTTATTACGGGCCGAGTAGCCTCACTTCCAGCATGCCTCGACCCACCTAGGATCGATCGTGCGGATGGTGCTGGTGTTGGGTCATTACCCTAGGAGCATCGAGGAGGGGACTCGCATGTTGCTTCAGCGTGTTATTTTCCCACATCGCAAGCCTACAACGGTCGACTTCGCGCGAGAGCATTCGCTGGCGCAAGCAATCGTAGACACCGTGCGCGAACCTTTGCTCGTACTCGATCAGAGCCTTCGCGTCGTGGCCGCAAGTCGTTCCTTCTACCTCACGTTTCGAGTGAATCGGCAAGAGACCCAAGGGCGGCTTCTGTACGCCTTAGGCAATGGCCAGTGGGACATCCCCAAGCTCCGTGCCACCCTAGAGGCCATCGTCTTTAGCCGGACAACGATCGAGGGCTTTGAAGTCGACCAGTTTTTTCCGTCAATCGGGCGGCGCGTGATGATGCTCAACGCGCGCACAGTCTATCGGGCTAACGGCGGTACACAACAGATCCTGTTGGCGATCGAAGATGTCACCGAGCGTATCGGCCTCGAGCGTGAGCACGCGGTCGCACACCAGCGTATGGCCATGCTGATGCAAGAGCTGACCCACCGTGTCAAGAACAGCCTTCAGTCCATCGCCGCGATGGTCATGATTGAGGCGCGGAGCCAATCGAACAGCGAGGGGAAAGCAGCGCTTGGACGCGTCTCGCATCGTATCGCTGCTCTCGGACAGCTCTATTCCAAGTTGAGCTATTCCGATACGGTCGATGCTGTCGATGCGGCGACCTATCTGGAGGACTTATGCCGCGATCTGGTCGCCTCAGTCCAAAATGTAGGCATCCCGTCCATTGTGCTCAAGACTGATATCGCGCGCGAGTTCATACCGACCGATCAAGCAGTTCCGATAGGGCTCATTGTGAACGAGCTCGTAACGAATGCTGTGAAGTATGCTTTTCCGAGCCAGAAAAAGGGCACCATCACGGTGACGCTAAAACGGGTCGCTGGGGAGCTTCACTTGACGGTCACAGATGACGGCCAGGGCGTCGATACTCGACGCGCCAATTCAGGGCTCGGCGGTCGTCTGGTGAAGGGTTTCGCACAACAACTCGACGCCCATCTCGAGCGGGCGAGCGGCAACCAAGGGACGACCATTCGCTTGATCTTGCTGCGCGAAGAGCGCCTCCAAGCCAGAGCGAACTCCTCCAAATCGTTCAACCCAGATGCGGCATGGGAAGATCAGCGAGGAAGGGGAATCAATCCGGGTCGCAGCGTCGTCCTCTCAGCCCCAAGTTGAGTAGTTTTCGAGGTTCCTTGCGACCGCTGCCCCCCTAAGATTCAAATCAACTCGTCTCAAAATTGAGATCTGAGTCTCTTCGCAGCTAGTCACGGAAGTGCCGCAGATGAAGCGGTCCGTCATGGACGCATTTCGAAGATTGGCGAGCACTGCTCGCGATCTCCTAACGCTCAAGGCCAAAAATGACACTCTACGGCATGACGTCGAGGAATTCGCGAAGCCGTAACTCTTGATAACCCCTCAAATGCCAGGGCTCGGCAAGCATTCCTTCGATCATGCTCTTCGCCTCGTACCAATGTCCGCCTAGGCAGGCGCGCATAAAACGGTCGCGCGTGGTTGCCCCGGGGCAGTGGGCAGAGATAACATCTGCAATCACCGGTGCGAGCTCGTAGACCGTCTGCATACAACCTCATTCAAAGTTTCGACTCGTGAACGGCGCTCGAAATCAGCGGAGGACAAGCTACAAAAGGTGACGTGCGTGATCTAACGGCTACCGCTTCACATCACCCGTATCGCCTTGCCCCGGCTTCACCGTCTTCTTGGCATGGGCTCGTCGATCCGCCGTCAGAGACCGACCCACGTTCACTTCCTTCTTAAACTGGCCCTTGTCGTCGCGGCGGACATACCGCTTGTCGCCACTGTGGGGCTCGATCAATTCTCGCTTCGATGCCATGACGGCTGCTCCTTGCAACGGATTGCGCTGTACTCGGAACTCGTTGGACGAGGGCGGGTCGTTCAGCAAGTTGATGTTTAAACCCTAGCCAGTCGGTGAACTGAGGATGAAGACTCGGAATCTACTCAGACTGGACGGCGGTCTGCCCCATCCTGTAGCTTGCCTGTGACGCACCTGTTCGCGTGTCGAGCACTCCACCTGGACGCAGCGTCACTATCTTGGCCTCGTTAGCCTCATCGGCAATTGTCGCATCGTGGTGTCGATTACGCCGTCGGGGTCATTTTCCTTGAGCGTGCGGCGGCTCTCTTGCGCAGCGCCTTGATCTGCTCGATGGCGTCGCTCACGCATCGACCAACGTAGCAATGCGACCGCGACTGCGAGAGTTAAAAAAATGCTGCACTGGATCACACCGATCTCGGTTGGCGTCATCGCGGTGAGTTGATTACGGCATGGTGTGGCCTTGGGATCTGAGAAGGGTTTCGTGCCGGTCGCCAACGTCTGTTGGCGATACTGAATCCTAACCCACGTTAGCTGCGCCGGATTTTAGTCTGTACTCATTTGCTTCTCGGCGGAACAGAAGGATTAGTCCGGCATTGATGTCGCAGGTAGTGATAGAGCCCTGCGGGCCACCTGCTTTGACGTCGGAGAAATCAATCCGCAGAGAAAGCGAAACAAAGATGCGCAACATCCTTCTTGGAAGTTTGATGGCCTCGGGCATAGTGCTCTTGAACATTCCCGCTGCATCGGCCCTCCCGTTAGGTAACGGTCTAGACGCTGTGACCCGGCCAGAGGCTACCGTGCAGCAGGTCCAGGAGCGCGGACATTGCGACGCATTACGGCGCGCCTGCCTCAACAAAGACAAGTTGGGTGAGCGAGGCGAGGGCA
>Ga0075433_10005011_pt1 | contig 10375 bp, 9 predicted proteins | sample RhiMethybrSRZTD2_FD_75299 | JGI IMG/M metagenome (GOLD analysis project Ga0075433, IMG submission 75299) | Populus rhizosphere microbial communities from Tennessee, USA - Rhizosphere MetaG P. TD hybrid SRZTD2 | ecosystem: Host-associated > Plants > Roots > Rhizosphere > Soil | place: USA... | reverse complement strand
GGCTTTGGCTCGACCAAAGATGCGATCGAAGCGATCAACTACGCGATCGAACGTAAGAAAGCGGGCGTGAATGTTCGCGTCATTAGCGCGAGCTGGGGTTCGACGCAAAAATCTCAAGCGCTCGGAGAGGTTATTCGCAAGGCTTACGAAAACGACATTCTCTTCGTCGCCGCCGCGGGCAATGCGACGACCAACAACGACCGCACGCCGCACTATCCGTCGAGTTACGACGTGCCGAACGTGATCAGTGTGGCGGCGCTCGATCGTAATGATCAACTCGCGTCGTTTTCAAACTATGGTCCGAAGAGTGTCGCGATTGGCGCGCCTGGCGTCGATATTCTGAGCACGTGGTTGGACAATGAGTACGAAGAGAAGTCGGGTACGTCGATGGCAACGCCGGTGGTGGCTGGTGTAGCGGCGCTCGTGGTCGCGAACAACCCGCGCATCTCGGTTGACGATCTTCGGAAGCGATTAATGGACTCAACCGATCCGATCGTGGCGTTGAAGGGCAAGACCGTAACGGGTGGAAGAATCAACGCCGCGAAAGCACTGGAATAATCCGTGCCTAAGGATTGGTGAGCTTCTTTTTACCCTCGAGGGCTTCTTTATAAGCGCCGCCGCGGATGTCACCGAGTTTGATTGCCTCATCAAACTCCTTCACCGCCTCGGCAGTGTTTTCCAAAAACGCATTGATCCGTCCCATCGATTCGTGCGCGCGCGACATGATGGCCTTATCAGTCTCCGGTGATGAGGCCGCCACCGCCAGACGATAATGGCCCAGCGCGCGATTCAGTCGTTCCGCTTGTACCTGCTCGTCAGTCGCATCCATCGCCGCCAAACTCGCAGTCCGGCCCAACGCAAAAAAGATACGCGGCTCGCGCGGGTATTCCTTCAACATTTCACGTAAGCGACTCTCAGCTTCGTTGTAGTCCTTGTTTCGCAGCGTGTCTTCAATCTGCGAAAGGTCGCGCACCAGCGCCGACTCACGCGGGTTGCTCTCTTCGAAATTAGCTTCCTGCGAACGTCGGGCGGCTGTTCGTGCTTCGCGCGCCGCAGTCGCACGTTGCACTGCTTCCGCATACTCCGACGGGCGTTTCGCTTCACGTACCGGATCGAACGACGAGATCATGTCAGGAAAGAAATTCGCGAGATCGAACCCCGCATCCTCGATCCCTTTCAACTGCTCAGCAAAATAAAATGAAAGCACGGCGCCCTTCTCATACTCTTCAGCCAACCGCGCCACGGTTTCGTCTTGAATCGCTTTGATTTCCGCTTGTGCTGTTTTGCCGATCGTTGCCTTGTCGGCTTCAGTCTTCGCGGCCGCCAGTCGCGCTCGCGCGTCGCGCGAAATCGATTCGACTCGTCTCAATTCTTCGTAACGCGCGTCAGCGGCTGTAACAAGCGATCGACTCACGTTCAAAAACACATCGGGGCTAACCTGCGCTCCCGCTTTCTGTCGTTCGTTTAAGATCTGCTTCACTTGTTCGCGTTTGAGCGCAATATCTTTATTGAACCTCAGCACCAGCGCGTCGATGACGTATTGAAGATAAGCGCGGCGCAACTCAGACGATGTTGGATCCGTTCCTTCGGGAACGACGGCGTAATAGTCGTCGCCGATAACACGGAAGTTGATTGTGCCACGCGGTGCGAGCAGATCCGGCAGGATAAAGAACCGCCGATCCTTTTGCCGGAACGTGTAAGCCTTTTGTTTGTTGTCTTTCTTGTTACCCGGATTCTTAACTTCGACACGCTCCGAGGAAGAAGTCATCGGACGAGTGTGAAGATAAGTGAGCAACGATCGGACCATCTCCGTAGTCGGTCCACGCAAACGATCACCTTCAGCCTGGTACGCGCGCACGTATTCAACCATGTGATCGTCGATTCCGGAGCGACGATGAAATTCCTGGACGAGGGGCGCGAAATCGAGCACGTCGAGTAGTCCGGCAGGCAGATCGTCAGAACGCGCCGGCGCTTCAAAACCCGGCGCCGATCCGAGCGCCAGCGCCAGCGAAACATAACGCGCCGCTTGATCGGCAGGTGTGGCGGGCGCGGGCAGCTTATTTCGGTCGTAGAAGTTTTTTAGACGAGCACGGAGATCCGGATCGAGATTGGCGAGGTCCTTGCGCAACTTCACGCGAAACACGGACGGCGCGCGGCCCGGAGGCGTCGGGTCGAAACCCGCGACGTCGAGCGCTGCCATCACCAGGATCAGTCGTGGATCGGCTTGAAAATCAACGCCGTATTCAGAAACTTCGAAAGTAGCTCCCTGTCGTTGCTGCACTGGTTGCGAACGAACAGCGCCGGCAGACAGAACTGTAATAAGGAGGATCAATAAGTATTGCTTCAATCCGTGTTGCTCCGTGTAAGTATGTGGCCTTTTCGACTCCGATAAGCGCGCAGCGCCCGCAATGTTAGCGGATAAGCCAGAAGCGAACAAACCACCGACAGCGCCATGCCGCCCACTGAGAAAGGCCAAACGATGTTCCAACTCTGCACAAAAAGCTGCCGGTAATAGTCGCCCGAGAAGATCCGGGGATTCTTCAGGAGTTCGAGGCCCGCGTCTGGGATGCGCAAAGGCTCGCCAAGGATGAATGCGCCGACGGCGTAAGAAGCAATAATTATCGGCACCAGGGTCAGGAAAGGATTGTTGATGAACGTCCCGGTGTAGATGGCGATTTTGTTGAAGCGAAACAGGAAAGCGATCGCCGTCGCCAAAAGCGTGTGCAGGCCGAGGAATGGCGAGAAGGCGATGAAAACGCCGATCGAAAAAGCAAGCGCCGTCCGCTCCGGTGGATCGTCGATCGCGAGCAGACGGCGAAAGGCAGCACGGAACATCCGTGTTAATCCGTGAAATCCGTGGCTTAACTGTTAAAGCTCTTGAGCGCTTCCGCTTCGTTATCGTAAGAATCGAAAACCGTCAGCAGCTTAGTTATCACCAGCAAATTTTGAATACGATCCGTTAGATTCAGCAACTTCAGTTGACCACCGTGACGAGTAAGCGTGGTGTAGTTAGCAATCAACTCGCCGATACCACTCGAGTCGATGTACTTGACTCCCGCGAGATTGAGCAGAACTTTATTCTTGCCTCCATCAGCCAATTTCCTGATGGAGTCGCGCAAGGCAACACTGCTGTCACCGATTCGCACCTCACCACTCAGGTCGAGCACGGTGACGTCTCCCGCTTGTCGTTCTTTCACATCTAGCTCAGCCATCTCTTTCTCCGTTCTTATTTGAAGCTGTTCAGGGCCTCGGCTTCGCTTTCGTAAACGTCAAAGACTGTCAGGAGTTTCGTGATCGTCAGTAGATCCTGAAGTTTTTGTGTGAGATTGAGCAGTTTGAGCTGTCCGCCGTCTTTGCCGATAGCGGTGTAACTGGAAACAAGCTCGCCAATGCCACTCGAATCAATGTAACCCACGCCGGCGAGGTTCAGGAGAATGCGCTTCTTGCCTTCTTCGAGCAAACGTCGAATGGCGGTGCGCAGTGCCACGCTACCTTCACCGATAGTTATCTTTCCACTCATGTCAAGAACGGTCACATCTCCGGCTTGACGTTCGTTGATATTCAACTCAGCCATTTCAGAAATCTCCTTTATGCAATTGCGAATTAACGTCGCTTAAGCATGCGCACCGTTGTCCCCCCGCCGGGTCGTATAGACCAGTCGACTTCGTCCATAAAACTGCGCATGAAAAAGATGCCTCGTCCGGAGGCTTTCAAGATGTTCTCTTGTACTGTTGGATCTGGGACTTCTTCAGGATTGAAGCCTGGCCCCTGGTCATGCACACTGATTTCAACGGCGTCAGGTAAGCTTTTCAAAATTATATCTACGGTTTTACCCTCATCCTGACGGTTACCATGGAGTACTGCGTTGGTGACTGCCTCGCGCACGGCCATATCGATACCAAACGCAGCGTCATCACCGATGCCTGAACGGCCAACAAAATCAGCGACCGCGGCGGCCGCGGCAGCAACCGTGTCAATGCGGCTGGGCAAACTAAGCTCGGTAGTCTCTACGGTCACATCAGGCACTTTTCAGGAGTTCGACGGTGTAACATGCTGGATGTGACGATGTCAAGAATCGGGCACTTTTTCAGACGAGGAAACCCAGACTCTTCAGCGCGCGATCGAGGTCGTCAAGATTTAGCGGCTTGGGAAGGTAGTGATTGCAACCGTTTTCGAACGCGGCCTCTTCCATGCCGTAAACATCGTAGGCGGTGATGGCGACGATGGGAACGTGTTCTCCGTGTCCCTCGAGGCTGCGGAAATTCTTAATCGTCTCCAAACCATCGAGCACCGGCATGTTGAGGTCGATGACCATCAAACTCGGACGGTATTTTCGCGCCAACTCAAGAGCTTGCCGGCCGTCTTCGGCTTCTAAAACTTTGTAGCCTTTCAATTCGAACGCTCGCTTGAGCATAATGCGAGTGTCTTTTGAATCTTCAGCGACCAGCACGGTCGGATAAAGTATTGCAGACGCCGCACTCGACATCGGTACCATAATGCCTACCGTTTCCTTGAATTTTTTTGGGGGAAATCCCGATCTGAGGGAAATTGGGGGTCGGGATGCCGTAACTTATATCACACCCGGATTCCTATGTCTCTTAGCGCACACAAAAATGAAATCATGAGACTTACGCCAGCGAGAGGTATCGATGGTCGATTGCGATTACCGGGGGATAAGTCGATATCTCATCGTGCGGCGCTCATTGCGGCGCTGGCGTCGGGCCGTTCCGTCATCTCAAACTTCTCCACCGCGCGCGACTGCGCCTCGACCGTTTCCTGTCTTCAGGAACTTGGCGTTTCCATTGAACAAAAGGGGGAGAAGCTCATTTTCGCGGGCGCTCGAAAACTCACAGCGCCCCGCCGTCCACTCGATTGCGGTAACAGCGGTTCCACGTTGCGAATACTCGCGGGTGTCCTGGCCGGTCATGATTTCACTTCGGAACTAACCGGCGACGACTCACTCAGCTCGCGCCCAATGCGACGCATTATCGAACCGCTGGAGCTGATGGGCGCCCGGATCGACGCTACCGACGGCAAAGCGCCCCTTAAAATTCACGGCTCGGCCGAACTGAAACCGATTACTTACAAACTTCCAGTCGCAAGCGCCCAGGTGAAGTCGGCAATCCTGTTTGCCGGACTGAATGCTACGGGCCGCACCACCGTCATCGAAACTACCGCGTCACGCGATCACACCGAACGACTCTTCAACGGATTCGGCGTGCCCGTCACCACTAACACAGATCTCTCGATCACACTTGACGGCCCGGCACGTTTCACCGGCGGCGCCATCACGATTCCCGGCGACGTCTCATCAGCAGCTTACTTCGTCGCCGCGGCAATGTTGCTCAGGGGATCTGAACTAACGATCGAAGGCGTCGGTTTGAATCCGACCCGCGCGGCATTTCTTTCGGTGCTGACGTCCTGGGGCGCTGAAGTCTCGACCACTGATTTACAAACAGAGCGCCACGAACCATTCGGAACGATCAACGTCCGCGGGGGCACCAATAAACTTGCAGATGAAACGGAACGAACGCTAAGCCGCGCGCTGATTCCATCGTTGATTGATGAACTGCCGTTGCTCGCGGTCGTCGGCTCGCAGATCTCAGGTGGCATCCGCATCACAGACGCGGCTGAGTTGAGACTGAAAGAGAGCGATCGGCTTGCTGCTACCGCCGAGAACCTCCGCGCGATGGGAGCGGAAGTTGAAGAGTTTGACGATGGTCTCTCAGTTTCCGGACCGACGCAGTTGCACGGCGCACTGATCGACTCGCGTGGCGATCATCGAATCGCGATGGCCTTCGCCGTCGCGGCCCTGATCGCAAACGGTGAATCGCAAATCGACGGCTCGGAATGCGTGGGAATCTCGTTTCCCGAATTCTTTCCGTTGCTTGAATCGCTCGCCAAACGATGAACAAACCAATCGTCATCACCGGTTTTATGGGCTGCGGCAAAAGCAAAATCGCCCGAGCGCTGGCGCGACGCCGCGATTTGTTGATGGTCGACCTTGACGAAAACATCACCGCGCGTCATGGGCGAACTCCGGCACAACTGATCACGGACGACGGTGAACGCGCGTTTCGCGCGATCGAATCTGACGCTTTACGCGAAGTATTGAAGGCAGGTCATGCCGGCGTGATTGCGCTTGGTGGTGGCGCTTGGATCGAGGAAGTAAATCGCGAGCTTGTCGACCAGTACGGTGGCATCAGTATCTGGCTGGATGTTCCGTTTGAAGTTTGTTGGTCCAGGATCGAAACGGCGGACGAAGATCGTCCACTAGGAAGAACACGTGAGGAAGCTGCAGCGCGCTACGAACGCCGCAAACCCGTTTATCAGCTCGCTACCATTCACGTTCGTATCCTGGGTGATGAAGATCTCGAAGACCTAATCTCACGCATTGAGTCCGCACTAAATAAATAAGCCACGGATTTCACAAATCAATCCGTGTAATCCGTGGCTTACTCCCCCCTCAGAATTTGTACTTCAAAGCAAACTGCATCTGCCGCGACGATCCGGAGTCGCCCGTCGGGAAGCGAGTGTTGGTGATCACGCCAAAGGAGGTGCTACCAACCTGCGCCGTTCGTCCGGGTTGTCCGAAGTTCGCGTGATTGAAGATGTCAAAGACTTCCCAGCGAAACTCGATCATCTGGTTTTCCTTGATCTTCGTCCGTTTAATCAGCGACAAGTCGCTGTTGTGGAAGGTTGGTCCAATCAAAACGTTTCGTCCCATGCTGCCAAAATGGTAGATGGTCTTGCCATTTATAAACTGCAAGGGCAGCACGACGGTCGAGCCTGTTGGGCATGAACCGCCGGGCCGTGGATCGCAAACGAGATTTGGAAACCACTGCACGCCGATTCCACTCGCCGCCGCCGTGGGTGAGATCGGGATCGCCCCGTTAACGTCCGGACGCAGAGTAGCGAGACCCGTCAACGAGTTTGCGTTCGCAGCGGGTATGTTGGCGCCGATTGCTCCGGCATTACCTGCCAGCAACGTCACCGGATTTCCGCTCTGCGACTGCTCGATGAACGAGAGCTGCCATCCTTCTTTGAGCTGGTTGCCTTTGAACGGCAGTTCGTAGAGCCCGCTGATCACGAATCGATGACGCGCATCGAAGTCTGACAAGCCGCGATCGCCGCGCAGGTTATAGCTGTCTTGCACGGTCACGCCTTGCGAGCTTTGCGAGTTGTAGTCAATCGATTTCGAGAAGGTGTAAGACGCATTGAACTGCAGCCCACGAGCCATCCGCTTGTTGGCGGTGACCCAAAGAGCGTTGTAGTTCGAGTTGCTTGTTCCTTCACGGAAGGTGATGTTCAAGAGCGGCACGCCCGGAGCGATGGGGCTGTTTGGTGACAGCGCCGGGAACGGACGTACGGGATTTAGCGCTGCATTCAGGAACGTTTGATTCAGGTTCCGAGTGATGCGCAAATTCGTTCCCTTCGATCCGTAGTAACCCACGGTGACCGCCAACCCTGGCCTGACTTCACGCTGCACGTTCAAGTTCCACGACTGGATGTAACCGTTGTCGAATTCCGGATCGGAAGAACTCGGCGAAACTGTTGAACCCGGCGCCGCGTGACCCGGGTCGGTTGCGTTGAAGAGTTGCGTCGTCGCATTCGCCGGCAATGCCACGGAGGTCGCAAACGGCGGGTTCGCCGCATTGCCGGTTACGAGGTTCGTTACTGGCTGGTCAGCGAGAATGGCATAAGCGCCGCGGATCGACGTCTTTCCATCCTTGAAAGGATCCCAGGCAAAACCCAGGCGAGGTTGAAGATTTTGCGCGTTCGTGTGGTAGACCGGAGCGATACCGTGATTCACCCGGACCAGTGAGTTGATTTCCGGTACAAAATCGGCGAAGCGGTCGTACCGTTCAGTCGGCGACATCAACCAGTCGTAACGGAAACCCAGCTCAAAGGTGAGATTGGGGCGCAACTTGTAGTTGTCCTGAACGAAGAAGCCCAGCGCGCCCTGTGCGATCGCCGAGGAAACGTCGCCGAGCGTGACAGTGAAAGTATTCGCAGTGCCGGCGAGAAACGCCGCCATATTTGCGAACCCGAAGTTTCCGGTGTCTTTGCCGGTGTTGTTGTTGTAAAAGCGCCGTAATTCACCGCCAAACCTGAAGGAGTGGTTACCGCGCAGATAGCTCAGCGTGTCAGAAACTACGTACGTCGTGTCTGAACGTCCTTGCGGGAAACCGGCTGGTCCACCGAAATTAAGTCCCGATCCACCGATGGCCATCTGCGGTAATCCGATCGCCTCGTTCACGCCGTTCTTGATCCCGAAGTCGAGCGGATTAAGTTGGGCGTTCGGAGTGAAAGCGATGTGGATACGGTTGAAACCAAACCGTGCTTCGTTAACCACAGCGGAACCGAAGGTGTGTGTTTCGTTCAGCGTGAATATCTGCCGGCGAGATTGTCGCGTGTCGCCAAAACCCGGGACTGAGTTGCCCTGTAGCGTCGGCTCACCGCGTTCATCACGTTGAAGTGCGTAGTAACCATGTATTCGATCGTTAATGCCGATATTGTGGCTAACGTCGAGGGTTCCTTGATCGATATTGACCGGCGCCGTAGCTGCACCAGCGAATCCATTCGCACCAACATTCGGGAGTGGAAGCAATGGCAGGAGCTGTTTTATGACCGGATCGGTGACCGCCGCGCGTTGCGCGAGGGTGGGAACAGTCACACCGGAAATCGTCAGACCCTGTCGTTGACGCAGGCCTTCGTAGCTGAAAAAGAAGAACGTCTTGTTCTTGCCATTGTAGCCAATCGATGGGCCACCCTCATGGAAACGCGGCAGACTGAGAGGTCCACCGAGGTTGAATCCAAACTGATTTCGTTTAAACGGGGCGGGATCGGTTGTGCGCTCGAAGAAATTGCGAGCGTCGAAATAGTCGTTGCGGAGAAACTCGAAAAATTCACCGTGATAGTCGTTTGCTCCCGAACGAGTAGCGATGTTCACGATCGCGCCGGAGTTGCGGCCATACTCGGCGCTGAAGGTTGAGTTGTCAGCCTTGAACTCCTGCACCGTGTTGATTGACGGCTGGAACGTGATCTGGTTTTGGACCATGTCGTTGAGGTTGATGCCGTTAATCATGAAGTTGACGGTGTCCTCGCGATTGCCGGCGGTGTTAATGGCAAACGAGCCCTGCCCGCGCAGCGGCGCCGTCAGAAATCCGTTTTGAGGCGGCGTCACCGTACCGGGAATCAATAGTCCGAGGTCGACGAAGTGACGGCCGTTTAGCGGAATTTCCTGCACCGTGCGCTGGTTGATGACCGTACCAACCGACGTGGTCGCAGTTTCAATCACTGGCACGTCTGAAGAAACCAGCACCTGTTCGGTGATGGCGCCGACGTCTAACTGAAAATTCTGAACCGCGGTTTTGGCGACTTCAAGAGTCACCTGATCAGCGACGCCAGTCTTAAAACCCTGGAGTCGTACCTCGACGGTGTAGACACCGACAGGTAAGGCGGCCATCTGATAATTACCTTCACCATCTGTTTGGACTGTGCGCTCCGCGGACGTGCTTTTGTTTTTGATGACCACGGTCGCATTCGGCAGCACCGCTCCTTTGGCATCTGTGACACTGCCCTGGAGCGTGGCGGTTGATTGGGCCAATGCTGGGGAAGTCGCAAGGAGAGCGGCTACTACCAACAGCAACGGAACGAAGGGAACTAACCTTTTGCTCAGCATGATTACCTCCTAGTGGCTGGCCAAGCGCCGGCTTTTATTTAGTTGTAGGAAAAAGGGAAACCTCTCTAAGCAATGAGGGTGCCGTAAGAGAGTGCCCCGCACTGTGAGTTTTCCCTAGGAAATTCACGTGACGTAAAGACTGCGATCCAAAAACCCCAAGGAACCATCCGAAAACGCAGGACAGTTGTAGGGGCGGCCACGGAGTGCCGCCCCGATGATTCCTACCACCGCAGCAGAAACGCCTTCAGCGTCTCGTACATTTCGTCGAAGGATTCTGCACAAAACAGGAACGCTTGAAAGTGAGTTGGATCATAAACGTGGTCTGCTGCTGCTTCGATATCGAGGGGCCGCAGTTCGGCCTTGTGCATCTCGGCCAGTTCTCCTGCTGACGACAGCAGACCCGTGCCGTACGCCTTTATCTCACCGTTTTCACGCAGCACTCCGAATTCGATCGTGAACCAGTAGACGCGGGCGAGCCGATCGAGTTCGCTGGTTGAAGTGGTACGCCGCACTGCTTCGCCGAACAGTCGATTCAGTTCCGCCAGGCGTTTGCTCGCCAGCGTCACCGCATGGCCGATGATTTCGTGAGCGACGTCGGGCTCGGGTGTGTACAGCGGCGTCGAATGGTGGCGGATGTACTGCGTCGAAAGAAATACGCCTTGGGCCAGCGACTCGAGAAACACGCGCGGT
>Ga0075433_10005008_pt1 | contig 10377 bp, 10 predicted proteins | sample RhiMethybrSRZTD2_FD_75299 | JGI IMG/M metagenome (GOLD analysis project Ga0075433, IMG submission 75299) | Populus rhizosphere microbial communities from Tennessee, USA - Rhizosphere MetaG P. TD hybrid SRZTD2 | ecosystem: Host-associated > Plants > Roots > Rhizosphere > Soil | place: USA... | reverse complement strand
AGCTTGTCGCGCAGCTCTCGGTCTAGGTGAGCGCGTAAGGGTGCGCCGTCAACCTTCTCGCTCCGACGAGAGCAGCACGACTGATCAACTTGGAGTTGTAGGCCGCCGTCGCCTTGATCATCTCTGTCAGATGAGTCCCGCCCGTCGGGCGGTGCCTAACCCAGTCACCTTGATCGCTCGCCGATAACTCGCTGTTCTGAGTGGGCACTGTCTTGATGGTCAACCGCTCATGGGCGCTCGACCGGCTGGCTCAGAAACTTCTCTGAATCCTCAGCCGCCTCAGCCATACCCCCCTGCTGCTCCGTGAGGCTGCCGACTAACGCGCCATCTCGGCAACCATCTCAGCGTCCAGACGCGCGATTGAGGAGACGATGGCGTAGGTGCGGCGGACGGAGACGTCGAGTGCAGCCCCGCCTTACCAGCAAGCGCGAATGAGGCAACGACTCGCCGGACAGGCCCTAGTGGTGATCTGACGAATGTTTGGTCACCGCGGCTCGACATCATCGGCGATGCCGATACCTTTCCCGCATGACCAAGCTGATGCCCGGCGGAGCTAGCTGATGCTCCACGTACGCCTCATCACGCCAAGCGAGTTGACCCCCGAAGTGCTGAAATTCGCCGAGGCCAGCCCGGCCGTGACTCACCTCTGCGTCAACGAGCAGGCGGCCCGCAAACCAGCAGGAGATGTCGTCAGTTTCGACGTCGCCCGCGAAGGTGCGACCAGCGTCATTGAAGCCCTAAGAGGCTTCGGCTTGGAGCAAAAAGGCGCAATTGTCGTCGAGAACCTCGACATCAGCATCTCCGAGTCCGCGAGCAAGGCGGAAGAAGAAACCCCGGGCGAACCAGCAGACGCGGTGGTCTGGGAGCAGCTGGAACAGAGTGCAGGCGAAGAAACCCGCTTCTCCGTTACGTACCTCTGTTTCATGATCGTCGCGACCATGATCGCCAGCATCGGCGTCATGCTCGACCAGCCGATTCTCATTGTCGGCGCTATGGTGGTCGGACCCGAATTTGGCCCGCTCGTTGCCCTCTGTATCGGCATCGTGACCCGTCGCCGGCAGCCCGCGACTCGCGCGTTAGGCACCCTAGTCCTAGGCTTTGCTGTCGGAATGGCGGCGGCGGTGATCTTGACCTGGATCCTCACCGCCCTCGGACTTATCAACGAATCCATGCTGATAGCCGAACGGCCCTTGACGAGCTTCATCTGGAAGCCCGATGCACTCTCCTGGATTGTTGGCTTCCTCGCCGGAATCGCAGGCATGCTTGCGCTTACCTCCGCCAAGTCCGGCGCTTTGGTGGGCGTTCTCATCTCAGTAACAACGATCCCCGCCGCCGCCAACGCCGCCGTGGCGCTCGCCTATTGGGTACCGAGCGAGGCCATAGGCTCCGCGATTCAACTGGTGATCAACCTGTCCGCCATCGTCGTTGCCGGAACGCTCACCCTGCTCGTGCTCAGGACACGGGCCGAGCAACTCGCCCGGGCGGAGGCCAGCACCCCACAGCCCAATGGGGGTTTGGCTACGCCCGGTCGGTGATCCTCAAGGTTCCCCACGAACGCCGGAGCGCCGTAAGGCAGTCATTCACCTTGTCGCCCGCTCGTCAGAGGTCGCGAGTTGGACGGTCCCCAGAGTTGCCGTCGACGGTGATTTTCTGGCCGTCGTGCAGTCGGTTGGTGGCGTCGGCTACGCAGATCACAGCGGGGATCCCGTACTCGCGGGCGACGGTGGGTCCGTGCGCCATCGGTGAACCGGTCTCGGTGACCAGGCCGCCTGCGGTGAGAAACAAGGGGGTCCATCCCGGGTCGGTGGTGGCGGCGACGAGGATGTCTCCGGGCTCGATGCGCGCTGTCGCCGGGTCGTGGACGATCCGGGCGTTGCCGGTAGCGACGCCGCCTCACTCCGGGCGCATTTGTCAGCGTCCCGCTGGAAGCACTGCTGGGCGTCGCCTTCCTGCTCGTCCTGCCGGCGAAGGCGAGGCCAGTCGTCGCGACGCTTCTTGGACTAGCCCTGGGCTTACTGGCCCTTATGAAGACCCTCGATATGGGCTTCTTCGCAATCCTTGCTCGGCCGTTCGATCCGGTAATGGACTGGACGCTGTTCCAAGATGGCATGAGGTTCCTGGCGGGCGCCATCGGCCCATTCGCGGCGATCGGCTGCCTTGCGGCAGCCGTGGTTTTCAGCACGGCCCTGCTCATCTTGACAGCCGGCGCCGTTCGACGCTTGACGCGCCTCTTCATCCAGCACAACGCAGTTGCCAGCCGTGCAGTCGTTGTGATCGCTGTTCCCTGGCTCGCCTGCGCCGTTCTCGGCACCCAGGTCGTTCCCGGCGTACGCGTCGCGGCCGCGAGCACCGTGGTCTACCTCCAGCATCGTCCAGCGGCCACACGTCCGCAGGATCGGGAGTCGTTCGCCGCCAACGCTGCAGCCGATTCCTTCGCGGACACGCCAGGCAAGGAACTGTTGCCGGGATTGCGCGGCAAGGATGTCGTTTTGACGTGGGTCGAGAGCTACGGGCGAAGTGCTATCGAGGATCCTGGGCTCGCGCCGCCTGTCACCGCCGTGCTCGACGCAGGCAATCGTCAGCTGCGGGCCGCCGGATTCGGGTCCAGGAGCGGCTTCCTCACCTCACCGACGACAGGCGGCGGCAGCTGGCTAGCGCACGGCACGTTGCTTTCGGGTCTGTGGCTCGATAACCAGCAGCGCTACGACGACTTCGCTGCCAGCCACCGCCTGACCCTCACAAGCGCCTTCCGACGCGCGCACTGGCGCACCATCGGCGTCATGCCCGGTAACGACGGCCCATGGCCACAGAGCGAGTCCCTCGGTTACGACCGGATTTACGACGCCCAGGACATGGGGTATCACGGCCCCCGGTTCAGCTGGGCAACCATGCCCGACCAGTACACCTTCCTGCGGTTCGAGCACACCGAACACGCCCGAGGGAACCGCCCGCCGGTCATGGCAGAGATCACCCTGGTCTCAAGCCACGCGCCGTGGGAGCCGGTGCCGCGACTCATCAAGTGGGGAGACGTGGGTGATGGCTTCGACGGGATGGCCACGGCAGAGGACAAGCCAGAAGCCATCCTGACCAGAGATCCACGCACGGTCCGAAAGTATCTGGCTGATGATGCCGAGTGCGTGCCGCCGGCTGCGCCGTCTCGGCTGGGCAGCCAGCCGCGGCTGATAGAGCCGTTCGTTGAGCTCGTGGAGTCATGGCTGCGTACCGACCTCAGGTTGAAGGCCAGCGTCATCCACGAACGGTTGGTCGCCGACTATGGCTTCACCGGTCACTATCAGCGGGTCAAGATGTTCACCGCCGAGGCCCGGCCACGTATCGCGGCCGAGCTCGCCGAGCAGGATGAGAACCCGCTGACCGGGCTGCACCCGCCGATTCGAGGTGGTGCCCGGCGCTCAGGCCCAAGTCGATTGGGGCGATGAGGGTGACCTGCTGGCCCATGTGGGCATCGGCCAGGTCTATTCGTTTCACATGATCTTGTCGTACTCGCGGGATCCGTTTTGCTGCTTCACCACCGGCATGGATCTGTCCACCTTCTGGGACTCTCACCGGCGGGCGTTCGCCCATTTTGGCGGTGTGCCCGGCTCGATCGTCTATGACCGAACCAAGACGGTGATCCGCCGCCATGTCGCACCTGGTGTCGCGGTTCCGCTGCATCCAGAGGCCGCCGCGTTCGCCGGCCACTACGGCTTCGCGATTGATGTGCTAGCCGCCTACCGGCCCACCGGCAAGGGCCGGGTCGAACGGCAGGTCAACATCGTGCGGGACCATGTACTCGCCGGCCGCCGCTTCGACTCGATCGCCGATCTCGACGGCGCGTTCGGCGGCTGGCTGCCGATCCGCCGATCCCAGGTGCATCGCACCCATGGTCAGCTGATCGCAGTCCGCGCCGAAGCCGACCGGGCTGGGTTGCGACCCTTGCCCGCCGAGCCCTACCTGGTGGCCGAGAAGCATCTGCGGCGGATCGGCAAGGACTGCCTGATCTCCTTCGCGGCAGTCTGTACTCAGTTCCGGCTCGGCGGATCCGAGCCGGGCAGAAGGTACTAGTCCGGGTTGGGCCCGACACCATCACCATTCATAGCCTGACTCCCGGCTCGGATGGACAGACCATGCTGGCCGCTCACCCGCGCGCCAAGACCAGTGCGTCGTGGGTAATCGATGCTGACCACTGGGACGGTTTGCCCGATGGGCACACCCGTGCCACTAGCACAGATTCCGACAGCACACAGTCGTTCACGGCAGCTCCCGTCGCCGCTACCGAACCACTGTTCACGCTGCTGGCCCGCCGCGGAGTCAACCAGCCGGTGCCCAGCCGCCCGCTGTCGGTTTATGCCGATGCCGCTAAGGAGAACCGGTGAACCAGCTGACCACCGACCGCATTAAAGCCACCGCGGCAACGCTGGGCCTGAGCCATCTTGCCGAGGCCATCACCGAGCTCATCCGGCGCGCCGAGGCCAACCAGATGGGCTATCTGAATTTTGTTGACCTCCTGCTGCAAGAAGAACTCGGCATCCGCGAAGGACGCCGATTTCAATATGCGCTGCGCGCCTCGGCGCTGCCCCACCAAAAAACCCTGGACCAGTTCAACTTCGCGTTTCAACCCGATCTAGACACCCGCAAGATCCACGACCTGGCCACCTTGCACTTCGTCCAGGCCCGATCCAACGTCGCCTTCCTTGGACCACCCGGAGTCGGCAAAACCATGCTCGCCGTCGCCGCCTGCCACGCCGGCTTCACCGTCTACTTCACCACTCTCGACGACCTCGTCCGGCGCCTCCGCGCCGCCGCCGAAACCACCAGCCGGTTCAACCGGCAACTCCAGGCCTACCTGCGGCCCTCCCTATTGATCGTCGACGAGGTCGGCTACCTACCCCTAGACCGAGCCGAAGCCAACAGGGTCTTCCAACTCGTCTCCCGCCGCTACGAACGCGGCTCCATGATCATCACCTCAAACAAGGGCTACGCCGAATGGGGCCAAGTCCTCGGCGACGACGTGCTCGCCACCGCCTTCCTCGACCGCTTCCTCCACCACTGCGACACCATCACCATCAACGGCCCCAGCTACCGCCTCAAAGACCGCACCAACCTACTCACCGGAGGCGAAACCATGCCATGATCAAACCCGCCGAAACCAACACGTGAAGTCGTACCCCGACCGACACGTGAGGTCGTACTCCGACACCGGGCAAGAAGTGCGTCTGGGGGACGGAAACCGGGCCAGTGTCGGCGACATGATCATCACCCGGGCCAACGACCGCCGCCTCCGACTCTCGGCCACCGACTGGGTCAAAAACGGCGACCGCTGGACCATCACCCACATCAGCCGGCGCGGTGACGTGACCGTCTGGCACAGCCGCAGCCACCTCAAGTGCCGACTCCCCGCCGACTACGTTCAAGCGTCGACTGGTCTCGGCTACGCCACCACCATCCACGGCGCCCAGGGCGTCTCCGCCGACACCATGCACGGCCTGCTCACCGGGCAGGAATCCCGACAGCAGCTCTACACCATGCTCACCCGCGGCCGGCACGCCAACCACCTCTACCTCCAAGTCGTCGGTGACGGCGACCCCCACAGCCTCATCCGACCCGACACCGTCTCACCGCGCACCCCAACCGAGACGCTGCAGCAGATCCTGGCCCGCGATGAAGCGCCGGTCTCCGCCAACACCATGCTGCGCAAGCTCAACAACCCAGCGGCCCGGCTTGCCTAGGCGATCCAGCGCTACACCGACAGCCTCCACGCGGCAGCCGAACAGCTCCTCGGACCCCAGACCGTCGAAGAGCTCGACCAAGCCGACCAATACATCCCAGGACTCACCGACGAACCCGCCTGGCCTACGCTGCGGGCTCACCTGATCGACCTCGCCGCCGAAAGTGGTGAGCACCCACTCCGCTACCTACAGGAAGCTGCCAGCGGACGCGACCTCAACACTGCCGGGGACATGGCCGCCGTCCTCTACTGGCGCCTCCCAGAGCTCACGTCGACCAACCCAGGTCCGCTGCCTTGGCTCCCAGGCATTCCACCCACGCTCCATGCCCATTCCGGCTGGGGTGCCTACCTGGCAAGGCGATCCCAACTGGTCTCCGACCTCGCCGACCAAGTTCACGACCACGCCTGCCAAGCCGCCGCCGAGCCAATCTGGGCACTACCGGGAAGCCGCCTCAACGCCGCCATCGTCGGCGACGTCGCCGTGTGGCGGGCCGCCAACGGCATCAATCCCCGAGACCCACGGCCAACCGGAGGAACCCCACTCGAAACACTTCCAGCGCTGTGGAAACAACGTCTCGACCGGCACATCGCCCTTTCCACCGATTCGTCACGCAGTGCGAGGGCCGACGAGCGACAGGCAGGACGCACCGCCCTGAGCAGGCAGCGCCCGTATCATCCAACACGGCCGAACGCTCCGTTTTCGCCCGGCCGCTAGCGACCGCAGTCAGGGTCATAACACCTTGGCAGACGGCTTTGTCTGGTCGGATCGGGCAGCTGACTGCCGATTCTGGCTTTTGAAATCAAGGCGGTTCGCTTCGCTGCGGGCCGCTGCGCGCGTGCTTGCATCGCTATCCATCGACTGCATCACTGTGTAGAACGAGTCGGACAGTCATCAGTCGAGAGTCGCGCACCTTCGGCAAGATCGGCATTCAATCAGTCAGCACCGCGATCGCCCGCGTTAACCGACCATCTACCGCTACGGATCAGAAGCCGGCTACCTCGTGGGCCTCGTACGGCGCCTCCAACTCAGCAACCTCGTCATCGGTCAGCTCCAGCTCGATCGCGGCGAGGGCATCGTCGAGCTGGTGCGGCTTAGTGGCGCCGACAATGGGAGAGGTCACCACGGGGTTGCGCGCAACCCACGCCAGCGCGACCTGGGCGCGGGAGACGCCGCGGCTCTCCGCGACCCGAGCAACAGCCTCCACGATCTGGGCGTCCGAGTCGCGGTAGAGCGTCTTACCGAACTCGTCGGTCTCGGATCGGTTGGTGGTGGCGTCCCACTCCCGGGTGAGCTTGCCGCGCGCTAGAGGGCTCCATGGGGTGACAGCGATGCCCTCGGCGGCGCACAGTGGCAGCATCTCCCGCTCCTCCTCCCGGTAGAGCAGGTTGTAGTGGTCCTGCATGCTCACAAAGCGGTGCCAGCCGTGCCGCTCCTGCAGATACAAGGCCTTGGCGAACTGCCAGGACCACATCGACGAGGCGCCCAGGTAGCGCACCTTGCCAGCCGCGACAACGTCGTGGAGTGCCTGCAGTGTCTCCTTGATCGGCGTGCTGGAGTCCCAGCGGTGGATGATGTAGAGGTCGATGTAGTCGGTGCCCAACCGGCGCAAGCTGTTGTCAATCTCTGCGAGGATCGCCTTACGCGACAGCCCTCTGCCGTTGGGGCCCGGACGCACTTGGCCGAAGACCTTGGTTGCGATGACCACCTCATCGCGACGGACCTTCTTGAGCAACACCGAGCCGAGGATTTCCTCGCTGGAGCCGTTGGAGTACACGTTCGCGGTGTCGAAGAAGTTGACCCCGGCGTCCAGCGCCTTGAGCAGGAACGGGGCGCTCTCATCCTCGGGGAGCGCCCACGGATGCCCGCCCCGCTCCGGGTCGCCATAACTCATGCACCCCAGGCAGAGCTTTGACACCTCGAGTCCGGTACTGCCCAGCTTCACATAGTCCATGCCTGGAGTCTTCTACAGCCGCTCGGCTCCACGAGCCGCAGCCCCTCCCGGCCAGACGCTACGACGACCCGGCGACAGTCAAGAGGCTGGGAAAACCGACCCTCCCCCAGGCCAAGCAGTCAATTTGCAGCCGCCGTTGGCAGGGATCGCCGCCTGACCCTTGCTGTCACCTACGCAGTAGTCCCTGAGGAGTCTAGGCTGCGGCCAGGTCGAGGCATGTGGTTAGTGTGCAAGTCCCCCCTCGGACACGTTTGTGCGGTCGCAAGGCATAGGCGACACCTCAGCTTCCCGGCCCCGTAGACGCCCCAATTGTTCTGCCACAACGACCGCAGCTGGTTGGCCATATATGCCTCGTCGAGTCCGACCTCAGTCAACGGCGTCTTGCTGCAGGCGTAATAGGTGGACGGCGCGATCGAGATCCCGGCCTGGGCCAGGACCGCACAGACCGGCTCGACGCCCAACCGCTCCCGTTGGGAGGCGATGTAGTCCACGATCATCGAAGTCGGCGGTCGAGTTCCGCCTGGGCGAAAACGCGGCCGAGGTCTTCAAGATCTCATTCGCCCGCTCCAGCTCGGCCACCCGCCGCCGCAATGCTCGGATGACGAAGAACCGCAAGAGCGAGCGCTAGAAAAAGTGCCACATCATGATTGGGACCGCCTGTAATGGCTATTGGGCGGGCCGGAGATACGCCTTCTTCCGCGGTTTCGACCTCCGCAGCACCCAAGGCCGCGGGGCCGGATCACCAGTAGTGAAACAAGGAGAGTACGTCCGACCGGCAGGGTTCCACCCGTAGAGGCTCCGTTTTCGATACGCTCGAAATTGCCTGCTCGTAGGGAGAAGAGAGCCCCGGTCCTGCTTACCGGGGCTCTCTATGACTCGGGGTTACCTGTTGCCTACCCGATCAGGTAGGGCTTAATCACCACGCTGCCCGCCTGGAGAGGCTTAGAGCTTTTTGCTGGCCTTGAGGCCGGCCAGGTTGGTAGCGGACTGGGCGATAAGCCTGGTGATGGCCTCGGCCACGTCGGGGTGTGGCGATGGTGGCGGCACTGGGCCAATCCACGGCGATGAAGGCCGGTGTGTCGGCGGTTCGGAGGAGGTGAACAGTTAGCCGGTCGGATCCGTTGATGGGGCCGGAGGCAACGGTACGGTTGTGCATTGGGTGAGCTCCGAGATGTGTAGGGGTTTCCTGGGACCTGGTCGGTGCGCCAACACCGGTCGGGGCCGCTCACGTGCTATCGGCTAGTTGATCTTGATATCGCCTCCCTTCCAGGCGGATGCTAAAACGGTTTTGTCATGCTGTGTCGGATTCCGGGTCCCATGCACGCCAGGAATTGACGAGCACCAAACGGACAGCGCCGTGGAGATCGACAGGCCCGGCCCTGGGCTTGAGTAGTTCCTCCGGCGAGGGGTAGTTGGGCGTACGGACCGGGCATGGACATTCCGCGCCGGTTAACGGCCCGGCTACCCCAGCCACCCACTCAAGGAGACCTCATCATGTCAGGCAAGACCGTCCCCGCGCAGGCCAGGCCCGATCCCATGCCCGTCGCCAGCCAGCGCCCCGGTCCGCCTTTTTTTGCCATTCTGATCGTCGCCGGCCTCATCGTGATCGGAGCTGGCCTGCGGTCGATTGCCAACATCGTCGGCCCGCTGTTCCTCGTCATCACTTTGGTGATCACCGTTGCACCACTCCGCGATCTGTTAGTGCGGCGCCGCTGGCCTTCGTGGCTGGCGAGCGTGGTCTCCCTGCTGACGATTTACGCGCTGTTGGCCCTCATCTTGGGATCGGTGGCATTCGCAATCGCCCGGCTGGTCGGGAAGCTGCCCGAATATGCGGACGCGTTTGACCGGATCTTCACATACCTGCTCAGCCTCAGCACTCGGCTTGGCTATGGGCAGGACCAACTCGAGCGACTGGCCTCCTCGGTTCAGCTCAGCAGTCTGGCGGGCCCGGCTCAGGCTTTGTTAAGCGGCGTCAGCGGTGGAATATCTCTACTCCTCCTTATCGTCACAGTGGTGATCTTCCTAGCCTTTGACGCTGGAAGCATGCCCGAGCGACTCGGGGTAATCCGCGAGACCCGTCCGCACATCGCCGAGGGACTATCAAACTTCGCGAGCAGGGTTCGAAAGTACTGGATCGTCACCACGGTATTCGGCTTCATCGTCGCCGTCCTAGACGTCATCGCCCTGGCGATCATCGGTGTTCCCCTATTTGTCACGTGGGGGGTATTGGCATTCGTCACAAACTACATTCCAAACATTGGCTTCATTCTTGGTGTAATTCCGCCGGCGCTCATCGCTCTGCTCGACGGCGGAGTGGGCAGCGCCGTTGCCGTGGTGGTCGTCTACACGGTCATCAATGTGGTCGTCCAGATCATCCTTCAGCCTCGGTTCACGGGGGACGCAGTTGGTATCAGCGCCACAGCGGCCTTTGTCTCGCTGATCTTCTGGGCGTACGTCCTCGGCACACTTGGCGCCTTGCTGGCAGTGCCAGCGACGTTGTTCCTCAAGTCAGTGCTGCTCGACAATTCGGTCCCGGCCAGCTGGGTCAACGCATTAGTCAGTTCCTCGCCGAACAAAGATAAGCCACGCGCCGTTCGTCGAATGGATCGGCAATCGGCGGCAGCTCCACCGGCGGTAGTCGTGCCGACGCAGCCGACGGCCGGTCGCCACGAGTGAGGCTATGCGGCGCGCCGGCTAGAT
>Ga0075433_10005007_pt1 | contig 10377 bp, 9 predicted proteins | sample RhiMethybrSRZTD2_FD_75299 | JGI IMG/M metagenome (GOLD analysis project Ga0075433, IMG submission 75299) | Populus rhizosphere microbial communities from Tennessee, USA - Rhizosphere MetaG P. TD hybrid SRZTD2 | ecosystem: Host-associated > Plants > Roots > Rhizosphere > Soil | place: USA... | reverse complement strand
TCCGAGCGTAGCGAGGGGTCTCTCCTACCCCCCATAGTTCCACGGTGTCGCGGAGAGGAGAAGCGGCCGGAAGTCGGTATTCCTTACTCCCGCCCCGACGACCTCGCACACGTAGACGGTGTGGTCTCCCCGCTCGACGCGATCGGTGACTCGCGCTTCGAGCCAGGCGGGCAGTCCCTCGAGAACCGGCGATCCGGTTGCCGGACCGGGCTCGAACGCGAGACCGTGGAGTCGTCCGTCCTCCGCCTCGGGAGGCCGGAAGAACCGCTCTGCCACGTCCTCCTGTCCCTCGGCAAGGAAGTGCACGGCGATCGCCCCGCTCGCCTCCACGGCTTCATGCATCCGGCTGTTAGTCTGGACTCCGATCATCACGAGGGGCGGATGAAACGAGCATTGCGAGAGCCACGTGAGCGTGGAGGCCGCCGGACGGCCGGCCTCGATCGAGGTCATGACGTACATTCCGTAAGGGATGCGGCGCAGCACCTGCCGTTTCGCGTCTTCATCCATTTCCCACCTCTTGCTTTCGCGCTCCGTGACGGAAATGAGTGAACCACAGGTCGTCGTCGTCGGCGCCGGTTTCGGAGGGCTGAACGCGGTCCGGGGCCTCCGCCGCGCGCCCGTGCGGGTCACGCTCGTCGACCGCCGCAATCATCACCTGTTTCAGCCGCTCCTGTACCAGGTCGCGACGGCGGTCCTCTCCCCCGCCGACATCGCGTACCCGGTGCGCGCCATCTTCCGCCGGCAGCGCAACGCCGCCGTCTTTCTCGCCGAAGCGGTCGACGTGGACCTCGGCCGGCACGAGCTCGTGCTGACCGACGGCCGGCTGGCCTTCGACTACCTCGTGCTCGCCACGGGCGCGGGCCACGCCTACTTCGGACACGACGAGTGGGAGGCTCGTGCGCCCGGTCTGAAGACGCTCGAAGACGCGCTCGAGATCCGCCGGCGGATTCTCCTCGCGTTCGAACGGGCGGAGCGAGAGGCCGACGACGCGCGGCGGCGCGCGCTCCTCACGTTCGTCATCGTGGGAGGCGGACCGACCGGTGTCGAGCTCGCCGGAGCGATCGGTGAGATCTCGCGCAAGGTGCTCGTCCACGACTTCCGCTCGATCGATCCGCGCGATGCCCGGGTTCTCGTGCTCGAAGCCGGCCCCCGCATCCTCCCCACCTTTCCCGAGGACCTCGCGCGAAAGGCCGAGAAATCACTCCAGGCGCTCGGCGTCGAGGTCCGAACCGGTTGCGCCGTGACGTCGGTCGGAGACGGGTTCGTCGAAGCGGGCGGAACCACGATACCCGCGGCGACGATTCTCTGGGCAGCGGGCGTGCTCGCCTCTACGCTACTCGGTTCGCTCGGCGCCTCCCGGGACCGCGCCGGCCGCGTGCTCGTCGAGCCGGACCTCTCGATTCCCGGTGACCCCAACGTCTTCGTCATCGGGGACGTCGCCACGTTTCTCCACCAGACCGGTGCACCGCTCCCGGGAGTCGCGCCCGTCGCGATCCAGCAGGGGCGCCACGTCGCGCGGGAGATCCAGGCCGACCTCGCCGGCCGGCCGCGACGCCCTTTCCATTATCGCGACAAGGGAAATCTCGCGGTCATCGGCCGGGCGCGCGCGATCGCGGATTTCGGGCGCATCCACGTCTCCGGCCTCCCCGCGTGGCTCACGTGGTGCTTCGTCCACATCTTCTTCTTGATCGGCTTTCGAAACCGTGTGTTCGTGCTCCTGGAGTGGGCCTGGGCCTACTTGACCGACAAGCGCGGCGCCCGGCTCATCACGGGCTCGATCGACCGCCCCCGGCGCGCTCCGTCCTCCGACTGAGGCAGTGCGCGGGCCGGCCCCGAGCCGGCGACTGCGACGGGGGCTTGCACCGATATTGCTCGGTCGAGGGCGTTGCGTCCGGAAAGGGCCGGACGGAACGGACCTCGGGGGTTGCCATGCGTCGTTTTCTCCCGGCTGCTCTGTTTTCGGTCTCGATCTCGCTCGCCCGCGTGGCCGCGGGCCAGAACGTCACCGTCGGGAACCTTCCTTCGAACCCCAACTTCGGCTTCCAGGCGTCGCCGGCCGTCATCACGGCGATCGACCTCGCAAATCCGGCGACCCAGACCGCGACGTTGACGGCCGCGGCATTCACCTGGCAGGCGAGTCCGTGCGCCGCGACCGCGAAGATCAAATTCTTCCGGCAGGCACCCAGCGGGGCGTTACTTCTTCTGACCGAGCGAGGCCCGTTCGACGTCACGTCTCTCACGCAATTCGTCTTCCTGAATCCGCCGGTCGCGGTGCAGTCCGGCGATCACATCGGCATTGCCCGACTGACCTCCTGCGGAAGTCCGGTGGGACAGACTCCCGGCGCGACTCAGGGCCTGGTCGCAGTCGCCGGAGACGCGACCGCCCTGGCGGTGGGACAGGGCACGGCCATCCCGAATGCGACGCTCTCCGTTCAGGCGACCGGGAACGTGACCACGCCGCCGCCGTCGGCCGATCCTGCCGCGATCGTGCCGGTGGTCGGTTCCACGCCCGGCGCGCTCGGGGGAGCCTTCTTCCGGACGACGGTCCAGCTCTCCAACCCGCGCACCACGACGGTGAGCGGCCACCTCGTGTACCACCCGCAGGGAGCGTCCGCCGGCGCGGCCGACCCGTCGATTCTGTATTCACTGCAACCGGGCGAGACCCGTTCGATCCCGGATCTGCTCCCTTCGATCGGACTCACGGGACTCGGGAGCCTCGACGTGGTGCCCGATACGGGGTCGCTCCTTCCGGTGGTGCTCGCCCGTGTTTTCAACGACGCCGGCGCCCTCGGGACGACCGGTTTCAGCGAGGACGCGATCGTCCCTGCGGATGCGCTCGGGACCGGCGAGCGTGGGATTCTCGTCGCGCCGCCCGACGCCGCGCTGTATCGATACAACGTCGGAGTCCGCTCGCTCGGGGCCGGGGCAACGCTGTCGATCACGGTGAGAAACTCGGCGGGCACCGTGACCCGCACGCTGACCCGGACCTACGCGCCGCACTACTTCGAGCAGCGCGACTCCGCGTCGTTCCTCGAAGCGGCGGCCGTCGCCGCGAACGACACGATCTCGATCCAGGTCGTCTCGGGCAGCGCCATCGTCTACGGCGCGACGATCGACAACCGGACGAACGACCCGAGCATGCAGGTCGCGAGACCGTTCTGAACCGGCTCCACCTTCGACGCCATTGCCGCTTGCCGCGGGAAGAATTCCCGCGGCAATTCGGTATTTAATAGGCCGGCACGTCAAAACGGGAGGTTTCGATGCGCGACCGTTATCGCGTTTTCCTGCGTTTCCTCGTCTCGTGCGGGCTCGCCTCCGCCGCTCTGCTGCTCGGACCGGTCGGGCTGGCGCAGCAGCCGGCGACCGCGACAGCGCCTTCGGCCGCCTCGCCTTCTTCGTCGGCCCCCGCCCGCACGAAGGGTTACGAGTACCCTTCGGCTCCGAAGGGAAACGTCGTCGATGAGTACCACGGCACGAAAGTCCCCGACCCCTACCGGTCGCTCGAAAACCCGGACGACCCGTCCACTACCGCCTGGGTGAACGCCGAGAACTCACTCACGCGCAGCGCTCTCGATCGCCCGGAGCGCGAAAAGATCAAGGCTCGACTCACCGAGCTCTTCGACTATCCGAAGATCGGCATCCCGGAGAAGAAGGGCAACCGGTACTTCTTCTTCAAGAACACGGGCCTCCAGAACCAGGCGGTGTATTACGTTCAGGAGGGCTCGAAGGGCGAGCCGCGCGCCCTGATCGATCCGAATACGCTCTCGGCCGACGGCACGGCGGCGCTCACCAATACGTCACCTTCGAAAGACGGTCGCCTTCTGGGCTACGCCATTTCGAAGAGCGGCAGCGACCGCCAGGAGATCTTCGTCCGCGACGTCGACACCGGGAAGGACCTGCCCGACAAGCTCGTCTGGGTGAAGTTCTCCGGGATCTCCTGGACTCCGGACGCAAAGGGCTTCTTCTACACGCGCTTCCCCGAGCCGGGAACCGTGCCTGCCGGCGACGAGCACTACTTCCCCAAGTTCTACTACCACCGCCTCGGCGAGGCGCAGGAGCGCGACACGATGTTCTTCGAGAAGCCGACCGAAAAGGAGGTCGGCGTCGGAGGGTTCGTGTCCTACGACGGGCGGTGGCTCGTCATCCTTCCGGGAAAGGGCGCCAGCGACAAGACGGAAGTGTGGGCCCTCGACCTTCACAAATCCGGGGCGAAGCCCGTGGCCGTTTTCACGGGATTCGACAACGCCTACCAGGTGGCCGAGGTGGTGGACGGGAAGCTCTATGCCCGGACCGATCGGGGAGCGCCGCTCGGCCGGATCATCGTCGTCGACCTGACCACCCTGTCCGCCGACAACAAGGACGCGCCGTTCCGAGAGATCGTCCCCGCGGGGAAGGACACGATCCAGGCGGCCTACATCCTCAATCACAAACTCATCGTGCGGCGCCTGCGAAACGCGTCGAGCGCTCTCGAAGTTCACGACCTGGGAGGCCGGCTCCAGAGCGAGATCCGCCTTCCCGGAATCGGGTCGGTCGGCGGCATCTCCGGCGAGGTCGACGATCCCGAGATGTTCCTCTCCTTCAGTTCGTTCACCGTGCCGCCGTCCAACTACCGCTACGACTTCGGCCGGAAGAACCTCGTCCTGTTCTCGCAGCCGCACGTCAAGGTCGACCCGTCGCTCTACGAGACCGAACAGGTCTGGTACCCGTCGAAGGACGGCACGAAGGTCTCGATGTTCCTCGTTCACAAGAAGGGATTGAAGAAGGACGGCGAACGTCCGGTCTACCTGACGGCCTACGGCGGTTTCAACATCAGTCAGACCCCCGGATTTTCGGCGACACGCTACGTCTTCCTCGAGAAGGACGGCGTCGTGGCGATCCCGAACCTGCGCGGAGGCGGTGAGTACGGCGAGGAGTGGCACAAGGCCGGGATGCGGGAAAAGAAACAGAACGTCTTCGACGACTTCATCGGCGCCGCCGAGTGGCTGGTCAAGAGCGGATGGACGAAGCCGGCGCGACTCGCGATCCAGGGAGGATCGAACGGAGGCCTGCTCGTCTCGGCGGTGGAGGTCCAGCGACCCGACCTGTACGGCGCGGTCGTCTGCCAGGTCCCGGTCGCCGACATGCTCCGCTATCAGAAGTTCACGGTCGGACGCTACTGGATCGCCGAGTACGGCAGCTCGGAGGTCGCCGAGGACTTCCCGTTCCTTTACAAGTACTCGCCGTACCACAACGTGCGGGACGGGGTCTCCTATCCCGCGACGCTCGTGACCACCGCGGATACGGACGATCGCGTGGCGCCCGGTCACGGTAAGAAGCTCGCGGCCCGCCTCCAGGCGGCTCAGACCGGCGACGAGCCGATCCTGCTGCGGGTCGAGACGAAGGCCGGCCATGGCGCGGGAAAGCCGACGTCGAAGATCCTGGACGAGCAGGCGGACATCTGGACCTTCGTGTTCTGGCAGCTCGGAATGATCTAATTCGGCAGACGGGAATCGGGAATCGGTAATCGGAAATCCGAAATCGAGGAGGTTCCATGCCTCTCTCGAGGCGGGCGTTCCTCTCACGGGCGGCGGGTGCCGCGAGCATCGCGGCTCTCCCCTCGTTTCGCGCGGACGCGCTGCCGCGGGTGCGGGAAGCGGCCCGCGCGGTCGCGGGCGTCCCGGCGGAATCCGTCGCCTCGGACGAGTCCTACTGGTCCCACATCCAGCGCGCGTTCGACGTCGACCGGACGATCGTGAACTTGAACAACGGAGGGTGCAGCCCGGCGCCGTCCCACGTGCTCGAGGCGATGATCCAGGACCTCCGCTTCTCGAACGAGATCCCCGTGTACCACATGTGGACCGTCCTCGAGCCGCGCATCGAGTCCGTGCGTCGGGAGCTCGCGCGCGAGTTCGGGTGCGACCCGGAGGAGATGGCGATCACCCGCAACGCCTCGGAGTCGCTCGAGACGCTCATCTTCGGCCTCGACCTGCAGCCCGGGGACGAGGTCGTCGTCACGAACCAGAACTACGGGCGAATGCTCACGAGCTGGGACCAGCGAGCCCGGCGGGATCGGATCGTGGTCAAGCCGATATCCTTTCCGGTGCCGCCGCCGTCGGCGGCCGACGTCGTCCGACGCTTCCGCGAGGCGATCACCCCGCGGACGAAAGTCATCGAGATCACCCACATCACGAACCTGACCGGCCAGATCCTCCCGGTGCGTGACGTCGTCCGGATGGGGCGGGAGCGCGGCATCGAGGTCTTCGTCGACGGGGCCCACGCCTTCGCGCAGTTCCCGTTTCGCCGCGACGACCTCGAGTGCGATTACTACGGTACGAGCCTGCACAAGTGGCTGTTCGCGCCCATCGGCACCGGGTTTCTCTACGTCCGCAAGGAGAAGCAGAAGAAGATCTGGCCGCTCATGGCGGCGCCCGCGAAAATGGACGCGGACGTCCGCAAGTACGAGGAGATCGGGACTCATCCCGCCGCCAACCACAACGCGATCGCGGCCGCTCTCGCCTTCCACCGGGAGATCGGTTCGGATCGGAAGGCCGCACGGTTACGGTGGCTGCGCGACCGCTGGGCAAAACGCCTGCTCGCCGCCGGTTCGCGGGTGAAAGTGCTCACGCCTCTGAACTCGACGGAGTCCTGCGGCATCGCTCTCGTCCACGTCGACGGGATCGACACGGAGAAGCTTCAGGCGTATCTCTGGGACAATCACCGGATCATGACAACGCCCATCGTGCACGCGGAGTTCAACGGTCTCCGCGTCACTCCGAACGTCTACACCCGCCCCGAGGAGGTGGACGTGTTCGCTGAAAAGATGGAGGACGTTCTGAAGAAGGGGCTGCCCGCGTAAACAGTCCCACTTCTGAAGTCCCAATCGGGAACCTTGAGGGCAGCGCGGGGTCTCTCAAACCAGGAGGCCCCGTATGAGACATCGACCCGCAGCCGTCCTCTTCCTGGTTCTTGCCGCCGCCGCTTCGCCCCTTTTCGGTGCCGAAAGGCGGGGTTTCTCGCTCTCCGTCGTCGTCGACGGCTGCGACGCTGCCGAATACGAGCACGCCGGTCGGCTCTACGTCGAGGCACTTCGCGGGCGGAACTTCTCGCTCCGGCTGTCCAACCCGACGTCGGAGCGCATCGCCGTCGCCCTGTCCGTTGACGGGCGCAACGTCATTGACGCGGGTCGGACGACCGCGTTTCATGCCACGAAGTGGGTGCTCGGTCCCGGCCAGACGATCGAGATCCCCGGCTGGCAGGTGTCCGGTGAGACGGCCCGAAAGTTCTTCTTCACCGACACGTCCGGGTCGTACGCGAAGTGGCTCGGTGACACCCGCAACGTCGGAACGATCGAGGCAGTCTTCTTCCGGGAGAAACGGCGGTGGCCGATGCCGGCCGAACAGCGGGGAGAGGTGGAAGGCGACGGCGCGTCGCGCGGGCGTGACGAGCCATTGCGCCGCGCGGCTCCGCCGAGCACGGCGTCGGCGCAGGCGCCGGAGGCGAAAGAGACCGGCCGGAGCAAAGTCGAGTCCGATCGGTTTGCTGCCACCGGAATCGGGGAGAGAACGGAATTCGGCGTGCGGTGGGTCGAGTTCGACGAGGAGCCCACTCCCGCGGCGCGAATCGCGCTGCGGTACGAGTTCCGGCGCGAGCTCGTTTCGCTCGGCGTACTCCCCCGCCCGGAGGACGGGCTCGCCGCCCGCGAACGCGCGCGGGGATTCGAGCCGCGTTACGCGCCCGACCCGGATGGGCCGCGCTGACCCGACCGTGCCCGACGAACCTCCGCGCGTGAAAAGTACAATCGCAACGTTTCCGGTGCGCCGTCCTTTGGAGACCGTACCTCCCGCAGCCTCCGACGAGGAGCTCATCGCCCGCGCGCGAGCCGGCGACGAGGATTCGTTCGGCGAGTTCGTTCGCCGGCACATGGGAGCGGTCCACCGCTGGATGGTGCGCGCGGTCGGCGAAGGGGACGCCGACGACATGACCCAGGACGTCTTCCTGCGCGCTTACCGCGGCCTCCCCCGTTTCCGCGACCAGGCTCCGCCGCGCGCCTGGCTCGCGGCGATCGCCGACAACGCGATCAAGAACCGGTACCGATCCCGCAGCCGGTTCCGCCGCATCTTTGCGTCCGATCCGTCCCCCGACGTCCTCGTGGACCGGGACTCGGGTGCCGCAAGCCCCGAGGAAAAGGCGAGGGTCCAGGAGTCGAGGGAAACCGTCCTCGGGGCGCTCCAGAAGCTCCCCCTCGACTTCCGCCTGCCGGTCGTCCTGCGAGACCTCGAGGAGTGGAGCTACGACGAGATCGCCGCCTCGCTGGAGCTGCCGATCGGGACGGTCAAGTCCCGCATTGCGAGGGGGCGCGGCCAGCTGCGGGCGATCCTCGCGCCCCTACTCACCCCGGAGAACCCATGAACGGAAACGGTCTGCTCCATCCCGGTCGGTCGGTCGAATTCCTCTCGCGACTCCACGACGGCGAGCTTCAGCCCGCCGAGCGGGTCCGGTTCGAGGCGCACCGCGCGCACTGCGCCGAGTGCCGGCGCGCGGCGATCGAATTCGAGGACGCGCTCTCGCTCTTCCGGTCAACTCGTTCGACGCCTCCGCGCTCGGACCTCGCGGCCCGGATCCTCCGAAAGGTCCAGACGACGAACCGCCCACGCACGCCGTTTCCCATGCGTTTTCGCATCGACCTCGGCTGGGCGGCCCTGCTTCTGACGGCGCTGTTCGCGATCCTGATTACGACTCCCCTGGTCGTTCGAAAGACTCCGACGGCGCCGACCGAACGTTCGACCGCGCCAAAGCCCGCGGCCGAAGAGACGGAAAAGACCGCCGGCCCGGTGGCGACGTCACCTCCGAGGATCTCCGAGAACCGGGCCAGGGCGGCGAGCCGGCGCCCGGCCGCTGCCGAGGAACGCAAGCCGGCGATCGAGAGCGCGCCGAGCGCGCGAAAAGAAGCCGCGCTACCCGAGTCCCGGGCGGAGCGCGACGCGGTAGCCGTGTCGGGTGAGGCGCCGCTCCTCGACAGCGTACCGAGGAGCTCCGCGGACCGAGCCGGCGGGGAAGGAGACGCGTCCACGGCCGTCGCGGCGCAGACCGCGCCGCTCCACCTCTCGATCCGCGAGATCGACGGGTTCGGGCCTCCGCCGGGTCTCCTCCCCGGGGCCCGGATCGACCTCCCCGCGGCCGAACGCGGACGGGAGTACGTGATGCTGGTCGATTCTCAAGGAACCGTCCGGAGCGTCTCCCGCGCGTCGGCGGATTCGGGCCGGATCGCCGCCGAGCCTCGGCGATCGATCGCGAAGGCGGAAGTCAGCGCGCCGTCACCGCTCTTCCGTCTCCGTTTCCAGCCGGGAAACCGGCCGCGGCGGCTGCTCGTCCGGATCGACTGAGCCGGCTCGGATTTGGAGGACCGCCGCGCCGCGGACCTCGCCGCGCTCGATCCGAAGAAGAGCCTCGTTCGCCTCCTCCAGGTCGAAGAGCTCGATCTGCGCCCGGATCGGAATTCGTCGCGCGAGCTCGAGGAACTCTTCCGCGTCACGGCGCGTCGAGTTCATGACGCTTCGAATGACGCGCTCGCCGTAGAGCTTCTCGTAGTCGAGAGCCGGGATCGGAGTCATGTGGATCGCGTTCACCGCGAGAGTCGCGCCGCGGTCGAGCCGCCCGAGCGCGATCGGAACGACCTCGCCGGCCGGGGCGAAGAGCGCCGCCGCGTCGAGCGGGACACCCGGATCCTCCGCCGTCGCGCCGGCCCACGCCGCCCCCATCTCGCGGGCGAGCTCGCGGTGACGCTCATCCCGCGTGAACACATAGACCTCGCAGCCCTCGTGGCGGGCGACCTGCAGAACCAGGTGCGCGGATGCGCCGAAGCCGAACAGTCCCAGCCGGGAGCCGGGGCGCGCCCCGGAAAGGCGCAGAGTCCGGTATCCGATGATCCCGGCGCACAGGAGCGGGGCCGCCTGGCGCGCCGTGAATCCGGCGGGCAGAAGATGTGCCGCGCTCTCGGGAGCCGTCATGCGTTCCGCGAATCCCCCATCCCGGTCCCGCCCCGTGAAGACCGCTTGCGCGCAGAGGTTCTCCCGGCCCGACCGGCAGAACGGGCACGTTTCGTCCGTACGCGACAACCATCCCACGCCGACGAGCTCTCCGAGACGGAAGCGGTCGGCGCCCGCGCCGCGTTCGACCACTCGTCCGACGACCTGATGTCCGAGAACCACCGGAAGCCGCGCTCCGACCTCCCCTTCGGCGATGTGGAGATCGGTCCGGCAGACGCCGCACGCGTCGACCTCGATCGCGATCTCTCCCGCCGACGGGCGCGGATCCGGAAGCTGCGCGACGCGGAGCGGACGCCGCCCGAGCGGACCGACACGCTCCAGGAGCATCGCCTTCACGGTGCGCTATTCTGCG
>Ga0075433_10005001_pt1 | contig 10385 bp, 9 predicted proteins | sample RhiMethybrSRZTD2_FD_75299 | JGI IMG/M metagenome (GOLD analysis project Ga0075433, IMG submission 75299) | Populus rhizosphere microbial communities from Tennessee, USA - Rhizosphere MetaG P. TD hybrid SRZTD2 | ecosystem: Host-associated > Plants > Roots > Rhizosphere > Soil | place: USA... | reverse complement strand
GGCGCCAGCCGCTCGGCCATGCCTTCGGTGAAGATGGTCGCGAACGAGTGATTCCCGAACACATGATTGTGCTGGTAGACGATCACGAGATCGGCGTTCTGACGTGCTTGCCGGATGCTGCGCAAGATGCGCTCGCTGTCTTCGGCGTATGGGACGTTCGGCCCTGCGCCCGGAAGATCGGTCGACGCCTCGTTGTCCTTGTCGCCGGCTTTGATGCGAAGCTCGTTCACACCGGCCTTGTCAGGGCCCGCCATGCCGCCTGCCGCAATCAGACCTGAGGCGCTCGACACCAGCGCGATGGTGCCTTTGCTGGTGCGAAGGTAAGCCGGCGCCGATGCGTCTTCCAGATTCTTGCCGATGCCCGCGTGGACGATGCCGCGACTCTCGACTTCGCGGATCGTGTTGAGAATGCCGGTGGCCTGCATGTCGAAGGCGTGATTGTTCGACAGTGACAGCAGGTTGAAGCCGAGCGCCTTGAGCGCATCGAGCGTCTGCGGCGGCGTCAGAAAGCCGCGGCCCTCGCTGACCGATTGCCCCGGCAGCGCCACCGCGGCCTCGAGGTTCGTGAAGATGACGTCGCCCTTCAAGAGGCCCTGAATCACTGGGACCGCCTTGGGCGCGGTTGCGCGCAGGTCTGATCGCACCATCGACTGGCCGGTCAGCGTGATGACCAACGACGTGGGCGCTTGTGCGCGCGTCGTTGCGCGCACACCGACGAGAATGGCAATCGCGCAGACCGTCGTTGTCAGCAGGCGAGCGGCGTTTGCGAACAGCGTCACTGAAACCTCCCGCGTCGAGTGGTGTAACGATACTGTATGTCGAGGTCGACGAGGCCAATGAATACCTCACCGGATCCACAACACGGCGGCCGAATCAGGCGCATGGAGTCGACAAGCCGTCTGTCGCACACGCTTCCCCCGGAACTCGCCGCGGAGGCCTCGTGGCGCCTCGGCTGGCTCGGCGCGCTCTTTGCCGGTTTCGGCGTCGTCGGTCATTTCGGCGGTCGCTTCCTGCTCGCGAGCAGCTCGGTCAGTGCGGCTTTTCACCCGCGAGATCTGATCTTCGTCGCGGTGGCGATCATGGGCATCGCCTTGTACGTCGCGTCGCGCCGTGGACTACTGTCGCACGCGCGCATGCTCGATCTGGGACTGGTGTTCTATGTCGCCGGCGCCCTCGCGGTCACCACGGGGCGCGTGTCCGCGTCGCTGCCTCAGACGCCCGATGTGTTGTTTGGGCTCGTTCCGGTCGAGTGCGTCTGGATCGTGATCTATCCGCTGGTGGTCCCCACGCCTCCGCAGCGAATCCTGGTCGCGTCCCTTCTCGCCGCCTCGACTGGACCGGCGGCGCTCGTGTTTACAGCCGTCGCCAGCGGCACCGCAATCGATCGCGTCGACCTGTTGTTCTTCTTCTCGAACTACATGTGCGCCGCCGTCGCCTACATGGTCAGCCACGTCGTCCACGGCGTCAGCATGCGGCTGAAGCGCGCACGCGAGATTGGCAGCTGCGCCTTGGTCGAGAAGATCGGCGAAGGCGGGATGGCGAGATCGCGATGGGCAAAGCCACTGTCGATCACCGAGCCGACCTCTATGCCCTGGGCTGCGTGGCCTATTACCTGCTCACCGGCGATCTGGTATTCACGGGAGAGACGCCCCTCGCGATGGCACTCGCGCACGTGAATGAAGCACCGATACCACTGCGTGAGCGCTCGGAGTTCGCGATTCCTTCAGACCTCGATGGGCTCATTCTGCAGTGCCTCGCCAAGGATCCCGCACAGCGGCCCGCGTCAGCGGGCGAACTGGCCCCGCATTCAGCACAAGTATCCCGCCTCAGGGGTGTAGAAGCAGTCCGCCGGGCCAACGGTATGGCTGCGATGGCCCGGCGGTGCGGATAGCGAGCCGCGACTACTTCGCGTGTGCGGCTGCCGTTTGAATGGCGCTCTTGTCGGCGCTGGTCAACACGCCGGCATCCCTCAGATCGTTCGTCAGGTGCGATATACCGCTCACGAACTCCCCGTGGTTTTTCGCGTCTCCCAGAATTTGCGCGATCAAATCCGCGGTGGTACAGCCGTTGTTGAACAGGATGTTGGCGACACCGGTATCCTCCTCGCCGATCACGATCGTCGGCGCGAAGTTCGAGTGCACGCTGCAGTCCGCGTCGTCGGCCACTCCGTCCAGGTCCGCATCGGCGAACCAGCCGACGTCACGCAATAACTCGAGTGTGAGATCGTCGGGTGCCTTCACACGATGCGTCAGGTCCGGGTTGATCGCTGGCTCCATCAACAGGTTCTTGAACGCCACCGTGTCGTAGTGCGAGACCGAGGATCCAGGCGCCACCGGGAACGGCGCGTACAACCGGGCGCTGCCTGCCGGTGTGGCCCCGGCGCGCACCGCCGGATCGACGTCGATACCCGCGCTGACGAGCGCCTGTCCGAGTATGGCGAGACCATCCGCGCGTGTCACGCTGACGGTCGGGATCGTCACGAACGCACCGTTGACGCCGTCGTCCGCCATACCTGGCGGCGCTGCGTTCACGTTCGCCGCATTGTTGTAGATGATCACGGCGCTCGCTCCGGCGTTCGTGGCGTTTCGCGCTTTGACTGCGAACCCGCAGGTCCCGCGCTCGACGAGCGCGATCTTCCCAGCAATCGCCGCGGCGTTCGTGAATGCTGTGCAGCCGTCCGTCGTCGTCGGCCCCGCCGCGTTCGCAGCGTCCTGGGCCACCACAACGAGAGCGAGGACGTTCGGGTTACCGATCCGTGGCCCGAAGGCCGCGGTGCCGAACTGATAGAGTCCCGCGATCGCCGCCGGCCCAAACACGCGCACCTCGGGATTGCCGAACACGAGCACTTGCGGAATGTCACCGGTGACGTTCGCACCATCCCAGTACAGGCGACCGAAACGCGTCGTCGACGCGAGCCGCTCTGCGTCGGTCATCTGATTCCAGTGCAGTCCACTCGAGTCGTCCACGAGGTGACGCGCGAAGATGTCGGTCTGCCCCAGGAAGTTCTGTCCCGTCGAGGGGTCGACGAACGTGAGGAAGTTCAGTCCGTGACCGAGCTCGTGCAGCACGACGGTCACGAGGTCATTGAGCGCGCCGTGGTTGTTGTCGAGACCAAGATAGAAATTGAAGTCGCTGCTGAACCTCGCGCTGATATCACGGAAATTGGGCGCACCCTCGAGCGCAGCGAGATCGACGCCGGCGCGTTTATCGGCAAGCGCCGAGCCATACCACGTGGCTGGGAATTCGGCTCCGGGATAGAAGCCCGGTCCCAGTCCGGTGAAGTCGGAGAACACGCTCGACGGTCCTGCGGACCCGAGGACATTGGCGCCGAGCGGATCGAACGCAGCGCGGACGATGATGGTGACAGGGCTGTCGAGCGTCGCGCCCCAGATTTCGGCAGCGTGTCGGAACGCGATCAGCCGCTGCTCACCCTTCGTCGTGCCGGTGTTTCCACCGACCGGTGCGGCGGGCGTCGGATCGTTGAAGCCTTCGCCCGGCCCATCGTTGTTGACGACGACGATGGTGGCTGCGGCGAATGCGGGCCGGCTGGTGGTCGTGAGGAAGGCGAGCACCAACAACGACGCGAAGAGGAGATGTACGGGTTTTGTGATCATGTGTCGTCTCCTCTTACTGCTGCGTCTTGTCTTCGACGAGGCCAAGGAACTCGGTCGCTTCCTCGAACGTGGCGACGCACTTCATTTCCCATGTGCCGTCCTCGCTGGGCCTGGCGAGCATCACTGACTGGAACCGCCCGTCGATGTTGACCGCCTTGATGCCGTTGGCGAGCGTGGTGACTTGGAGTCCGTCGGTCGATCGATTCGTCATCTCGATGAGCGAGTCGACGAGATCCTGCGTTTCCTGCGGCGTCGGCAGACGAACCGTGCCCGTCTGCTGATCGACCTTGATCGCTCGTGTTGCGACGTACTTCTTGTTCCGGCGCTGATTGTCTTGCGCTGATGCCTGCGACCACGCGAACACCAGAACGAGACTCAACGCCGCTGCGAGTAGCCGGGCACTCGTCATGTCGTCTCCTTTGCGAGGAATGGGACTGGGACTAGTACGCGACGTCCCGAGCGAAATGGGCTCAGGGTTCGGAGGCAGGGTGAATTAATGGGTCAACGCGTATAGCACGATGTCGGTCGCCAGCGCGTAACCTTCCGGTGAGAACGCCGCGAAGTAGGCCGGGTCGTCTCCCTCCCGCTCCATCGAGTCGCCGATGTCGGTGTTGTGCGTCATCGTCACCATGATGCGGCCGTGGCTATCGGCGATGGCGCGGAAGTCGGCGTGAGGGCTGTCGCTCCCCCGCTCCCGCGGGTCGCTGCCAGGGCCGCCCCACGAGAAGATGCTGGGCACCTGCTTCACTTCGATGATGTTGAACAGCGTGTGCCGGATCGGATCGGCCGGCGCCACGTCGACGATCGGAAACTCCGGCAGCACACGCGCCATCAAGGCGGCCCACTGATTCCAGGCAGGGGTGCCCCAGAAGTCGTCCACCCAGAGGAACCCGCCCTTCAGCAAGTACTGCCGCAAGCGCTGCACCTCGGTCTTGGAGAGCGCCGCGGTGCCGACGTCCGAACCGAGCAGCAACGGACAGTCGAACAACTGATCATCGGTGAGTTGCACGACCCAATAGTTGACATCGCCGCGGCCGTGGCCGTCCTTGCTGACGTGAACCCTCGTCAGTTCCGACAGGCGTGTGAGCAGGTTGATTTCGCCGAACGGATAGTCGGTGCTCCACCCAATCCCGCCGGCTTCTCGCCGATCGCTGCGGAACATCCACTTGCAGATCGTGAATCCACCGTCGCTGAAGTCCTTCGGCGGAACCCGAATGCCGGCGCCAGCGCCTTCGAAGACACCGAACCGCTGCGCAAGCGATATCGCTCCGCTGACGATGACGAGGGCGAGAACGAGGGCGATGCCAGCACGCGGGCGCGGCATGAATGAATCGTAGCGTAAGGTGGTAGGCTGCCGCCCTATGCAGTTCGCCGTCGGGATGCGTCGAATGTGTGCGCCGGCGTGTGCGCTCCTCGCCGCGACGTCGCTGCTGGCGCAGTCGTATGCGTTCGAGGCCGCGTCGGTGAAGCCGGCCAAGCCTGACAACCCACCAGGTCAGGGTGTGTCACGTGCGCCGGGAGGACGGTTCACTGCCGTCAACGCTCCGCTGCGCTTTCTGATCCTGTACGCATATCAGATCCAAGGCTATCAGCTGATCGGCGCGCCAGACTGGATCGCCAACGAACGCTTCGACATCGTGGCCAAGATGGACGGCGATCCTCCGTCGATCGTGACCGCAGGGCCCGATCCGATGCGACTGGCAACCCGCACCTTGCTGGCCGATCGCTTCGGGCTCGTGATTCGTCACGAGACGCGCGAGCTCGACATCTATGCGCTCACGATGGCGAAACCGGGGGTGCAGCCCGGGCCCGCGCTCAAGCCATCAACCGAAGATTGCAGCGCGATGGCGGCGCGTGCGCGAGCGACGCCGCCCGCTCCGAACGCGGACGGGACGCCCCCCTTCATCTGCGGGCAGTCGCTCGGACCTGGACGCATCCGCTTCGCTGGATACCCACTCTCGCTCTTCGCCAATGGCCTCTCTCAAATCGTCGGCCGCACGGTCATCGATCGCACGGGTCTCGCTGGTAACTGGGCCTTCGACCTTACCTATGCGGTCGAGCCTTCTCCCGACTCCGACGCACCAAGTCTCTTCACAGCCATTCAAGAGCAACTTGGACTCAAGCTCGAAGCGACAACAGGTCCGGTCGACGTGCTGGTTGTCGATCGCGTGCAGCGACCGACTCCTGATTAGGCCGCTCGCTCACCGCAGCACGACTCGAAGGCGCTTCTCAAACCGCTTGGGGGGGTGAAGCAACGTACGTCGTCCCAGGGACAACGCCTTTTGCCGCAGCGCGCGCTGTTCGTGCTGCACGACTGCCTCGAGGGCCGGGCCGGGAGGCGAAGCGCCGCCGCCCTCGCGTGGACTCATCGCGGCGTGAAGTGCGGCGAGATTGTGATCGTCTCCCAGCCAGGTCTCGAGGTGCTCGAGGTTGGAGAGATCGCGGCGAGGCGCACCGCGCTTTTCGAAGAGACGGAGGGCGTACCAGAGGTCCTTCGTGCGCTTGCGCCACTCATGAACGTTCTCGGACCGGCTGCGCAGCGACAGGTGACGCATCGCACGCCTGGCCTTCTTGTAGGTTCGACGGATCTGCGAGACAACCCTCGATCGGCCGGTCCTATTCCACGCCCAGCTCTTGCACGCTCCGTCGACGCGACGCAGGAGATGAATCGCCTTCGGGACCGTGTTCTCGCGCGATGCCGATCGACGAGCATCGGCCTTGTTGCGATCGAGCCGTGCGATCAACGACTGACAGGTGTTCGCCGGCAACTCGTCGGCATGATGTGAGCACAGGCTCTGGGCGCTGCCAATCAGCGACGCGGTATCGCGAATCGGCGACAACGCATGTGCGGCGTCGCGCATGTGATCCAGCGCCGGGCCGATATCGATGTCCTTGGCCACCAGGCGCAGCGCGGCTCTCACCTTCTTGATCCGCTTCCGCGCGTCGTGGATCGCCTCATCGGAGACGTGCTTGGCTTGCAACCGTTCAATCGCCGAGCGCAGCTCTTTCTTGATGATGCGCTTGAGCCCCTTGGCGGCCGATTCATGGGTGCGCAGACGAAATGCCATATCCGTTTCAGGGCAAGATCTTGCATGAAGCCTTCCAGTTGTCGGCTCAGCTTCGGCAGCGGGGCAAGATAGCGGTGGACCGTTCCTCCGTCATATTGAGGGAGATCACGATGCCAGAGCTCGATGTTGCGGACGTGACGCGGATCGCAACTGAGGTAGCACACGAACATGCTCTTCCGCTCAACGTCATGGGTGCGGTGAGCGGCGGCGGCGACAGCAACTACGTGGAGATCCTCCTCACGGTGTCGGGGTGCGCGAGCGCGCCGTGTCACTTGACGATCGGTGTGTTCCGCAACGTCTCGGCGCAACACTTGTCTACCGAGATCGAAACCCAGCTGCGCCGACACCTCGACGATCATCGTGCGACCGACAGGAGACCATCGGCGTGAAGTCTCCGAGGAACAACCATGTCGATTCTCAGCGTTGACATCAGCGCGGTACTCGGGCTCGGTCGAGAGGCGACGGCGCTCACGTTCACGCAGATCAGCCTGCGAGCGGTCATCGTATTCGCGGCCGCCTTGGCGATTGTGCGATGCGGTGACAGGCGGTTTCTCTCGCAGAAGACCGCGTTCGACGCCGTGCTCGGATTCATTCTCGCGTCGATGATGGCGCGCGCGGTCAATGGGACGGCGGCATTCTTTCCGACACTGGGCGGCGGGTTCGTGCTCGTCATGCTCCATCGCGTCCTGGCATATTGGTCGCGGCGCTCGCACGCGCTCGGTTATGTGATCAAAGGACGCAGCGACGTCGTCATCCGCGATGGACGGATCGATGAAGCGGTCGCGTCACGCAATCGCCTCAGCCAGCACGATCTCCTCGAGGACTTGCGCCTGCATGGAAACGTGTCGGACGCCGCGGACGTGGCGCTTGCGGTGTTCGAGCGCAACGGCCAGGTCAGCGTCGTTCGACGACAAGGCGCGTGAGGTTCGCACCACGTATACTGGTGCTTGCCTCGCACCTCCAATTCGATTGACGGATCCAGGTCATGGCCTCTCCCACCGACCCGCGACGACCGTTGCGTTTCGACACCTTCGAGCTCGATGTCCGCGCGCGTGAGCTGCGCCGGGGGACGAACCGGATCCGTCTGCAGGAGCAACCTTTCGAGATCCTGCAGATGATGCTCGAGCGCCCTGGTGACGTGGTCACCCGCGAGGAGCTTCGCGAGCGGCTGTGGCCGAACGGCACGTTCGTCGATTTCGAGCACAGCCTCAACGCCGCGATCAAACGCCTGCGCGCGGCCCTCGGCGACGACTCCGACAACCCGCGATTCGTGGAGACACTGCCGCGGCGAGGCTACCGATTCATCGCCAAACTGGACGGCGCGGCGGACGACGTGGCTCGGTCGGTGCAGCCGCGGCCTCTTCCTGACGTCCGGCTGGCGGTTCTCCCGTTCACGAATTTGAGCGGCGACCCCGCGCAGGAATTCTTCACTGACGGCCTCACCGAGGAGCTGATCGCGCAGCTCGGCACGACGTGCCGCGATCGCATCGGGATCATTGGCCGCTGGTCGTCGATGACCTTCAAGGGCACGTCGCTGCGCGCGCGCGAGATCGGCGACGCGCTGCAGGTGCGTTATCTGCTCGAGGGGAGCGTGCGCTATGAGGGCGAACGCCTTCGCATCACCGCGAGCCTCGTCGACGCCGCGAGCGAGACGCATCTCTGGTCGGAGTCGTACGAACGGGATCTCGCGGAGAGCTGCAGTGTGACGTCGGGCCGGTTGTCGGTGCAGACCGACGTGGCCTCTCGCGTCGCGAGAGCGCTGGCCGTCGAACTGTTGCCACGTCCGACAACGGCGGTCACGCACGCGCTGCCCCCGGCTGCATACCAGGCGTACTTGAAAGGCCGCTATCACTGGAACACTGACGGCGAAGCAGGGCTGGACGAAGCGGTGGCGTCCTTCACCAGTGTGATCGCTCAAGAACCGGCATTCGCGGCTGGCTATGCCGCGCTCGCGCGTGCACGGATCTCATTGGCCGAACGCTATCGGGGCGTCCCACGCCACGAGCTCGCACGCGCCGAAGACGAGACGCGCCGCGCGCTGGCGCTCGATCCGGAGCTCTCCGACGCGCATCTCGCGATGGGCGATGTGCACAGGCTCCTGCACTGGGACTGGGCGGCGGCCGAGCACGCCTACACGCGCGCCCTCCAGTTGAATCCGAGCAACGAGAACGCGCTTCGATCGTACGCGCTCATGCTGTCTGCGCTCGAACGACCGGACGAAGCGGTGCGCGAGGTGAGCCGTGCGTGCGAGCTCGATCCGTTGTGCCTCATCGCGACGCTGAGCGCGGTCTGGGTGAGCTACGCCGCCGGCGACTACGATGGCGCCATCCACCGCAGTCGCCGCACGGTCGACATCGACCCGGAGCGAATCGCGGCGCACCGATTGCTGGCCGCAGCGCTGCTCCAAGTCGGACAGGGCCAGGAGGCGATCGACGCCCTCGATGCGGCGCTCGAGATCGCGCCGGACGATCCGGTCGCGTTGGCGTGGCTTGCGCACGCGCACGCCGTTGCCGGACGCACGCCGCACGCGACGGTGCTCGTAGAGAGGCTGCGTTCGCTGCGGCGCTACGTACCGCCCTCGCATCTCGCGATCGCGTTGACCGCGCTCGGCGATCTCGACGCGGCCTTCGCCGCACTGGATGACGCGTGCGTCGATTGCGACCCGATGCTCACGAACCTCGTCGTCGAACCACGATTCGAGCCTCTGCGAAGCGACGCCCGCTATACAGACCTGCTCGGGCGGATGAACCTGACGCCAGGCAACCGCGCGGCTGCTCGTCGCGTCGGTCGGTGAACCGGGTCGCCGATCAACTATCCCGGCCGGCGCCGAGGACGTACTGCGCGGACCGACGCCATCCCTTCGTGAGAGAGCAGAACGTCGGCCACTGGCCGATTGCCGGCAGCCGCCGGCGCGTGTGCGTTCCACCAGGACTCGGCGCGCTCGTACGTCCAACGCTCGGGAACCTGACATGAAGAAAGCCGTCGTGCGAGGACGCTCGCACTGCCGGGCCGACGGCCAGGATCTTTCTCGAGGCACTCCATGATCAGCTGCTCGAGATCGTCAGGTATCGGCAGCTCGGTGCGCGTATGCGGCGGCGGGGGCGGCGTTCGCGCATGGTCGAACAACATCTGCATCACGGTGCCGGATTCGAACACCCTCTGCCCCGTCAGCAGCCAATAGGCGACGCATCCCATCGCATAGAGGTCGACCCGATGGTCGTAGCTGGCTTCGCCGCGAGCGATCTCCGGAGCGGCGTACGCGGGTGTACACGCGACACCGGTTTCGGTGGTGAGTGGGGCGCCCTCTCCAATCTGCATCGACCGCAGCTGGACGAGACCGAAATCCAGCACCTTCACGAAGTCGAGCTCCGTCCCGATGCCGGTGACGAAGATGTTCGCCGGCTTGATGTCGCGGTGCGTGAGGCCGTTCTGGTGTGCTTCCTCGAGCGAGTGGCAGACCTGTTTCAGGATGTGAATGGCCCGCTCGGCGGGAATCGGCCCGAAGCGCGACACCAGCGTCTCGAGATCGATGCCGAGCAGCAGCTCCATCACGTAGAACAGCGTGCCGTCGTCCGCTTCGCCGAAGTCGTAGAGTGCACCGTGTGCGGCGATCGCAGCGCCGCGGTGGCCAGCGCTTCGCGCTCGAACCGCCGGAGCACGAGAGTCGGATCGCCGTGATTCAGTGCGAGAAACTCCGGACGAA
>Ga0075433_10004997_pt1 | contig 10390 bp, 9 predicted proteins | sample RhiMethybrSRZTD2_FD_75299 | JGI IMG/M metagenome (GOLD analysis project Ga0075433, IMG submission 75299) | Populus rhizosphere microbial communities from Tennessee, USA - Rhizosphere MetaG P. TD hybrid SRZTD2 | ecosystem: Host-associated > Plants > Roots > Rhizosphere > Soil | place: USA... | reverse complement strand
GGCCTCGTAAACGTTGGAAAGCTGATTGGCGTCGCGGTGCGCCGCATTGAGATCGTCGAAATCGCGGTAGCTTTTTTCCTCGCGGCCGAAAAGCTGGATCACCGCCATGCCCGAGATCGCCTCGCCCAGGTAGCCGTTGATGCGCGCGATGCGCTCGCGGATGAGACGATAGGTCCGCCGGGCCTTGTGCCGGAAATAATTGATCGCGAAGAACATCGGCGGGATCAGGGCCAGCGAGACGACTGCGAGCTTCACATTGATGTAGAGCATGATGGCGACGATCCACATGAGCATGACGAAATCCGAAAGCACCGTCATCGCCCCAGCCGCGAACATCTCCTGGAGCACGTCCACGTCGCTCGTCATGCGCGTGACGAGCCGCCCGACCGGATTGCGGTCGAAGTAGCTCATCGGTAGCTTCTGCACGTGCGCGAAGATCGCGATGCGCATGTCGGCGAGCGAGCGCTGCGCCACCAGCATGGTGAGATAATAATGCGCGTAGCCCGTGACCGCCTCGCCGACCACGGCGACGAGCAGCAGCGCGGCGATGCCGAAGAGCCCGCGGATATCTCCGCCCGCCATGTAGCGGTCGATCGCGATTTTCATGAGATAGGGCTGCGCCAGGCCGCAAAGCTGCAGCAGCGGCAAGAGCAGGAGCGCCAGGAAAAATATCCGCCGGTAGGGAACCAGGAAGCGCCATAGCCGGCGGATGAGCCTGATATCGTACGCCTTGCCGTACTCTTCTTCCTGGTGCTGCGGCCCCGCGAATGGCTCGGCGGCGGCGCGGTTTCCGTTCCGCGCCGGTCCTTTCTTGGCTTCTTTCGGATTAGCCATGCGAGAAATTACTCGATGTGCTCTAGCTCCTCGGTGAGCTGCTGCTGGCGGTAGAGGTCCGCGTAGAGGCCGCCGTGGGCGACCAGCTCCTGGTGCGTGCCGCGCTCGATGACGCGGCCCTCGTCGAGCACGAGGATCTCGTCGGCCTCCTTCACCGCGGAGATCCGGTGAGAGATGATGACGCAGGTCTTCTCGTTGATCGCCGACTTGAGCCCGCGGAGGATCTGGTCCTCGGTCTCGGCGTCGACGCTGGATAAACAATCGTCGAGCACGAGGAAGGGCGCATCGGTGAGCAGCGCGCGAGCGAGCGTCGCCCGCTGCTTCTGCCCGCCCGAGAGCGTGATGCCGCGCTCGCCCACGACAGTCTCGAGACCGTCGGGGAAAATAGCCACGTCGCGGTCGAGCCGCGTGGTCCGCACCGCCTCGTCGATCTCCTGGTCGGACACTTCGTCGCGGCCAAAGGCGAGATTGCGCGCGAGCGATGTCGAGAAAAGAAACGGATCCTGCGGGACATAGCCGATCAGCCGGCGGAGATCGCCGAGCGAGAGCGAGCGCACGTCGCGGCCGGCGACGCGCACCTCGCCCGACGAGACGTCGTAGAGACGCGGGATCAGCTGCGCGAGCGTGCTCTTCCCGGCGCCGGTGCGGCCGACGATCCCGAGCGTGCGGCCGCGCGGCACGAGGACGTCGATGCCCTTGACGATTGCATCGCCGTTCGCCTTGCCGTCGTGCGCGAAAGATACGTTTCTGAACTCGATGCCGTCTTTTCCTTCGCCGAGCGGCTCGGGCTCGGCCGGGCTCGCGATCGCCGGGTCGATCTTGAAGATCTCCTCAAGCCGCTCCATCGCGGCGCGGCCGCGCTCGATCAGCGACAGCATCCAGCCAAACGCCGCGGTCGGCCACGCGAGCACGTGCAGATAGGCGATGAAGGCGACGATGTCGGCGACGAGGAGATCGCCGCGGATGACGCGCAGACCGCCGTAGCCGATGACCAGCAGGATCGTCACCCCCGCGAGCGCCTGCATTACGGGGCCGAGTAGGCCGCGCAGGCGCGCGAGCTCCATGTTCTTTTCCTGGAAGTCGCGGTTCAGCTCGACGAAGTCGCGGATCTGATTAGCCTCCTGGGTGTAGGCCTTGACCACATGCATGCCGCTCAAATTCTCTTGGATGTGCGAGCTCAGCTCCGCCATCTGGCGCTGCACGGCGAGCGAGCTCTTGAGAATTCTCCCGCGGAAGCGCCGCACCGCGTAGATAAGCAGCGGGCACGGCAGCAGAGCGACGAGCGTCAGGCGCACGTCGATCGAGAACATGAGGACGACGCCATAAATGTAGTAGACCGGCGCGTTGAAGAAGTTGAGAATGCCCGGGCCGAGCAGCGAGCGGACGGCCGAGATGTCGTTGATGACGCGCGACATCAAGTCGCCGGTCCGCTGCGAATGGTAAAAGCCGACCGGCAGCTTCTGCAGATGGGCGAAGAGATCGTTTCTGATGTCGTACTCGATGTCGCGGCCGGCGTTGAAGATGAACGCACGGGAAAACGTGCGGACGACACCCTGCAGGACGCCCGCGACGGCGATCATCAGGGCGTAATGCCGCACGTCCCAAAGCGTGCCGCCCTGCTCGATGACTTTGATGGCGCCGCGCATGAGCCACGGGATCCACATGACGAGCGACACGGTGCCGAGGAGGCACAGCGTGCCGATGAGATAACGGCGCCAGTAGCGCAGCAAGTACGTCCAGAGCCGGCCCATAAGAGAAATTTATACGCCACAGGGGGCGCGTCCGCAAGGAAAACGCCGGAATCGCGGCGAAATATCGACGGAAAAACGCCGTTGCTTGATCGCGCGCCGCCGCTGTTGTAGCCTCGCTTTGTGGTAGTTCCCAAAGACGCGCGCATTCGACGCGCGCTGCTCGGATGGTACGACCGGGCGCGGCGCGATCTCCCCTGGCGCGGCGCGCGCGACCCGTATGCGATCTGGGTCGCCGAGACGATGCTCCAGCAGACCCAGGTCAAAACCGTTCTCCCCTACTACCGCCGCTTCCTCGACGCCTTTCCGTCGATCGCCGCGCTCGACCGCGCACGGCGCGAAAAGGTGCTGGCGCTCTGGTCGGGCCTCGGCTACTACCGCCGCGCGACGAATTTGAAAAAAGCGGCGCGCGAGATCGTGCGCCGCCACGGCGGAGAACTGCCGCGCGACTTCCGCGCGTTGAAGGCGCTGCCGGGCGTCGGCGACTATACCGCCGGGGCGCTGATGAGCATCGCCTTCGGTGAGCGCTATCCCGCGTTCGACGGCAACGCGCGCCGCGTGCTGTCGCGTCTCTACGGCTTGCGCGATGAAGCGAGGCTGCGCGCATCGGCGGCGCGCCTCGTTCCGGCCGCGCGTCCCGGCGACTTCAACCAGGCCCTGATGGATCTCGCCGCGACGATCTGCCTGCCGCGGAATCCGTTCTGTCCGCTGTGTCCGCTCGCCTCCGGCTGCGCCGCGGGGCAATCCGGCGTTCGCCGCCTGCACGGCGGCGCGGCGCGACGCGCTCTACGGAAAGTCGAATGGCCGCTCGCCGTGATCGAAAAAAACGGCAGGATACTGCTGCGCCGGCGCGGCGAGCGCGGCATTTTGCCGGGGCTGTGGGAAATTCCCGGGGGCGAGAGGAAGCCGCGGGAGGGGCGCCGCGCGTCCCTGCTGCGGCAGCTCGATGCCCTCGATGTTCCCATCGCCTCCGCCGCGCTCGTGGGCGTCGTCCGGCACACGATCACCGATCGGAATATTCGCGCGCCGGTTTATCGCTGCACCTTGCCGAGCGATGCGCCGCTGCGCGCGCCGGGCTGGCGCTGGTTCGCGTCCGCTTCCTTCGGCAAACTCCCGCTTTCTTCGCTCAGCCTCAAGGCTGCGCGGCTCGTGCAAAAAACGTGAAACGCGTAGTCATCACGAGCCTGCTCGCGGCCCTCGTTTTCGGCTTCATCGCGTACGAATATTTCAGCCTTCCGGACGTCTCGGGCCTCAAGAAAAGAAACCCGCGCTCGACCGCGCTGATGGATTTGCGCGACCAGGAGGAACTCCGCAAGCGCGGCCTGCACGCGAAGCGTCAGCAGATTTGGGTGCCCTACGATTCCATTTCGGAGCATCTCAAGAGGGCGATCTTGGTGAGCGAAGACGCGGCGTTTTTCAGCCATAACGGCGTCGACTTCTTCGAGCTCAAAGAGGCGTTCAAGAAAGACTGGGAGCAAGGCGAATTCAAGCGCGGCGGCAGCACGATCACGATGCAGCTCGCGCGCAACCTCTATTTAAGCCCCTCCAAAGACCCGCTGCGCAAGGTGCGCGAGATCGTCATCGCGTTCCAACTCGAGCGGGCGCTCTCCAAACGGAGGATTTTTGAAATTTATTTGAACGTCGTCGAGTGGGGGCGCGGCATCTACGGCGCCGAGGCGGCGGCGCGCTATTATCTCGGCAAGCCCGTCTCCGCGCTCGACGCGGCCGACGGCGCGACGCTGGCGGCGCTGCTGCCGAGCCCGCTGAACCCGCGCGAGAAGAGCCTCCTTTACCGCAGAAATCTGATTCTCAATCGTATGGCCAAAACCAATCACCTCAGCGCGGCCGAGGCCGACCGCCAGAGCCGCCGTCCGCTGTTTTACCGCGGCGAAGAGCCGCCCCCGCCGCCCGAGCCCGAGAAATCCTTTTTCGAGTAGCGTTCGTAGTATCTTAGGGCGGTGCGATTAGGCATCGCCTCCTCCCCATGATATAAAACGAACAGGAGAACGGTTTTATGCTCATCAAAAAACCCAGCGATATCCAAGCGTCCGAGATCACCCCTAAAGAGATTTTTTTAAGCCGCCGGCGCTTTCTCGCGCAGGCCGCGGTCGCCGGCGCCGCTATCGCCGGCGTCACGGCACCCGATTTCCTGCTGCCGGCCGCGCACGCAGGCGAGAAGCTCGCGAACGTGCAGAAAAGCCGCTTCAGCACCGACGAGAAGCAGACGCCGCTGAAGGACATCACGACATACAACAACTTCTACGAGTTCGGCACCGACAAATATTCTCCGGCGCAATACGCCAAAACGCTTCAGCCGCGCCCCTGGACCGTCGCCGTCGAAGGCGAGATCGCCAAGCCGAAGCGCTACGACATCGACGAGCTGATGAAATTGGCGCCGCTGGAGGAGCGGATCTATCGGCTCCGCTGCGTCGAAGGCTGGTCGATGGTGATCCCCTGGATCGGCTTTCCCCTGAGCGCCCTCATCAAGCGCGCCGAGCCGACGAGCAAGGCGAAGTACGTGGAGTTCACCACGCTGCTCGACCCCAAGCAGATGCCCGAGCAGAAAAGCCGCATGGTGCTCGACTGGCCCTACATCGAAGGGCTGCGCATAGACGAGGCGAACCACCCGCTGGCGATTTTAGGCGTCGGCCTCTACGGCGAGGTGCTGCCGAACCAGAACGGCGCGCCGATCCGCATGATCGTGCCGTGGAAGTACGGCTTCAAGAGCATCAAGTCGATCGTGAAAATTCGCTTCGTCGAGCAGCAGCCGGCGACGACCTGGATGAAGGCGGGGCCAACCGAGTACGGCTTTTACTCCAACGTCAATCCCGAAGTCGATCACCCGCGCTGGAGCCAGGCGCGCGAGCGCCGCATCGGGGAATTCACCAAGCGAAAGACCCTCATGTTCAACGGCTACGGCGATCAGGTCGCGTCGCTCTATCAGGGCATGGACCTTCGCAAATACTTTTAAATTAGTGTTGAATTTGAGTTTTGAATTATGAGTTTTCAATTCAACACTCAATCGGTTCGAGGGCCTCACGATTGACCCTGAGCAAAGCCTGCCCTGAGTCCATCGAAAGGGTCGAATGGGTCAAAACTTAAAACTCAAAACTGCGAAAGCCGCGATCTTCGCGGCTTCGCTGACGCCGCTCGCCTGCCTCGCCTACTTCGCCTACACCGATAACCTCGGCGCCAATCCGATCGAAGTCATCACGCATTGGACCGGCGACTCGATCATCATATTTCTTCTGATCACGCTCACGGTGACGCCGCTCAGAAAGCTCACCGGCTGGAACGGCGCGATCAAGTTCCGCCGCATGCTGGGGCTGTTCGCGTTCTTCTACGCCTGCCTCCATTTCACGACCTACATCTGGCTCGATCAGTTCTTCGACTTCCCCGGAATTCTCAAAGACGTGGCGAAGCGGCCGTTCATCACGGTCGGCTTCGCGAGCTTCCTCCTGCTGATCCCGCTCGCGCTCACCTCGACTGCGGCGATGGTGCGGCGGCTCGGCAAGCGCTGGCAGCAGCTCCACCGCCTGATCTACTTCGCCGCCGCGGGCGGCGTCATCCATTATTGGTGGCTGGTTAAAAAAGATATCCGCTGGCCGCTCGCCTACGGCGTCGTCCTCGTGCTGCTGCTCGCGTTCCGCGCCGCGCTAAGCTACCGCGCGCGCCAGCCTGCGCGCCGGCTCTACGCGCCGGCGGCGGAGAAGGAATGAGCGACCTCGTCTACCGCCACAACCGCATCACGCGCGCGGCGCACTGGGTCAATGCGGTTGCGCTCATGGTGCTCCTCATGAGCGGCCTCATGATCTTCAACGCCTACCCGCATCTCCACTGGGGCAGCAAGGCCGAGCCCGAGGCGGCGTTCTTCTCGATCTATGCCGCCGAGGCAGGCGGCGAGCTCCGCGCCTACACCGAGCTTTACGGCCGGCGCGTCGAGACGACCGGCGTGCTCGGCTCGCAGAACACCCCCATGGGGCCGACGCTGCGCGCGTTTCCGAGCTGGATCACGATTCCCGGCTTCTACTGGCTCGCCGGCGGCCGGCGCTGGCATTTCTTCTTCGCCTGGCTCTTCGTCCTGAACGGGCTTTTTTATTTTATTTATAATCGCGCCAACGGCCACGTATCGAAATTCATCCTGCGGCCGCGCGACGTGCCAATGCTCCTGCCGATGGCGCTGTATTATCTCCATCTGCGCAAGACCTCGCCGCAGGACGGCGAGTACAACCCGCTCCAGAAGCTCGCCTACACGAGCGTGTTTTTCATCCTGACGCCGCTCGTCATGCTCACCGGGCTCGCGATGTCGCCGCAGATCGGCGTCGCCTTCAACTGGCTCCCGGCGCTCTTCGGCGGGCGCCAGTCGGCGCGGAGCTTCCATTTTCTGATGGCGTTCGCGTTCGCGCTCTTCACGCTCGGCCACGTGATGATGGTCGTCACGACCGGCGCGGTCAACAACATGCGCAGCATGGTGAGCGGCTGGTACCGGGAAAAATTCCACGCGGCGGAAGCCATGGCGCTCGACGTTCCCGAGTCCGCTCCCGTCGAGAGCACGCCCGAGCCCGCGGCGGAGACGATCGAGGCGCCGGCGCCCGGCGCAGAAGAGAGAGGCGGCGATGAAAAAGAGCGGCCCTGAGATCTCGCGGAGAAACATTCTCGCCGGAGCGCTCTACGGCGCGGCGCTCTTGGGCCTTTCCGGCTGCGACAAGCTCTTCGACCGCCTCCAGCGCAGCCGCAAAGTGCAGGCGCTGCTCGCTTCCGCCGAAGGCGCGAACCGGAGATTTTTGCGCCTGCTCACCGGCCGGCGCCGCCTGGCGCAGGAGTTCGAGGAGAAAGACATCTCGCGCCATTTCAAGCAGAACGGCAACCCGCCGCCCGACGCGCAAGAATATATCACCGACGCCGCGGGCGGCTGGTCCCGCTGGCGGCTCGAGCTCGACGGCCTGGTCGAGCGGCCGGCGCGCTTCACGCTCGCGGAGCTGAAGGCGCTGCCCGCGCGCACGCAGATCACGCGCCACGACTGCGTCGAGGGCTGGAGCGCGATCGCGAAGTGGAAAGGCGTGCCGCTCGCAGCGCTCGTCGAGCGCGTCCAGCCCGCGCGCGGCGCGCGCTACGCCGTCTTTCACTGCATGGACCGCGACGACGGCGGCGAAACCTATTACGAGAGCATCGACCTCCGCGACGCGCGCCACCCGCAGACGATCCTCGCCTACGAGATGAACGGCGCCCCGCTGCCGGTCGAGCACGGCGCGCCGCTCCGCCTTCGGGTCGAGACACAGCTCGGCTACAAGATGGCGAAATACATCCGCCGCATCGAGTTCGTCGCCGATTACCAAAAGATCGCGCGCGGTAAAGGCGGCTATTGGGAAGACCGCGGGTACGAATGGTACGCGGGGATTTAGATTAAAACGGGCACGGCACGCCGTGCCCCTACATTATTTTCGGCTTCGGAGAGATCCTTCACTTCGTTCAGGATGACAGAACCTCACCCTGTTCCCGATAAATCCAACGTTTATCGGCGGCGGTCTAAATGGAAGTGAGTAGAGGGTCGTGAGCAGTGAGAAGTTTAACCGCAGTACGCGACGCGCCGGTACTGCGAGGTAAGAAAAGAGTCGCGGGCTCACGCAGGCTTTGCTATCAACAAAGATCTTTCCTCAAAAAGTACCACTTCTGATCTCCCGCCACATGGTCCAATTCACCAAACACCCGATAGCCGTTCTTCTGATAAAAACCGAGCGCCTGAAAGCTGAACGTATCCAGGTGTGAGTACCGGCATCCGCGCTTGATGGCTTCAGCCTCGGTCGCCTGCAGAATGCGGGTGCCCCATCCCCTTCCCCGCTGATCTTCAGTCAGCCAGAGCGCGCGGATGTTCAACCAACCGAAAGCGGTCCAGCCGTGCGCACCGCCGATGACTTCATGCTGTTCGTTTCTGAGGAAGACGGAAATGAGCCGGCCTTCTAGACCGGTCCGCGAGATATTATATCGGTCGAGCCCCTCCCATAACACGCGGATATCTTTTGAGGGCGGATTCTCTTCGATGGTGATGCTCGGCTCAGACATCGGAATAATTAAGCGAAAGTGAGCAGTGAGAAGTTTAACCGCTCAGGACTCGGAAAAATGCTAATCTCGACCCCTCACCCCTCTTCCCGATAAAAATCCAGCGCTTCCATCAGTGGTCGATCGTTCATCGAGAAGAGGATCGCGGGCTCGCGGGTGGTGTTGCCGTGGTGGTGCCGATTCCAGAGGGGCACGGTGAAGGAGTCGCCCTGCTTCCAGTCGAAGCGCTGGTCGCCGACGACGGTGAAGCCGCTGCCGCGAAACGCGTGGTAGATCGCGGTGCTCGTGTGGCGGTGCGGTTTCGTCGTCTCGCCGGGGCGGAGCATCTGGATCTCGCAGGAGAACGTCGGCAGCGTCGGGCCGCCGGTGAGCGGATTGACGTAGCGGAGCAAGAGGCCGTCGTGCGGGTCGCCGGGCGTTTCGCCGAGCGCCTTCAGCGCCTTTTCCGTGTCCTCCCATTTATAGCGGAACGGCGGGGGCTGCTTGGAATCGGCTTTCATCCACGCCGGGCGCGCAAGACCCAATTCGTAGCGCGAGGCTTCGACCGGGCGCGTGAGCGGCTGTTGGTCGGACGAAAATATTTCCGCGAAGCCGATTTCCAATAATCCCATGAGCGGCGCCTCGATGCCGTCGAGCCAGACGATCGGCTCGTCCGAGCCGTTGTAATGGTCATGCCAGCTCCGGCTCGGCGTCGTGATGAAATCGCCCGGCGCCATCGGGAACGGCTCGCCTTCGACGGTCGTCTGCGCGCCGCCGCCCTGGAGGACGAAGCGGATCGCGCCCATCGTGTGGCGGTGCGCGCGCGCGATCTCGCCCGGCTTGACGAGCTGGACGCCGAGCGCGAGCGTATGCGTGGTGCGGACTTTGCCCGGCGAGCGGAACGCGAGAAAGCGCCTGAGCGAATCGTCCATCCCGAGCACGTCGCCCGACTCCATCAGCGCGCCGTAGACGTCCTCCCAGCGCCACAAGGTCGGCGCGAACGACGCCTTGGGCTCGAAGCTCTCGCTCCGCGGGATGCCCCAGTAGCCCACGAGGTTCAGCTTCTCGAGCTTCTGATTGAAATCGTCGATCCGGCTCATGGCTGAGACCTAAAAGAAAGGCCGTCTACTGTCAAGAAGGCGTTAGGCAGTAGGCTCGGACGCAAACAGTCCTCCGAGTCATTCCCGCGCACGCGGGAATCCAGGTTAATCTTTTTTCCTTTGGTACGCAGCAAAATCCCGGAGAGATTCTTCGGCTCCGCCTCAGAATGACAGGATGTCTCGTTTCACACCGTTCGTAGGGGCACGCGACGTGCCCCGCTTTCGAATTTTCGAGGGATTACCTACCCTAACCTCTCCTTGGAAAGGAGGGGAATAAAACCGCGGCGCGTGACAATGTCCGATGATCTCCCTTTACCAAGGGGAGACACAAAGGGGTTTTTTGTAGGGGCGGTTCGCGAACCGCCCTTTGCGTGATTCGCGTTGTGTGGGGCACGGCGTGCCGCGCCCAGCTTTGGATTTCATCGGAGCCCTCGACCCTTCAACAGGCTCAGGACAGGCTGTCGAAGTACGAACGGGCGCAGCAGGCTCTCACACCGCTCGCGCCTCGGGCGCTTCGCTCGCGATCACCTGGCGCGCCATCGCGACGACGATCGCGCTGCCTATAATGCCGCCGAGGACAAGCGCGCCGGTCGCCCCGAGCCAGGCGGCAACGATACCGAGCTCCGCCTGTCCGAGAAACGGGCCGCCGATGAGAAAGATGAAGGCGACCGC
>Ga0075433_10004995_pt1 | contig 10391 bp, 12 predicted proteins | sample RhiMethybrSRZTD2_FD_75299 | JGI IMG/M metagenome (GOLD analysis project Ga0075433, IMG submission 75299) | Populus rhizosphere microbial communities from Tennessee, USA - Rhizosphere MetaG P. TD hybrid SRZTD2 | ecosystem: Host-associated > Plants > Roots > Rhizosphere > Soil | place: USA... | reverse complement strand
GCACATCGGCCTGGTCATCCAGCGCGCGCGCGAGGACAAGGTGCCGTTGATGGCGCACGAGGACGAGATGGTCGCCGCCGGCGCGCTGGCCTCGTACGGCGCGAACTACCGGCGGATGGGACAGCAGACGGCCCGCATCGTCGACCGCGTGCTCACCGGCGCGTCGCCGGCGGAGATCCCGATCCAGATCCCCGACAAGCTCGTGCTCGCGATCAACCTGGCCACGGCGCGGACGATCGGACTGAAGCCGCCGCTCACCTTGCTCGAACGGGCCGAGCGCATCATCGAGTAGCCCCGCGGCGTCGATGCTTCCCGCGTTCGGGCTTCGTCTGGGCTCCCTGCGCCAGCGCCTGTTTCTGCTCCTGGCCGGGGCGAGCGTCATCGCGGTCGTCGGTGTCAACCTCATCTGGCTGCCGGGCGCGCTCCGCGACGTTCACGAGGCCCGGACGGAGCTCCAGCTGGTGGCCGTCCGCGGCGTGCGCGACCAGATCGATTTCTTCCTCGCCGACAAAGAGGAAGGGCTGACGACGGTCGCGCAGCTCTTCCGCGCCGCCCTCATCGATGGCGACCCCAAGGGCCTCGCGATCGTGGGCCAGCGGTTTCTCGCGCGCGAGCGTTCGTTCGAGGAAGTCGGCGTCTTCGAGCCGCCGCGGACGTGGCGCTACCGCCTCTCGCGTCGCGAGGTCATGACCACCTCGGAGACCGACGCGCCGCCGGCGCTCGACGCGATGCCCAAGCCTGGCGGTGTCGCCTGGGGCGCCGTCACGACCACCGACACGTCCGAGCCCTGGGTGACGCTCGCGGTCCCGCTCTCCGGCAAGACCGACAGCCGGTTGCTGGTCGTGGGCGTGCTGAACCTCAAGGAGCTCTGGTCGCTGACCGCCGACATCCGTCCGGGCCAGGGCGGCCGCGCCTACGTCGTCGATCGCCGCGGCGGCCTCATCGCCGCGGACGACGTCAACCTGGTGCTGCGTCGGCTGTCGCTGATCGCGCGACCGTTCGTGAAGAGCCTGCTCGAGCAGGACCGCCCCAACGGCGTCAGCGGCTCGTACACGAACGAGCGCGGCATCGAAGCGATGGCCACGGGCCTCAGGGTCGATCGCGTCGGCTGGGGGGTCGTGGTGGAGCATCCGCGCGCGGTCGTGACCGCGGCCGTCGGCAAGAAGCTCTGGTTCTTCGCCGCGCTCACGGCGGCGGGCGTGCTGGTCAGCGCCGGGGCCGCTCGCGTGCTGAGCGTGCGTCTGACCCGGCCGCTCGAGAGGCTGCGGCTGGGCGTTCAGCGCTTCGGCCGCGGCGAGCTCGACCATCGCGTGCGGATCGAGACCGCCGACGAGATCGGCGAGCTCGCGCTGCAATTCAATCAAATGGCGACCGAGCTCGGCGCCTCGCACGCGCGGCTCGAGGAGCGCATCCGCGACGCGACTCGCGACCTGGCGCGGCGTCAGCGCGAGGCCGAGGAGCTGGCGCGGGTCGCCCGAACGCTGACGGAAGATCTCGACGTGGCCCAGGTCGCCGACCGGGTCGTCCAGCCGGTCCTCCGTCTCTTCGCCGTGCAGTCCTCCGTGCTCTGGCTGCGCGAGCCCGACGGCTCGCTCGTCGCGGTCGGCATCAGCGGCCGGGCACGCCGGGGATTTCGACTGGGCGACAAGCTGCCGCCTGGCGCCTCGATGGCGGGACGCGCCGTCATCGAGGGCCGCCCGGCCTGGACGTCCGACCTCCTCGCCGAACCGGGCGTATTCATTCCCGACGAGCAGCGGGCGCGCCTGAAGACCACGGGCGATCGGGCCGTCCTGTGCGTACCGGTAGCGGTCAACGCCAGGACGATCGGGGTGCTGTCGGTCGGCGACGGTTCGACGCGCGAGTTCACGCGGAGCGAGGTCGTGCTGCTGCAGGCCTTCGCCGACCAGGCGGCCATCGCCCTTCAGAACGCGAGCCTCTACGCCGAATCGCAGACCCAGCGGACCCAGCTCATGCAGATTCTCGAGTCGACCTCCGACGGTGTCCTCTTCGTGGGCCCTGACGGCCTCGTGCAGGCCGCCAACCACCACGCCGCCGAGCTGCTCGCCTGCCAGGGCGGCTCGATGGTCGGCAGCGATCTCGGCGACGTCCTGCGCCGCGAATGCTCCGCGGCCTCGACCGAGAAGCTCTTGCTCGCCTGCGCCGGCGGGCTCGGCGTGGCGCCGGTCGAGGGAGCCAGCGGCGACCTCGACGTGACGAACTTCGGCCGCGTGCTGCACTGGGAAGCGCGGGCGACTCGCGACACCGGCGGCCGGACGATCGGCCTGACCCTCACCCTGCACGACGTCACGCAGGAGCGCGAGATCGCGCAGATGAAGAGCGACTTCGTGTCGTTCGCCACCCACCAGCTGCGCACGCCGCTCTCCGGCATCAAGTGGATGCTCGAGCTGGCGATGCAGGAGACGGACGTACCGGAGACCGCGTCCAGCTATATGAGGGATGCGCTCGGCGCCTCCCAGCGCCTGATCCAGCTCGTCAACGATCTGCTCGACATCTCGCGCCTCGAGGGCGGCCGCATGAAGGCGACGCCGCAGCTCGTCGACTTGGTCGACCTGACGCGCGCGGTCCTAGACGACCTGAAGCTCCAGATGGACGAGAAGGGCCACCGGCTGGCGATGGCGACCTCCAGCGACATGCTCGAGGTGGTCGCCGACCCTCAGCTGCTTCGTCAGGTGGTGCTCAATCTGGCCTCGAACGCGATCAAGTACTCGCCGAGCGGCGGTGACATCGGCGTGCAGATCACGCGCGAGCGCGACGTCGTGTGCTGGCGCATCACGGATACGGGGATCGGCATTCCCAAGGAGAGCCAGCGCCACCTGTTCGAGAAGTTCTACCGGGCCGACAACGTGGCCTCGCTCGAGACCGACGGGACCGGTCTCGGCCTCTACCTGGTGCGCCTGATCGTCGAGCAGATCGGCGGGCACGTCGGCTGCGAGTCGGAAGAAGGCCACGGCGCGACCTTCTATTTCACGGTGCCGAGCGCGCAGTCCTCCCCGCGCTTCCTCTAGCCCAAAGTCTCGTCGGTCGATTCGGGTTCGTGCCGGGCGTGGCTCGCGGTACGCTCGGCAGCCGTGGACGGTCTCGCGCTCAAGCTCGTGCTCACTCCCACCCTGATCGGCGCCGTCAGCATGGCCGGACGCCGCTGGGGCCCCGGAGTCAGCGGCTGGCTCGTGGGGTTCCCGTTCACGTCGGGGCCCGTCGTGTTCTTCCTGGCGCTGGACCACGGCCTCGCGTTCGCGGCGGGCGCGGCCGTCGGCTCGATGACCGGCGCGGCCGCGCAGGCCGCGTTCTCTGTCTTCTATGGACGCCTCGCGCGCCGCGGAGGCGCGCTCGCGCTGCTCGCGGGGAGTCTCGCCTTCGCGGCAGCGACGGTCCTCCTGCAGCTCACGACCCTGACCATCGTGCCGTCGCTGGTGCTCGTGATCGGCGTCCTGCTGGCCGCGCTCGTTCTCATGCCGCCGGTCGCGGCCGCCGCCCGCCCCGCGGCGCCGCCGTCCTGGGACATCCCGGCCCGACTCGTCGTGACGACGGCGATCGTACTGCTGCTCACCGGCGTTGCCAGCGCGCTCGGTCCTTCGCTCACCGGGATCCTGGCGACCTACCCGCTCTACGGCGCGATCCTCGCGGGGTTCGCGCATCACCTCGACGGATCGGGCTCGGCGATCCGGGTGCTGCGCGGACTGCTGCTCGGCCTCTTCGCGTTTGCCGGGTTCTTCTTCGTTCTGGCTTCGCTGATCGAGCGTGCGGGCATCGCGCAAGCGTTCGCCGCCGCCATCGCCACGGCGCTCGTGCTCCAGGGGGGCGCCCTCTGGGTCATGCGCCGCGAATCGGGCGCGGGGCCGCGGCCGGCCGCGCGCTAGTTTCGGGCCGCCCGGCGCCGCGGTACACTCCCGCGAAAGGGCCGCGCGAGGCGGGCTCTGGCCAGGGCAGGGGACCGACCGGGCAACAGGAGGCGACGATGATTCGACTCAATGGGATCGGCCATGTGCTGTTGCGAGTGAGCGACGTCGAGCGGTCGCGGGCCTTCTACTCGACGATCCTCGGGCTCAAGGTCGTCGAGGAAGATCCCGAGCACGGGGGCGTCTTCATGGCGCTCGAGGGACAGGGCCACACCGTGGACCTGTTCCCGGTTCAAAGTCCCGACACCGCGGCCCGTGCGGTGCCCGGCGGCGTCGGCGTGCATCACGTCGCCTTTCACGTGGGCAGCGAGGCGGCGCTCGCTGATGCCTACTTCACACTGCAGGAGCACGGGATCCCGATCGTCCGCGCCGTCGACCACGTGAGTCAGAAGAGCATCTACTTCCACGATCCCGACGGAAACTACCTCGAGATCTACTACGAGCTGCCGAACGCCCCCGACCTCTTCCGGGAGGGGCGCCACGACCGGGATCAGCCGCTGGTATTCGAGAAGCGGGCCTCCGGCTAACCGGTTCCGGAATCACTCCAGACCGCCGGACCACCGACTAGTCGCGCGGGGTCCGGCGGCCTGGTAGGATTGCTCAGTCGTGCTGAAGCTCGGTCGCCGGTCGCTGGTGTTCGTGCTGAGCCTGCTGGCCTTCGCGGCGAGTCCCCGGACGGGCGGCGCCGAGGAGGTCGAGCGCTGGCTCGACCCCTCTCAACCGTTCTCCCTCGGCGTGGACACCACGCGATTCCGCGTCTCGACCTTCGGAGCCAGGCCGGCCATCGCTACCGAGGACCCGGCGCTCACGAGCGGGCCGTATCACCTCATCGATTCGGATCTCCTGGGCACGGCCGTCTCGTTCGATCTCAAGCTGCGGTGGCCGACGTCCAGCTCTTCGACCTTGGGGCCGGTCGCGCCGTATCTCTCGGTCGGCCCGACCTTGCTGGTTCCTGGAGCCGAAGGGGTGTCCCGGCCGGGTCAGCCGGGGCGAAGCGAGGGGCCGCTCGCGGTCGGGCTCAGCTGGGGCGCGGGGCTGTCGTGGAAGCTGTCACCCAGCACCGAGCTTTACGGCGGCTACCGGTTCCTGCAGTTCGGCCGCGATGGCTCGCTGTCGCACGAGCGGCCCGAGACCGAGCTCACCGGCCACGACGTCCTGTACGGCATCTCCGTAAGGTTCTGATCGGCGCCCGCTCCGCCTCCGACTAGCGCGCCCGGCTCTGCCCGAAGGCGTGCTCGATCTCGTCCAGGTGCTCGCGCCGGTGCTCCGCCCGCAACAGGTTGAGCGGAGAGCCGGCCGCGGTGTTCGCGGCCACGAGCTCGCTCGAGAGCGCTTCGACCCGCCGATCGACCGCCTCGGCGGTGGCCACTGCCAGGCGCGCTGCCGCGCGCGGCGGAAGCGCCAGGCAGAGCGCCTTGGCGGAGTCGTTGATCCAGTCGACGTCCTTCTCGGAGATCGAAGGCGGCGGTGTGCGCGCGCCCTCCTTCTCCCAGCGCTCGATCAGGATCAAGGCGCGCTGATCCCAGAACGCCAGATGAGCCAGGACGGCGCCGACCGTCCAGCCGGCGTCGAGCGGCCGGGCGAGATCGCCGTCGCTCAGCCGTTCGACTAGTGCGCGAAGCCGCGCGCGCTGCTCGTTGTTCTCGGTGACATAGGACGGAGCCATCGACACCTCCCGACGCGTTCGACCGGCGTCTACCCAGACTGTACCCGAAGCGCGCGAGGGCCGCGACCGACACGAGCTCCGGCTCGCGCTTGACAATTGCGAGAGCCTCGGCGAATAGTGCCCGCGAACCGAACAGGGAGGCACACGCATGCAATCTCGCAGTCTCGGCAAGACGGGGCTCACAGTCTCGACGCTCGGCTTCGGATGCGGCAACGTCGGCGGGCTCATCATCCGCGGCACGCCCGCGGAGCGGGAGCGCGCCGTCGCGCGGGCGATGGAGCTCGGCGTCAATTACTTCGACACGGCGCCCTCCTACGGCGACGGCCAGTCCGAGCGGAATCTCGGCCAGGTGCTGAAGTCACTCAAGGCGCGTGTGCAGGTCGGCACGAAGTTCCGGCTCGACCCGCGCGATCTTCACGATATTCCCGGCGCGGTCGCGCGCTCGCTCCACGAGAGCCTCCAGCGTCTGGGCATGGAGCGCGTCGACCTGTTTCAGCTGCACAACCGGATCGAGTCGGCCCGCGGCGCCGGCGCCTTGAGCCTCGGCGACGTGCTCAACGAAGTCGTCCCCGCGGTGCAGAAGCTCCGCCAGCAAGGGAAGGTCGGCTTCTGCGGAATCACCGCGCTCGGCGAGACACGCGCCCTGCACCAGGCGATCGACTCCGGCACGATCGATACGGCGCAGGTCTGCTACAACCTCCTCAATCCGAGCGCCGGCTTCGCGGTGTCCGCGGGATTCCCGGCGCAGGATTTCGGCCGGCTGCTCGACCGCACCCGCGAGCGCCGCATGGGGACCATCGTGATTCGGGTGCTGGCCGCCGGCGCGCTGAGCGGCGTCGAGGCGCGCCATCCGGTCGCGGTGCCCTCGGTGGATCCGATCGCGACGGCACCCGACTACGCGACCGACGTGGCGCGCGCGCAGCGGCTTGCGGCGCTCGTGCGCGAAGGACACGTCGAGAACCTGATCGAAGCGTCGATCCGGCTCGCGGTGAGCTCCGATGCAGTCTCCACCGTCCTCGTCGGCTACTCGAGCCTCGAGCATCTCGAGGCGGCGGCCGCCGCCGTCAATCGCGGGCCGTTGCCGCCGGCCGCGCTGCAGCGGCTCGGCGCGCTCTGGTCCGAGCTCGCCTGAGCGCGCGCTCGGCGCGGCTCAGGTCCGGTTGACGCGCACGATCGCCCAGCCGAACGTCCGCACGCGCGCGTCGACGTCGGGGCGCGCTCGCCGGGCGCGCCCTCGGCGGTCGACCTTCGACGGCGACTCCTGCTGGCGCCGCTCGTTGTGCCGCCGATCGACGATCACTTCGGCCCAGTCGACGTCGCAGAACGCCCGCTGCAGGTAGCCGTGATAGCTGGTGGCCTGACGCGACACGATGAAGAGAAGGCGATGTTGCCACTGCTTGAGGACGTGCGTGACGTTCAGCACGCGAATGAGCTCGCCCAGGTGCGTGTGAATCACGCCGGCGTCGCCGCCGTTGGCGCGCATGACCGTATCGATCTGATCGACGCGCATGCGGCTGGTGCGGCCGTCCTGGGTCGTGAACTCGATCCATCGTCCGCCGGGATCGTCCATCCCTCTCCCCCGAAAAAATGTTTCGGGGAGACACGCTAACAATCGCGCTCCGTGGCGGACGAAGGAAATCGGAGGCGCGAGTGGTGGGCGCCGTCGGCGCCGCGGTCTACCGGATCTGGTGGGCGCTCACGCCGGCACGTCGACCCAGGCGCGGCGCGCCGATGATTCGAGCACGGCGTCGAGTACGGCCTGCGCGCGCAGCCCGTCGACGAGCGACGGTGACGGCGTCTGACCCGTTCGGATGCCGTGGAGCATCCGCTCGACGAGCGGCGCGATCAGCGCCTTGCCCATGACGTCACTCGCGTCGCCCTCGCCGGCGGCGGCCGGCGGCGTCCAGCGCGGCGGCATCGGTTGGAAGTCGGCGCCGCCGGGACTCACCGCGAGCCCGCCCTCGAACCACCGCGAGCCCTCGCGCGTGAGCCGATAGCGGATCGCGCCGCGGTCGCCCCACGCCTCGAGCGATTGATCGTTCGTTGCGTGCGCGACCCGGCTGACCGTGAAGGCGGCCTGCGCGCCCGAGGCGAGCTCGCCCAGCACCGAGCAGTGGTCGTCGACGTCGGCCGGATGATTCGCGCCGGGCGCCGTGCGGGCGGGATACGCGATGCCCGAGTGGACGACGAGACGCTTGAACTCGCCGAAGTTCCAGCGGATCAGATCGATGACGTGCACGCCCATGTCGCCCATAGCGCCGTGGCCCGCCTGCGCGCGATCCTGCCGCCAGGACGGCGCGGCCTTCTCGTCGGCCAGCCGCGAGCCGAGCCAGCGCGCGGCGAGATTGAAGACGCGCCCCACCACGCCCTCAGCCAGCACGTCGTGAAACCGCAGCATCGCGGCGGTGAACCGCCAGTTGAACGCGGTCATACCGATGCGGCCAGCGCGCGCCGCCGCATCCACCATCGACTGGGTCTCGGCGCGTGACATCGCGAGTGGTTTCTCGCAGAGCACGTGCGCGCCGGCGGCGAACGCCCGCAGCACCATCGTGTGATGCGTGACCGGGGGCGTGGCGATCACGACGATCTCCGGGCGCGCTTCGTCGATCAGCTGCTCCCAGCTTCCGTAGACGCGCGGCACGCCGTAGCGCTCCGCGACGGCCTTGGCGCCGGCCTGATCGCGCTGACACACGGCCACGACCTTGCAGCCGTTGGCCTGGAACGCCGGAATGTGGGCGCGGCCGTATTTGAGACCGATAACACCGACGGTGGGTTCGTGTGCGCTCATGGCGGGCATTGTACCGGCGCCGGCCGCCGCGCCGAGCGCGGGACTTACGATCCGGACGCGGGCACGCGACTGTTCAGGAGTGCTCCCCAGGTGGCGACCGGGAACGGCACGACATAGGTGAGCGGCACCCTCCAGATCAGCGCGGCCGGCCATCGGGACGACAGCAGGACGTCGCCCTGGTTGATGGCCAGGAGCACCGTGCCCACGATGGCCGCGATCCCAGCGAGCGCTTGAGCAGCGGCCCGTGGCGGAGCGCGCAGCCGCCGCACTTAATGACGGAGCCAGCGCCGTCCCGAAAAGTGAAGAGAAATCGGGCTCGTGCGCGCCGACATGCCTCGCAGCCAACCCCGGCGCCCCGCGGCGGATTCACGCGCCGATTCTAGCGCCCGAGGGCCGAGCCGTGCTGCCGCGGCCGGCGTGTCCATCGCTTTCGGAGCCCGGCGCCGAACGTGATATACCGGTAGAACCACCACATGAAGGCTCGCGTGGCCGACCGAGTCACCGTCGAGCGTCCGGAAAGTCGCGCGTGACCGGTCTCCGCTTCGGTCAGGCCGCGCCGGACTTCTCGCTGCCGTCCACTGCGGGCGGTCAGACATCGCTGGCAGACTTCAAGGGCAAGGACGTCGTGCTCGTCTTCTACTGTTACGACTGGGGGGGTATCTGAACACCCGAGCTGAGCGACCTCGGCCGGGTCGCCGAGGAGATCGCCAGGCGCGGCGCCGCGGTGGTCGGGATCAGCGGTGATAGCCCCTTCTGTCACACGGCCTTCATGAAAGCCCGCAACTTCCCGTTTCCGCTCCTGAGCGACGTGCACCGGGCGGCGATCCGCGCCTACGGCGTGCTCGACGCCGATCGCAACGTCGCCTACCGCTCGACGTTCGTGGTGGATCGCGACGGCGTGCTGCGCTGGGGCCAGGCCGGCGATCGCGAGATGGTGCGCGATGGCAGCGAGATCCTGCGCGTGCTGGACGTCATCGACGGCTTGCGGCGGAAGCGCTGAGTTGCGGGATGAGCCTGCAGCCGACGGACGTCTTTCACAAGCTCGCGCAGAACGTCGAGACCGTGATGCGCGGCCAGTCCGGCGCGATCCGGCGGCTGCTCGCGGCCTTCGCGAGCGGCGGTCACGTGCTGCTCGAGGACTATCCCGGCACCGGCAAGACCACGCTGGCCAAGGCCCTCGCGCGGTCAATCGGCGGCCGCTTCAAGCGGATCCAGTTCACGCCTGATCTCTTGCCCTCGGACATCCTCGGGGTGTCCGTGTTCGACCAGCGCGACCAGTCGTTTCATTTCCACGAGGGCCCGGTGTTCACCAACGTCCTGCTGGCCGACGAGATCAACCGCGCCTCGCCGCGCACGCAGTCGGCCTTGCTGGAGGCGATGGCCGAGGGTCAGGTGTCGGTGGAGGGCACCTCGTACCGTCTGGCCGAGCTCTTCTTCGTCATCGCCACGCAGAATCCGGTCGAGTTCCGCGGCACCTATCCGCTGCCCGAGGCGCAGATGGACCGCTTCGCCGTCCAGCTGAGCCTCGGCTACGTGGCGCCCGAGGACGAGGTCGCGATCCTGTCGGCGCAGGCGCAGCGCCACCCGATCGATTCCCTGACGGCGTGCGTGTCGATCGACGACGTGCTGATGGTGCGCCGGCGCGCCGCCGGCGTGCGCATGAGCGACGAGCTCAAGCGCTACGCGGTCGATGTCGTGCGCGCCACGCGTGCCGCGAACGGCATTCAGCTCGGCGCCAGCCCGCGCGCCTCGCTGGCCTTGATGAAGGCCGCCCAGGCGCTGGCGCTCTCCGAGGGACGCGAGTTCGTCCTGCCCGAGGACGTTCGGGAGATGGCGGTGCCCGTCATCGCGCATCGTATGGTCATCGAGCCCCAGGCGCGCTTCGCCGGCGTGACCACCGCCGGCCTCGTCGAGGAGATCCTCGGCAAAGTCCCGATGCCGTCGTAGGCGTGGGTGTGTGCGCTGCAGGCCGTCGCGGGGCTGGGGCCCCGCCGGCCGAGGCGCACCTATAGAGAAATCG
>Ga0075433_10004993_pt1 | contig 10391 bp, 9 predicted proteins | sample RhiMethybrSRZTD2_FD_75299 | JGI IMG/M metagenome (GOLD analysis project Ga0075433, IMG submission 75299) | Populus rhizosphere microbial communities from Tennessee, USA - Rhizosphere MetaG P. TD hybrid SRZTD2 | ecosystem: Host-associated > Plants > Roots > Rhizosphere > Soil | place: USA... | reverse complement strand
GTGGCCAGCGTCTTGCGGATGACCGGGGTGCGCTGGACCTCGGGGAAATACCACGTCGCTTCCCATTCCGTCAGCGTGTCCCACACCAGCGCGAGCTCGGGGCGATAGCCGGCGGTGGGATCGAAGGTGCGAATCGTCGCAGGAAATTGCAGCACGCCGCCGTAACGCGGCGGCGGCGGGACGGGCGGCGAAGCGGGATAGCGCGTATCCAGCTCCTTGATGAAGGCGGGCGCCGCGTACGCGAACGGCGTCGCGTCGGGCGCGTCCGTCTTCGGCGCCTTTTCCTGCGCCGGCGTGGAGGAGCTCGCGAGCGCGAGCACGAGGGCGACGACAGCCAGCGCGATCGGCCGGGACAGAGGCGTCTTCATCGCTCTGATCCTTTCTGTGCCGAACGGGACGGTCGGACGAGAGGGCCAGATGCTACGTCCGGGCCCGTGCGCGGTCAATCTCAATGGGACCGGCGCGGATATAATGCACGGCGCCATGAATACACGGGCCACCGACGCGCTGTACACGATCCTGCCGATCGCCGGCTGGGCGCCCGACCTCGCCCGCGAAGTGCAGATCACCGACGATGTCGATCCGATCTTGCCGACGCCGTTTCGCATCGGTGAGACCAGTGCGGCGGCGCTGGCGGCGGTCGGACTCGCCGCCTCCGAGCTGTGGGAGGCGCGTACCGGACGTCGTCAGCAGATCGCCGTCGATACGCGCCAGGCGACCGCGTCGTTGCGCAGCACGCACTACATGAAGATGGACGGCGCGCCCGTGTCGACCGACCGCAACGCTGTGATGGGGACGTACCCGGCGAAGAACGGGCGCTGGAGCTATCTGCACTGCAATTTCCCGAACCATCGCGCCGCCGCGCTGAGCGTGCTCGGTGTGTCGGAGGATCGCGAGGCCGTTCGGCAGGCGGTCGCGAAGTGGGACGCGCTCGAGCTGGAAGAAGCGATCATCGCTGCCAAAGGTGCCGGCGGCATGGTCCGCACGAAGGACGAATGGGCCAAGCACCCGCAGGCGGCGGCGATCGCGTCGCTGCCGCTGATGGAGATCGTCAAGATCGGTGACAGCCCCAAGGAGAAGCTGCCCGACGGCGATCGTCCCCTGTCGGGCATCCGCGTGCTGGATCTCACGCGCGTGCTCGCGGGGCCGACGTGCGCGCGTACGCTGGCCGAGCACGGCGCCGACGTGCTGAAGATCACGGCGGCGCATCTGCCGAACCTCGGCTACCAGGAGTACGACACCGGCCACGGCAAGCTCTCCGCGCAGCTGGATCTGCGCGAGCCCAAGGACGTCGAGACGCTTCGCAATCTCGTGCGCGAGGGCGACGTGTTCTCGCAGGGCTATCGGCCCGGCACGCTGGCCGATCGCGGGTTCTCACCCGAAGCGCTCGCGCGATTGCGGCCGGGGATCGTCTGCGTGTCGCTGAGCGCCTTCGGTCACGTCGGACCGTGGGCGTCACGCCGCGGCTTCGACACGGTGGTGCAAACGGTCAGCGGAATCACCGCGCGACAGGGCGAGCTGTTCCCCGGCGCAGCACCGGGTCCGCAGTTCTATCCGGTGTCGGCGATCGACTATCTCACCGGGTATCTCATGGCGTTCGGCGCGATGGTGGCGTTGACACGGCGCGCGCGCGAGGGCGGCAGCTGGCTCGTGCGGATCTCGCTCGCGCAGACGGGCCGCTGGCTCGTCGGCCGTGGCGAGGTGCCCGAGACGCAGCTGAAGAACGTCCCGAAGGAATTCACCGCCGCGGAGCTGGAGCGCTGGACGATCGCGAGCGACACACCGGCGGGTCGGCTGCATCATCTCGGGCCCGTCGTGCGCATGTCGGAAACGCCGCCGCGCTGGGCGCGTCCCTCCGTGCCGCTCGGCTATCACCCGCCGGTGTGGCCCGCGCGCGGCGCGTAAGCGTCAGCGCGTCTGATTCCGGTCGGCTTGCACTCGGCCCAATATCGCGATCGCCCGCGCAGCGTCCACCGGTTGGAGGCCGCGCGCAGGATCCGTCTGCACGAGATGGCTGCGAAGCTCACCCATGTCCACGTGATCGTCGATGATCACGAAGCCGCCGACGCCATGCTCGGCGAGCCAGGCGGCGATTTCCTCGCCGCGGTCGGCGCCCGGCGCGAGCGTCGGCGTCTTATCGACCACGCGGCCCGTGAACCCGTGCGCGTGCAGCATCGTGTGGAGCTCGCTGACGCTCCTGCCGTAGCGTAACGTCGACGTGACGACGACGTCCGCGTGGCCGCGCGTGACGATCTCGTTCAGCACCGCGATGCACGCCGGATCCAGATCGCCGTAGCGATCCCAGCTGCGAATCGGCGCGAGCACGCCGTCGATGTCGACGAAGACGATCCGGCGCGTTGCCGTCAGCCGCCGAGCCCCTTCGCCTTGTAGACGGGCGCGGCGTGCGGGCCGGCGAGGAAGTCGATCAACGCCTTCGCCGGGGCGGAGTCCTGTGCCGTGCTCGACAAACCGACCGAAAAGGTCGTCACCGTCTGCAGCTCCGCCGGCAGCGGTCCCACGATGTCGACGCCGGGCACGGCCATGAGCTCGGGAATCTGCGCGGCGGCCAGCTCGATCTCGCCGGCGGCCACCATCTCGCCGGCTTTCGTGCCGGTGTCCTTGTACTTCGCGCGTACCTGATCGGCGATCCCGAGTCGATCCAGGGCGCGCGCGAACGCGACACCCGAGGCGCCCTCGCGCGAGTAGCCGATCGACTTCGCGGCGAGCACCGCGGCTTTCAACGCGTCGGGCGTGCTGATGTCGGGCTTGGGCCCACCGGCCTTCACCGCAATGCCGACGCCGGAGCGCGCAACATCCTTCTTGCTGTTGCCGACGACCTTTCCCTGCTTCGCGAGGTCTTCGATGATCGGCGCCGTCAGGATCAGCACGTCCGCCGGCGCGCCCTCGACGAACTTCGTCTTGAGCACGGCAGCGAGCCCGTACGTGACCGCGACGCGATGGCCCGTCGCTGCCTCGAACTGCGCGAACAGCTCCGGCGTCGCCGGCTGCATCCCGACGGTGCTGAGGACCTTGATCTCGGCGGCCTCGCCGCGTGCCGTTGCGAGAAGCACGGCGATCGCGAGTCCAAGCGACGTGGTGACTCTTACGCGCGCTTTCATGCGTTCCCTCCGGGGACGCGGCGAGAGCCGCTGAGAACCGGCAGTATAGTGTGCCCGAGACCCACGTAGAAGCCGACCAGGAGAAACGCCGCCAGCGCCAGCGCGACGGACTGCATCAGCCACATGCCGGCGATACCCCACGGTGGGCCCAAGATTCCGCCGAAGGCGACGAGGTAGCCGCCGATCACGCCTACCCCCCACAGTGCGCCGGCGTGGATCACGGTAGGAGCGATCGCCCGTCTGTAGGCGCGGAGCACGAAGCTCGCGACCGCTTGCAGCGCGTCGAAGAAGTGAAACGCGGCGAGATAGGGAATCAAGGTCAGCGCCATCGCCACGACCGCTGGATCGCGCGTATACAGCCCGACGATGGCGCCGCGCAATGTCCACAGCATCAGCACGGTGACGGCGGCGACGAACGCGCCGATCCGCATTCCCGTGAGCGCGGTCTCGCGCGCTCGCCGAGGATCCTCCGCGCCGATCGCCTGGGCCGTCAGGGTTGCGGTGGCCACTGAAAGCGACAGCGGCAGCATGAAACAGAGCGCGGCCAGGTTCGCCACCACCTGATGGCCGCCCATCACGGTCGTGCCCAGGCGTGCGGCGAGCAGCGTGATCGCAGTGAACGACGTCGACTCGAGCGCGTACGACAGGCTCATGGGAATACCGAGCCGCAGGATCTCCCGCTGGGCCGACCACCGCGGCCACGCCCAGTGAATGGCGAAGCGGTCATAGAACGCGCTGCGTCGCATGTAATTGACGCCGATCAGGAACAGGGCCCAGAACACGACGACGGAGGCGATCGCGCCGCCCATCGCCCCCATCCCGGAGAGACCGAGACCGCCGAGGATCAGGAGATAGCTGAGACACACTTTGAATGCCAGACCCGTGAGTTGCAGGCCCATGACCACGTGCGGGCGCGACACGGCGGTGTTGACCGCATAGATCGCGCGGAACATCAGCGCGCCGGGAAGGCCCAGAGCAAGAACACGGAGATAGCGCGCGACGTGTGCCTCGACCTCGGCTGGAGCGTGCAGCCATGGTAGCCACACACTCGCGAACAGCAGCGGCAACATGCCGAACGCCGAGAGGAACAACGCCATCCACAACCCTTGCACGTAGGTCGCACCGATCGCCGCGAGACGCGCGCCGCCGAAGTGCTGGGCGACGATCGGATTCAGCGCGCTGGTTGCGCCCATGAGGGCGACGAACACCGTTGCGTAGACGCTCAGCCCGAGACCCATCGTGGCGAGATCGATGGACGAGGCATGGCCACTGAGCACGGTATCCACCACCGCGAACGCCATCCCGGCGAACTGTCCGATGAGAATCGGCCGCGCCTGACCCAGGATGCCGCGGACGATCGGATTCAGCGGCCCGTGCCCCTACCGCAGCGCGCCGCGGTTGGAGAAGCGCGTCTCCTGGCTGGTGATGAATTCGAGCAGCGCCGCCTGCCCGCCCTCGGTCGCCTTCCGCGCTCGGCCGAAGGCCGCCGCGATGTCCTCAGGACGCTCGACACGCTCGCTCCAGCCGCCCATCGCGCGCCCGAGATCCGCGTAGCGCCCGCCGATATCGCGTGTGCCGTACTTGTCGTGCGACACGACGAGGTGCGGAATCTCGATCGCCATGGCGGAGTTGTTCAGCACGACGGTGAGGATCGGAATCCCGCAGCGCACGGCCGTCTCGAAGTCGAGCCCGGTCATCCCGAAGGCGGCATCACCCATGAAGTTGACGCAGAACTTGTCGGCCGCGGCGAGCTTCGCGCCGATGATGAGCCCGAGCCCGGTGCCAAGCGCGTGCGACTTGCCCCAGCCGAGATAGCTGCGCGGCGAGACGGCGCGATAAAACGGCAGCAGCTGGTCGCGTGGGCTGCCGGAGTCGTGAGTGACGATCGCCTCGCGCGGGTTCACCGTGCGCATGAACTCGGCGATCACCCGATACGGCGTCATCGGCACTTCTTTCGAACCGAGCGTCGCCGCCCATTCCGCCAGCCAGGCGGCGCGCACGCGCTCGAGCTCGCTACGCACCTGCTCGCGTCCGGGCGGGCGGCCGCCCTGATCCTTCACCGCCTCGATGAACTGGCGCAGCACGAGTCGCGCGTCGCCGAGCAGCGGGTAATCGGCGGCGTAGTTCTTGTTGAGATCACGCTCGTCGTTCGTCGCGTGAATAATGGTCTTGCCGGCCGGAATGCTGGCCGCCATGCCGTGACGCGTGAAGCTGCATCCGACGCCGAAGACGATGTCGGCCTCACGAAGATAATGCAGCATCGGGCCCGTCACGGACGGGCCGCCGGTGCCGAGCGCGAGCGCGTGATCTTCCGGGAACGCGCTTTTGGCTTCCATCGTGGTCATGACGGGCGCCTCGAGCAGCTCGGCCAGCTCGAGCAGATCGTCGGCTGCCTCCGAGTACAGCACGCCCTGCCCCGCGTGAATCACCGGTCGACGCGCCTGCCGCAGCACGCGTGCGGCGGCTTCGACCTCGCGAACATTCGCGCCGGCCGAAGTGACCTTGACGGGCCGGTATGCCTCGATCAGCGCTTCGGGCACGTCCTCGTTGAGGATGTCGGCGGGAATCTCCACCATCGCCGGACCCGGGCGGCCCATGCGCATCACACTGATCGCCCGGCGCATGACGTCGGCGATCTGGCTGCCCATGGCGACCGTTTCGACGGACTTCGTGACGGATGCATACGTGCGTGCCGAGCTGAACAGCGGAAACACCTGCGCGCGATCGCGCGGATGCCCGAGCGGCAGCAGCAGCATGGGCGTGGAGTCTGAGTAGGCCGTCGCCACGCCGGGGAAGGCGTTCTCAGCGCCCGGGCCATACTGCATGCAGAAGACGGCGAGCGTCTTGCCGTTCTTCACCCGCGCATAGCCGTCGGCGATACCGACACCCACGCGCTCCTGGCGGCACAGCACTGGTCGAATCTCGGCCTTGGCCGCGGCGTCGATCACGGGCGTGGTGGGATAGGCGCTCAAAAACTCCGCGCCTTCGCTCTTGAGAATGCGTGCGATGGCATCGACGACTTTCACGGTCGGCGCTCCTTTGTCGCTTCGGCTAGCGTTTCGGCTCGGCGACGAAGACGGGAATGCGGCGCGTGGTCTTCGCCTGATATTCCTCGTACGGCGGATAGGCCGCGACGGCGAGCTTCCAGAGCCGGCTGCGCTCCTTCTCGTCGCCGACCTCGCGCACGCGCATCGGCTGCACGACGGCGTGGTCGCGCAGCTCGATGTTCGGGTTCGCGCGCAGGTTGTTTACCCACACCGGATTGCTCGGCGCGCCGCCCACCGAGCCGATGAGGACGTAATTGCTGCCGTCCTTCACGCGCATGAGCGGCGTCTTGCGGACCGCGCCAGTCTTGTTGCCGGTGTGCGTCACGATGACGACCGGCAGCCCGGTGTCGCGCAGCGTGGTGCCTTCCTTCCCGCCGCTCTTCTCGTAGAGCTCCACCTGGTCGCGCACCCACTGCCGGGGACTGGGAATGTATTCGGGCATCGTGGTCTCCTCTCTTATATGAGCCGGTAGGCGCGCGCGACGTTCTCGCCGAGCACTCCGTGGCGTCCGGACTCGGTCATCGGCGCGACCATTCCGCGCAGCTCTTCCAGGTACGAGCCGGGATGATCGGGATGCGGATAATCGCTCGCCCAGAAGAACTTGTCCTCGCCGACGTGTGGCATCAGCGCCGCGATCGTGCGCTCGTCCGGATCTGCCGAGATGAAGCACTGCCGCTTGAAGTAGTACGACGGCTTTTCCTTCAGACGCACGGTCGCGCCGAGCGGCGTCCCGGAGAAGGTCGCATCCGCCCGATCGAGGAAGTAGCCGATCCAGCCGGCCTGGGACTCCAGGACGACCACGCGCAGGCGCGGGAAGCGCTCGAAGACGCCGAACTGGAAGAACGTGGCGAACGCCTGCTGCACCCCCTGTCCCGCGAAGAGATTGAAGTACCAGACCGCCCAGCCGAACTTGTCGAAGCGGTGGTGCACGTTGAACGCGAGCGGCTCGAACGTGGGATGCACGGCCAGCGGCACGTCGAGATCCTGCGCGGCGGCGAAGACCGGGTCGTGGCGCGGATCGCCGTGGGGCACCCGCGTGATCGTGAACGGACAGACGAAGGCGCCGCGGCAGCCGTCTTTCACCGCGCGCTCCAGCTCGCGCGCGGCGGCGATCGGGTCTCCCAGCGAGAGATGCGCGATCGGAATGAGCCGGCCCCCGGAGTCGCGGCAGAAGTCGGCGATCCAGCGGTTGTACGCGCGGCAATACGCGCTCGACAGCTCGGCATCGAACAGCTCCGCCTCCCACAGCAGGCCCAGCGTGGGATAGAGCACCGCCTTCGCCATTCCCTCACGCTCGAGCAGCTGCACGCGCTCCTTCATGTTCATGGTGCCGAAGGCGGCGCCACCGAGGTATGTCTGCTCAGCCGTCGGACGGATCCCGCGCACCTCTTCGGGCGCGACATCGCCGCGCATCGCGCGCTCGCGCAGCTCGCGCGCCTCGTCGACCCGCTTGCCCATGCCGCCGAGCGTGCTGAGCTGGCCCGGGCGAGCGATCGTGGATGGCCGCCCGTCGATCAGCAGATGCTCGAAGCCGTCATCGCCGACCCGGATACGCAGCGCGCGATCGCGATATTGAGGCTCGAGGTAGGTTTCCCACAGGTCCGGAGGCTCGAGGATGTGGCCATCGCAATCGATCACGAGCGCGTCGGTCGTCATGGCTTCCTCCTCGTCGGTGCGTGACGTAGCATAGCCGACCGTGACTCTCGGCGATACGACGGGACGCGCGGCCACGCGCGCTGCGCGCGGCGTCCCGGAATCCCGTTACGCGTGGGTGCGACTCTTCGCCGCGCTGATGTTGTCGGCAATCGGAGGCATCGGCACGTGGTCGGTGATCGTCGCCCTGCCGGCGGTCCAGGCGGAGTTCGGCGTCGCGCGGTCCGCAGCCTCGCTGCCCTACACGATCAGCATGATCTGCTTCGGCTTGGGCGGCATTTTGATGGGCCGTCTCTCCGATCGGTACGGCATCTTCGTTCCTGCCGTGGGCGGCGCCGTGCTGCTCGGGCTCGGGTATGCGGTCGCGAGCCAGGCGACGAGCCTCTGGCAGTTCACGCTCGCGCAGGGGCTGCTGGTCGGTGTGGCGAGCTCCGTCGCCTTCGCGCCGATGGTCGCCGAAATCTCGCTGTGGTTCACCCGTCGCCGCGGCATCGCGGTGGCGATCATCGCGAGCGGCAGCTATCTGGCCGGCACGGTGTGGCCGCCGGTCGTGGAGCATTTCATACGCAGCGAGGGTTGGCGCCGAACGTATCTGGACATCGCCGTCTTTTGCGTCGCGACCATGATGCCTCTGACGCTGGTCCTCTGGCGGCGCTCGCCGCTGACCGAATCGGCGTCGGCGATCTCCAGCGTCGGCGTGCGGTCGGCGCGGCCGCTCGGCATGTCGCCCGCTGCGCTGCAAGGCCTGTTGGTCCTCGCCGGCCTCAGCTGCTGCGTGGCCATGTCGATGCCGCAGGTGCACATCGTGGCGTATTGCAGCGATCTCGGTCACGGCGCCGCGCGGGGCGCGCAGATGCTCTCGCTGATGCTCGGCCTGGGTGTGGTGAGTCGCCTCGCGTCGGGCTGGATCTGCGACCGGATCGGCGGACGGCTCACGCTGCTACTGGGCTCGAGCCTACAGGCGCTGGCGCTTGTGCTCTTCCTGCCCTTTCAGGGACTCGGCGCTCTCTACGTCGTGTCGGCGCTGTTCGGTCTGTTCCAGGGTGGGATCATTCCCTCCTACGCGGTCATCGTTCGCGAGTTCTTTCCACCCGCGGAAGCGGGCGTGCGCGTCAGCACGGTGCTTATGGCGACAACCTTCGGTATGGCGCTCGGCGGCTGGATGTCGGGCGCCATCTTCGACCTGACGGGCTCCTATCACGCGGCGTTTCTGAACGGAATTTTATGGAACGTGCTGAACATCTCGATCGCGGTCGGGCTGCTGCGCCGATCGGCCAGTCCGCTCGAGCAGGCCGGCTAGCGTGATGCGCGTTCACCTGAGCGTGGCCGACGCGCGCGCGCTTGGTGAGCGCGCGATGCGCGGAATCGGGTACGACGCGGAGGAAGCGCGCATCCTCACCGATCATGTGATCGACGCGGCGTTGTGCGGCTACGAGTATTCGGGCCTGCCGAAGCTTCTGAACGTCGCGGACTCCCCGCGCTTCAAAGCTCCGCGCGGCCCGATGAACGTGGTGAAGGATACGGGCGTGTCGGTGCTCTTCGATGGCGGCAACCAGAGCGGCATGCTCGGGATGTATTACGCGACGCGCGCGGTGATCGATCGCGCGACCGCACATGGCTGGGCACTCGTCGGCGTGAATAATCTCTGGATGAGCGGGCGCAGCGCGTATTACGTCGACATGGCCGCGCGTGCCGGCTTGATCGGCATCCACACCGTGGCCGCGCCGCCGATGGTCGCGCCGTTCGGCGGGGCGAAGGCGGCGCTCGGCACGAACCCGATCGCCTTCGGCTTCCCGATGGAGGGCGATCCTCTCGTGATCGACCTCGGCACGTCCGCGTTCATGGGCACCGACCTGCAATTCCGTGAGCGGCTCGGTCTCCCGCTGCCGGACGGGGTGGCGATCGACGAGCGCGGCCGTCCCACCACGGATGCGGCGGCCGCGCGACGTGGCGCGCTGTTGCCGTTCGGTGGACACAAGGGCTTCGCGCTGGCGCTTGCGATGCACGCCCTCGGCGTGAGCGCCGAATATCTCTTCATCGCATTCAAGCCGGATCTCTTCATGCCGCTCGACGACTATCGGCGCGCGCTGGCGGCGGAGATCGCGGCGATCAAGGCCACGCCGCGACAGCCGGGCGTCGATGAGATTCGCATTCCGGGCGAGCGCGCACATCGCGAGCGCGCGCGACTCATGCGCGAAGGCATCGAGATCGACCAGCGCATTCATGACGCGCTGACCGCGCTCGCGGAGGGACGTGGTGGCGGGCCCGGGTAATATAGGCGCGCGAAACGCTCGCGGGAGGCCAGCCCATGACCGACGCCAAAGGTCCGCTGAACGGAATCCGCGTCATCGATCTCGGTCGCCATCAGGCGGGACCCCGCTGCGCGCAAGTGCTGGCGCGTCTGGGGGCCGAGGTCATCAAGATCGAGCGCCTCGGTGGCGAGGAAACCCGGTACCACTCGCCGTGGGTGCGCAAGCAGAGCGCGTACTGGGTTCAGTACAACAGCGGCAAGAAGAGCGTGAGCATGGACTTGCGCAAGGAGGAAGGGAAGGCCGCGCTGCGCCGGCTCATC
>Ga0075433_10004990_pt1 | contig 10395 bp, 9 predicted proteins | sample RhiMethybrSRZTD2_FD_75299 | JGI IMG/M metagenome (GOLD analysis project Ga0075433, IMG submission 75299) | Populus rhizosphere microbial communities from Tennessee, USA - Rhizosphere MetaG P. TD hybrid SRZTD2 | ecosystem: Host-associated > Plants > Roots > Rhizosphere > Soil | place: USA... | reverse complement strand
GGGCTTCGTCCACGATGTAAAGGCGGTAGCGGGCGGTAGAGGGCGGCACAGGGCGGTAACAAGGCGCACTCAACGACTCATGGGTGAGGATGGGTGCCTCGGCCCCGTGCTCCGCGAGGAGCGCATGCCACTGGGCCACCAGCACCGCCGGCACGACCAGTGCGAACGGCTCGCCGAGCGCGAGGGCCACCGCGAGCGCGACATACGACTTGCCGAGGCCGACGGCGTCCGCGAGCAGGGCACCGCCATGGCGCGTCAGCATACCGACGAGCCGCTCCGCGGCGGGGACCTGGTGCGGGGCGAGCCACGTCGGCCAGGACGTTTTGCCCTCGAGCGCGAGCGGCGCGAAGTCGAGCAGCGCGCGCGCCCCGAGCGACGCGACCGCCGGCGCCGGGCCGACCGCCCCCGGCGCGAGGAGACAGGCGAGCGGCTCGGGGAGCGGGGCGAGGTGCTCAGAGAGGATCCGCGGCGGATGCATCCAGCGCACGGCGGTCCGCGGCTTCGAGCTGGTACATGTCGGCAATCGCGTCGTCGTCAGAGGCGCTCGCTTTCCCCTGTTCCGCGAGGGCGTGCCAGTGTGCGGGGCTCGCGGGTGGAAGGGGAAGTCCTCGCACGACGCGGGCGTTGAAGCGCCGGAAGCCACCGCGCGCGGGATCGGCGGAAAGCCGCGCAAGCGCCGTGAGCCAGCGCGAGTTGAAGAGCGCCGCCAGCGCGTACGCGTCGTCCGCGGCGCGGGTGACGATGCCGTAGACGGTGTTCAGCGGAACCACGCCGGCGTCGGGTACGACCGCCGCGAGGCGCCGCGCGAGGTCCGGCCAGATCACTCGGTGTGGGGCATCGGCCAGGGCGACCCGGAACAGCTGCCAGGCGGGGCCGCCGCGGTAATCGCTGCGGCGGCACAGGCGCTCGACCTGCGGCTCGAGGATGCGCGCCAGCTCGGCCGGGAGGCGAGCGAGCGGCCGGCCGTCTGGCCCGTGGGTCCACAGCAGGTGCGCGCCCGGCGTCGCCCGCCACGGCCGCAGGTCTCGACCGCGGACGACGGGCCGCGTGGCGGGCCCGGGTTGCGCGACCAGGAACACCTCGTCCGCCCCGGTCTTCACTCCGAGCTGCGGGCTCCAGCGATCGCCCACGGTCGCGCACACGGTTCGCAGGTGGCGAGCGACGCGGGTGGCCCCGGCTGCAAGGATCCATGGGCCGTCCGGCGTGAGGGCGCGCTGGGGGATCGCCGCGGCTCCGCTCTTGGGCCCCAGCGCCGTGGCCACCCGCTCGCGGCCCGTCGGCTCGAGCCGCACGGCGACCAGGACCATCGGATACACCGCGGCACCGAACGCGTCCATCTGTGCGACCGGGGCCACGCGCTCGAGGCGCGTGCTGGCGGCGAGCCGCCGCCGCAACGGCTCCGCATAGCCGCTCGACGCGAGCTTCGCAGGGACGAGCAGTGCCGCCGCTCCACCGGGCGCGGCCAGCTCCAGCGCGCGCTCCACGAACGCCACGGCGAGGTCGGGCAGGTGTGCGTAGCCCCGTACGCGCGCCGGCCGCCAAGCGGCATAGCGGGTCGCCAGCGTCTCCCGCACCTGGGCGGGCACCCGCTCGCCACGGACCCAGGGCGGGTTCCCGGCGACCAGGTCGAATCCCCCGCGCGCCAGGATGTCGGCGAAGTGGGATTCGAACGCGAAGAACGGGGCTCCGCCCTCACGTGACAGGCGGCGTGCCGCGGCCCGCAGCTCGCGGCGGCTCGCCCGCACGCGCCGGAGCAGCACGCGCTCCTCCGGGCGGAGTCCCCGCCGCCGTCCGAACAGGTCACGATCTTTTCCGGCGGCCACCAGCTCGGCGGCGCGCCGCTCGAGGTCCGCGACGGCGGCGGCGAACAGCCGCCGCGCCAGCGCCGCCTCGGCACCGGTGAGCTCGCCGAGCGCACGCCGCTTGGCCGGTCCGGCGAGGCTGAAGAGCGTACGCCGGGCGATGCCGAGCCGCTCGACCTCGGTCGCTGGGGCCGTGGTGGCCGCGGCACCGCCGCCCAGCGCGCGGGCCAGCGTGAGGGGGTCGAGTAAGGCGTCACCCTGACGCACATGCCCGTCGAGGTTCGGCAATGGCGCGATGCGGGCGAGGTCGGTTTCGTCCTGGTCCGGTACCAGGGCGAGCCAGAGACGCAGCTCGGCGAGCCGCACGGCCGTGAGCTTCAGGTCCACACCGAAGAGGGAGTGCGCCACGACGTCGCGACGTACCGTTGCGGCGGGTCCCTCGCCCGCGACGCAGCGCAGCTGCGCGAGCTCCTCCAGTGCGCCGAGCAGAAAGGCCCCTGAACCGACCGCGGGGTCGAGGACGGCGACCCGGCGGAGATCGGGCCGCGCATCGGGCGGGTCGCCGTTGTGCAACCAGCGCTCGGCCGCCAGGGGAGCGAGCCCGAAGCGATGGACCAGGATCGCAGCCAGGCCCGCCCGCACGATCTCGCGCACCAGGACGGCGGGAGTGTAGTAGCTGCCGCTGGCGCGGCGCTCGGCGGGGTCCATCACGCCCTCGAACACGCGGCCCAGCATGTCGGGCGCGACGCAATTGCCCCCGTCGTCCGTCTCGCGCGCCGAGAAGTGGAACCGCTCGAACAGCTGGTCGAATGCGTCGCGCCAGTCGGTGTTGCTCCAGCGGGCCGGGCCGTCACGCCGCTCCAGGGCGGTCGGCTCGAATAGCCCGCCGTTCAGGAACGGCAGCCGGCCCAGTGCTCGCGCCGCGGCCGTCCGCCCGGAGGCCGGCCGATTGAGGGCGCCGAAGCAGAGCGGATCGAACACGTGGCGGTGAAAGTGCTGCCGCCTGGCGACGCTCTCATCGAACCGGTGGATCAGGTAGCGCCGATCGCCATCCAGCCAACCCTTCGCCTGCACGAAGTAGAGGAACAGCACCCGGGTGAGCGCCGTCAGGGCCAGGGTGTGCCGGTCGGTCCTGCTGCGGGGCAGCGCCAGGCGATCCGTCAGCCGCTCCAACGTGACCCGGAACGCCCGGAAGAAACGTGGGGTGATCCCTTCGCTCGCGAGCGCTTCGCCGATCCGCAGGCTGAGCGCGAGCGACGTCTCCCCCGCGAGCGGGCTGAACCGCTCCAGCGTGTCGAGCGATCCCCCGGGCGGCCGCTCGAGTGGAATCGTGGCGAGGCGAACGGTGGGCCCTCCGCGGGCGCTGGCGCGCCAGCTCGCGCAGACGAGGCGCCGTGGCCCCGAGCCGAGCGCGCACGCGAGGCCCCGCTCGGCCTGCGCCGCCAGGCGCTGGGCCGCCGCGTGGACCGCCCGCTCGGGGTCGCGGGCCTCGAGCGCGAACACGCGGAACGCCTCGTGACGCGCCACCAGCGCCGCTCGGATTACACCCGCCGCCTCTGCCCGCGCCGGACCGAGCCAGGGTCCGGGTGGCACGGGCTCCCACGCCGCCTGAAACCCGAGCGCCCCAAAGAGGTGGCGAAGATCGTCGATCTGCTCGGTGCGGGCGAGAAGTTCCCGCAGCACCACGGGACCCCTGGTTCGGAGGGGGCTAACCTGGGGTCGGCATGGCGCGGATTAGGTACCGCGGTGTCGCAGGGAGGGTCGAATTACCGCGGGGAGCAGGGAGCGGTACCTACCGGTGCATCGGAAGGTACCGCTCCCCGCTCCCTGCTCCCGCTCTTACGTGCTCCTTCTTAACCTGATGCTCCCATTCACCGTCTGGAGCGCCAGGCGCCGTCCCCCGCTCCCGATCGTGCCGTGCAGGCTGCGCGGCCCGAGGCGGCCCGTGACCATGAGCGGGAAATCGGTTTGGATGTCGCCGTTGACGGTCGTGGCGCGGACCTCGGTGGACAGACCGGCCGGAAGGTCGAGGGTGATCCCGCCGTTGACGGTGCGGAACTCGAGGGCGTCGCTCCACGTGGCGCGACCGAGCGACGCCACGATCTCGCCGTTCACCGTCTGCGCCTCGGCGTAGCCGGCGGTGGAAATCCGGATGCTGCCGTTCACGGTGTTCGCTTCCACGTCGCCCGCGAGGTCGGCGGCGGCGACGTCGCCGTTCACGGTGTTCCCGAGGAACCGCACGCCGGCGGGCACGCGGACGGTAAAGTCGACGGTCACATCGTTGTCGCGCACGTTCATGTGACCGCCTTCGCCTGCGTCGCAGGTGTTCTCCCGGCGGCCGTCGCTGGGGTACACGGCGCAGATCGTGACGCCGTCCTCGTGCTGCACGACCTCGATCTTCACGTCGTCGGGGTCGCTCCGGCGCGCGTGCTTGACGGCGGTCACCTCCACGTCCCCCGAGCCGGCCACGGCGCGGACGTCGCCGTTCACGCCCTTGATCTCGATGGCTTTGCCGGGGGCGACTTTTCCCTTCCAGTGGAATTCACCCTGGGCGGCCGCCGCGCGGGTCACCAGGGTCAGGGCGGCCGCGGTGGCGAGCAGCGCGTGGATGGAAATGCGCATGGTCATTCCTCCTGATGGTCTTGGTTGTGCTTGTCCTGCATGTCGTTGAGCAGCTGCCCGGGACGGCAAATCTTGATGTCGCCGCCGAACGACTCGAGCTCGAGCCGGGCGCTGCCTGCGCCGATGGTGAAGTCGAACCGGTGCCGCGTCTTCTTGTTGAGCTGCACCGGGAAGCAGGCGTTGAACTCACCGTTGAAGGTCGAGACGGAGACGGTCACGTTCGCCTTCTCGGGAACGGACACCCGCACGTCGCCGTCATGCGTCCCAAAGCGGTACCGGCCCCCGTCCTTGATCGTGCCGTCGTACGTGATGTCGCCGTTGACCGTGTTCGCTTCGGCATTGGCGGACTCGATCTGAATGAGCGTGACGTCGCCGTTCACGGTTTCCGCGGTGAGGTCGCCCGAGACGTCCGTCGCCCGGACCTCCTCGTTGACGCTGCTCAAGTCGATACGGCCGCGCGCCTTCTCGAGTGTCACGGCTCCCATGACGGACTTGAGCGACACGTTGCCCGACCCGCCCAGCACCGTGATCTCGCCCTGCACCGTCTCGGCGGTGATCTCGTTCTGGGCTCCGTCCACCTTGATGTCGGTGTAGACCCCGGAGAGGTTCAGGGCCATCCACGCCGGCACGGTGACGGCGTAATCGATCTGCGACGGCCCGCGGCGTCCCGGTTCGGTCTTGACGCGGACGACCTGATCGGACGCATTGACGCTGATCCGGTCGCGGCTCGAGTGCTCCGCCACGACCCGCACGGCGTTGCGGTTCCACGTCTTGACGGCGATCTCCCCCCCGAAGTTGCTGATCTCGAGGCGGGCGCCCGCCCGCACCGGGACGGTGGTGTCGGTCTGCTGCGTGAGCGCGAGCGCCGCGAGCGCCGCCAGGGTCGTCAGCATGCTGGTCTATCCTCCTCCTAGCTCCGCGCGCCGGCGAGTGTCGCCGCTTGGCGCAGCAGCTCCAGTTTCCGTCGCATCTCTTGAGCGAGGTGCAGGTTCAGATATGAATTCGCGGGGTCGGCCGCGAGCGCGCTCTGCGCGTTGCGGATCGCCCGGTCGATGATCCTCAGGTTGCGCTCGATCACGCGCACGGTGGCCGTGTCGAGGCGACCGCGGTCGCGCGCGAGGGCGCGCTCGAGGTCCGCCACCTGGGCGAGGTAGCGGGAGTCGCCCGGATACGCGGAGGCGTTGAGGAGCGTCGGGGTGGGCCTGGAGATCACGACGGGCGCCGCAACCGGGCCCCGTCGCGCGATGAGCCAGGCGGCGCCACCTGCCACCAGGGCCAGCGCCACCGACGCGGCAGCGAGCTGCGGCACCGTGAACGAGAAACGCCGCACCACCGGCCGCGGCTGCGATCGCGCCGCCAGGCCGATCCGAGCCGCCACCACCGGCCAGAGATCCGCGCTGGGCGGGCGATCGTCGAGCGCGCGCGCGTTGGTCACCACGCGACGCAGCTCGTCGAGCGTGGTGCGGCACGCGTCGCACGAGACGAGATGCGCCTCGAGCGCGGTTCGCTCCGGGCCCGCGAGCTCGCCGTCGAGATACTCCGAGAGTCGATCAGTCCACTGGTCCGTCATACGGTACTCCTCAGCGCTCGAGATGCTTGCGCAGCGCCATGCGGGCATGATGCAGCTGTGATTTCGACGTGCCTGCCACGATCCCCAGCATGTCGGCGATCTCCTCGTGCCGGTATCCCTCGATGTCGTGCAGCACGAACACCTGTCGCGCGCCGTCGGGCAGCCGCCCGATCGCTTCCTCGAAATCCATCGACAACTCCGGCGCCGCCGGGCGACCCGCCACTCCGTCGAGGCGGTCGGCCGAGTCGTCGTAGCGGCTGCGCTCCGTACCCAGCGTGGTGCGCCGGGCGAGGATGACGTTCACCGCCAGGCGGTGCAACCAGGTCCCGAACGCCGCCTCGCCGCGGAACGTCGCCAGCTTGGTCCAGGCGCGGACGAACACGTCCTGCGCGATGTCGTCGGCGTGATCCGGGCCGACCATCCGCCGCACCAGGCTGTGCACCCGCGCCACGTGGGCCCGGTACAGGCGCTCGAAGGCACGGCCGTCACCGGACGCGGCGAGCGCCGCGTCGGCAGTTTCCGCGTCCCCCAACGCCCGCTGGTCCGGATCTCTGCGCAGGGTGGCCACTCCGGGAGTGGTGAGCTCCATGTGCCCAATGTGATAGAGCTTAGGCCGAAAAGGTTGTACGACGTCTGCTTCGCCGTCTACACCCTGACTCGCCTGAGGCTTCCAAGATTATCCGCCCTATTCTCGTGCCGGTACCCATTGTCGATCCACGTGGGGATCCGCCGCGCCATCATGTACAACAGAATCGCGATCTCGACCAGCACCACGACGACGAGGGTCAGGGTGGTGTGGGCCGCCACCCACAAGGCGAAGGGGGTGGAGAGATTGAAGGCGACGTCCAGCGCCCAGCCGAACACCTGCGCCAGGAGCCACGCGAGCGCGAAAAAGCTGAGAAAAATGCCGCGGCGCACGACGCCCTGTAGCAGGGCGATCAGGCGGTGCCACGTCTTCGCGAGCCGGTCGCGCGGCGTGACCCGCCGGGCGAAATGCAGCCGCACGTCGTCGCCCACCACCTCGAGCTGGTCGATGCGCTCGCGCTCCCACGTCAGGCCGAGCTGGGAGCAGGCCTGGGCAATCTGGTCGCGCAGCCGGGTCTCGACGCCCCAGTCGACCAGCGCCCGCACGCTCGCGACCGCGCGTTTGCCCTCGACCGTCGCGGTCACCCGATACACGCCATTCACGTTGCGGCGGTTGGGCTCCACCGCGTCCTTCAGGGCGAGCAGATGACCGTCGTTGGTGCGGTACAGGCGGGCGTAGTGGAATTCGTCCAAATGGCGCGGCTCACCTACCCGCTCCCCGCCGTCGAGCCGGTGGAACAGGTAATCGAGGATCAGCAGGGTCTCGCGTACCGGCGCGGGGTACACGCGGTCCGGCGTATCTCGCGGCGTGTGGATCTTGCCGCCGAACACGAGCGGCGAGGCCTTGCCCGGGACCATGGCGACCAGTGCCGTCGCCGGGATACGGAGCGGGGGCGTGTACGGCCGGCGCGCGAGCCGGGCGGCGAGGCGACGGAACCCCTCCCGCAGCCGCACCCACAGACCGTTGTTCACCTCCAGGAACGAGACGTGGTCGGTCGTGCCGCCGGCGAGATAGTTGTTGTACTTGATGCCGTGCAGGTGGGCGCCTTCCTCGAGGAGATCGTTGATCGAGTCGTAATCCCCGAACGGGATCAGCACGTGCAGAAAGTCGGCGCCGAGGGTGCCGCGCGGGATGTAGAGCCGCCCTTCACCCACCGAGTCCACGGACACCACCGCGCGGATGCGGCGCAGGTCGTCCGCGGAGAGCGTCTTCACATACTCACGGGAGCCCGAGACGCCGAAGCGATAACCGGCGAGCGGCGCGAGGGCGACCGCGACGACCGCGTACAGCCAGTCCTGCTGCGTGAGCGCCAGGTTCGCGGCCTGGAGGCCGAGCGCCAGCAGGATCTGCGACGTGAGTCCGATCAGGCCGCACTCCTCGGAGCCCGCCAGGAAGTACGTGTGGGTGAGCGCGGGCGGCCGCGCGGCGCGCAGGTCGGAGAGCAGATACTGCTTCAGGATCTCCTCGCCCGTCGTGTTGTCGTCCGCGCCGGGCCCGCGCCAGGTGTCGTAGTGCGCGACGAGCACAATGCGGTCGTCGCTCTCGCCCGGGACGGTGAAGAGATAGTTCCACCGGGTGGTGCGCACGGCCCACGCGGACAGGTGCTGTCGCTCGATCACGACCCGCTCTCCGAATGCGGCGCGCAGCCGGGCGATGAACTCTTCGACCTGCCGCTCGTTCCCCTCGTTGCGGCTTTCCCGGGCGAGTTCGCGGCAGTCGCGGCGGATGTTCTCGAGAATCTCGGTGACGCGGGCGTCCACCGGCGCGTAACGCGCGTGGATAGCGTCGAGGCCGGGTGCCATGATTTGTCAAAGAGAATAGGCTAGATTGCGAGCCGCCATGAGCCCCCCTTCCTCTCCCGACCTGCTCGCCCTCGCGGGCCTCGGTCTGCTGCTGGGTCTCCGTCACGCGTTCGAGCCCGACCACTTGGCCGCCGTCTCGACACTGGCGACCCGGCAGGGCCGCCTGCTCGACGCCTGTCGCCTGGGGCTCGCGTGGGCACTGGGGCACACGGCGAGCGTCGGCGCCGTGGTGGGCGCGATCATTCTGTTCGGGCTGCGGCTTCCCGACCGGCTGTGGCCGGCGGCCGACCTCCTGGTCGCGCTGCTGCTGATCGGGCTGGGTGGGACGGTGATCCTGCGCTACGCGCGGGGACGGTGGCATCTGCACCTGCACTCGCATGCCGCAGGTCCCCACCTTCATCTCCATAGCCACGCCCACGGGACGGCGCACGAGCACGCGCACCCGGAGGGCGATGCGCGCCGCTCGCTGGGGTTCGGCCTGCTGCACGGGCTCGCGGGCAGCGCCGCGATCCTGGTGCTGCTGGTCGCCGCGGCGCCGACGCGTATGGCCCAGCTCGCCTATTTCGCCGCGTTCGCCGCGGGCACGATGATCGGGATGCTCGCGGTGTCGGCGTCGCTCGCGAGTGTGGTGCGGCTCGCCTCGACGCGGGGCGCGCGCTGGGCGACAGTGCTGCACGTGGGCAGCGCCGCAGCGAGTGTGGTGGTCGGCGTGGCGCTGGCCGGGCGCGTGGCGTCGCAGTGAGACATCGGTGCCCTAGCGGGTTGGAAGGACCGGTGAATAGTTAACCGCCTCGCTCTCACTTGGAGGCGGCTTTGCTTTCCGCTCGCTTGGTCTGCATGGTGCTCGCCCTCTCGCCCACCCTCGTCGCCGCGCAGGCCGACGCGCCCGACACGATCCCCTTTCACTCCCGTCAGTGGGCGGCGCAGTTCGCCGGCGGGACGAGCTTCGCGAGTCTCGGCGTCCTCCGCTTCACCGCGCCGACCCGCGCGTGGCTGCTCGACCTCCGATTTACAGGCGGCCACTCGCACGACACGGTGTACGAAAACGACACCCTGGCATTTGAGCACGCCACGTCCAGTGCAAGCGTCGATGCTCGAATCGGGCGTCGCTTCTACCAGGGCCGCGGGAAGTCTGTGGTGAGTTTCCAGTCGGTCGGCCTGCTCGGCGGCTTCGACCACCTGTGCAACAAGGACACGCGCCCCCCGGTTTCCGGTTTCTGCTTCAACGGCTGGACGGCGGGAGCGTTCGGAGAGCTCGGTGGAGCGTACCTGATTACCCGGCGCTTCAGTATCGGCGGCGCGGCGACGGCTACGTTCTCCTACCAGCGCGGCACTTCGAGGGGGAACGGTGGGGTCGATAAGCGATGGGCCTACGCGGGCTCCATCCAAGGGCTCTCGTTCGCGGCGACGGTGTATTTCTGACTCCTATGCTCAGACCACTCCGTTGGGTCCCAGTAGTATTGCTGCTCGGCTGCTTGGACGCCTTCGCCCCCGCTGGCGCAATGCCGTTCACAGCGCCAGCGGCCTATCGGGTCTGGTGGACGGAGATCGAGCACTGCGCCGGCCTGTGGGGTGACTTCGATCGTGTGGAATGGTACGAAGTCCCGGGCTCGAGCTACTCCTGTCCCGCCTATGAGGGACAGTGCGACGGATGGTGGCGCGCGCCTCACACCATCTACATGGCGCAGGGCCGGCTGTACGACCGTCAGCTCGCCGAGCATGAGATGCTGCACGATCTGTTGCAACGCGGGGACCACCCGCCGGCGTTTCAGGCGTGCGGAGTATAGATCCTTCCCCGCCGTTCAACCGTGGAGCCTCGCACCCCTCGACGATCTCGGCGAGGCTGCGATACATCCGGACCCCAATGAACTGCGCGGCGTGTGTCAGGAAGATGTCGAGATGGTGTCGTACGTAAGCCCTGCGCCAGCGCCACGTCCTCGGCAATACCGGCCTTCACTGCTTCGTGTGTGCCTTCTCTTCCTCCACCGCGGCCACGACGGTCGCGGCGGTGAG
>Ga0075433_10004989_pt1 | contig 10395 bp, 6 predicted proteins | sample RhiMethybrSRZTD2_FD_75299 | JGI IMG/M metagenome (GOLD analysis project Ga0075433, IMG submission 75299) | Populus rhizosphere microbial communities from Tennessee, USA - Rhizosphere MetaG P. TD hybrid SRZTD2 | ecosystem: Host-associated > Plants > Roots > Rhizosphere > Soil | place: USA... | reverse complement strand
TCTGATGCTCCCTCGCGCGATGACTACAACCAGGTCTTCAGCGTCCTTCTCGTAGGCTCCTTGTGCCTGATGGTAGTGGGCTTTGGCACTCTCGTGGTTCTGCGTTCATGGCTTGGAGATGCACGCTATTTCCCACCCCTCTACGTCCTTCTCGCAAGCCTCCCATTGACTGTACTTTCAATTCCTTCGCTTGCGATGCTCGAGCGAGACCTCGATTATCGAAAGGTGGCCGGACTGGAAACGGGAGGCAAGCTCATTTATCACGGCACGGCCGTTCTCCTCGCCTTTTTAGGGTGGGGGTTTTGGGGAGCGGTGGTCGGATACATCCTCTGGCAGTCCTGGACAACTCTCGGGAGCTGGCTTCTTGCCCGGTACGCGCCGCGATGGTCATGGTCCTGGCGTTCCACCAAGGGAATGCTGAAGTATGGGGTTGGATATTCCTCGTCAATCTGGATTTACAGCCTTCGATCCTTGGTCAATCCGCTCATCGTCGGCAGGTATCTCGGACCGGAATTCGTCGGCTATGTGTCGCTCACCGCTCGGTTGGTGGAGGTGCTTGGTTTTGTGAAGGCGGCCACGGCCCGTCTGTCCATGGTCGTGCTTGGAAAGGTTCAAGACGACATGGCCCGGCTGCGTAGAGGTGTCGAGGAAGCCCTGGGGCTTCAGGCCCTCGCCATGGGCGCGCCTCTTTCGCTTTTTGCTCTTGCAGCTCCCACGATTCTCCCCACTCTCATCGGCGCAAAATGGGCTCCGGCCCTCCAGGTTTATTCGTTCATCGCATTGGGCTATATGCTCAACGCATTATTCGGAGTTCACGCCTCGGTGCTCTACGTAAGAAAGCGGAATCGCGCCGTGATTGAGGCCTACGGAGTTTACGTGCTGCTGTTCGCGGCGGCGGCTTTCCTGTTGATTCCACGAGTGGGGTTGTGGGGCTATGGGGCAGCGGAACTTATCGCCTTGCCTGCGTACGGCCTGCTGCATCGATCCGTGCGGAAATTGTTCGATTTTAGCTACAGGCGCGCTGCTCCCTGGATCGTCGCCTTTCCCCCACTTCTCTTCTATCCAAACGTAGGGTGGCCTATGGGGCTCGCTCTGCTGCTCCCGGCTCTAGCGATGCTCCTGAATTCTTCCGCCAGAGAGCAGTTGCGTGAATATGGGTCTTATATTCGTCCAGGCCTTGTCGAGGAGTAGTCCGAAGCATGAAGCTCGTCCGGCTCCTTGCGTTTGAGAGTTATTGGGGAGTCAGAAAAAAACGAGCGGTTCCACAGCTCAAAGGCCAGGAGCGCGAATAGCTGCCGTCTCCTATCTCGTCTACCCTCCTGCTGTTCTCTAACGAGCCGGTTAATCTCGGCGCTGCTGAAGTGCCGATTTGTCGCGGAGGCAGGTTCGTCCAGCCAATGCAATCCGGGTCCGTCGTCACCTTGCTCCATCCAGATCGCATCGGGTGGTGAAAAATTTCTCTTCGGGCGATTGAGGATTTTGCGGGGCAGCACAGCCGCAAGCGCCATACGAAGCAATCGCTTCGGCCTGAACAAGCTCACCCGAATGGAGGACGGAATTTTCTCTACAAATCGCAGGAAATCCAAATCCAGGAACGGCACGCGGACCTCCAATGAAGAGGCCATCGCGATCTTGTCCCCATAAAGCAGCAAATCGTCGGCAAGGCTGAAGCGGGAATCCAGGAACAGGAATCGTGCAAGTGAATCGAGATGCTCAGTGCCGCAAAGAATTGCCTCTGCCGCGGCCTCCAACAACTCGGCATCTAAACGCTTTCCGGTGAGGTGCTGTACCTCATCGGGAGTGAACAAAGTAAAGGCCTCGACGAACCGCTTGGCCACCGGTCGGGCGCGAAGCACCCGGTCGAGGCGTTGCAACCTCTCCTTGCCCTTCAGGACAGATGCGGCCAACCCGAACCCGGGAGCAAGCCCGCGGATGAATTGCGAAGACGCCAGCTTTTCCCCCAGATGACGGGCGTAGCCCCCGAGAGGCTCATCAGCCCCCTGGCCGCACAGGACTACCTTGTGCTGCTTCGACGCCATGGCGCAAAGCGCTGCATAGGGAGCCACGGAAGGGGTGGCCACCGGCTCATCGAGTGCATAGGCTGCGGGGAGGAGCTGCTCTCGATAGGACGCGGCATTGAGCGTGACGTGAAGGTGCTCGACCCCGAAGTGCTGGGCCGTCTCCGCGGCAGCGACCACCTCATCCTCGACGGGAGCCTCCGCGAAACCCACGGTGTACGCTCGCAGCGTCGGGCCCCCCACCTCCGCTGCGAGCGCCAGAATCGCGGCCGAGTCGATGCCGCCACTGAGCAGAACCCCCACGGGTACGTCGCCCATCATCTGCCGTCTCACGGCCGCACGAAGCTCCGTGAGCATTCCTTCGGCCCAATCCTCTCGCGAGGGAGCCAGGTCGGGTGCCGGAGGCGGCGGCGCATAGCGCTGCAAATGCGCAACCTGCCCTTCGGGCCGGATCAGCATTTCTCCAGGACCCAGCTTGCGTATGCCGCGGAACAGGGTACGCGGGGAGGGCACGAACCGGAAAGTCAGGTACAAGTCGAGTGATTCTTCATCGACCTGGGGAGTGACGAAGGGCAGTGAGAGCAGCGCCTTTGCCTCCGAGGCGAATGCGAGCTTCCCATCGTGCTCGACGTAATAGAGCGGCTTGATGCCCAACGGATCTCTTGCGAGGAGCAGGAGGCGCCGCGGTGCATCCCACACCGCCAGAGCGAACATTCCATTGAAGGTCTTGAGCGAATCCGGTCCCGCTTCCTCGTAGCCATGGACGATGACTTCCGTATCGGAGGCAGTAGCGAAGCGATGTCCCCGGCGTTCGAGGTCACCTCTGAGCTGGCGATAATTGTAGATTTCGCCATTGTAGACGACCTGGACGCCCCCGCTCTCGGAGCCGATCGGCTGATGACCGCCTGCGACATCCACGATGCTGAGTCGCCTGGACCCCAAGGCCGCGAAACGATCGGCATAGAATCCCTCATCGTCGGGACCACGGTGAATTTGCCGACGCGCCATCTCCCGGACCCACCCCTCCGCCTTGGGACCGAGTCCGCCGTCCTCCAGGATGCCGCAAATTCCGCACACGACGCTTCTCCAGCCCGGGCACTTCTTACTTGGCTCCCCGGGCGAAGAGCACCGCGGGAATGGTCCTGAGAATGATCTTGACGTCCTGGGTGAGCGACCAGGTGTCGATGTACTCCATGTCGAGGCGCATCCACTCGTCGAAGTCGATTTCGTTGCGTCCGCTGGTCTGCCACAGGCAGGTCAGCCCGGGCTTCATGCTCAATCTGCGCCGCTGCCAGCGCTCGTATCGCTTGACCTCAGCGGGAAGCGGCGGCCTTGGGCCGACCAGACTCATGTCCCCTTTCAGCACGTTCCAAAGCTGGGGAAGCTCATCCAGGCTCGTTCGTCGGAGAAACGTCCCCACCTTCGTCACCCGTGGATCCCGGGTGAGCTTGAAAACCGGACCCGACATCTCGTTGAGCCCCTCCAAAGCGGCGCGCTGGTGCTCCGCATCGTGAACCATGGAGCGGAACTTCAGCAGCACGAAGCGTCGACCATTCAACCCGGTGCGGATCTGCCGGAAGAGAACCGGACCCTTGGATTCAAGCTTGATCAGAAGCGCGATAACTACCATAAGGGGCAGGCTCAGGATGAGTCCTGTGAAGGAAACCAGGATGTCCATGAGCCTCTTGAAAAAAATATCAGCGGCAGCGTGGGGAGTGGAGGCCAGCGTCAGGATGGGCATGCCCGAAACCGAGCTGAGATAGGTGCGAGCAAATATGGAGTGCGCAAAATCCGCCCGGATGTGGATCTTCGTTCCCACCTCCTCGCATTTCAGGATCTGGGCTTCGCACCGTGCCAGCCGGTCAATCGGCAAGGCGAAAATGATCTCGTCGATGATCTCCCGATCCACGATCTCCGGAATGTCGTCGACGGTTCCCAGCACCTTGTATCGATCGGCCTGAACGTACTCCTGCCCGAAGTCGTTGATGAAACCTGCGACCCGGAAACCGAAGTCCTTCTCCTCGGTAAGGGTGTCAGCTACCCGTAGCGCGCCTTCATTGACGCCTACAATGAGCACATTGCGGTAGTTGAAGCCGCGGCGCCGGGCCACACGTTGAAAGGCCCGAATCGAGAGCTTTTCCAGGAGAAGAAACAGGTAGAACAGACCCAGAAAGAGACCGAAAAGAGATCGGCTGAAATACTTCGCCTGAACCACGAAGATGGCGGCGCCAAGGATGAGCCCCCCTAGCGCCACAGGCTTCGCCACGAGCAAAGGCATGTCCAGAAAGCCGCGGGTTCGCAGCGAGTCGTAAACTCCCCCGAGGCGCAAGAGCAGGTAGAAGGTAGGTATCGAAAGGAAGAGGAGCCAGATGAACTTCCCTAGCTCGATGCTGACCAATGTGGGATTCAGTCGCGGCAGCATCCAGAACCGAATCGCAAACGCCAGAAAAAAGGCGAGGCAGAGCAGCAGCATGTCGCACAGAGCTACTACCGCCGCTACCTCTTTCGCCTTTTCTTTCAGCATGAGCTCGCCCTTCGGGACGCTCGTCCAGTTATCAACTCCCCAACCAGAATTCGTGCAAATCGGAGGTTCGTGGCCAGGTATCGACCTGCAAGCCTTCTAGGCTCTTGAGCCACCCGATAGGACCATTCCAGGCCCGCGCGCTGCATCCATACCGGTGCCCTGCGGGTCTTCCCCGCCAGAATGTCCAATCCCCCTCCCACTCCCATGGCGAACGGTACGCCCAGGACGCTTCTGTGCGTCAGGAGAAATCGCTCCTTCTTGGGACTCGGCATCCCCACGAACAGAATATCGGCTCCGCTTTCCCGAATTCGATCCACAACAATTCCTTCTTCCGCGCTGGTGAAATAACCATGCTGAACCCCAACAACCCGAACTCCCTGGAACGAGTCTTCGACCCGTTGCTTGAGTACACTTGCCACCCCTGGCTCAGCGCCAAGAAAATAAAATTTCCAACGATGGGTCCCCCCGAGGCGGAGAAGGCCAGCCATGAGCTCAACCCCAGCCACCTGCTCAACCCTACCGCGCCCGAGGATCCTCAGCCCCCAAACGACCGACATCCCGTCGGCGGTGACCAGATCAAACTGAGACAGAATCCTCTTGACTTCCTGATCCCTGCTAGCCTCGACGATCTTCAAGGCGTTCAATGAACAGTGAACGATTCCCTTCCGAGAAGCTATCGCTCTTGATACGGCTTCCCGTACCTCTTCCATTGGAAGAATGTCGAGTGAAACACCAAGAAAATCAGTCCTCATCTGACAGAGCCTTCAGCGGAGGAGGTCAATCCCGTATGAAAACGGGACTGGGAACTGACCTCACGATAGACATCAAGCAAGGCGCTCGAGGTCCGCTCGAGGGAATACGCCGACATTCGATGGCGGGAATTCGTCCGGACTCCGGTCGCCAAGACTTCAATCACTTTCGAGGATAGCGCTTCTAAATCAGCCTGGCAGACGTGGCAGTTCTCCAGACCCGCGAGCAGATCAGGGACATCACCAACTCGAGTGCTCACTACCGGCAGATTACAGGCCAAGGCTTCCTTAACGACATTTGGAGAGCCCTCACTTGCGGATGTCAGAAGCAGCAAGTCTGCCGCGCTGTAATAATCCGGGAGCTCTTCCTGCGGTCTGCCTGCAACGATCTTGAGTTCCGCTTGTGGAAAACGTCTCCTTACCTCTTCCATCACTGCTTTTGCCAGCTCCGGTCGCTTGACGGCGGGCAATGCCGCATCCGCGCACGCGAAAAGAACGATTCGACTCTGGAGGCTCCACCCCAATCGTTTCCTCGCCTCGGCCTGGCTTGAGGGAGAAAATTTTTGAAGGTCCAATCCGCTCGTTATAATCCGAGCGCGCTCTCTTGCTTTGAACCATCTTAGACGCGAGAGCATCTCGCGGGAGCGAACAATGCATAAGTCGGCGCGAAGCGCCGCCAATTGCCCCAAAGCGATGATCACCAAGGAGCGGACCCGAGCCTTTCTTCTACCTGCGAAGCCCCGATTCAAGTCGCTTCCACAAAAAGTGATGATGACTGGCAGTGCGTTCTGGCAGACGGCGACGAAACCGCACAGCCCATAGTACGCATGCAAATGGGAATAGCACCCGCGTCGAACTCGCCTTCGTACGGCGAAGATTCCCGACAAATACTTGGTGAACTTATTCTTTCCCTGTATGACGAGTACATCTTGCTCACAACCCAGTTTTCGTAGGGCCTCGACCTGGCTCTCGACAAACTTCCCAAAGGCCGGGGCTTCCTTGGTTGGGTACATGTTTGAGACTACCAGCACCCTGGGCATGGGACCACCGACAACAGCATCCCCAGCACCCACCATTCAAACCTCCGAAAGGGACTCGCATACCCTTGGGGTTCCTGATACCGGAACCATTCAAGCTGACTGAATTACAACCCGAGCCTCCTGGGTATCCATGATCTTTGCAGGAGTTTCCCCAGCCTCATCGTCACTTGCGCTGTGGGCCGAATGCGAAATGCCTTCAAGGATTGCTGCGAGCCCCAAGAAGTGAAACATGAAGGAACTCTCGAGAAGTGGATCGCCCACGGTGAAACTTTCGACGACAATCGCGACATAAGTCGCGAAAGCTGCTAACGCATAGGACCCTAGAGGCGTTCCAACAAATCGTTTTGACAGTCGAAAGAGGTTAATGCCCAGAACTCGAAGAAAGTTCAGATAACACAACAGGCCAATGAGGCCGGTCTCCACCAGGTGTCGTACCGCGTCGTTGTGTGCCGCGAATCCTCGGTTGTCTTGTACCACCCTTATTGGATTGATAGTTGGGGTAGTGGCTAAACCCCAACCGAGCACCGGGTTCTGACTCCATAGCTTTATTAGCTCCTTCCAGATCATCACTCGAAATGAAAAAGAGTTTGAAGTCATTCCCGTCTGTGCCTCAGTAATCACGTCCCCGTAATCCACTGCCGATAACCTGGGTGCCAGAATGGGATACGCTATGAGCAATACGAAGACAAAAGCCGCACTCACCTTCACTCGATGCTTCGAGACATAGACCCAATAGAGGGGCGCCGCGACCATCAGAGCAATCCATGCACCACGGCTGTAGGTCAGGACCAGGGATGGCAGGGCCAGACAAAGCACCAGTTTCCCGACCCAGTCGTTTCGATCGGAAATTCGGGCGAAGGCGAACATGATCAAGAAGACCAGATAAGTGCCGTAGGAGTTGGGGTTCACAAAGGTAGAGCTGATCCGCGTTGCACCCTCCGCGTCAAACTTGGTCCCGGTAATCAGGTCTACAAATCCCATCACTAGTGGGATGGCACTGGCAAAAATAACGGCTCTCAAGAAAGGGTCAGCATTCTTGGATTTTCGAGCCCTGTCATACAGGAAGATGTACCAGACGAGTAGCATGAGAAGACGCACAATCTCCCGGAGCGCGACATTTCCTTCGGCACCTAGCCTGCCGTAGGCCGTGAAAACCGCAATCAGGGATCCGAGGATGAGAAGGGCCAGCGCCTTTATGCCGTCAGAGGTAGGGACAAGGGAACGGGAGGCTATAAAGGACCAAATGATCAGACTTGTCATCACGAGACTGAAGACTGCCGCTGCGCTGATCCTCACTGCCCCCACGTAGAAATATTCGTCTGTATATGCGTCCAAATAGGTCCGCACGACCAGAACGAACGTGATGAGCCAGGAGTAGGATTGCAGCGAGAGACCGATGAAGGTGGCGCCCAGCAGCACGGCTATAGCCCAGAGGGGCCCGATTGCAAGGTACACCACGCCTACCAAGGCGGCGAGAATCACAGTCGCGAGAATGGGCGCATTGAACCGGACGCGCACCTCACCCAGCTTCCAGCTGGGTCCCATTGTCGTGGTGTTGTTCTGACCAAATCGGGCTGTCACAGGTGTTGACTACTCAATTCTGACGCTCGCCTTTGCGCGGCGATATTTGTGGGATCGATCTGGGCTGCCTTGAAGTAGTGCTCAATAGCTTTCGCAAATTCTTCTTTCTTCTCGTACGCGGCTGCAAGCTCAGCATGCAGGATGGAAACCTTTTTCACGTCCATCACATTTGCGGTTCTGTTCAGGACAAGGAGGTAGCGTGCAATCGCACGATCGTAATCACCGGTCTCCTGGTAGGCATTCCCCAATGCTTCGTGGATGTACGAATCCTCCGTACCGATACTGATGGCATCCTCGAAGCATTTGATTGCATCTTGCAGCCTTTCTTCAGCGAAAAAGGACTGCCCTTCGAGATACTTGAGATGGGCCTGTTGAAGCGTCGTTAGCGTTCCGCTCCTGGGATCGATTTTCGCCAGGATCGTGCGCGCCGCTGGGGAATTTTTCGTTCTGAGGGCATAGTCAACCAGAGTGACTACTGTCGAGTAATCCATGGGCGATTCCATGATTCCGCTCTCGAATTCTGCCGCCGCCTCTCTCGCATAACCATGGTCGAACAGGAAGGTGATGAGAAGGGCGCGAGCCAGCGGCGAGTTCCCAACCAAACCCTCAAGTTCGCCCACGTCATCCACTGAGGACCAGAGCAGACCAAAGACGGCAGGCGCGTAGAGGAGGGTATCGGAGAGCGAGACCGCAAGGGCATCCCGCGCCTCGTCCCGCTCATCCAGCGCTATCCAGAAGGAGCCGATCCGGAAATGCAGCGACGGCTTGTAGGGATCCAGGTTATCTGCCTCGCGGAGCAGTGCGGCGACGGCCACAGGCGTAGCACTCCCCGGCTCCTCCGCTCCCGGGATGCCCGAAAGGTTCTGGAGGATACTGGCCTTGACGAACTGGTACTCGGCGTACCCGGGATTCAGGATGATGGCGCGATTGATCCAGGCCAATCCATCCTTGAGAGATGACCTCAGGCGCGGGTCCTGCTCGTCTCCCGACTTCGCGGCGTCGGGTTGTGGCTGGAGGCTTTCGGTCTCAGCGTGGACCAGTTGCAGCAACGCGCTCTGATAGGCGATTTCCGGATTGTCCGGCGCCAGGCGCTCGGCCAGCGCGAGGGCTCGGAGTTTTCGCAGCTGAATCTCGGCCGGCACTTTCTTCAGGCTGTTCGGTGGATAGGTCTTCTGCAGCCCTTTGAACTCGTTCATGGCGAGCGAAGAGCGCCACTGGGCCACTCCCAGCGTCGCGTAGAGGAGCAGGCCGGGGATGCCCAGCGCCATCAGCCACACGCGCCGCTCAGGCATGGGGATCCCCCTGCCGGGCCTGCGTGAGTGAAGCCTCTGTCCTGGCCAGCAGGGTCAGGCAGCCGACAATGAGCGTCAGCGCCAGCAGGTTCGCGGGAATCTGAAGGGAGAAATCCACCGCTTCGTGCAGCGCCACAGCCAGAACGGCGAAGCCGCACGCGGTCCGGAGAACAGCGCCGGCGCGTACCGCCTGGGGCCGTCTCCAGATTTGAGCGACCAGAAGGATTCCCACCGCCAGGAGCGCCCCGCCTATGACGCCCCCCTCCGCAAGCACCTGCAGGTAGTCGCTGTGGGCATAATCATAAAACGCGGTAGTGGTCGCTTCCCGATAGCGTGGGAACACGAACTGAAACGTCCCCACACCCGTTCCGAGAACCGGGAAATCCCTGACGATATCCACGGTCTTCCGCCAGACCGCCATCCGCCCGCCGGGCATGGTGACTTCGTTCGTGAGCAGGGCGTAGCGGCCGGTGAGCGTCCAATACCCGACGCCGTACATCGGAACGAACACGACGACGGCAAGAAGTCCCACCATCAACGTCTTCTGCAGCGACCAGTTTTGTCGCAGCTGCAGCAGGCAGAAGGCCACGGCAGCGGTGAGCCCCAGTATGATGCCCGCCCGCGAGTACGACAGCACCAGCCCCACCCCGACGATGCCGATGCACAACAGAAGGGTGAGGTTCAGGCTGGCTCGCCGGTCGGTGAGGGCCAGGAGCTTTTCGCGCCAAGTCTCCCCTGCGTGTGGCTCTCGCAGGCGTGAGAAGAGCAGGCCAAGCGCCACCAGCAACGTCATTTCCAGGAAGGCGGCGTAGTGATTGCGATTGATGAACGTTCCTGTCGCGGCATCCACGTAGTACCGCTTCTGGTAGGCGAAAATGTGCTGGTGACCGCTGAGATACTCGAGCACACCATAAAAGGCTTGGAAAGTCCCGACGGCGACCAGGACGTAGAGCACGCGCCGGACTTGCCGGATCTCCCGAAAAGCATTCAGGAACAGGAAGAGGAACAGAGCGAAGGCGAACCCCTTCATCAGATAGGTACGCGTGGCGAAGGCATTCTGGGAGATCGGGCGCCAGGTCGGAGCCGGCTTGTACTCGGCCCCCATGGCGGCGGCGTCGGCCTTGGCGATGTCGGTGGTGCTTGCCGAAGCCCCCGGAAGTGTCGCCTGATAGAGGGCTTCGGTCCTGGGAG
>Ga0075433_10004985_pt1 | contig 10399 bp, 8 predicted proteins | sample RhiMethybrSRZTD2_FD_75299 | JGI IMG/M metagenome (GOLD analysis project Ga0075433, IMG submission 75299) | Populus rhizosphere microbial communities from Tennessee, USA - Rhizosphere MetaG P. TD hybrid SRZTD2 | ecosystem: Host-associated > Plants > Roots > Rhizosphere > Soil | place: USA... | reverse complement strand
GGTTGGGCGTCGGTCGAAAACCGATCGGGGGCGACCTACGACGACGCGAAGCTCAAGCTCATCGCCGGGACCATCCACCGGGCCATCGTGCCGCGGCCGATTCCCTATATGGACGGGATTCGAGCCATGGCCAAACAGGAAGCTACGGTCGAGGAGCGCGGCTTCTTTGAATATCACCTCTACGAGCTGCCGCAGCGGGCGACGCTCGCCAACAACGAGGTCAAGCAGGTCGGACTGCTTCACGCCTCGGGGGTCCGCTCGATCCGGAAGTTCACGTACGACGGCTCCGTGGACGGCAGCCAGGTCCAGGTCCGGATGGAATTCCAAAACGATGCGTCTTCCGGGCTGGGCATGCCGCTCCCCGAGGGGGTCGTGCGGGTTTTCCAGCGCGACACCGACGGATCGCTGGAGCTGGTGGGGGAGGACCGCATCGAGCATACGCCGAAGAACCAGACGGTCCGGGTCTCGGTGGGCGCCGCCTTCGATATCGCCGCCGAGCGCAAGCAGACCGACTTTCGGCAAATCAGCTCGAGGGTGAACGAAGTCTCCTACGAGATCACCCTCACCAATCATCGGAAGGAAGCGGTGGACGTCGTCGTGACCGAGCATGCCGACGGGCACTGGGAAATCGTGAAATCCAGCGTCACGCAGAAGAAGAAGGACTCGCGGACCTTCGAGTTCAAGGTCCGTTGCGAGCCGGAGAAGCCGGTCACTGTCGCGTACACCGTGCGGACGCAGACGTGAGCGCCGAGCGATCCCATGCTTCCGAGGCCGAGCAGGCTCCCCCGGGGGACGGGGGTTCCGGCCGTGCGGAGGGTTTCTTGCGCCGGGATCTGACGCCCGCCGAGTTCAAGCTGGTGGCGCCGTACCGGCCCCTGGGGGATCAACCCCGCGCGATCCGCGAGCTGATCGAAGGCGTGGAGCGCCGCGATCGGTATCAAACGCTCCTGGGCGTCACCGGCTCGGGGAAGACCTTCACGATCGCCAACGTGATCCAGGCAGCGGCACGGCCCACGCTCGTCATCTCGCACAACAAGACCCTCGCCGCGCAGCTCTATGCGGAGTTCAAGAGCTTCTTCCCGGAGAACGCGGTGGGCTACTTCGTCTCCTACTATGACTACTACCAGCCCGAGGCGTATGTACCCCAGACGAATACCTACATCGAGAAGGATGCCTCCATCAACGACGACATCGACCGCCTGCGCCTCGCGGCGACGAGCGCGCTCTTCGAGCGGCGCGACGTCATCGTCGTCGCGAGCGTCTCATGCATCTACGGCCTGGGCTCGCCCGAGGATTTCCGGCGCGAGATGCTCCTGGTCCAGGTCGGCGACCGGATCACGCGCGACGCCATCCTGGGCCAGCTGGTGCACAACCAGTACACGCGGAACGACGTCGACCTGAAGCGCGGGACCTTCCGCGCGCGCGGCGACGTGGTCGAGGTCCACCCGGCGTACGAGGAGACCGCAATCCGGATCGAGCTCCTGGGAGATGACGTGGAGCGGATCGCCGTCTTCGATCCCCTCACCGGCAAGACGCTCAAACCGATCACCACGGCCGCGATCTATCCAGCGAAGCACTTCGTTACGACGCCGATCCGGATCCAGCAGGGGACCCGGCTCATCCGAGAGGAGCTGACGGAGCGCCTGGAGCAGCTTCGCGCGGAGGGGAAGCTCCTCGAAGCCCAACGGCTCAAGATGCGGACCGAATACGACCTCGAGATGCTGAACGAGATCGGCTACTGCGCCGGAATCGAGAACTACTCGCGCCCGCTCTCCGGGCGCAAGCCCGGGGAGAGACCGCAATGCCTCATCGACTACTTCCCGGAGGATTTTCTCCTGATCATCGACGAGTCCCACGTGACGGTCCCCCAGATCGGCGGCATGTACGAAGGAGACCGCTCGCGCAAGCAGACCCTGGTCGAGTACGGTTTCCGGCTCCCCTCCGCGCTCGACAACCGTCCGCTGCGATTCGACGAGTTCGAGAGGCTCACCGGGCAGACGGTTTATGTATCGGCCACGCCGAGCGACTACGAGCTCCGGAAATCGGGCGGCGTCGTGGTGGAGCAGATCATCCGCCCGACGGGCCTCATCGATCCCAGGATCTCGATCCGGCCGACCAAGGGTCAGATCGACGATCTTCTCGAGGAGATCAAGCGCCGCGTGGAACTGGGGGAGCGCGTGCTCGTGACGACCCTCACCAAGCGGATGGCGGAGGATCTGACCGAGTACCTGTTCCAGGCGGGCGTGAACGTGCGCTACATCCACTCCGACATCGACGCCATCGAGCGGGTGGAGATCCTGCGCGCGCTGAGGCTCCAAAAAGTCGACGTGCTCGTGGGGATCAACCTGCTCCGCGAGGGTCTCGATCTCCCCGAAGTGTCGCTGGTCGCGATCCTGGACGCGGACAAGGAAGGGTTCCTGAGATCGGAGACTTCGCTCATCCAGACCTCCGGGCGCGCGGCGCGCCACGTCAACGGCGAGGTGATCCTCTACGCGGACCAGATGACCGGTTCGATGCGGCGCGCGCTCGAGGAAATGAACCGCCGCCGGGAAGCGCAGTACCGCTACAACGAGGCGCACGGGATCACCCCGCAGACCATCGTGAAGTCGCTGGATGAGGTGCTCCGCAGCACGACGGTGGCCGATGCGGCCGCGCCGCTCACGCCCGAAGACCTTCTCCCGAGCGACGCGCTTCGCCTGGATCGTGAATCATTGATGGAGCTGCTCGAGCGGGAGATGCTCGCCGCGGCAGCTCGAGAAGAATTCGAGGCGGCCGCGTCGTTGCGCGACCGCCTCGACGAGCTCCGGCTGGAGGCCGGGAAGGAGCGTTCACATGCGCCTCGAATCGATCGCAGCACCTCTGGTCCGGATCGCGTTGACCGAGGACATCGGGGGCGGGGACGCCACGACAGAAGTCGTCATTGATCCCAAGGCTCGGGTCCGCGCCCACATCGAGGCGCGCGGCAAGGGCGTCCTTGCGGGGAACTCGGTCGCCGCGCTCGCGTTCGCGGAGCTGGATCCCGAGGTCGAGATCGACTGGCTTGCGCCGGAGGGCTCCGAGGTCAAGCCGGGCGTCAAGATCGCCGAGATCCGGGGGCGGGCGCGCGCAATTCTGAGCGCAGAGCGCGTCGCGCTCAATTTCCTCCAGCGCCTATCCGGCGTTGCGACGCTGACGCGGGCATTCGTTCGGGCGGTGGAAGGAACGGACGTCCAGATCCTGGACACTCGAAAGACCACCCCGAGTCTTCGCATGCTCGAAAAACACGCCACCCAGGTGGGTGGGGCTTTGAACCACCGCTTCGGCCTCTTCGACGGGATGCTGATCAAGGAGAACCACGCCCGTGTCGCGGGGGGATTGACGCGGGCCGTGGAGAAGGCGAGGGCGCGCTCGCTTGGCCTCCCGATCATGGCTGAGGCGCGGACCGTCGAAGACGCAGAGATCCTCGCGACCCTTGGAGTCGACCGTATCCTCCTCGACAACTTCACGCCGGGGCAGGTCGCGATTGCGGTGAAGCGCCTCCGGGCGCTGGCCAAGGGGGGAAAGCTCGAACCGGGGCGCGGCACGGTGGCCAGCGCGCGGCGCGGCGGCTCGGCCAAGGGGGGCGGCGGGACCGCGGTGGCGACGCCCGACGCCTTGCCGGAAATCGAAGTCTCCGGCGGCATCCGCCTCGAGAACGTGCGCGAGTTCGCGCTGCCCGGCGTCAAGTACATCTCGGTCGGGGCGCTCACCCACTCCGCCCCGGCGCTCGATCTCTCGCTCCTGGTCGCGGATGCCTCCTGAGGGCTTCCGTCGTGGACCCCGATCTGCTCCGCACGGCGCGCGTGATGCGCTTCCTCGGCGTTCCCGCGGAGGTCCACGAGAGCCTTGGATCGACCAACGACGAGGCGTTCCGCCGCGCGCAGGAGGGGGCTCCCGAGGGGCTCGTCGTGCTTGCGGGGCACCAGACCTCGGGAAAGGGCCGCCTGGGCCGGACCTGGTTCGACGAGCCGGGCCAATCGCTCATGTTCTCGATCCTGCTCAAGCCTCCCATCCCACTGCAGTCCTATCCGCTCCTCTCGCTCGCGCTGGCATCGTCCATAGCCTGGGCGGCCGCCGACATCGCGAGCGAGATCGCGATCAAGTGGCCGAATGACGTCCTGCACCGTGGGAAGAAGCTCTCCGGCGTGCTCGCGGAATCGCGCGGGCTCCGGCCGGGGGAGCCGCCGGTCCTGGTCCTAGGCGCCGGGGTGAACGTGAACTATCACGAGAGCGATTTTCCGAGGGAATTCCGGGAGAGCGCTACCTCTCTCTGCATCGCCTCGGGAGAGGACCGCGTCGAGATGGGATGGCTTTTCTCAGGCATCCTCACGCATTTCGTTCACGAGCTGGAGGCCGCTTACGGGGGAGGCCCGGGCGCCCTCCTCGAGCGGTTGCGGCCGCAGCTGCCTGAGCCGGGCACCCGGGTGAGGATCGCGCTCCAAGACCGCGCGGTCGAGGGGGAGCTTCTCGAGCTGACGGAGACAGGCGCGCTTCGCGTGCGCGACCAGGCGAGCGGCCTGGTGGAGATCCTGACCGCGGGGGTCATGGAATGAAGTGCCCCTCGTGCGGTCATCTGGAAGATAAGGTGATCGATTCCCGTTCGGCGAAGGAGGGCCAGGCGATCCGCCGCCGCCGTGAGTGCATGGCCTGCCAGCGCCGATTCACCACCTACGAGACGGTGGAGACCACGCCTTTGCTCGTGATCAAGAAGGACGGAAGGCGGGAGCCGTTCAGCCGGGACAAGATCTTGAACGGCCTTCTCCGCGCGTGCGAGAAGCGGCCGATCCCGGCGGAGAAGATCCACGCGATCGTCGACACGCTCGAAGCGGAGGTGATGCAGAAGGGTCTCGACGAGGTCCATTCGAGCGAGATCGGCGAGCGGGTCATGGCGGAGCTTCACCAGCTCGACGAGGTGGCCTACGTCCGGTTCGCCTCGGTGTATCGGCACTTCAAGGATTTGAATCAGTTCCTGGAAGAGCTTCGGTCGCTCCTCAAGTGATCCCACCGCTTCTCGCCTTGGCGCACGAACCCGAGCGCCCGATGTCCTTTCTCGAGCACTTGGAAGAGCTCCGCGCCGCGGTGTGGCGGAGCGCCACGATCGCCTTGATCCTGATCGCCACAGCCTGGTTTTTCTCGGGCCGTCTCCTCGACACGCTGATCCTATGGCTCCTCCATGGCGAGAAGGCTCTGGCCCTCTCTCCCACGGAAGCCTTTTCCGCGCGGATCGAAGTGGCGCTCTGGACGGGTGGGGTCGTAGCGCTCCCCTACGTGATGTTCGAGCTGTGGCGTTTCGTGGCGCCCGGCTTGAAGAAAAACGAGCGGCGTTTCGCGATCCCCTGGATGGTGGCCTCGGCGGCTCTTCTGTATCTCGGGGTCGCGTTCGCGCTCAAGCTCCTGCTCCCCATGATCGTTCGGATGCTGCAGTCGTTCGCGACGGGCCAGATCGAGTCGCGCATGTCGCTCCTTTCGCTCCTCCACTTCTCGGTGAAAATGGCGGCGGGCTGCGGGCTCCTGTTCCAGCTGCCCCTCGTCCTGTGCCTGCTCGCCTGGTTCGGGATCGCTTCGCCTCGGCTGCTGGCGCGCCAATGGCGGCACGCGGTGTTCTTCATCGCGCTCGCCGCGGCGGTGGTCACTCCCGGCGACGGGCCGTCGATGCTGATCCTCTCGGCTCCCCTGATCCTCCTCTATTTCGTGAGTCTCGTATTCGCCTGGGCGATCTGGCGCAGCCGCTGGAAGGGGCGCCGGGAGCCGGGCGAGCTGGGCTAGGAAGGAGACCACGTGCTCCTCGCGATCGATGTCGGCAATACCGAAGTGACGCTCGGGCTCTTCGACGGCCGCCGCCTCGCGCGCTCATTTCGCCTGAGCAGCGAGACGCGGCGGACCGCGGACGAGCTCACGCTCTATCTGACCCAGGTGTTCCCCGAGCTGGCCATGCGTGGCGAGCATGCCGGGGTGATTGCGTCGGTCGTCCCGACCGCGACGCCGTCCTACATGGAGGCGGCTCGAAGGCTCTGCGGCCGGGACCCACTCGAGGTCTCCTCGCTCATTCCTTCGGGCGTGGAGATCGACTACCGCGATCCCCAGTCGACGGGGGCCGACCGGATCGCGAACGCTGCCGCGGCGCTCAGACTCTACGGCGCGCCCGTCATCGTCGTCGATTTCGGCACCGCGACCACGTTCGACGTGATCGTGAAGGACCGCCGCTACATCGGCGGGGTCATCGCGCCCGGCGTCATCACGGGAGCGGATCACCTCATCCGGCGCGCGGCGCGGCTCTCGGCGTTCGAGCTGCGCGCCCCGGAACACGTGGTGGGGCGGAGCACGGAGGAAAGCCTTCAATCGGGCGTCTACTACGGCGCGGTCGGCCAGGTGGACGCGATCGTGCGCCGCATTGCCGCTGAGGAGCGCATCCGCCCGATGGTGGTCGCGACGGGCGGCCTCGCCTCGATGATCGCGGTCCACTCGGAGACGATCGAGAAGGTGGACCCCGACCTGACGCTCCACGGACTTCGGATTATTTACGAGCTCAACCATCCGGACGGACCGGAGAAGACGCAGGCGGCCGCGCCGAAACCGTCACCGCGACGGGATCCAAAGCGCGGCGCCAAGTCCAAGAGGAATCGAAAGTAACGGGGGTTCCCGGACGGGACGGATGGGGGTTGCGCTCGCGGGCGGCATCGGGTAGTGTTTCTTCGATTAGCACTCGATTGGGTATAGTGCCAACGCACGATGGACAAGCCCGCGGCCCACGAAGCCGAGCGGGCGAGGCAAGGAGGAGCAGAAATCCATGGCCAAGCAGCTGCAGTTCGACTCCGCGGCGCGTGACGCGCTCCAGCGCGGCGTCGACAAACTGGCGAACACCGTCCGGGTCACTCTGGGCCCGAGGGGAAGAAACGTCGTCCTCGACAAGAAATTCGGCGCGCCGACCATCACGAACGACGGGGTCACGATCGCCAAGGAAATCGAGCTGGAGGATCCCTACGAGAACATGGGAGCCCAGCTCCTCAAGGAAGTAGCGACCAAAACGCAGGACGTCGCGGGGGACGGCACCACGACCGCGACCGTGCTGGCGCAGTCGATGGTTCACTCCGGGCTGAGGCTCGTGACCGCGGGCGCGAATCCAATGTTCCTGAAGCGCGGCATGGACCGTGCGGTGCAGGCGGTCGTCGCGGAGCTGAAGAAGCAGTCCAAGCCCATCAAGACGCCGGAGGAGATCGCCAACGTCGCGACCATTTCGGCGAACAACGATCCGGAAATCGGCAAGCTGATATCGGAAGCCATGGATAAGGTCGGGAAAGACGGCGTCATCACCGTAGAGGAGGCGAAGAGCCTCGATACGTCGTTGGAAGTCGTCGAAGGGCTCCAGTTCGACCGAGGGTATCTCTCGCCGTATTTTGTGACCGACCCCGAGCGCATGGAAGCGATCCTCGAGGACGCGCACATCCTGATCCACGACAAGAAGATTGCCTCGATCAAGGAGATCCTGCCCATCCTCGAGAAGGTTTCGCAGGTCGGCAAGCCGCTCCTCGTGATTTCCGAAGACATCGAGGGGGAGGCCCTGGCCACCCTGGTGGTCAACAAGCTGCGCGGGGTCCTGAACGTCGCGGCCGCGAAGGCGCCGGGATTCGGAGACCGCCGCCGGGCGATGCTCGAGGATATCGCGATCCTGACCGGCGGCCGCCTCATCACCGAAGAAGCGGGCCTGAAGCTCGAGAACGCCATTCTCTCCGACCTCGGCCGCGCGAAGCGGATCGTCGTGGACAAGGACAACACGACGGTCATAGAGGGCGCCGGGAAGAAGGCCGACATCAAAGCGCGCGTGGATCAGATCCGCAAGGAAATCGAGGACTCCACGTCCGATTACGATAAAGAGAAGCTTCAAGAGCGTCTGGCGAAGCTCGCCGGTGGCGTCGCCGTGGTGAACGTGGGTGCCGCGACCGAGGTGGAGCTCAAGGAGAGGAAGGCGCGGGTCGAAGACGCGCTTGCGGCGACCAAGTCCGCGGTCGAAGAGGGCATCGTACCCGGCGGCGGCGTGGCGCTCCTCCGCGCGCAGCCCGCGCTGGCGGCGCTGGAGGCGAAGGGGGACGAGAAATCCGGGATCGACATCGTCTCCCATGCGCTCGAGGCCCCGGTGAAGATGATCGCGTCCAACGCGGGCGCCGAGGGATCCATCGTCGTCGAGCGGCTCAGGACGCAGAAGGGCGCGATGGGCTACAACGCGGCCAGCGGGCAGTACGAGGATCTCTTCCAGTCCGGGATCGTGGACCCGACCAAGGTGACCCGGTCGGCGCTCCAGAACGCGGTCTCGATCGCCTCCCTCGTTCTCACTACCGAGGCGGTCATCACGGATATCCCCGAAGAGGAGAAGCCGAGCATGCCGGGCGGCGGCATGGGAGGCATGGAATAGGCGCCTCTAGCGCCAAGTAGATCGGCCCCCGGAGGGGTACCCCCTTCGGGGGCCTTCTTTTGCTCCGGGGCCTAGAACTTGCTTCCCGATACCTGGTATAGAAGGGGGCCGTCCCGGCCGAAAAGACCGTGGTGCCTGGCGCCTTGAGCGCGGCGGTCGTTGACGTAGCTTCGGACGTGCGGCGAGCCTATCCTCAACCCGGCCGTGGACATGGTGGAGACCGTTCGTGAGCTTTGAGGCGCTGGCGCTAGAAAAGGAAGAGCTGGTCGTAAAACGCGGTGCGGCAATCGCGCCCTACACCACGTTCGGAATCGGGGGCCCGGCGGACGTCCTCGCCGAAGCCTACACCGAGCGCGCGCTGCAGCAGGTGGTCCGCGAGGCGGTCGCGAGCCGCATGCGGTGGCTCCTGATCGGTGGTGGGAGCAACCTCCTGGTGGGCGACGCCGGATTCCGCGGTTTGGTCATTGTGAATCGCATTGAGCACCTGCGGGTGACCGGTAACCGGATTGTCGCGGGGGCGGGCGCCGACCTGGGCGAGGTCGTGGAAGCCGCGCGAGAGCATTCCCTCTCCGGAATCGAGTTCGCCATCGATATCCCCGGAACCGTGGGGGGCGCGATCCGCGGAAACGCGGGGGCATTCGGGCGCTCGGTGGGCGACATCTCCGTTCGCATCCGGCTCCTGGAAGGCACGGAGCTCGTCGACCGCGCGCCGGCCGAGCTTGGCTTCGCCTACCGGCACAGCCGCCTCAAGGAGAACGACCACGTCGTCGTCGAAGCGGAGTTCGAGCTTGTCCCCGGCGACCGGGCCGAGATGGACCGCGTCATGGGCCAGCACGCGGCTCAGCGCGCGCGAAGGAAAGAGAAGGGGCTCCACACCGCCGGCTGCTTCTTCAAGAACCCCATCCTGGCGGACGGGCAGAAGGTCGCTGCCGGTCAGCTCCTCGAAGCCGCGGGCGCGAAGGAGATTCGCGACGGCGGCGCGGGGGTCCATGCCTACCACGCCAACTACATCGTGAACATGGGGGGCGCCTCGGCTGACGAGGTGCTCCGCGTCGCGCGCGAGATGAAACGCCGCGTCCAGGAGTCCGCCGGCATCACGCTCGAAGAAGAGGTGATGGTGGTGATGGACCGGCCCGCGGCCGGCGCGGTCTAAGCTCAGCATCCCGCGATGGGGCCGGAAGGGTCCCTCGCGCCCCTTGACGCCCCTCCTTCCGCCCGATAACGTCGGGCTCCATGGCACCCATCGAAAAAAGCGCGCGGCTGCAGTCCTTGCCGCGGTACCTCTTCGCCGAGCTGGAGCGGAAACGCCACGAGGCCGAGGCCGCGGGCAGGGAGGTCTTCGATCTCTCGATCGGGGATCCCGACCTGCCGACGCCCGATTTCATCCTGGACCGTCTGGCGGAGCTCTCCCGGGACCCGCGCCACCACCGCTATCCCACGAGCGGCGGGCTCCTCGAAGCGCGCGCGGAGATCGCCCGCTGGTTCGCGGAGCGCTTCGGCGCCACCGTCGATCCCGCGCGCGAGGTCGCGATCCTGATCGGCTCCAAGGAGGGGATCGGGCACTTTCCGCTGGCGATGCTCAATCCAGGAGACGAAGCGCTTCTCCCGGATCCCGGCTATCCCGTCTACACGGCGGGCACGGTGTTCGCGGGCGCGAAGCCGGTCCGCTTCCCCATCCGCGAGGCGGCTGGGTTCGTGCCCGACGTACGCGACCTGGACAAGCTCGTCACCCCGCGCACGCGCCTCGTATACGTGAACTATCCCAACAACCCAACCGGGGCGACCGCCACGCGCACCTTCTACGAGGATCTGGTCGCATGGGCCGTGCGCCGCGACCTCATCCTCGTGAGCGATGCCGCCTACTCGGAGCTCTACTACGGCGACGCGCCCCCGAGCATCCTCTCCGTGCCGGGCGCCCGCGACCGCGCGATCGAGTTCCACTCCTTCTCGAAGACGTTTAACATGACCGGGTGG
>Ga0075433_10004978_pt1 | contig 10404 bp, 10 predicted proteins | sample RhiMethybrSRZTD2_FD_75299 | JGI IMG/M metagenome (GOLD analysis project Ga0075433, IMG submission 75299) | Populus rhizosphere microbial communities from Tennessee, USA - Rhizosphere MetaG P. TD hybrid SRZTD2 | ecosystem: Host-associated > Plants > Roots > Rhizosphere > Soil | place: USA... | reverse complement strand
CACCACCGTGCAGCCCAAGGCCATCACTTTCCCCACCGACGGCAAGCTCCTGTATCGGGCCATGGTGCGGCTTGGAAGGCTGGCGCGCCGCTGCCTGTTCCGACGGCTCAGCCCGGCTTGAGCCGCAGTCGTCGGCCAAATCCGTTTCTCACGGACGACGCAGTAGCGAGGCTCAGGCGCGACGCATCGGGTGCTTGGCGCGCCGGGGCGTCGCATTTTCGCGCCTTGCCTGTGGCGCGCGCGCCAGACGCCGCTTGGCGGGCAGAGCCCCGGTGCGTCGCGCCCGCCGGACGAGCAACGGCGCCCAGGGCCCTGGCCGCACCGGCCTACCAGTGCCGGTGATGATGGCGATGACCGCCGAAGAAGAACCCGAACGAGGGGCGATAATAGTAGTAGGGATAAGGATCGTAGGAGTAGTAGGGCGCATAGCCGTAGTCGACCCAGTGGCGCCGGCAATGCAAATACCCGCGATGCCGATAGCAGCGGCGGGCCCAGTAGACCTGGTCAACGTTTGAGGCGTCACGCACGGCCGCGGTCAGATCGCCGGCCGTCGCAACGGCGGGCGCAGCCTCGGCAGACAGGGCGGCCACTCCCAAACCGATGGCAGCAGTTGCGCCCAATAAGAAATGCCTGATTTTCATCACGGCCTCCATGGTGTGAGCATTCCCACAGCTCTTTTCCCGGCGGGAAACACCTAATTCCCAACAGGTTCCCTGAATGGCCAATGAACGTCGATGCTCGGCAGCTTGTTCCAGGCAATAGCACCGTGCGCTGCGCAATGCTCGCCGTCGAGCGGGGCACACGCGCACGGCCGACCTGGGCGTCGCGTGGCCTTGGCGCTTAGGCGGCGCGACGCTTGCGGTAATGGCGGCGCGCCTTTGCGCGGTTGCCACACGAGCCCATGTCGCACCAGCGCCGCGCGGCGTTTCGGCTCTGATCGAGAAAAAGCCAGCGACACGTATTCTCCGCGCATTGGCGCACCGCGCCGGCTCGCGCGGCAACGAGGAGGTCGGCGGCCGACCAAATGACTGGGGAGAGGAGGTCCGATGCCGAGACCGCGGCGGCGCCGATGCGCACGTCGACCTGCCAAGCATAGCCGGCCCCGAAGGGGGCAATATGCGCACGGGGCGCGGCCTGCCCAATCGCAGCATTGAGCGCCGACAGGTCAGCGGCGGCAATGGTGGTGCCCGTCGCGAGCGCGCTAAACACCGAATAGATCACCTCGCGCAAACAGATGGCCTCGGCGAATAAGCCCGCTACCGCCGGCGCGCGCAAGCGCGCGGGCACCGGCCGCAGGCCGGCCCGGCGGCACCAAGCCAGCAGATCCGCCGGGCGCTGCAATGTTTCCTTTGGTTGCGCCAGACCGCGCCAACAACGCGTGTTGGCATAGTCGAGACAGAGACCCTGCGGCCCCACCACCAGCAGCCGCGCGCGTGCGCCCGCAGACGTCATCACTGCGCGCCCCATTGCTCCTGGCACGGCCTGGTGGGTGCCGCGCGCGCTCCTCTAACCAGCATAGCGGTTGACAGGTTTAGCAGCTGGGCCTACCGTCTACAACCACCTAGATGGTTAGAAACGGGCGGAGGCCTCGAGTGGCTCGGCGCGGCGACCCCCTGGCGGTAGCGCTCACCCGCAAGGCAAGCCACGGCGCCGCAGGGAGTGCGCAGGCAACGCTGTTGGCGGCGGGCCAAGGTTGGCGCGTGTTCGACGTCGTTTGCACCTGCGGGCCGCGCGATCGGCCGTTCGAGGAGCGGCACGAATCGGCCTCGGTCTCCCTTGTCATGTCCGGTAGCTTCGTCTGCCGCAGCCGCAGCGGCACCTCGCTGTTGTCGCCAGGTTCCTGGCTTCTCCTCAGCAGCCGCGAACCCATCGAATGCTCGCACCATCACGGCGAGGGCGACCGCTGTCTCTCGTTTCAGTTCGAGCCCGACATGTTCGCGCGTCTGGCGCACGGCGCTGCCGGCGCGCCTGTGCCCATCGCGCGGCAAAGCCTGCCGCCCCTGCGCAGGCACGCCGCCCTGACGGCGCGAGCCATGCTGGCGGTCGAGCGCACGGCGGCCCTCGAGGAGGTCGCCTTCGACGCCGCCGGCAGCATCATTGCCGCTGCCAGCGGTGCGGCCGCGAAGCAACCTTCGAGCCGGCAGCAGGCTGCCGTCACGCGCACGGTCAGGCGGCTCAGCGCCGCGCCAGAGGGCCGCCACAGCCTTAGCGATCTTGCGCGTCAGGTAAACATGAGCCCCTACCACTTCCTGCGCACCTTCAAGCTCGTCACGGGCGTCACGCCGCATCAATGGCTGCTGCGCACACGCCTGCGTGCTGCCGCCCAACGGCTCTCCAGCAGTCGCACTCCCATCACCGCGATCGCCCTCGATGTCGGTTTCGATGACCTTTCCAACTTCATCCGCAGCTTCCAGGCCGAGTTTGGTCGCTCGCCACGGCAATATCGCGCCGCCGCCTAAGGCGGGGCGAAGAACAGCAATTTTTGCCAAGTCTCAACGCGCTCCCACGGGGCAAGGTGGCTGCGGTTCAGACGCATGGGAGATGCAAGCATGATCAATCACGTTTCGATCGGCGTGCGCGACATTCCGCGGTCAAAGCGCTTCTACGATGCAGCCTTAGCCCCGCTCGGCTACACCTGCCTCAGTCAGTCCACGCAAGGATTGGGTTACGGCGGCGATGCCGTGGCCCTATGGATCGGGGCGACCGATCAACCCGTGCCGGCCGATGCCAAGTCCGGGCTTCATTTCTGCTTCGATGCCCCAAGCCGTCACGCGGTCGAGGCCTTTCATGCGGCCGCGCTCGGCGCCGGCGGGCGCGACCACGGCAAGTCCGGTGTGCGCGCCAATTACGGGAACAACTACTATGCGGCTTTCGTGATCGATCCGGACGGGTACCGGCTCGAGGCCTACTGCGGTAAGCCGGAGTGAGGCTCCCCATGGCGCCCTCCCGGACGGTCTTTCTCGAGCCGCTGCCAGCGAGCGCAAGGGCATCCGATCGCGGCAGCAACATGGAGCTCTTTGCTTGCCTCATTGCCCCTGGCAGGCCCAACGGCGCGGGTGAGGTGGGACCTCGCCCCCGCCGGACCGCGACCCCGCGTTGCAATAGGCGCAGGGGATGCCACCCGCCCTCTTGTTTCCGGCGCCAAGGCGCGTCCGCGGCGGCCCGCACCCGTCCGGCACCTGCGGCCCCCACCCGGGAGGGTTAGGATGCGACGGGGACGCGATAGCCTCTCGCTGCTGGAGGCGCGGCGCGTCGCCCTGGCCGCCCAAGGGTTTGGCGCAGAGCGCCTGACGCTGGCTGCGGACAAGCGCGCCTTGCGGCGCCTGATCGAGCGGCTTGGTGCCATTCAGATCGATTCGGTCAATGTGCTGGCGCGCGCCCACACCCTGCCGCCGTTCTCGCGGCTTGGTGTCTATCGCCGCGAGGATTTGCAGGGCTTGGCGTATGCCAGAAAGGGGCGCGCCCTGTTCGAGTACTGGGGGCACGAGGCGTCCCTACTACCCGTAGGGCTGCAGCCCCTACTGCGCTGGCGCATGGCGCGCGCGCGCCGGGGCGAGGGACTCTACAAGGCGCTCGCCGCCTTTGCGCACGAGCGTCAAGAGCTGATCGCGCAGGTCAGGCGCGAGGTTACCGATCGCGGCCCCCTCAGGGCCAGCGAACTTTCCCACCAACACAAAGGCGAAGGTGGCTGGTGGGGATGGTCGGACGGCAAACGCGCCCTCGAATGGCTGTTTTGGGTCGGTGAGCTTTCGACGGCGACACGCCACGAGACCTTCGAGCGCGCCTATGATCTGACCGAGCGCGTGCTGCCGCAAGCCATCGTGGAGGCGCCAACACCTGCGGACGCCGACGCCCAGCGCCAGCTCGTCAAGATCGCCGCCGCCGCGCTCGGTATCGGCAGCGAGCGCTGTTTGCGCGACTACTTCCGCCTGCCGGTAGCCGACGCCAAACTGCGCATCGCCGAGCTGGTGGAGGCCGGCGAGCTCATACCCATCTCGGTCGAGCCCGGTTTCGCCGCCGCCTATCTTTATCGCGAGGCGCGCCACCCGCAGCGCCTTGCGGCGCAAGCCTTACTGGCCCCGTTCGATCCCTTGATCTGGCAGCGGCACCGGGCCGAGGTTCTGTTCGGCGCGCGTATTCGCCTCGAGCTCTATACGCCGCGCGAGAAGCGCATGCACGGCTACTACGTTCTGCCGTTCCTCCTCGCAGACCGCATTGTGGCGCGCGTCGACCTCAAGGCGGATCGACCTCGCTGCGTCTTGCGGGTGCAAGGGGCCCATGCCGAGCCGGATGAGCCGGCCTCCATCATCGAGCCGTTGGTGGCCGAGCTGCGCCTCTTGGCGCGCTGGCTCAACCTAGAGCGCGTGGAAGTGGGGGGTGTGGGCGATTTGGCCCGGCCATTAGCGCGCGCCCTGCGCGCCTGAAGGCAGCCGGTGGCAGGCTCACATCCATTCCGACTTTTGGGCGACCTGGATCGCCTCGAGCCGGTTGCGCACGTTCATCTTCTTAAAGAGCTGCGTGACGTAATGCTTGATGGTGCCCACGGTCAGACCCAACTGGTCGGCGATCTCCTTATTGGTCAGGCCTTTGGAGACATGGCTGAGGATCTGCTGTTCACGGTAGCTAAGGGCTGCCTGCAGCTTCGCCTCGCGCATCGGCAGCAGCGCCCCGCCTTTGGCGTCCGTCAGCAGACGGGAGGCCAACTCCGGCGTGACGAAGGGCAGGCCGCGATGAATGGTCTTGATAGCAGCAACGAGCTCCATGCCGCTCACGCCTTTGAGGATGTAACCCTTGACGCCGGCAGCCAAGGCCTTGGATACGCTGATGGCGTCGTCGAGCGCCGTAAGGACGACGAGCTTGCACTGCGAGCAGGCCTTGGCGATGCCGACCGCCGCTTCGATGCCGCCTTCAGGTAGGCCAATGTCGATCAAGAGAATGTCGGGTTGCGCCTCGCGGAGCGCCGCACGCGCGTCCGCAAGCGTCGCACCCTCGGCCACCAACCGGAGATCTTCGCTGCGCGTGATGGTTTGCACCACCGCTTCGCGAAAGATCGGGTAGGGGTCGACCACGGCGACCCGGATGGCATCAGACATTTGTGTTTCCCATATCCCCGAGGCCGAAACTCGCCGAGATCCGGACCTGCCGGTCGGCGGGGGACTGCAGCGACAAGGTCCCGCCGAGCGCCTCGATTTGGTGGCGCACCCGTTCGCTTTTGAACTCGAGATCGTCGGTCAGCCACGCGGAGGCGCGCGCGAACTCGGTTTCATACGCAAGGTCGATCTTGAGGGTCTCCCCGCCGATGGCACTGACGTGCACGCTGCCTGCGGTCCTGTGCCGCGTCGCAGCGGCAAGGCCTTCTTCGACCAATTGATAGAGGCAGGCTTTCAAGGGATAAGCGGCCTCCTGTGGCAACTCGCGAAATTCGCAATCGACGGCCGCACCGGTGCGCAACTCGTAAAGACACACCGCGGTGCTGATCGCTTCGGCCAAAGACAGGCTCTCGATTTCAGAAGGGGCGAGGCCGGCCGAGACGTCGCGAATTTGCCGCAAGCACTCTTTGAGCGCTTTGCGGATCACGTCGATGTCGGCCGCGCGCGTCGCAGCCGTGTCCGCGCGCGGGCTTGGGGGTTCGGAGAGCGCGTCGAGCTTCAGGAGCGCCAAGGCGGCGAGCTGCAGCGGCCCGGCGTGCAGCTCGCGCCCGACCCGTCGCAGGTTGCGTTCGTTCATCTCGAGGACCCGGCCGTTGGCCTTCAACACGCGCCTGCGAAACTGCTCATGGGCGTCGCGTTGCAGGGCCAGCTCGCCGATGCGCATTTGCAGTCCATCCGTAAGACTGAAGAGCACGAGCAACAGGCCGATGGCAGCGCTGGCTATCACGACATAGCTCGCATATTGGGCGGCGCGGATTTCCCGAACCAGATCGACCGCCAATTCCGAAATCTCGGCGAGCGCGATAATCCGGTTGGTGCCGGTTTGCCGGACCGGCGCGTAGACCTCCAGGATGTGCGTGTGCAGCGCCCGCTCCTGCGCCTCCTCTTCGCCATCGAGCTCAAAGTTGGCAACGACGTCGCCCTGAAATGCCCGCTCCCGCCGCGCGCTGGTCGGGAAGCGCCGGCCCACCATGTCGCTGCGATTGCTGAAGACGACCCGATCGCCAACCCAGATGCGAAAGGCGACAACGGGCTTGCCGATCGAAGCCGGAGACAACAGGCGCTCGAGCGCTTGACGGTTGTCGGCCGAGAGCGACGCCTTGACGGCCAGCTCCTGCACCAAGGGCTCCACGAAGCTGTCCATGTACAAGGCCGTGCTGGCCGCCGCCTTGTGGCCGAATGCCTGTTCGATATGGTTTGCCACAAAGGAGCAAACGTAAAGGACGCCGCACACCACCCCCACCGAGAGGGCGACGGTCAGCTTGCGGGCGCGTTCGAGACCCTGCCACCACCCCCGTATGGGCAACAGGAGCGGCAGGGCAAGGCGAGGCAGACTCTTGGCAGCCATGCGCAGCACTCTCAGCCTGTTCTTGAGCCTCAATACGCCGAAAGGCAGGCCTTGGTTATCAGACCAAAGTGAACTCAAAGTATTGGCTCTTGGCCCGGCGACGCTTTCGGCGCCCGGCATCGGCACCGCTGCGGCCCAAAGGCGAGCCCCGGAGCCAGCGGACCCTCGGCGGCGGGCCTGCCTTGCCGCACCGCTAGCGCCGCGCCCCCTCCCCGTCCCGAGCGGTTGCCCAGGCCAGCGCCGGCAGGCGCCACCAGAGCCAGCGTCCCTCGACCGCGGGCTCACGCGAAACGGCGCCGAGCGCGCTCATGCCGGCTGGGCGCTCGGTTGGCGACGGCAGGGTGGCCGTGCGCCAGGCGAGGTCGTTGGCCGCCGGGCGCGGTTGATCGGGCGCGGAGGCGGCCAATCGCGCCCGCGCCTCGCGTGCCACCGCCTGCGAGGCAGAGATGCTTGTGCGCCATTTGAAGGCAGCCATCTCCGGCGCGGCCGCGCTCGCGACGACGCCTCCAGCTGGCGCCGCCGACTTTTGCGCGCCAGGCGCCGGCGACGGGGCATCGGCGACTTGGCTCGCAGCATGAATGAGGCGCACGGCAGCCACGCTCTGCGCCAATGGGGCAGCCGCGCCAGCAACGACCTCGATGTCGAGCGTGAAGGCCGGCGGCGTGCCCGGACGCAAGGTCACCGTGAGGTCATCGAGATCGCTGCCGGCCAGAACCCAGGTGTGCTCATCGCGCCGCTCGCCGCGCGAAAACCACAGCGCCTCGGGCAGATTTCGCAAGACGACGCGCGGATTGGCGACGCCCTCAAGGCCGGTCACGAGCAAAGGGAAGGACGCGGGTCGATCGCCAACGGCAATCGCCATGTCCAAGCGCGCCGGCGACTGGGCCAGGGTGGTGCCCACCGCTGCCATCGGTCGATTCGCGGCATCGAGCGCGGGCCAATTCGCCAGCAAGCGTGTCGAGGCGGCGCCAAGCAACAAGCTCGCCGACAGGCCGAGGGCGAACGCCAACAGCGGCAGCCGTTTCGGCGCCCGCGGCGGTTGTTGCGCGCCGTCCGCCTCGCCGGTGTCGAGCTCGCCCTTAACGGCGGCCAATCGCGCGATTAGACCGTTGGGCCGCCAACGCCTGACGGCAGCCGCCCGCAGCTTTTCCCCCATGGCGCCCGTCTCCCCTCGACGTTTTGCGCGAGCCCCGCCAGGCATGCTGCCTGGCCGAGCCGACCCCCGGTCGCCAAATTGTCCACAGTTTTCCCGAAGCTTGCAAATGTTTTTGCTTGCGCGCCCTAACTTGAGCACATTCAGCCGGTCGAGGCCCACCTTCGCGCCATCGCTGGCGCCAGCATCGCGCGCCGGGGGGGCCGTTGGACCGCGGCGGGGAGGTCCACTAGGTTGCTGCGGCTGCGTGGCCGGGACCGCCCGGACCTCGGCTTCTGGAGGTTTTCATGTCCGGCAATGCCTATGCCCAACACCTCGACAAGTGTGCGGCCAATTTTCAACCGCTCTCGCCGCTGCCATTCCTGGAGCGCGCCGCCGCCATTTATCCGCAGCGCATCGCCGTAATCCATGGCGCCAGCCAGCAGACCTACACGGAGTTCTACGGCCGCACGCGGCGTCTCGCCTCCGCCTTGTCCCGTCGCGGCATTGGGCCCGGGGATACGGTGTGTGTGCTGCTCGCCAACACGCCGCCAATGCTCGAGGCTCACTACGGCGTGCCCATGCTGGGCGCGGTGCTCAATGCCATGAACACGCGGCTCGACGCCGCCGTGCTGGCCTTTCAACTCGATCATGCCGAGGCCAAGGTCGTCATCTACGACCGGGAATTCGCCCCGGTGATGCGGGCCGCCTTGGCAAGCGCGAAGGTGCGGCCGCTCGTGGTCGGCTATGACGATCCGCAGTTTCCGCAAACCCAAGAGCGCCTGGCCGATCTCGACTATGAGGCGCTGATTGCCGAGGGCGATCCCGCCTTCGCTTGGCGCCTTCCCGATGACGAATGGGACGCGATTGCCCTCAACTACACCTCCGGTACGACCGGCAATCCCAAGGGCGTGGTCTATAGTCATCGCGGCGCGGCGCTGATGTGCTACGCCAACACGCTCGCAACGGGCATGGGCCGCCACCCCGTGTATCTGTGGACCCTGCCGATGTTTCACTGCAATGGGTGGTGCTTTCCCTGGACGCTGTCACTCGTCGCCGGCACACACGTGTGCCTGCGCTGGGTGCGCGCGAAGGCGATGTTTGCCGCCATCGCCGAGCATCGGGTCACGCATCTGTGCGGCGCACCCATCGTCATGTCGACGCTGCTCAATGCCGCGCCGGGCGAAAAGCGGCAGCTGCCGCACCAGGTCGAATTCGTAACCGCGGCGGCCCCGCCGCCCGAAGCGGTGCTGGCCGCCATGGCCGAAGCAGGTTTCAATGTGACGCATGTCTATGGCCTGACCGAGGTCTACGGCCCCGCCGTCGTCAATGAGTGGCAGCCCCACTGGAGTGAGCTCGACGCGGGCAAGCGGGCACAGCTGAAGGCGCGTCAGGGCGTGCGCTATGCCGCGCTTGAGGATCTCACCGTCATGAACCCGGAGACGATGCTGCCCGTACCCGCCGACGGCAACACCCTGGGTGAGGTGATGTTCCGCGGCAACATCGTCATGAAGGGTTACCTCAAGAATGAGGCCGCCACCGAGCAGGCCTTCGCCGGTGGCTGGTTTCACTCGGGCGACCTCGGCGTGCTGCACCCCGATGGGTATATTCAGCTCAAGGACCGCTCCAAGGACATCATTATCTCCGGTGGGGAGAACATTTCGTCCATCGAGGTGGAGGAGGTCATTTACAAGCATCCCGCCGTGGCGGCCTGCGCCGTCGTCGGCAAGGCGCACGAGAAGTGGGGAGAAACCCCGGTTGCCTTCGTCGAGTTGAAAGCGGGCCTGACGGCATCGGAGGCGGAAATCATGGCGCATTGTCGCGCTGGGCTTGCCGGCTACAAATGTCCAAGCCGCATCGTCTTCGCGGACATTCCCAAAACCAGCACGGGCAAAATCCAGAAGTTCATGCTGCGCGAAATGGCCAAGGCCGTCTGACGCCGCGCGCGAAAAATTCTGGGCGCGCACAACTCTTTGTTTGACCTTCAGGATCACGCCTCGCCGCGAACCGAGCGCTCGACCCGCGCCGGAACGAACGCGACGAGGCGGCGTTTCCAGGCGATTGCAACGGGACACAGCAACAAAATCGGAGCTCAGCATGAAGTCACGTTATTTCAGCGCCGCCGTGCTCGCGGCCGCGACGCTGTGGGCAGGAACGGCGGGCGCCGCGCCGATCGGCGCCGGCACGCGCGCGCCTCAAGCCGAGCCCATCCTCAGCAAGGTCGCCACGTTCGTGTGCGCGCGCGACGACCGCGGCTGGCACTATATGCGCGGCAGTCGGCGCGTCACCTGTCGGCCCGTGCGTCCACGCGGGCCGCATTGGGGCTGGCACTGTGAAGGCCCTCGCTGCGGTTGGTGGCATCGCCACGAGCGCCGCTTTAACGACTAAACTTGAAACCCAGGCCTGCCCAGCGCACGGGGGACCTGGGCTTGGCCCAGGTCCCTGGCGGCTTATCGGCGTCGCAGTTGTCTCGCGCGAGCGTCCGCCGCCACGGCTCGCCTGGCGCCAAGTGAGTTGGGCACCGGTGCTTAGTCGAGCGCCGCACGAGGTATCGGTCCGTGCGCTGCACGGGCGATCAGTCCGCCCTCGTTACGCCGGGCATCAGTCCGCGCGCAGCACAAGCGATTGAACGCCGGCGGCGATATTGAGGCCCGTCTGCGCCTGTAGGCTCAAAGGCTGCAGGATAAAGCCACCGCGCGAGCCCCAATCAGAGCGTTGGCACCGACGCCATAGCCCACGGTCGCCTCCGCACCGATGCCGCCGTACTCGCCGCT
>Ga0075433_10004974_pt1 | contig 10405 bp, 5 predicted proteins | sample RhiMethybrSRZTD2_FD_75299 | JGI IMG/M metagenome (GOLD analysis project Ga0075433, IMG submission 75299) | Populus rhizosphere microbial communities from Tennessee, USA - Rhizosphere MetaG P. TD hybrid SRZTD2 | ecosystem: Host-associated > Plants > Roots > Rhizosphere > Soil | place: USA... | reverse complement strand
CAGGGTGGCCGAGATCGCGATCCCCACGCTGCCGCCCAGCTGGCGCATCAGGTTGAACAGCCCGGTGCCGTTCGGGATCTTGCTCATCGGCAGGTCCGCGAGCGCCAGATTCGTGAGCGGCACGAAGATCAACCCCAACCCCACACCACGGAAAATCAGCGGCCAGAAGAAGTCCGACATCCCGCTGTCGGTGGTGAAGTGAGCGTGCTTCCACATCGACAGAGCGAAGATCGCCACGCCCGCGAGGATGGACAGGCGGGCGTCGAACTTGCCCGCGGTCCGGCCCATCGTGGCCATGGTGAACGCGCTGGCGAGCGCCCCGGGCAGAATGACGAAGCCGGTCTGTTCCGCCGTGAAGTTCTGGAGGTTCTGGAGGTACACCGGCAGCACGAACACGGTCGCGTACAGACAGATCCCGAGCACGCCGCCGAACACCACCCCGACCGCCAGCTGGCGACTCTTCAGGATCCGCAGGTCCACGACCGGATGCTCCGTCGTGAGCTCATGCCACACGAAGGCGATGAGCGACACGGCGCTGATCACGGCGTAGGTCGTGACCTCGCGCGACTCGAACCAGTCGAGCCGCTCGCCGCGCTCGAGCATCACCTGAAGCATGCCGACACCGGCCGCGAGCAGCAGCAAGCCGATGTAGTCGACGCGCTCCGCTTTCTGCTGGAACCGCGAGTTCTGGATGAAGCTCAGCGACAGCGCCAGCGCCAGCATGCCGATGGGGATGTTGATGTAGAAGATCCACGGCCAGCCGAATGCGTCGGTGATGTAGCCGCCGAGCGTCGGGCCCAAGGTCGGCCCCACCATCACGCCCACGCCGAAGATCGCCATGGCCGTGCCGTACTCCTCGCGGGGAAACTCCTCGTACAGGATCGCTTGCGAGGTGGAGAGCAGCGCGCCGCCCCCCAATCCCTGGATGATCCGCCAGAACACCAGCGCGAACAGGGAATGCGCGTTGCCGCAGAAGAACGACGAGACGACGAAGATCGCGATCGATCCCGCGAAGTAGCGCCGCCGCCCGAAGTACGCCGACAGCCAGCCGGTGATCGGCAGGATGATCACGTTCGCCACGATGTAGCCCGTGGACACCCAGGCGATCTCGTCCAGCGTGGCGCCCAAATTCCCCATCATGTGGGGAATCGCCACGTTCACGATGCTCGTGTCCAGGAGCTCGAGCACGGACGCGAGCGACACCGTGATCGCGATGATGTAGCGGTACTTGTAGCGATCGGCGTCGGCGCCGAGGGCGGGCAGAGCGGCGGTGGTCACGGAGCCGGTCTACTTCGTCGTGATGGTAGCCACCACGCTCATCCCGGGCCGCAAGGGCCGCGTCGGATCGTTCTTCCCGTCGAGCCGGATCCGCACCGGGATGCGCTGCACGACCTTGGTGAAGTTCCCCGTCGCGTTGTCCGGCGGGAGAAGCGAGAAGCGCGCCCCGGTTGCCGGCGCCAGGCTCTCCACGTGCCCTTTGAAATGGCGGCCCCCGTACGCGTCGACCGTGAAGTCCACGGGGTCACCCGGGGTAACGTCAGCCGTCTGCGTCTCCTTCAGATTCGCCGTGACCCAGACGTCGCTCAGCGGCACCAGGCTCATGAGCGGCTGGCCCGGTTGCACCAGCTGACCGAGCTCCACGCTCTTCTTGCTCACCACACCCTCCGCGGGTGCGATGATCCGGGTGTAGGAGAGGTTGAGCGCCGCCTGATCGCGCGCGGCGCGGGCGGCCGCCACGCGGGCGTCGGCGCCGAGCAGGGCAGCCTGGGCCGCCGCCAGCCCAGCGTCCGCTGCGCGCGCCGCCGCCTCGGCGGCGTCGAGCGCCTGCTTCGGCACGATGTCCTTCTCCGCCAGCGGCTTGATCCGCTCGAGATCGGCGTGCGCCTTCTCGGCGTTGGCCTGCATCTGCGCCACCTGTGCCTCCGCCTGGCCCACCCGCGCCCGATTGCTCACGCCCGCGAGCGCCACGGCCAGGTCGGCCTCGGCCTGCGCCAGCCGCGCCTTGTAGTCGCGGTCGTCCAGCACCACCAGCGTGTCGCCCGCCTGCACGGAGCGGTTCTCGTCGGTCCGCACCTCGACCACGTAGCCGCCGACTTTCGGGAGGATCGGGACGATGTGCCCGTCCACCTGGGCGTTGTCGGTCGACACGTGGCTGAGGCTGTAGATCCAGCGCCGTACTCCCACGGCCACGAGGCCGAGCAGCACGACGCCCATGATGATGAAGATGGTGCGCTTGCTGCCGCCCGGCTTTGCCACGGGTGCCGGCCGCGCTGGCCTGGTGGGGGGAGCGGGCGCCGTCTCGCGTTCGATTGTCGAAGCCATGTCGTCACTCATCGGTATGTGCGGGTTAATGAAGCGTCCGGGCCACGCCCGCGGCGCGCGCCAGGGAGATGCGGGCGGCCGCGGCGGCAAAGCGGGCGTCGATCTCGGTGTCGCGGGCCCGAACCAGGCCCACCTGCGCGGTGATCACGTCGATATTGCCGGCCACGCCGGCCTTGAAGCGTTCGCGCGCCTGGCTGAGCTCGCTCTGGGCGAGCCGCAGCTGCTCGCGGGCCACCAGCTGTTGCGCCTCGGCGGAGCCGAGGTCGAGCAGTGCGGCGTCCACCTCGGCGGCGATCTGCCGGCGCAGGTCGGCCTCGCGCACCTGCGACTCGCGCACCACCGCGTCCTGCTCGTCGAGCCGCGCTTCCCGGCGGAACCCGTCCAGGATCGGCACGCTCACCTGCAGCGCCAGCTCGCGCGTGGCGATGGCGTTCGGCACGGTCCTGCCGTTCACGCCGTAGTCACCCGCGAGCTGCAGCCGCGGCAGGCGTTCGGCCCGAATGGCCGATCCGGTCTGCCGCGCCGCCGCGGCGCGCGCCTGCTCGGCGCGCAGCTCGGGCCGGGCGGCGAGCGCGGCGCTGACCGCCGAATCCCGCTGCACCGGCACGTCGGCGGCGCCGAGTGACGGCGCGAGCGAATCCGTGAAGGCGAGCGGTGTGGCCGGGTCGAGCCCCAGCGCGCGTGTCACGTCGATGCGCCCCCGGTCCAGCTGGTTCTTGGCCACGAGCAGCAGCCCCTCGGCCCTGGCGAGTTGCGCCTGCGCCCGCGTCACGTCGATCGCCGGGCTCACGCCTGCCGCGCGCTGCGCCTCCGCCAATCCCACGAGCTCGGCGGCAATCGCGGAATCCGCCTGCCGGGCCCCCACCACTGCCTGCGCCCGCACGGCCTGGACATAGGCAAACGCCGCCGCGAGCACCGAGCCCTCGACGGTCACGCTGCGCTCCGCCCGGCTGCCGTCGGCCTGTGCGCCCGCTGCCCGCACTCGCCGCACGCTGGACCAGTCGAACAGCGTCTGGGTCGCGCTGAAGCGGGCGTCGTACAGGTTGAAGGGCCCGATCAAGTCGGGGAGCGACGCCGTACCGCCGCCCGGCAGCGGGAATGAAAAGTCGATGCCCAACGACTTCGAGTTGAAGGTCCGATTTGCCCAGGAGCCGCCGAGCGACAGCGACGGCAGCAGCGCCGCGCGCGCCTGCCGCACGCGGGCGTCCGCTGCGGTGGTGCGCAGCGTCGCGAGGGCCACCACCGGCACTTCGCCGGACGCGAGCCGCACGGCATCCGCGAACGACAAATGGAGCGGCGCTGCCGCGGGCGCCTGCGCCGCGAGCGGCGCGGCGACGAGCCATGCCAGTATGGGGACGATCAGGAAACTATTGCTTCGCGATACCATGGAGATACAAGTCGATGTGAGTGTCGAGGTACTTCTTGACGTCGAACGTCTCAGGCATGCAGGACGCGAACGCGCGCTTGGCGACGACCGCGTGCATCAGCGGCGACATGGCAAGCTTCGCGGCCACCATCACGTCCACGGGCCGGAACTCGCCGTTCTTGATCCCGCGCTCGATCACGCTGGCCATCAGGCGGTGACCACGGGTCACGACTTCCTCGTAGTAAAAACGCGTCAACTCCGGAAAGGTTGCGGCTTCGGCCATCATGAGCTTCGGGATGCCGGCCACCGCCGTCTCCCCCACCATGCGCCAGTATTCCCGCACCAGCTGCTCGACCAGCTCTCGGGCGCTGCCGGTGAACGACTGCGCGAACGCTTCGCCCTTGGCGATCACCGGCACGATGGTCTCGCGCACCACGGCCTTGAAGAGGGCTTCCTTGCTGTCGAAGTAGAGGTACAGGGTGCCTTTGGTCACGCCGGCACGGCGCGCCACGTCGGCGAGCTTGGTGGCCGCGAAGCCGCGCTCCCCGAACACGTCCAGCGCGGCAGCGACGATTTCCCCCGGGCGGGCGTCCTTGCGGCGCTTCCAGCGGGGCTTCGATGGGCGTTTCGAGGGGGTGACGGCGTGGCTCACAGCAGCTGGCTCCGGTCGCGAAGTTAGTTACTGAACGGTCAGTAAGTAACTTTGGTTCCCGAGACCGGTCAAGGCCTGATCGTAAGATCCAGTGATTCAGTTTGTTACGGTGCGGTGCTGGTCCCACGCTCCCGATAGAACACGATCAGCCCAGTCGCGGGCGGCGTGGCGCCCACCTGCCGCAGCAGCGTGACGAGCTGTCCCCGGTGATAGCTCGAGTGATCGATCGCGTGCCGCAACATCTCACGGAACGTGTGTCGGTACTCCCCGCCGGTACTCGGCTTCACCGCCACCGTCTCCTCCAGGCGCCGCTCGGTCAGCCCCGCGAGGAACGTCGCGCGCTCCGCCTCGATTTCCTCCCAGCGCGCGCGCGCCGCGGCGAGCGTCGTGAGATCCTTGCCCTGCGGCACGGCAGGATTGGGCTTCGCGAGCCAGCGGTTGAGCCACAGCTGTTCCGCCCACACGATGTGGCACAGCGTGCCGTGCAGTCCGCCATGGCTGCTCTTCAGGTCGCGGAAGTACTGCTCGGCGGGCAGCGGCTCGAGCGCCGCAAGCAACCGCCGGTTGGCCCACGCGTTGTAGGCGAACAGCTCCCGCACCTCGGCAACGCTCACGGCGGGTCACCCCTTCAGTTGATGTCGAATACCGTGCTCGTCACCCCCGCAACGCCGCCGGCCGTCGCCGTGAGCCGGTAGCCGCTCCCCGGGAGGTCGATCTTGAGGTCGCCGAACTGGGCGACGCCAGTGACCGCCGGCAGCGTGGTAGTGCCCGACAGGGTGGCCCCGCCAGAGCCGGTACCCGCGGCGATCGCCACCGTCACGTTGCCGCTGAAGCCCGTCGCGGCATTGCCGAGCGCGTCGAACGCGGCGACCCGCACGTTTGGCTTGATGGCTGCGCCCGCCGTCGCGCTGCTGGGCTGCACGCTGAACACGAGCAGGATCGCCGGCCCGGGCGTGATCACGAACGCGTTGCTGGTCGCGGAGCTCACACCGCCCGCGCTCGCCTGCAGCCGGTAGCCGACGCCGCTCCGATCGATGTGCAGATCGTTGAAGGACGCCACGCCGGCCACCGCGGCTAGCGTCGTCGTGCCGGACAGGGTGCCGTTGCCGGGATTGGCTCCCGCCGCGATCGACACCGTCACATTGCCGGTGAACGTCTTCACCGGGTTCCCCAGCGCGTCGCGCACCGTCACCTGGAGCGGGGGTGCGATCGTCGCTGCCGCCACCGTCGCCGCGGGCTGGCCCGTGACAGCGAGCTGGCTCGGCGCGCCGGGGTTGATGGTGAAGGCGTTGCTAATGGCCCCCGCGACCCCGCTCGCCGCAGCCGACAACTTGTACCCACTCCCGCTCCGGTCGATGCTCAGAGACGAGAACGTGGCCACCCCGCCTACCGCCGCCACCGTCCGCGTACCAGAGAGTGTGGCATCGCTGGTGCCGGTCCCGACCGCGATCGTCAAGGTCACGTTGCCCGTGAAGTTCGTCGCCGTGAGGCCCGAGGCGTTGCGCGCCGTGACCTGCACCGCCGGCGCGATGGTCGCGCCGGCCGTCCGGCTGGTGGGCTGCGCCGTGAACACCAGCTCGGTCGCCCGCGTAGCGCTGATGTCGAACGGAGCGCTCGTGGCGCTCGTCAGACCCGGGGCCGTGGCGGTGAGCGTGTATGCGGTGCCGCTCTTGTCGATGCTCAGCGACGAGAATGCCGCGACCCCGACCACCGGCGGCCGCGGCGCCGCCGCCGTCGTACCGGACAGCGTGGCCCCGCTCGTGCCCGTTCCCGCCGTGATCGCCAGCGTGACGGTGCCCGTGAAGCTATCGGCCGTGTTGCCGAGCGCGTCCCGGGCGGTCACCTCGACCTGAGGCGTGATGGTCGCCCGGGCGGTCGCCGTGCTGGGCTGCACGGTGAACACCAGCTGGGTCGCCGGCCCGGCGGTGACGTTGAAGAACGAGCTCGAGACCGCCGGCAGCCCGCCCGCCGCGGCCGTGAGCTTGTAGCCGTTTCCCGCCAAGTCAATCTTCAAGTCGGAAAAGGCGGCGACGCCGCCCACCGCCGCCACGGTCGTCGTGCCCAAAAGGGTAGCACCGCTCGTGCCCGTCCCCGCCGCGATCGTGAGCGTGACATTCCCCGCGAAGCTCGTCACCATCTGGCCCGAGACGTCCCGCGCGGTCACCTGTACCGCGGGCGAGATCACCACCCCCGCCGTCACGGAGTTCGCGGTGTCCGTCGGCTCCACGGTGAAGAACAGCCGCGACGGTGTCGAGGGGATGATATCGAAACCGGGGCTGGTCGTACCGGTGAGGCCGGGCGCCGCGGCGGTGAGCGTGTAGCCGTTTCCCACGGCGTCGATGTTGAGACTGGAGAAGGTGGCGACCCCGTCGACCCCGGCGAACGTCCTCGTCCCCGAGAGGGTGCCGCTCGCCGGGTTGGTCCCGATCGCGACGGTCACGTTTCCCGCGAAGCCGGTCGCCGCGTTGCCCAGCGCGTCGAGCGCCGTGACCCGGACGGCGGGCCTGATGGTCGCCCCCGCAGTCGTCGTGATCGGCGGCACGGTGAAGGCGAGGTGGGTCGCTGGCCCGGCGACGACGTCGAACGGCGCGCTCGTGCCGGCCGACAAGCCGCCCCCCGTGGCCGTCAGCGTGTATCCCGTCCCGCTCTTGTCGATGCTGAGCCCCGAGAAGCGGGCCACACCGCTCGCGAGGGCGACGGTCGTGGTCCCTGACAGAGTGCCCCCGCCGGGATTCGTCCCGATCGCCAGCGTGACGTTCCCGGTGAAGCCAGGGACGGTATTGCCCCGTGCATCCCGCACGGTCACTTCGACTGCCGGCGCGATACCCGTCCCCGCAGTGGTGGTACTCGGCTGCAGCGTGAACCTGAGCTGGGTCGCCGGCCCGGGGGTGATCGTGAACGGAGCGCTCGTCGCGCCGGCCACGCCGGTCGCCGTGGCGGCGAGCGTATAGCCGCTTCCCGTCTTATCGATGCTCAGGCCCGCAAAGGTCGCGACGCCGGCGCCCGCGGCCACGGCCTTCGTACCCGACAGCGTGCCCCCCGCGGGATTGGCCGCGATCGCCACCGACACCGTGCCGGTGAAGGTGTCTACCGTATTGCCCTGTGCGTCCCGCGCCGTTACCCGGACCGCCGGCGTGATGGCCGAGCCCGCGGTGGTCGAGACCGGCTGGACCGTGAACACCAGCCGCGTCGCCGCCCCCGCGGTGATGGCGAACGCCGTGCTCGTCACACCCGACAGATCGGCGGTCGTGGCGGACAGCTTGTAGCCCGTCCCGCTCTTGTCGATGCTGAGTGTGGAGAAGGTCGCGACCCCTGCCACCGCCGCCACGGTGGTCGCGCCCGACAGCCTGGCCCCGTTCGTGCCCGTCCCCGCCGAGATCGTGAGGGTCACGTCGCCGGTAAAGCTCGTCACCGTGTTGCCGACCGCGTCTTTCGCGCTGACCTGGACGGCCGGCGCGATCTGCGTCGCCGTCGGCGTCGTGCTCGGCTGCACGGTGAAGACCAGGTGAGTCCCCGCCCCCGGCGTGATGTTGAAGGGCGTGCTCGTGACCGGCGGGAGCCCGCCGGCCGTAGCCGTGAGCGTGTAGCCGATGCCCGCCTGGTCGATGCTCAGGGTGGCGAAGGAGGCGACCCCGGCCACCGCCGCCAGCGTGGTCGTGCCCGACAGTGTGCCGCCCGCCGGATTCGTCCCGATCGCCACGGTCACGTTGCCCGTGAATCCGTCGGCCGTGTTGCCCAGCGCGTCTCGGGCGGTCACTTCGACCTGCGGCGTGATCGTCGCCCGCGCCGTCGTCGTGCTGGGCTGCAACGTGACCACGAGCTGGGTGGCGGCCCCGGCCGTGATATCGAAGGAAGCGCTGGTGGCCGTGGGCAACCCGGCGGCCGTGGCCGTCAACTCGTACGAGGTCCCGCTCCTGTCGACATGGAGATCGGAGAACGTGGCGACGCCGCCGACCGCGGTCACCGTCGTAGTGCCCTGGAGCGCGACGCCCGTCACGCCCGCGATGTCCACGGTCACGTCGCCGGTAAAGCCCGTAGCGGTCTGGCCCGAGAAATCCCGGGCGACCACCTGGACCGCGGGGGTGATCGTCGCCCCGGCCGCGGTCGTCGCGGGCTGGATGGTGAACGCGAGGTGAGTCGGCAGCGAAGCGATGATGTCGAAGGCGGCGCTCGTGGCCGGGGCGACGCCCGCAACGGTGGCCGAGAGCTGGTAGCCGCTGCCCGCCTGGTCGATGCTGAGACCGGGGAACGTCGCGACTCCGGCGATCGCCGCCACGGTCCTGGTGCCGGCGAGGGTGCCGCTCGCGGGATTCGTCGCGATCGCCACGGTCACGTTGCCGTTGAAGCCGGTCGCCGTGTTGCCCAACGCATCGCGCGCCGTGATCTGCACCGCCGGCGTGATCGCGGCTCCCGCCGTCGTTGTGCCGGGCTGGGCCGTGAAGTCGAGCCGGGCCACCGGTCCGGCAGCGACGGCAAATCCCGAGCTCGCGCCACTCGTCAGTCCGCTGGCCGTGGCCAGCAGCGTGTACCCGCCCCCTGCGTGGTCGACGCTCAGCGTGGCGAAGGTGGCGACCCCGTTGACGGCGGGCAGCGTCGTCGTGCCCGACAGCGTGCCGCCCGCAGGATTGGTCCCGATCGCCACGGTCACGTTCCCCGTGAACCCCGACACCGTGTTCCCAGAGGCGTCCCGCGCGGTCACCTGAACCGGCGGAGCGATGTGCGCCCCGGCGCTGGTGCTCGAAGGCTGCACCGTGAACACGAGCCGGCTGGCCGATCCGCTGATGATGTCGAACGGGTCGCTCGTGGCCGCCACGAGACCGGTGGCCGTGGCCGACAGCGTATATCCGGTTCCGCTCGACTCGGTCCCGATCAGGTCGATGCTCAGGGACGAGAACGTCGCGACCCCGGCGACCGCATTTACCGCCGTCACGCCGGACAGCGTGGCACCACCGGTGCCCGTCCCGGTTGTGATCGCGACCGTCACGTTCCCGGTGAAGCCGGGGACGGTGTTGCCCAGCGCATCCTGCGCCGCGACCTGCACCGCCGGCGCGATCGCCGCCCCGGCCGCGGTGACCCGGGGCTGCACGGCGAACGCCAGTTGGGCCGGCGCCCCGGCCGTGATCGCGAACGCGGCACTCGGAGCCTCCGGGAGCCCCAGCGCCCCGGCCGCCAGCGTGTACCCGGTCCCGCTCTTGTCGATGCTGAGCGTGGAGAAGGTGGCGACCCCCGCCACGGCGGTGACGGTCGTGGTGCCGGACAGCGTGCCGCCCCCCGGATTGGTCCCGATCGTCATCGTCACGGCGCCCGCGAAGCCGTTCGCCGTCCGGCCCGCCGCGTCCCGGACCTCGACCCGCACGGCGGGCGCGAGAGTCGCCCCTGCCGTCGCACTGGCAGGCTGTGTCACGAAGGCGAGCTGGGTCGGCGGCCCCGGAGGACCGGTCGTGTCGGAGCTGCAGGTCGATATGAGAGAGGAAAGGACGACCAACCCGGCCGCTGCAGCCAGCCTGGCAGGCGGGGAGAGTCTAAGGGGGAGGGGCGCTCCCAGGGCACGTACTGCGGTCATCCGCGTTTGTCGCACGCCGGGTGGTGAGGCACTTTGTGCGCCAAGCCTGCCAGGCTGCGGCGCCCGGTCGGGGTTGCGTGAGTGTAACACATCTGCAACACCCTGCAAGGCGGCCCTACTTGGCTAAGGCCAGCTCCCCGGCGTCCAGCACGCTCCCCCTGATCGTCTTGCCCTCGATCTTCTGATCGTCCCCCACCAGCGAGTCCTGCACCGTTCCCCGCACTACCCGCACGTTCCGCCCCAGAATGCTGTTCGTGATGGTGCTGTCGGCGACGAAGCTACCGACTTCGATCGACACGTTGGGCCCGACCGTAGCATCGTGCATCGTCACGCCGTCCTCGATGTAGACGGGGGGGACGATGGTGCAGCGCGGGCACGGGCCAGCAGGTATCCGCGCCCGGCCGTGCTCCAGCAGGTGCTGGTTGGTCTCGAGCAGGGTGTCTACCTTGCCACAGTCGTACCACCCGGCCACCGGCGCGGTGAGCAGCCGGCGGCCGCGGTC
>Ga0075433_10004971_pt1 | contig 10408 bp, 7 predicted proteins | sample RhiMethybrSRZTD2_FD_75299 | JGI IMG/M metagenome (GOLD analysis project Ga0075433, IMG submission 75299) | Populus rhizosphere microbial communities from Tennessee, USA - Rhizosphere MetaG P. TD hybrid SRZTD2 | ecosystem: Host-associated > Plants > Roots > Rhizosphere > Soil | place: USA... | reverse complement strand
TACGGCGACTGGCTGCACCGGCCGGGCGCGCCCACCGTGCTCCTCTACGGCCATCACGACGTGCAGCCGCCGGGGCGCCCCGAGAAGTGGATCTCGCCGGCCTTCGAACCCACCGAACGCGAGGGGCGCCTCTACGGGCGCGGCACCGCCGACGACAAGGGCGGCGTCATGGCCCACGTGGCTGCGGTCGGCTCGTACCTCCGCGCCGCGAAAACCCTGCCGCTCAACGTCAAGTTCATCATCGAGGGCGAGGAAGAGATCGGCTCGATGAACCTCGGCCGGTTCCTCGAGCACCACAAGGCGAAGATGGCCGCCGACTTCATCGTGCTCACCGACACCGGGAACTACGACGTCGGCCATCCCGCGCTCACCTATCAGCTCCGCGGCATCTGCCAGGTGGACGTCGAGGTGCAGGGGCTGCATCAGCCGCTGCACAGCGGCTACAGCGGCCCTGTGCCCGACCCGGTGCAGATCCTGTGCGCGATGATCGCGGACCTGCGCACCAAGGACGGCGCGCTGAACGTGCCCGGGCTCTACAAGAGGGTCGCGCGGCCCAGCGCGAAGCAGCTCGCGCGCATTCGCAAGCTGCCGGTGTCGGAGGGCAAGTTCAAGAGGGACGCCGGCATGCTGCCGGGCGTGCGGTTTTGGGGCGAGAAGAAGTACTCGCTCCTCGAGCGCCAGTGGACGCGGCCCGCGCTGACGGTGATCGCGCTCGAGGCGCGCCCGTTCCTCGGCTCCTCCAACCAGATCATCGAGGCGGCGCGGGCACGGCTGTCGCTCCGGACGGTTCCCGGCATGAACGCGCGCGAGGCCGGCCGGCTCATCGTGAAGAAGCTCACCACCAAGCCCCCGTTCGGCGTGAAGGTGCGCGCCACCGTGACCGGGACCGCACCCTGGTGGACCACCGACCCGGAGGGGCCCGCGTTCGAGGCCGCCCGCGCGGCGCTCAAGGCGGGATTCGGGAAGGACACCGCCATGGTCGGGGCGGGGGGCACCATCGGCTTCGTGCGGCCCTTCGTCGATCTGCTCAAGGGGGCGCCCTGCATTCTCATGGGCGTGATCGACCCCGACACCCGCGCCCACTCCGAGAACGAGAGCCTCCACCTCGGCGACTGGGTGAAGGCCATGCGCTCGACCATTCACCTGTACGACGCACTGGCGGCGGTGCCGCGCCGGTAGGATGGTGCGCGAGGCGCTGGACGAGCTGGCCGCGGGGCTGGGCCAGTGGCAGCGGACGCTGGTGGAGCTCTGCCGCATTCCCAGCATCTCCGCCGCGGGCTTTCCCCCCGAGGAAGTGCGGCGCTCCGCGCAGGCCATGGCGCAGACCCTCCGCGACGCCGGTGTCGAGCACGTGGAAATCCTCGAGATCCCCGGGGTCCACCCCTACGTGTACGGCGACTGGCTGCACCGGCCGGGCGCGCCGACCGTGCTGCTCTACGGTCACCACGACGTGATGCCGCCGGGGCGATCCGAGAAGTGGCGGTCGCCCGCCTTCGAGCCCGCGGAGCGTGATGGCCGGCTCTACGGGCGCGGCACCGCCGACGACAAGGGCGGCGTGCTGGCCCACGTGGCCGCGGTGGGCTCCTATCTCCGCGCCGCGAAAACCCTGCCCCTCAACGTGAAGTTCATCGTCGAGGGCGAGGAGGAGATCGGCTCGAGGAATCTCGTCCGCTTCCTCGCCGAGTACCGGGCCAGGATGGCCGCGGACTTCATCGTCCTCACCGACACGAGGAACTGGGACGTGGGCCACCCCGGGCTGATCTATCAGCTGCGCGGCATCTGCCAGGTCGACGTGGAGGTGCAGGGCCTGCGCCAGCCGCTCCACTCGGGCTACAGCGGCCCGGTGCCTGACCCCGTGCAGATCCTCTGCGCGATGATCGCCGGCCTCCGCAAGCCAGATGGCGCCCTCAACGTCCCCGGTCTCTACGCGAAGGTGGCCCGCCCGAGCGCGAAGCAGCGTGCCCGCATCCGGAAGCTCCCGCTGTCCGAGGCCAAGTTCAGGAAGGACGCCGGCATGCTGCCGGGCGTGCGGCTCTGCGGCTGTTCGCTCCGGTCCGTGCCCGGGATGGACGCCCGCGAGGCCGGCCGGCTCATCATCAAGAAGCTCACGACCAGGCCGCCCCACGGCGTGAAGGTCACCGCCAGCCTCACCTCCGCCACGCCCTGGTGGACCACCGACCCCGAGGGCCCCGCGTTCGAGGCGGCCCGCGCCGCGCTGAAGGCCGGCTTCGGCAAGGAGGCGGCGATGATGGGCGGCGGGGGCACCATCGGCTTCGTGCAGCCCTTCGCCGATCTGCTCAAGGGCGCGCCCTGCATCCTCATGGGCGTGGCCGACCCCCACACCCAGGCCCATTCGGAGAACGAGAGCCTCCACCTCGGCGACTGGGTGAAGGCCATGCGCGCCACCATTCATCTCTACGACGGGCTGGCGAAGTTGCCGCGGCGGTAGCCCCGGGCTATGATGCCGCTCATGCAAGGTTGCGCTGGAACCCACTCGATGTGGTGGCGGCCGCCGAAGCCGGCGGCCCCGTAGCGCGATCACTTCTAGGGGCTGCCTCGACGGGCGGCCCCTGGTCTCCAAGAACCGCCGCTCGATTCGAGGCTGGCGGTTTTTTCATTCTGGGGGGAGACCATGCGAAAGACGATTCTCACCGGCGACCGGCCCACGGGGCCGCTTCATCTCGGCCACTACGTCGGGTCCCTGCGTCAGCGGGTCGCCCTGCAGCGCGAGCACGACACCTACGTGCTGATCGCCGACCTGCAGGCGCTCACCGACCACTTCGACGAGCCGGAGATGGTGCGGGATCACGTGGTGGAGGTCGCGCTGGACTACCTCGCGGCGGGCATCGACCCCGCCGTGGCCACCATCGTGGTGCAGAGCCGGGTGCCGGAGCTGGCCGAGCTGACCGTCTATTTCCTCAACCTGGTCACGGTGGCGCGGCTTCAGCGTAATCCCACCGTGAAGGACGAGATGCGGCAGAAGGGCTTCGAGGCCGACGTGCCCGCGGGCTTTCTGGTCTATCCCGTAAGTCAGGCCGCCGACATCGCCGCGTTCAAGGCGCATCTGGTCCCGGTGGGCGAAGATCAGCTCCCGATGATCGAGGTGGCGGCGGAGATCGTCCGCCGCTTCAACCGTATCTACGGGACCACACTGGTGGAGCCCGAGGCGCTGCTCGGCGCGGTATCCCGCCTGCCCGGCACCGACGGCGAGGCCAAGATGGGCAAGACGCTCGGCAACGTGATCAATCTCTCCGATCCGCCCGACGTCGTGGCCGCGCGCGTGCGCGGGATGTTCACCGACCCTCGGCATCTCCGGGTGGAGGACCCGGGCACGGTCGAGGGCAATCCCGTTTTCGCGTATCTGGACGCCTTCGATCCCGACGCGGCCGAGGTCGAGCGGCTCAAGCAGCGCTACCGGACGGGCGGCCTCGGCGACACCGTCGTGAAGCGGCGGCTGCTCGAGGTGCTGGAGGCCTTGCTCGAGCCCATTCGCCGGCGCCGCGCGGAGTGGGAGCGCGATCGCGGCGCCGTGGAGGGGATCCTGCGCGAAGGCACGGCGCGGGGGCGGGCGGCCGCAGCGGCGACGCTCGGCGAGGTGCGGCGGGCGATGCGGCTCTATGGAGCCGGGCCCGACGCCTAGCGAAACGCCGGGAGCACCTCGGCGCCGCAGGCCTCGATGAAGCTCGGGCCCGGCATGTTCGGCTGCAGGATGACGTGGCGCATCCAGGGGAAGCGCTCGACGAGGCCTTCGAGCTGCAGGCGCACGTCGGCGGCCGAGCCCATGAGGCAGAAGCGGCGGGCGACGTCCGCCGGGATGGCCTCGACGTGCTTGGCGGCCAGCGCCATGTCGTAGGCATGATGGAAGTCCGGTCGCACCTCTTCCAGGATGCGCTCGATGGGTGCGCACGGCCAGGTGAGGCCGAGCCGCGCCCAGGTGCCGCGATTGACCTCGTAGTAGCCCGCGGCCATCACCCGGCCGCGCGCCTCGGCGAGATCCACGTCGTCGGTGAGCACCGTATGGAAATGGCCGGCGACCCAGAGCGTGGCGGGATCACGCCCGGCCTCGCGCGCGCCCGCGCAGAATTCGTCGTAGCCCCACTGCACCAGCGCGGGATCGGTGCCGATGCGGATCACCACACCGTCCGCCGATCGACCCGCCATGCGAAGCGTCTTGGGCCCGCTGCCCGCCACGATCACCGGCACCGGGCGCGGCGTCTGCAGGCGCGACGGCGCGGTCCACCCGAGCGGCACACCGTCGCCTGCCAGCAGCGCCCGGATCATCTTCACCGCCGCTTCCTGCTCGGCCAGCCGTGCGGGGCGCAGGCCCACCTGCCACACGGCGGTGTCGCCGGAGCCGATGCCGAGGAAGACGCGGCCGGGGGCGTACATGTCCACCGCCGCCGCGCTTGCCGCGATCACGCTGGGGTGGCGGGTCACCGGGTTCACGAGCAGCGTGCCGACCTTGGCGTGTCGGGTGGACTGGGCCGCCGTCAGCAGGTTCACGAAGACGTCGCCGTTGCGGAGCTGGCTGTCCGGGAACCAGAGATGATTGAAGCCCGCCGCCTCGGCGTCGCGGCAGGTGGCGGCGAGCCGCGCGGGGTCGGGGAAGCCGAAGCGGTTGGTGCCGAACGTCAGCGGCGCGGCCACGCGGCGATCAGACGGGCAGCTGCGGACGCTTCCCGTCGGGCCAGTCCACGTGGAAGAACTTCCCGCGCGGGGCGTCTGCCCGCTCGTAGGTGTGAGCCCCGAAGTAGTCGCGCTGCGCCTGGAGGAGGTTCGCGGGCAGCCGCGCGGCGCGGTAGCCGTCGAAGTAGGCGAGCGCGCTGCCGAACGCGGGAGCGGGGATGCCGTGCTTCGCCGCCAGCCCCACCACCTCGCGCCAGGCATCCTGCCCCGAGGCGAGCGCGCGCTTGAAGTAGGGGTCCAGCATGAGGTTCACCAGCTTGGGATCGCGCCGGTACGCCTCGGTGATCTTCTGGAGAAAGCGCGCGCGGATGATGCAGCCGCCCCGCCAGATCGCGGCGATGGTACCGAAGTCGAGCGTCCACTTGTACTCGTCCTGAGCCGCGCGCATGAGCTGGAAGCCCTGGGCGTACGCGCAGATCTTGGACGAATAGAGCGCGCGGCGCACCGACTCGACCAGCTTGCCCTTCGAGCCCCGGTAGGCCGCGCGCGGGCCCTTGAGCACCTTGGACGCCGTCACGCGCTCCTCTTTCAGGGCGGAGAGGCAGCGCGCGAACACGGCCTCCGCGATCGCGTTGGCGGGGATGCCCATGTCGAGCGCGCTCACGCTCGTCCACTTCCCGGTGCCTTTCTGGCCGGCGGCGTCCAGCACCGCGTCCACGAAGAAGCGCTTGGGGTTGGCGGGGTCGCGCTGCTGCAGGATGTCGGCGGTGATCTGGATGAGGTAGGACGAGAGCTCGCCGCGGTTCCACTCCGCGAAGGTCTTGGAGAGCGCGTCCGGCTTCATGCCGCCCAGCGTCGAGAGGAGATGATACGCCTCGGAGATGAGCTGCATGTCGATGTACTCGATGCCGTTGTGGACCATCTTCACGTAGTGGCCGGCGCCGTTGGGCCCGATGTACGCGGTGCAGGGCTCACCCCCCAGCACCGGCTTGCCCGGGGCGTAATTCTCGAGTGGCTCGCCGGTGCGCGGGTCCACCTTGGCGGCGACGGCTTCCCAGATGGGCCGGAGATGCTGCCAGGACTCGGGATGGCCGCCCGGCATCATCGACGGGCCGAAGCGCGCGCCCAGCTCGCCGCCGCTCACCCCGGAGCCGAAGAAGCGGCACCCGGGCGCGTACTGCTTCTCGCGGCGGATGGTGTCGGTCCACTGGCTATTGCCGCAGTCGACGACGATGTCGTCGGGCTCTACGCCCGCGCCCAGGAGCTGCTCCACCACCGCGTCCACGGGCGGGCCGGCCTTCACCAGCACGATGATCTTCCGTGGCTTCTTGAGCGCGGCCACGAAGTCGGACAGGGCGGCGGCGCCGACGAGGCCGCCGGGCGTGTCGGGGTGCTGGGAGAGGAATTTCTCGGCGACCGCGGTGGTCCGGTTGTAGACGGCGACGCGATAGCCGTGGTCCGCGATGTTGAGCGCGAGATTCTCGCCCATCACGGCAAGTCCGATGAGGCCGACGTCAGCGCTGGCGCGGGCGGGGGCGGGGATGGTCATGGCGGCACTGTACTCTTACCCGACTCGGGGGTCGAGGGCATCCCGCAGGCGATCGCCGATGAGGTTGATGGCGAGCACGGTGACGAGAATGGCCAGCCCGGGGAAGGTCGACAGCCACCACGCCACGCTCACGAAGTCGCGGCCGAGCGCGATCATCTGGCCCCACGTCGGATAGGCGCTGCCGGAGCCCACACCGAGGAAGGAGAGCGCGGCCTCCTGCAGGATGGCCTGTGCCACCTGCAGCGTGGAGAGGACGATGATGGAGGAGAAGGTGTTGGGAAGGAGATGACGCAGGATGGTCCGGGCCGCCGAGGCGCCCATGGCGCGCGCGGCCTCCACGAAATCCTTCTCGCGCAGGGCCAGCACCTCCGCCCGCACCACCCGCGTGTAGCGCTCCCAGCCGGTGAGGCCCAGCACCACGATGATGGTGGTGGGACTCGGCCCCAGGGCGGCCACGAAGGCGAGCGCGAGCAGGAGCTGGGGGAAGGAGAGCCACACGTCCACCACCGTCGTGATGACGGTATCCACGCGGCCGTGGAGAAAGCCCGCGAGGAGCCCGAGGGTCACGCCCACGGTGAGGCTCACGGCGACCGCCGCCACGCCGACCAGCAGCGACACGCGCGCGCCGTAGACGATGCGGCTCAGGATGTCGCGCCCCACCTGATCGGTGCCGAGCACGTGCGCGCTCTTGCCTCCCTCCGCCCAGATGGGCGGAGTGAAGCGCCGGATCAGGCTCTGCCGCGCGGGATCCTGCGGCGCTACCCATGGCGCGAACACCGCGGCTCCGATGACGAGCACGAGGACGACCGCTCCCGCGAGGGCGGCGGGATTGCGCACGAGCTTGCGCCACACGCGCGAGCCCTCGGCGAGACGCGCGGCGGCGGCGACCTCGAGCGGGGGGGCGAGGGTGCCGATGGACATGGCGCCGTTCAGCGCACCCGGATCTGCGGGTTCAGGTAGATGTAGAGGAGATCCACCGTGAAGTTCACGATCACGATGATCATGGCGAAGACGAACACGCCGGCCTGGACGATGGGGAAGTCGAGCTGGCGAATCGCGCTCACGATGAGCCGGCCCATGCCCGGGACCGCGAAGACGGTCTCGGTGATGATCGCGCCGGTGAGGAGGAGCCCGAACTGCAGCCCCGCCACCGTGACCAGCGGCAGCGCGGCATTGATCAGGGCGTGCCGGCAGATCACGAGCCACTCGGACACACCCTTGGCGCGCGCGGTGCGCACGTAGTCGAGGTTGATGACGTCCAGCATGCTCGAGCGCACGATGCGGAGGAGGAGCGGAGTCGAGAAGGTGGCCAGGGTGATGGTCGGCAGGACGAGGGAGGCCCAGCTCTCCCACCCGGAGACGGGCAGGACGCGCAGCTGCACCGCGAACAGCAGAATGAGCATGATGCCGGTCCAGAACACGGGCATGGAGGTGCCGAAAAAGACGACCGCGGTTGCCCCATAGTCGATGAAGGAGGCGCGGCGAATCGCCGTGATGATTCCGAGCGGAATGGCGAGGGCGAGCGAGAGCCCCATCGCGCACATGGAGAGGAGCAGCGTGGTCGGCATCCGCTCCAGCACCAGGGGCAGCGCGGGCGCCCGGTGGAAGAAGGACTGGCCGAAGTTCCCCATGGCGGTGTTGCCGAGGAAGCGCATGAACTGCACGGGCAGAGCATCGTTGAAGCCCATCGCCGCCCGCAAGGCGACCCGGTCGGCTTCGGGCGCCTCCGGCATCATGAGCGAGACCGGGTCGCCGCTCACGTGGAGGATGGAGAAGGTGATGAGGGTCACTCCCACCAGCACCACCGCGAGGCGGACGACCCGGCGTATCAGCAGGGTCAGCACGGACGCGCTCTAGCCTCCTCGGGGTCGGCTAGCGCCCCGCCGGCTTGGCGTCGTAGAGCCAGAGCCACTCGTCGCCGCGCGCGGCGTACTGGACCTTCTTCGAGATCGCCAGCGTGTCGTACTGCGTGAACAGGAAGATGCTGGGCGCCTCCTCGCGGATCATCTGCTGGATCTGCGAGTAGGTCTTCTTTCGCTTGGGCTGGTCGATGCTCGAGCGCGCCTCGTCGATGAGCTTGTCGAGGCCCTCGACCCGCGCGTACCACTTGCCCACCCAGCCCCCCGGCTCGGTGTGATAGAGGGGGTGGAGCACCGCGTCGGCGTCGAAGACCGAGTAGTTGCCCCAGGAGCCGTAGTAGCCGTTGGTCGCCTTGCCTTCGGTCTGGAAGAACTTGTTCCACGCCGGGCCCGGATCCCACATCTTGGGCGTGGTGCGGAGCCCCGCCTCGGTAAGCATCTGGCAGAGCGCTTCGAACACGGGCCGGAACTCGACGAAGGCGCTGTGGAGCGTGATGTCCACGCCGTTAGGATAGCCGGCCTGCGCGAGCAGCTCCTTGGCCTTCTTCTGGTCGAAGGGATAGGGCTTCACGTCGGGGTCGAAGCCGAAGGCCAGCGGCTGCACTACCGTCGCCGTCTGCTTGCCGAGGCCCGCCATGAGCTTCTGGATCACCGTGCCCTTGTCGATGGCGTAGTTGGCGGCCTGCCGCGCCGGGCGCTTGTCGAAGGGCGCGGAACGCATGTCGAGCGCCATGTAGTGCACCCGGAGGATCGGCGTCGACGAGATGTAAGCCTGCGGGTGCGTCTTGAACTCGGGCAGGAGATCGGCGGACACGTTGCGCATGAGGTCGACCCCGCCGGTCTTGACCTCCGCGACCTGAGTGGCGACCTCGGGGATGGCCCGGAACACCAGGTACTTGAAGGCGGGCTTGCCGCGCCAGTGCTGGTCGAACGCCTCGAGGCGAATGTACTGGTCGCGCTTCCACTCGACGAACTTCCACGGGCCGGTGCCCACTGGGGAGGTGGAGCCGAAGGCCTGGTCGCCCACGGCCTCGATGTGCTTCTTCGGGACGATCGGGAAGAAGACGAGGCGCTCCAGCAGGAGCGGGAAGGGCTTGTCGGTGATGATGTGCACGGTCTCGGGGTTCACCACCCGCACTTCCTTGATCGCGCGGATGTTGCCGTACTGGGGTGACTTCTTCGTCTGGTCGATCACGCGGTCGAACGAGTACTTCACGTCCTCGGGCGTGAGGGTCTCGCCGTTGTGAAAGCGTACGCCCTTGCGGATCTTGAACTCCCACTGGGTGTCGCTGAGCCCCTTCCAGGACGTGGCGATGGACGGCTCGAACTCCAGCTTGGTGTTCCGGTGCAGGAGGGAGTCGAACATGTTGATGTTGACGAGGATACCCACGCGCTCGAAGTGCATGTGGGGATCGAGAGTCGGCGCGTGGGAGGTGAGCGCGACGGTCAGGGTGTCCTTGGCCTGCGCGTGAACCGTCGCGGGCAAGACGAGGGCGAACAGGGTGAGCACGACGGCCGGCAAGGCCCATTGCTTCATAGGGTCTCCTCCTCGATCACGGGTCCGGGACGTGAGTGGCGAGAGGGCGGCAGTGACCTCAATGCTTGGCCAGCGTATATCACACGCGCGGCGGCAGTGCTAGAGTCCCGCCATGCCCAAGACCCCCCTGTCCGGAAAAGCGCAGACCGTGCTCGGCCCCGTGGACGGCGAGGACCTCGGCATCACGCTCCCCCACGAGCACCTCCTCATCGACTTCGCCGTGATGTTCAAGGAGCCGGACGCCGCCGCCGACAAGGGGCGCGCGCTCGCGCCCGTCAGCATGGCCAACCTCGGCTGGGTCCGTCAGAACTTCTCCTCGAACCTCGACAATCTCCGGCTCCTCGACGAGGACGTGGCGCGCGACGAGGCGCTGCTCTTCAAGCACGCGGGCGGCCAGACCATGGTCGACCCCACCAACGGCGGGCTCTCGCGCGATCCCGAGGGGCTCGCGCGGATCGCCCGGGCCACCGGGCTCCACATCGTGATGGGCGCGGGCTACTACGTGCAGGCGGCTCATCCTCCCGCGCTGGCCGGACGTGGGATCGACGACATCACGCGCGAGATCGTGAGCGATATCACGGTGGGCGTGGGCGCCACGGGCGTGCGCGCCGGGCTCATCGGCGAGATCGGCTGCACCTGGCCGTGGACGGACGACGAGAAGAAGGTGCTCCGCGCGGCGGTGGCGGCGCAGCGCGAGACGGGCGCGCCGCTCATGATCCACCCCGGCCGTAACCCCCGCGCCCCCGCGCAGATCCTCGACGTGGTGGCGAAGGAGGGTGGGAATCTCAAGCGGACCATCATGTGCCACATCGACCGCACCATCGCGGACCGCAAGCA
>Ga0075433_10004970_pt1 | contig 10410 bp, 5 predicted proteins | sample RhiMethybrSRZTD2_FD_75299 | JGI IMG/M metagenome (GOLD analysis project Ga0075433, IMG submission 75299) | Populus rhizosphere microbial communities from Tennessee, USA - Rhizosphere MetaG P. TD hybrid SRZTD2 | ecosystem: Host-associated > Plants > Roots > Rhizosphere > Soil | place: USA... | reverse complement strand
ATGAGCGAGCGCGACAACCTCGCGACCAATTTCTTTCCGGACCGCGGGCTGGTGCAGCTCGGGAGCAACGGTCTGGACAAGCTGTACAAGACGGACAAAAACAATTTCGGGCCGCGCGCCGGTCTGGCGTGGGATGTAACGGGCGACGGCCGAACGGGCGTTCGCGCCGGCTACTCGCTGACCTACGACGCCCCGCAGATGGGCACACTCCATCCGGGACTCTTCTCCACCCCGACGCTCGGCGTGTTCCGCGTCTCATTGTCGCAGTCGCCACGGTTCGCACCGGAAAGCGCCTCCGTGCTGTGCTACGACCCGGCCAACCCGTCGGCAGGCGGAGATTACGTCTGCCTGCAGTCGGGCGTGCCGATCTTCGGCTCGTCGCCGACCGGGGCGCCGCCGTTCAACATTTTCCAGGTACCCGACGACTTTCAGCTCGGCCGCTATCACTACTATCACCTGACCTTCCAGCGCGAAGTGCTACGGAACAACTCGGTCACGGTGTCGTACATCGGGTCACGCGGTCAGGGGCTCGTGTGGCGCAAGGAAACCAACGCACCGCCGCTTGGATCGCCGATCACCAACTCGGACGTGTTCAGGCCATTTCGCAGCACGTTCCCGCAGTACCGTAGCATCGTCGAGTTCACAAACGACGGCCAGTCGTGGTACGACAGCATGCAGCTGTCCTTCCGCCAGAACTCATGGCACGGGATCAACACGCAGTACAACTACACCTGGTCGAAGTGCACCGACTACAACTCGGGTAACCGCGATGCGGCCAATGTGCAGATGGCCAATCCGTACAACCCGGCAGACAACAAGGGGCCCTGCAACTTCGACATCACCCACAACTTCAACGTCGGCGGCAGCTACGCCGTGCCGGGCGGCTCGTTTGGCGGAGGACCGCTTCAGATCGGAACGGTGTTCAGCGCGCTCTCGGGACGTCCGTTCACCTACGGACAGGGAACCACCGACAACTCGGGGCAGGCGGTCGGGGCCATCCGGGCGAACTGCCTGGCCGAGCCCATCTACAACTGGGATCTTGGCTATCTCTTTCCGGATGCCAATACGACCCGTTCGGTCATCACCAACGCGGCCCAGGCGTTCGCCAATCCGCCGACGGGCACGCTCGGCACATGCGGTCGCAACACCGGCCGGCGCGCAGGATTCGCGGCGCTCGACCTGAACATCCTCAAGGAATTCAAGCTGCACGGCAATTCGCGGATCCAGGCGCGTTGGGAGATCTTCAACGTCACCAATCGCGTAAACCTGGGTGGCTTTCTGAGCACGAGCACGCGAAGCAGTGTGTTCGGACAGATCGGATCGACGCCGGATGTGGATCGCGGCAATCCGGTGATCGGATCCGGCGGCCCGCGCGCGATGCAGTGGGCGCTCAAGGTGTTGTTCTGATCCGCCTTCGCTCCTCAGGTCACTGGGAGCTCCGGCGGGACGGGTTTCCGTCGGAGCTAGGGGCTGGCGGAGCTCCGTCGGGGCTGGGAGCTAGCTAGATATTCCTTGACAACTCAACGCAGAAGGTTGAGTGAACGGCGATGCCTCCGGACGCGGACCAACTGATTACGATCGAATCAAAGGGCCGACTTTACTGAAGCTCTTCGAAGCAGTTCATAAGGGAACACAAAACGCCCACCTCTCCAGACGTTCGAAATTGGGACGCTTGGTCGATGTATCGACCTGCTATGACACGCCTCTTCGCAATTCCGTTCCCTGGTGGAGCCGCGTGTGTCCGACTGTGAATGCACAAGCATTAGCCGCTTGACAGACAGCAGGGCGTCATAAAAGATGCGCACTCGGATCGATTAGAAAGGCAGGGCGGATGCGTTCGAGATCATTTGGATTAAGCCTGTTTGTCGGGCTCTTCACGGTGCTTGCGACTGCGACGAACCTCTTCGCCCAGAAGACGACGGGTGATATCTCAGGCACCGTCACGGACAGCACCGGCGGGGTGTTGCCGGGCGTCACGGTCACAGCCGTCTGCGTCACGACCAACGCGACGCGCACGGCAGTCACCGACGCGCAGGGCGGATTCACGATACCGGAGCTGGCCGTGTGTATCTACCGCGTTCAGACCGAGCTCCCCGGCTTCAAATCCGTCGCGCGCGAGGTCCAGGTGGCGGTGAATACGGTGACGAAGGCCGACTTCAAGCTCGAAGTCGGCGCCCAGTCGGAGACGATCACCGTGCAGGCCGCCTCGCCTCTGGTCGAGTTCTCCGACAAGCTCAACAACAACGTCGACACCGAGCGCATTCAGCAGATTCCACTGAGCGGCCGCGACTTCAACTCGTTGCTCGGGGTAACGCCGGGCGTGCAGCGCGACCCGGGCGGCGGATTCCTCTCGGTCAGCATCAGCGGCGCGCGCCGCACGTCGAACAACTACATGATCGACGGAATCTCGAACAATGATCGCTACTACGGCGATTCGGTCCTCAACCAGACCGGCGTCGTCGGCGTGCCGGCGACGCTTGTGCCGATGGATGCCATCGCCGAGTTCACCGTGCAGCAGACGCCGTCGGCTGAGAATGGCGTCAAGGGCGGCGGGGCCATCAACGTCGTGATGAAGAGCGGCACGAACCAAACGCACGGAACGGCGTATTACTTCCGCCACGACGACTGGACCGACTCGCCGAACTACTTCGTGGAGAAGGCCGGGGGCACCACGACTCCGGTGAAAAACCAGCAGTTCGGCGGCACCTTCGGCGGCCCGATCCAGAAGGACAAAACGTTCTTCTTCGGCTACTACGAGGGACAGCGCCTGGCGGTGACGTCACCGTACCAGGCGCAGATTCCCAAGCCGTCAGAGATTGCTGCGGCCCGCGCGCGCATCGCCGCAGCCGGCTTGCCGACGAACGCGATCGGGGAAAACCTGCTGAAGTACTACCCGACCGACCCGTCGGGTCTGATGACGGTGAATTCGGCCAACGTGGCCAACATGAACACCTTCTCGCTGAAGATCGATCATCAGGTGAACCCGAACAACCTGGTCAACGGACGTTTCTTCTTTGGGAACAGCTATCAGTCGGCGCCCGCGTTCGTCGGTCAGCTGACGCCCGCCAACGGTCCCGCCGACATGTTCAATTCGGTCACCGATCCGACGCGGGTAGCGCTCGTCGGCTTCGTCTGGAACTCGACGCTGTCGAACCGGTCGCTGCTGCAGGTGCGCTTCGGCTACAACCGCATCTCGCAGACGATCGACGTCAACAACAAGATCGATCCGACGAGCCTTGGACTGAACACCGGACCGCTCGACGCGGCGGACTTCGGGGTGCCCGCGGTGACGCTCGGCGCCTTCGGCTATATCGGCGGCGTCGGCGGGTATCCGATCACCACGTCGCCGACCGAGACGTACGACGTCTCTGCCTCGCTCACGCGAACCACCGGCCAGCACACGCTGAAATTTGGCGGCGGCTGGCAGGACGGGAAGAACCACAGCGTGCGCAACCGAGCCCGGACATCAATCTCCGTCACCGGCGGCGGATCGTTTGACGATGTCGACGTCCTGACGGGGTTACTGCTAGGACGTTTCGACACGATCGGCCGGTCGTTCGGCTCTACGGCGCGCGACATGTCGCAGGCCTCGATCGGCGCCTATGTCAACGATGACTGGAAGGCGTCGTCACGCCTGACAGTCAGCCTCGGCCTGCGATACGACATCAACATGCCGGTGCGCGAGGTCAACAATCTGGCGTCGATCTTTGTTCCAGGCCAGGGCCTCGTGCGGCTAGGTCAAGGACTGGACCGGCTGTATCCGATCGACAAGAACAACTTCGGGCCTAGAGCGGGCATCGCGTGGGACGTCAACGGCGACGGCCGAATGAGCGTCCGCGCAGGCTACGCGCTGACGTACGACGTACCCGACTTCAAGACAGTTCACTCGCCGAATACGACGTGGAGCGGTCTCGCCGCCAGCGCGGGTGCGATGACCAATCCCGATCTCGGTGTCTTCTCCGTCTCACTCAACGGGACGCAGACCCGGGCTCCGGACGCGGCGGGCGTGACGTGCGTCAACCCGAACACGCCGACTGCGGGTGGCAATTTCGTGTGCGTGCAACCGGGCGTCCCGGTGTTCGGCAACAGCCCCTCGGGGCAGCCGCCGTTCAACGCCTTCACGATCCCAAGCGACTACCACACGCCGATATATCACTACTTCCACACGACGTTCCAGCGCGAGCTGTTCCGCGGGAACGCGGTGACGATCACATATCTCGGGTCTCGCGGCACGGAACAGTCGTGGTTCCGCGACATCAATGCGCCGCCGCTGGGCACGCCGACCAGCGCGATCCAGCAGAATCGACCCTTCTACCCGCAGTACCCGGACCTAAAGCACATCATCCAGCTGACCAACGACGGGCGCTCGTGGTACAACGCGCTCCAGCTCTCGTACCGGCAGCAGGGGTGGCACGGGATCAACACCCAGTACAACTACACGCTGTCGAAGTGCGAGGACTACAACTCGGACAATAGCCGCGGCCGGAACGACTTCCCACAGGCGGTCAACCCGTACAGTCCCACGACGAATCGTGGGCCCTGCACGTTCGATCGGCGTCACAACTTCAACGTCGGCGGTGTGTACGCCTTACCTGGCCACAACGCGGTGACGCGCGGCCTCGAGGTGGGAACGGTCGTCACCGCGCTAACCGGCCGCCCGTTCACGCCGAATATCAGCAGCCGCGACCAGTCCGGACAGGACACGGGTTCTGTCCGCGCGAACTGTTTCGCCGATCCGATCTACGACTTCACCAACCCGAGCGCTTTCATCGCGAACGCGGCGCAGGCGTTCGGGACGCCAGCGGCCGGCACGCTGGGCACGTGCGGGCGCAGCAGCGCGCGTCTGCCGGGGCTTGCGCAGTGGGATGTGAACATCATCAAAGAGTTCAAGGTCCAGGGAAACACCCGGATCCAGGCGCGCTGGGAGATCTTCAATCTTCTCAACCGCGTGAATCTCGGCGCCGCGCAGAGCACGAACGTCCGCAGCAGTCTGTTCGGTTCGATCGGGTCGACGCCTGACGTCGACGCCGGCAATCCGGTGATCGCGCAAGGTGGGCCGCGCGCGATGCAGTGGGCATTGAAGGTACTCTTCTGAGAAAGTTAAGAGGCAAAAGTTAAAAGTCAAAAGCAAAAGACAGAGGTACGATGGGGCGGGCTGCATGAGGCGGCCCGCCTTTTTTTCATGCGCATCTGGCTTGCGGCGGCGGTCCTCGTCGTTCCCGTGCTCTCAGCACAGACACGGCCGCAGCCCGCCCGCCATCCCAACATTCTGATCATCACGCTCGACACGACACGTGCGGATCGGATGGGGTTTCTGGGATCGAAGCGCGGGCTGACACCGGCGCTCGACAACTTTGCGCGGAGTGCCGTCGTCTTCACCCGCGCGTACGCGCAGGCGCCGGTGACGACCGTGTCGCATGCGACGCTCCTCACCGGCAGCTATCCCGCAGGTCATCGCGTTAACGACTTTGGCGCTCCGCTGCCTGGAGCGGTGCCCTATCTTCCCCAGCTCCTGCGCGACGCAGGCTATCGAACGGCGGCGTTCGTCGGTTCGCTGATCCTCGATCCGCGCAACGGAACGGCGCCAGGATTCGACCGCGGCTTCGACCTCTACGACGCGGGCTTCCGGCTTCGCCGTCCGGGCGACGATCGGTACCGTTCGGTCGAACGGCGCGGTGAGGAGGTCGTCACCCGCGCGCTCGCCTGGTCTCAACAGCCGGCGTCTGGACGCGCCTCGTTCCTGTGGGTGCACCTGTTCGATCCCCACGACCCGTACGATCCGCCGGCCGATCTGAAGGCGCGCTTCGCCGCGTCGCCGTACGACGGCGAGATCGCCGCGGTCGATCGGCTCGCCGGACGACTCATCCAATCGGCGTCGCCCGACACCATCGTCGCCATCGCCGCCGATCACGGCGAGGCGCTCGGCGATCACGGCGAGGAGACGCACGGCGTCTTCCTGTACGACGCCGTGCTCCACGTGCCGCTGGTGATTCGTGTCCCTGGGACCGGCGCGGGCACGCGGATCGACACGCGCGTCCGACTGGCCGACGTCGCGCCGACGCTGCTCGAGGCGGCGGGATTGCCGGTTCCGCAGGCGATGCAGGGAGAAACGTTGATGCCGCTGGTCAGCGCGAATTCGCGCACCGCGAAAGCCTTGGATCGTCCCGTCTACGCCGAAACCGAGTATCCACGCCGCGCGTTCGGCTGGAGTCCGCTGGCGGCGTGGCGCAACGACCGCTTCCTGCTGGTTCGCGCGCCGAAGCCCGAGCTGTACGACTTGGTTGCGGATCCGGACGCCATGAAGAACCTCGCCACCTCGCGGCCACGCGTCGCCGACGGGATGTCGGCGGAGCTACGCGACTTCCTGGTGAAGTCGAGCGCCGCTGGCCCGAGCGGACGCGCCAAGACGGATCCTGAGATCGCAAAGCGGCTCGCCTCGCTCGGCTATGTCAGTGGCGGCGGCAGCGCCAATCGGAGCGGCGTGGATCCCAAGGATCGGATTGCCATCGCCAACACCCTGCACCAGGCGGTCGTCGCCGTCGAAGACGGCGCCTTTCAGAGGGCGATTCCGCTGCTCGAGAAGGTGACGGCTTCAGAGCCCGACATTCCGCTCGCCCAGCTCCAGCTTGGTATCGCGCGCGTGCGCACGAAGCAGCACGCGCGCGCCATCGCACCGCTCACCAGGGCGGTGTCGCTCGATCCAGATCAACTGTTTGGGCAATACGAGCTCGGCATCGCTTTGTACGAAACCGGCGACCTCCAGGGCGCCGCACGGCATCTCGCCATCGTCGCCGGAAAGATGCCCGGATGGGCCGATGCACGCTACTCGCTGGGATCCGTTTACGCCCGCATCGATCGCGTCGCCGATGCGACGACCGAGCTGCGCGCCGCGCTCGCGCTCGAGCCGCGTCACTTTCGCGCGAACCTGCTCCTGGGTCGCATTCTGACGCTGCAGAACCAGACCGACGCCGCGATCCCGTTTCTTCGAACCGCCGTCGAGGTCGATCCGGCATCGACCGAGGCCAAGACGTTTCTCGAGGACGCGTTGAAAAGAAAGTAGCGCAGGCCTTTAGGCCTGCCGTGCGACGTGGGCAGCCCTGAAGGGCTGCGCTACGTGAGGTGGCGTCATGTCGCGGAGCTGCGAATCAATGTCAGGGCCTCCGCCGGACCGGCCCACCCCAGGATGCGCGCATCTTTTCCTTCGAGCGCCGTCGCGGCCAGAAAGAACTGATTCAGCTCCTCTCGAATCCGCGCGGGGAGATCGCCTGGCACCCCGACGTGCTCGCGTCGTACCTGCGTTGGGACTGCGATGATGCGGTCATTGCGAACGCGAGTGTCTCCGGCGCTGGCGCGTTGATCGACCTTGACGACTGCAATCGCGCGGCAGGGAATGACGACGCCCGGATAACTCGAGACATCCCAGTAGACGAGCGCGTCGACCGGATCCCCGTCCGGCCCTTCAGTCGAGGGCACGAAACCCCAGTCGTACGGAAACGAGACGCCGAAATTCAGCGGACGCGACACCGACATCGCGCCGAGATGTGGATCCCATTTGAGTTTCAGGGTCGACCCGCGCGGCGACTCGACAACGACGTGGAAGACGTCGTTCTCCGCAAACGCGTCCAGCTGGTGGAGATGCGGCACGCGCGCTCACGCCGCCGCCGGCTTCGCCGCGGCCTGTCCCGCCAGACGTCGCAGCCACGACGCAAAGTCGCGCGTTTTCTTGTGGTGGAGGCGGGCGCCGATCGCAAAAGCGCGCGTGCGCAGGCCCTGACGCATCCGGACCGCCAACGTGTCGATCTGGCGAACCTCGGCGCTCATCGCCTTCAGTTCCGAACAGGCGCGGAGCGTGGCAGCCAGCACGACCAGATTGTGATCTTCTCCAAGCTCGGTCTCGAGACGCTTCACGTCAGCCACCAGCGGCGCGACGCCAGGCGTCAGCGGCTTGACGAGGCGCAGCTGATACCACAGGGTCTTCAGCTCCTTGCGCCACCCATGCAGCGTCGCCGGCAGATGGGTTTGCCGCGCGCGTTTCATGGCCCGCCGGCTGCGCCGATACGAAAGGGCGACAACATCGATCAGCGCCGCCACGTCGAGGGCAGGCGCCTTCCAACGCTTCGCATTCGCCCGTGTCTTGTTGAGTCGATTCGCGACCTGATCGAGGATGCCATCGCGGCGGGCGTCCCCCTGCCCCTGTTCTCGCGCCTCGAGCAGGGCACGGCGGAGAATGCCGTAGGTGTGCTCGGCCAGGCGCTTTGGGTAGCGCTTCCGCAACCGATGGAAGGTATCCACGATGGCGGCGCTGTCGCGGAGTCCCGAGAGCTCGCGCGACGCCTTCCTCAGTCGACGTCGATCCTTGCGTGGCACCTCGGCGCCCGCGTCTCGAAGGGTTTTAACGACCGCCCGCGCTTTTTTCAGGCTGCGGCGCGCCTCGTGGACGCCGGTGCCAATCGTGCGTGCATCACGTGGCTTCAGCGCCTCGCTGCCACGGCGGAGCTGGCGGCGCGCAGTATTCCTGAGCTCGTTCTCGAGGTGCTTCCGCTGATGGAGTGTGAACGCCATGAAGTTCCCCGCTCAGCGCAGGACTATTGCGCATCAGACCATTGAGACTATTGCACATCAGATGCCGGCTCAGTAGGGAGAGCTTTCGGCGACCAGTTCCCGGATGAGCGACGCGAGCGACCGATCGCCGCACACCTCGGCGGCGCGCGCCGCAAACCCGGTCATGTTCGCGACAGCCAGACTGATGCCGTGCAGATTTCTCTCGCGCGGGACGCCCGGAATTTCGCGCGCGAATCCCGACGCGTGGAACAGCGTCACCCCCCGGTTGTCGGTCACTCGATACCGATCGCGCGACAGCGCATAGTCGACTACCACCGGGATCACGCCCGGCAGACTTCCCGGCAGCCACCGCGCTTCACCGTCGTCGTACGCCGACACAATCAGCGTGCCGCGCGCGGCCGCACGCTCGACTGCATCTCGCAACAACGGTTCGTGCACCTGCCGCGACGTACCGAGACTGAGGTTGACGAGGTGAGCGCCGGCCTCCGCGGCCCAGTCGATGCCGGCGACGAGGGATGACACATTCGTCGACAGCGACCGGTCGAAGACCTTGACGGCGAACAGCTCTGCATCGGGCGCCTTCTCACGGATCGCTGCGGTGACCGCCGTCCCGTGGCCAAGCCTGTCCAGATAGTCCGCGCATTCGCTACCGTGCTCGTCGATGGCGATGCCGCCGGCGACCTCGCCGACGTGTGGATGCCTGGCATTGACGCCGCTGTCGATCACGGCCACCCGCACGCCGCGGCCGGTCAGCATCTCGTGAAGGGCCGCGCTCGCAAGAACAGTCGCGCGGACCGAGCTCTCAGCTCTCGGCTCTCAGCTATCAGCGCGACTGTGAGCTGAAAGCCGATGGCTGACAGCTGAAAGCTACGCCCAACCATGTGCGCTTCGCGATCAAAAGACCGGTTCGACGATGCGCGCGCCCGAAAGCGTCAGCAGACGATTCGCGCGGCGGGCCAGCTCGGGACGATGGGTGATGACAATCGTCGTCCGGCCGCGCATCACCTCCTCGTATCCTTCGGCGATCCGGCGCTCCGACTCGGAGTCGAGCGCGGCCGATGGCTCGTCGAGGATCAGAATCGCCGGATTGGCCAGGAACGCTCGGGCAATGGCGATCCGCTGCCGCTCGCCGGCGGACAGCGCCATGCCGCGCTCGCCAACGATCGTCTCGAATTGCTGCGGCAGCCGTTCGATGAACGCTTCGAGCGCGGCGCGCCGCGCGGCTTCCCGCACGTCGGCGTCCGACGCCTCGGGGCGTGCGTAGCGGATGTTCTCAGCGATCGTTCCGTGCAACAGACACGGCTCCTGCTCGACGAGCGCGGCGGCTCGCCGCACGTCGGCAAGCGGCCAGTCGCGCAGGTCGCAGCCATCGATCAGCACGCGCCCCTCGTCTGGATCGATGAGCCGCAGCAGTAGATCCGCGATCGTCGATTTGCCGCTCCCGCTCGGGCCGATGATCGCCAGCGTTTCGCCGCGACGCACGACGAACGACACGCGCTCGAGGACGGGCGCGCCGCGGCTTCCGCCTTCGCCGCTGTGCGGCTTCGGCGGGACAGGGACGCCGGCTGCAGCACCCCAGCGGTCGAACGAGACGGTCACGGTGTCGAATTCGACTTCACCGGCGACCGTCGCGATCGAAACCGCGCCGTCCCGTTCCTGTACTTCGACCGGTTCGTCGAGAATCTCGGATACTCGGCGCAGCGACACGCGGACGGTCGCGAGGTTTGCGTACATTCCCATCAGCGCCTGCAGCGGCGGCATCAGCCGCATCTGCAGCGCCATGAAGGCGACGAAGGTGCCGACGGTGATGTCGCCACGGATGACGCGCATCCCGCCGTAAACGAAGAC